>Ga0182030_10000203_pt1 | contig 103252 bp, 96 predicted proteins | sample 812S3MmetaG_FD_121299 | JGI IMG/M metagenome (GOLD analysis project Ga0182030, IMG submission 121299) | Permafrost microbial communities from Stordalen Mire, Sweden - 812S3M metaG (Illumina Assembly) | ecosystem: Environmental > Terrestrial > Soil > Wetlands > Permafrost | place: Sweden...
CGTGGCCGAGGTAACCACTTCGATCCGTGGACTAGCCGCAGAGGTCGATATCGATCACGTCAGAGTCGGCTTGGACCGACCGTCGGTCATCAATTGCGATGGTCTTCACACTCTCACCCAGGCTTCGCTCACCGGTCCCGTCGGACGAGTCGGCGACGACGTGATGCGAAAGGTCTGTTCAGCAATTAGTTACGCGCTTGGTTGCTAACGCAAGAATGTCACGTGTTGCGGGGCCCGGCCAGCGCCAGCAGGCCACAATGGCCAAGCTGAAGCAGCCTTAGATTCTGACGAATATCGGCAGGGCAACCAAAGAGACGAAAAGAGTCGTGCCGGGAAAGCTGCCGAGTGAATCTTCTGAGATTTTCTACTCCTCCCGCAGTCGAAAGTGGAACATCTCGCTGTCAAATCCTCGGAATCGAATGTTGACTTGACCTTGAAACGATCCTAGGTCTAGCCAACTGTCTAGCCACGAGGTCAAACGCGAGAGGACTTCAGTGAACGTTGGTCGACATCTCACTTCGTCCGGTCAGCAGATCTGGACGCTGATGGACGTCCCTGGACGATCTGGAAACTCTCTGAAGGTGCCGGGATCGAGACCCGGGCGGCCCACAAGAGGACCTGAACGTTCACGTTCATGGATCCCAACGGTCGCCGTACTCAAGATAGAAAATCGAGGAAATTTGAAATTACCTCCACCCAGCGGACGAACTCGTCATGACGTTCACTTTGGAAGTGACGAACGTTTCCTGACTCCAATTGACACTCAAAGCCCGAGGACCTCCCGTAGGCCCTCATCGATCCGTTCGAGGGTGAGCGGCCGCACACGGCCAGTACGGCGTCCGAGCTCGGACTTGTCCAATGTGACAAGGGCCGTCACGTTAGCCACCGATGCACGCGTCATCCCGGCCTCGCCCTTAGCGATGTGCACGTTGCCGGGTAGATCGCCGAGGCGGAGTGTGCCCGTGAGGGTGACCGCCACCACGGTGGCCAACTTGCTCGAGTTATAAAGGTCATCAGACACGATCAACACGGGTCGACGTTTCGCGGGTCGGGAACCTTTTGGTTCTCCCAAGTCGACCCAGTAGACGTCCCCGCGCTGAATCACCACTTCGTGCCGTCGTCTTTCGCCAGCTGACGGCGAGCTGCAGTCCTTGAGAATTCACTCGTGTCGTCATTGACGGCGTCGACCACTGCGTTAATGCGGTCAATCACACCAGCCGACGAGTTGGCCGCTTCTAGTTCCTTTTCTACTGCACCGGCAAAGAACGCCGAACGACTGGTACCCAGTTCCTTAGCGCGGCGCGTCGCACGGGCATACACCTCGATAGGAACCGAGATGGTTGTCTTGACGAATTGAGTGGTCTTTGTCATATTAAAAGTATAACTGGTCATACTTAGGTCCCGTAACCGTCGCCGTCAACTCCTTGAAATTGAATCGTGACTTCACCTTGGTACGAACTCATGTCTAGCCAATTGTCTAGCCACGAGGACAAACGTGAAAGGACGTCAGTGGACATTGGTGGACACGCCACTTTTTCCGGCCAGCAAATCTGGACGTTGACGGACGGCCACGGACGTTCTGGAAACACTCTCAAGGTGCCGGGATCGAAACCCGGGCGGCCCACTGGAGCGTGGCTACCCCTCACCTCCATGTCATCAGGCAGGCGACGCGTCGAGATCAGTCCGCTGAAACAACGAGCATCTGGTTGCCCCCGCGTTGGAACTCATACGATACGTCGCAGATATTCGCTCTTATCGCCCGACGATCGAGGCGGTCGAGCAGGGCGCGAGTCATTTCAACTAACGAATTACCAGCCTGATCCAATAGCGGAAACAACCGGACTTCGCCGCGGCAAACTCGATGGAGTTCGACCAGCGCGTGAAAGTGAAAGTCCTCATCTAATCGATCGGCGTACGTGAAAAGTAGGTGCGAGCTCAGCACGAGATCGAATTGATGATCTTCGAAAGGAAGTTCTGGTAGGAAAGCGGGCACATACCTCTCGGGGTGTACCTCGATATCGCCAGAAAAGAGAGCAGCGGACCTCTTGCGCATTTGCCGATGACCTTCGGGGCTCCCATAGAAGCTCCATCGGTACCGATCGACACCGGCCACGGTGTGGGCACTGCCTCGGTCGGGTTCGCCCATGACCAGATCCAGGAGTTCAGTGGTCGGCATGGCGTATACCGGATCTACGGCGGTAACCAGGGCGCCTCGGTCACTTGCTATTGCGGTGAAGCTCGATGCTCCACCGGGGCAGTCCAGCAGTCGGCCTTGCAAGTCACCGTCAGTGAGCATGAACATCGCTTCGTATTCTTGGAAGGAGCGCGAACTGATGAGGTAGTCACCGACGTTGTCCGGGTCCGACGATAACGTCACTCAATTTCTCTCGTTCATGACACGACAATGTATCTTGCACTCATCCAAGGTTGACGAATACCCCGAGGGACGCGGATACAACGGTTCAATTCACCCTCCAAAACCAGAAGCCTCTGAACTCTCACGCTCATGAATCCCAATAGTCGCGGTACTTCTGAAGGAAATCTGAGATATTGGAACCGCACGTTGCTGAGTTTCTCACGGTCCCTTACGATTTTGCGCGTTGACCCAATCGATGCCTTTCGCAGGACGTGCGCTGCAACGAGAGCTTGCCACCCTAGCGAAGATCAATACGTGAAGCCGGCCTCGTGATCAGGGGCGGTGATGACGTCGTGAAAGCGCTGATGGACCCAGTGACAGCACCGCCCTTCGACCGGCCAACAAATCTGGACGCTGATGGACGTATGTGGACGTTCTGGAAACACTCTCAAGGTGCCGGGATCGAGACCCGGGTGGCTCATTATAAGTAGGTGAACGATAGCGCTCGTAGATCCCAACTGTCATGGGAAAAGACGATTCAAAGAGCAAAATAGGCTCCATGGAAGAATGTTCGTCAACGCCAAACCTGAGTCGATTCACGATTCACCTGGTCAATCACACTCCACCAGGAGACTTCTGAGAGTCATCAATTCCCGGTGCTCCGCCAGTGTTTCGCGTCGCTCGATTTAGATCGAAATTGTCGCACGGCCGAGTGCTAATTGCATTTGATGGAGGTGAGGAGTATGAATGGCGCAGGCAGTAATTGCGGCGATCATGAACTCTGGGGGTAGCGTGATGCGGATCAGAATCTCTCATCCAATTGTTGCGGTGGTGTTGATGGCTGCGACACTTGTCGTGCCTCTGGCGGCGACCACTCCCGCCATTGCTTCGACCTGGAATAGTCATCTTCCAAATCTCACGGGCAACTGTGGATCAGGATCTGGTTGTGGCATTGAGGTCGACATCACGCCAAACGTTGGATACCTGACATTCCCGTCGTACATGGTGATCGGAGGCGGAAGTTTTAAGAACTACGTGGGTTGGTTGACCTGTGATCCCAATGACGTGGGAGGCGTGTGTTTAGGTCTGGGTAGCGCAACTAACGCGACAATTCAGTCGCTGCTCGGCCAATCATTCCCGGGCAATCAAACCTCACTCACTGGGGATGGGGACGGCAATGTTGTGAGTTACTCCAGCATTCAAGTGGGCGATGGATCAGAAGCAGATCTCCTGGGATATGAAATGGCGAAGGGAAATTGGCAGGGCGCACAAAGCACGTACGGGACTGTCCACAGTTTGATGAGCAGCCTTGCTTCGTGGGTCTCGTCCAATGGCCTCAGTTGCTCTGTCATTGACACAAAGTCAAATCCCAGCGAAAGCGGCGTGAACCCCAACCTCTTCGCCGCCTGTTGGGATTACATGGCAAACTACGCCTTCGCAGAGCTGTATATCGCCAGCCAGGACTCCAAAGTCGACTGCCAGAACGATTACAAAGTCGCATACGCATCTGCAAAAGACTGTGAAATTAGCCTCATGTTCACCATCACGACAGCGCTCTCCAGTTTCGATCTCGCACTTATGGACCCGACTCCGAACGCACCGGGGGCATCAGATTGGCACAATCTTTCTGCCTTGTGGTGGGACTACGACTGCGGTTATTCTCCCGTCAACTGGTATCACCAAAGTGTGATCACGTCTCAGTTTGCGGGTCTGTTCAGTAGCTTCACATCGCAGGGACTATCGGGATTTGATCCGACTGCCTCGCCATCAGACTGGGCATCGCAAATTAACAGCATTCTTGGTATCCCTTCCGGTGGTTGGCCTCTTCCGCTCAACTCATTGCCAACTCCCTCGTCGGCAGTTTGCAACCTCTAAATATTCCATCCTGCTGATCACCGGTGGTGCGTTTGCCAATGAGCGTCGTCAGAGTCGCGGCGTAGCGTTATCTTGTCTTGAAATCCTCTAGAGACCGGTCACTGCCTCTCAGCGACCGAGGGTTGCAAGCTCTGTACTCAATCACCAATAGAGACGTCGCGATTAACAATCTCCAGACGCGCGGAGCTTTATAGTCAGGTCACGATGTCGGCATGGGATCCATCCCGACATCGAGATTGACCAGGACACCGAAATGGTCACTCGCCCAGATCCCGTCGATGGGCTGGTCAAAAGCAAGCTCTGCAGAGTTAACTATGCAATGGGCCTTCGGGTGGGCGTACCAGGATCCGACGAAGACATAGTCAATTCTGCGTCGATGGTGAGGCTGGCGAATGATCGACGCCATCTCCGAGCGTCCGTTTGGATTGTCAATGTTCCAGGTGTAACCAGGTCCATCTCCACCTACGGCCCAGGCGTCGTGATAGTGAACGCTCCGACCGCCAATCGACTGAAGACCGGTGAGGTACCGGATGCTGGCTGCATCGGGAGTTGCATTGAAGTCGCCGGCGATGATCGTCGGCAGAGGCCCGCGGTGTCGAGCATCAAGATCCGCCAAGGCGACGGCCTGTCGCTCTCGTGCTGATTCGGCTTCGAGACGCCACGAGGTCGAGGCAGAAATGAACAGAAGATCACCCTCGTCAGGGATGGGGACGGAGACGGCCATCGTGGCCCACGGTACGTCCATCGCATCGGGTAGTCGAGGATCGATTACTTCAGCGACACGATGCGGCCATCGAGTGGCGACTGCGCTTCCTCCGTAGTGTTCGATCCACGGCGGGGCCGAGGTAACGACGTCAAGTTGGTGAGTGCCGTATAGTCCCGTGCCATCCAGAAGTTCTTCGAGTTGGTTGTGGTCGGGAGTCTGAATAACCTCCTCGAAGGCCACGAGATCGGGGGCGATTCGTCGCAGTTCGCTATTGAGGAGACTCACGCGACGAGAATCGCCTGCGTTGTTCCATACGTTGATGGCGAGGACAGTCAAATGCATAAACAACCTTTGGTGGTTGGATTGTTACCAACCTACCGTCCACATCTCAGTCCCAGTCGCCGGACATTTTGCGGGTGAAAAGGCGAATCGCGGCGGGTTCGTTGGCAACAGGATTGGCTAAGAGATGAATTGCTCGTCCCCCAAGCGCAACTCAAAACCTCGATTATCGCTGTCTCGAAATTGAAAAATGACTCGGGCTTGAAATGAGCGCGTGACTAGCAAATTGTTTAACCACGCAGTCACACGTGAAATGCCATCGGTGGACGTTGCCCTTCGTGCGGCCAGCAAATCTGGACACTGATGGACGTCCCTGAACGTTGTGAGGTCTCTCTCTAGGCGCTGGAATCGAGACCTAGGCGGTCCACAAAACTACCTCACTAGTAGCTACGCATAGATTATTGGCAACATGCAATGAGACCTTCCTTGTGGCCATTCTTGAAGCCGGTCCGTCGAACGGGGGTGCAATCGAGCGAAAGTCGAGCGAAAAAGTATGGCCCTCAACCTTTCGAGAACATTGGCTCGAATGTTGGATATGAAGTTCCAGTTCACGCGCAGGAGAGCAAGTTGGATTAGGACTGCAGACCAGCGACGTTGAACTGCCCCAGTGGATCCGCCAACTTGGCACCGTTCCCTGCCGTACCACTGGCACGTAGTTTGCCGTGACCAGCGAGAAAGAACCCTTCACGAGAGTAAAGATACAGACGACGTCCGTCGAAAGTCACCTGTAGCAATCCATCGCCAAGTCTCACGGTTCCAGTCCGGTGGAGAGGGATGCCCGCTTTCACTCGCGGCGGACCGGACGTGAGTACGGGTACCCAGGTAGTCGCACACGACTGATCACACTTCGCAGTCGCTGGTGAGGCTGGGGAAAGGCCGTACGCCACCTCAGCGACCGGTGAAAGATTTTGGTCCACCGCTATCCCCAGCACTTTGCGACCATTCGGCAACTTTGCTGGCTCCACTGACACGATCCCCGGGGCGGGATTTCCCGTCGCAGCCGACACTAAGTACCAGAATCCGTGCCAGGGAGCCATGGGAGCTTCGGTTTCGGCGTATAGCTCACCTTGGGGTGTGAATGGAACAGAGTCGGGATCGAACAAGTACAAGAGATGACCGCCGTAGGTGACCTGATCTCCAATGCCAGGTCGTTGGATGCGACCAAGGAGACGATGGTTGGCCCCCCCATTCGCCAACGGTGCCAGTTCGGAGGTGAACGCCGGCCAGTCGTCAGTTTTCTCGGCGCTCGCCAGGTCTCCCATCGGTCCAGTGCACGACAGAGGGACTGCCGCCACCGATGAGAAATCAAAGCCCGACGACAGGGAGCGACCACACCCCAACCTCCCAGATGTGTCGCCACTGAATTCGTAGAGGGGAAAGCCTTGGAGCGGACCTGCACCGACGACGAGGATGTTGCCATAGTGACGGGTGTGCATGACGCCGATGGTCGATACTTGAGTGCCGGTGGAGACGTGGTGAGCCAATAACGATGGAATGAGGAGGGCGAGGGCACCCACCACTGCGAGGGAGGCAATCGCCACTCGTTTCCAAGTCGGCGGCTTAGGCCGTCCACTGCCTTCACGGGAAGTCTCCATCGCGAAACTATGCGGTGATCTCGACCCAGATCATCCTCGAGTCGGCACCCTCGAGAGTCACGACGTCGCCATGAACGAGGAGTCGAATACGATCGCTGGCGTCAGGAGCATCGGTGACTCTGACTTCAGTACCTTCTGCGATTCTCACGCTGGAGAGCCTGTTGAGCAAGGTGCGAGCCTCGTGCTCCGCGACTTCAGATATCCGCCTCACGATCGCCGAAGTTCCTGCGACCACGTCGGGGAGCATCACCAGATCGTGGTAGGGAGCCTGGCGCCCGGGAATGACATTTCCGTGAGGGCATGTGAGGGGATGGTTCAGCGAGGCGTCGATCCGTTCGATCAGAAAATCGGAGATTGCCGAAGAGAGGCGATCAGCTTCCTCGTCGGCGGTCGCCCAATCCAGACCAAGGACGTCGGTGAGCCAGCGTTCGAGAATGCGGTGGTGGCGCACGAGGTTCGCCGCTTCAGCGGCGCCCCGAACTGTGAGCACCACGCTTCGGTCCAACTCAGTGTCGATCCAACCATCGCGCCGAAGTCGACCGAGTGCCTCGGTCACCGTCGGCGGGCTGACGGATAGCCACGAAGCGAGCCGACTTGGACGGACCACTTCACCTTCGGACGAGATGTAGAAGATCGCTTCCAGATACTTGTCGACGACGGCGGAATTGCCCTTAATCACGATTTACTCATCAACTGATCCATTAAGGACAACGCTAACGGACGACGAGTTGTCGGACACCCGGCGCCGATGTTTCGATCCGATCCGCACAAAGAAGTAGATGCTGGTCGTGACGTAGGTGAGCCAGACGACCGCCTGAAGCAATGTGGGGTGATCCGCATATCCGAGAAGTGTGTGCAGGAGGTCGCCAGTGCTCGATCCCTCCGAAATGAAACCGTGGGAGTTCCATAAGACCAAGCGCCCGATAGGCAACCAGCCGAGTTGCTGAAGGTTCTCGATTGCGTCAATCACCAGACCAGCAGCGAAGACCATCAAGGTCACGCCGAGTACCCGGAAGAAACGACGCATATTGATTCGTGTACCCATCTTGAAAATTCCGTACGAAATAACGAGAGCGGTCACCAGGCCCAACACCGCACCAACGAGAAGGAGATTGCCGTGCACGGGTGTGGCGGCCTGACCTGAACTCGCGAAAATGATGGCGAGCGTGAAGACCATCGTCTCCAGGCCTTCTCGTCCGACCGCCTGGAAGGCGAGCAAGCCCAGCCCCCCAACGATTGCCGGTGGTGAGTGCCAGTTTGGACCTGCGTTCCAACTCATGGGAAAGTCCCCTGGCGTTCCTCTGCATCCAGAAGGTCATATAGGTGAGGATGCTGGCTGCCAGGACATAGGTGCACGTCTCAAAGATTGTCTGAATGTTGGAACCGTCGTAGTGCTTGACGAGATAGAAGGCCGCAACCCCGCCGCCCAGCACCAGGATGAGGGCAGCGCCGACGCCCCAGAACACATCGCGAAAATGCTCACGCTTGCCGATTCGGTCGAGGTATGCCAGGAGTATGGCGATGATCATTGACGCTTCGATTCCCTCTCGTAGGAAAATCACAAAAGTGGGAACCATTCGCGCCTTTGGTCTGAGTGGATTGAGTTCAGTTAGGCTAACTGAACTACCCCAATATTGTCAATGACCAAAACCCCCGAGTAAGTTCGACACTCTGAACCGCGACGAAGAAGATTGGCGCCAGTTCGCCTAAGCCGACTCCCTGCATCTTGCGGAGGATATCGAGAATCTCAATTCCAAACTCGGGCACGAAAAAATGTTCACACCTTGAAACGTGCCGATGTCGATATGTTTGTCTCGACCCAGATTCAAATGCGAGGAGACGCCTTTGGGCATTGGTGGACACCTCGATGGCCCCCCAATAACTGGTCAACTTCGCATGTCATTAAACCATCAAAGTGCTATTACGAAGGAGAGTCGTCAACGGGGGGCCATGCATATTCATCTTGGGTTTGGGTGATGGGAGTGCCAAGGACGGCGACCGGGTTAGAGCTCTTGGCGGTGCAGCCAGTCGAGAATGACGTCAGCCACCTCACGCCAACCGTGATCGAAGACGAGTGAATGCCCTCGATCAGGGAACTCCTGGAAGTCAGTAGTCGCACTGGAGCCCGCGTACAGCTTGTACGCCGCTTTAGCCACTACCGCGGGGACAGTGTGGTCTTGACCGCCGGCGATGATCAGCAGCGGTCCACGATCGTCTCGATGCGTGTCGACTGCGGCAGGAGACTTCTTCTTAAAGTTCGCGGCGGATGCCTCGAACAACGGCCGACCCGGTCCAGGGATAGTCCATTTGCTAAACAACTTGTCCGACTCCACCTCCGTCAGCGCGTTGCCGAAGCCGTAGCGAAACTGCTTCTTGGTCAGCGAGACGGCCTTCTTCTTGTTTCCGGGATTGGACAGGACCGGAAGGCCGGAGCGGATTTGCGCGAATGGTAAGGGCCTGACCCCCTTGATTTGACCCGGATCGATCGCGACCGCCGCTTGGGCGTACCCCTCTCCGAGAAGCCTCTGGGCGATCAAGCCACCAAAGGAATGTCCAATGACGATGGGCTTGGCCGCGAGGCCGTTGATGTAGTTGATGTAGTGAGCGGTGATGTCGTCGAGGCCCTTGTTAGCTAGGGCAGCCGCATTTCTGCGGGTCCGATTAACGTCGCTCGAGTCGCCTGGCCAACCAGGGGCAGTCGGCTCGTAGCCCGCCGAGCCGAAGAGTTCGACCCATTCTTGCCAGGCATCCGAGTGGATCCACAGGCCGTGGACGAAAACAACAGGGATAGGGGACTTTGTCATGATGACCTCCAGGTAGACTTACTAGTAACTCTACAAGACACACTAGACTGAACCACAACGAAACGCAAGTAGAAGTTCGGAGCATGAACCAGAATGAAGGAAAACAAAGTGACGGAAGAGATGACGAAGGCGGACGAGTCTCCGACAGAGGGCGGGGCGCCGACGCCCGCTGCCAAGGTCTCGATGCGCGAGCGCATCATTGACGCGGCGACGCAACTCTTCTACGCCCAGGGACTTCGTGCGGTGAGTGCTGAAAAGATCATCGCCCTGGTGGGAATCACCAAGGTCACCTTCTACCGCCACTTCCCTTCTAAGGACGACTTAATCGTGGCGTATCTGGAGCGGCGCGCCGAGTGGGAGCGCAACGCCATTCTCACGGTGCGCCAAATGACCGGCGACGATGTTCCCAGCGTGTTTCGTATCGTCGCCGAGGCCATCGGCGCCGAGAGTTGCAGTCCCGGTTTCCGGGGATGTCCGTTCATCAATGCCGCCGCCGAATACCCCGACCCGCAACACCCGATACGTCAGGTGGTCGACGAACACCGGCGATGGTTCAAGCGCACGATCGAAGAATTGCTGAATGAGATCGACGTGCCTGACGCGTCTCGGGTTGCCGATGAATTGGTAATGCTGCGCGACGGCGCAATGGTGAGCGGCTACCTCAGCGAACCCCGCATCGTGGCAAACGCCCTCTACAATGCCGGTCGAGCCGTCATAGAATTCCGGACCTCGTAGCAAAAGGCTCGCGTGAAGCCAATGTCAGCCTAAGAGATGTCACGACCTTACATTTGAGCTCGATGAGTGCTTCAATAGTCCGTCCTAAGGTCTCCCGGCTCCCTGAAACTCCGATGACGCCAATGCCGAGTCCGTGAAAGCGATGCTGTAGCCGACAGCGCAATTCCCAAGACGAATGTGAGTGTCAACGTCACTACTGGCTTTGGAGTTGGCGTGCGTGCGTCATCTCCGTTCAAGATCACGTGGTGCCACTACACACAGCGAAGCGCGAATCTGTCGCGGCGATCGGCGCCTATCCAGCCAGCGCGAAATCCACCACCGCTAAAGCATGTAGATAAGCGGTTGGGAACATCGGCGCGCGAAGGTCCTCCCGGCGAATCAACAGTTCAATCTCGGTACAGGCGGTGATCACCCCCAGGGCACCCCTATCGAGGAGTCGCTCAACCACCTGGAGGTACTGGCACTTCGACTCGGGATTGATAACGCCGCGAACAAGTTCATCGTAAATGATCGTGTGGAACATCGTGCGATCGGGTTCGTCGGGCACGATGACGGTGAGTCCGTGCATGTTGCGGCGCCGTCCTACGTAGAAGTCCTGCTCCATCGTGTACCGAGTCCCGAGCAGCGCCACGACTTCTATGCCCGCGGCCTTGACGGCGGCGGCGGTCGAATCAGCGATGTGGATCAGTGGGACATCCACCGCTGACCGGATGACGTCGGCGAGCCGATGCATCGTGTTGGTGCACACCACGATGGCGTCAGCCCACGCGTTCGCGAACCCGTTCATTGATCGTCCGCTCATATTGGATCGACGATTCCCAGGACATCCCACCGAGCAAGCCCAAGCGTTTCATCGCCACAATCCACTGTCCCCATCGTTTCCAACATCGTTGCACCACTGCTAGCGAACACATCGTGCCCAGCCACCATGACCAGTGGATTCATCGCGGCTTAACTGTCACCATGCTCGGACTTTTCCGAGTCGACTAACTCCAAGAAGGATTGCCAACGCCACGCCGACTTGCACGAGCGCAAGGACCATTGCCTGGCCGTGAGTACCGTAGAAGACTGCGTTATATAGCGCGAGAGGCATCGTCGTCGCCATTGGCACCGAGCCAGCGACGATTGAAGTGGCTCCGAAGTCACCAATGGCACGACCGAAGGCCATCGCCACCCCCGCGACGAGTCCGCGGCGTGCCAGTGGGAGCGTCACGAGAAGGGCAATTCGCCCACGGGACATTCCCATCGCCCGTGCCACTTGTTCGAAACGAGGATCTACCGCCGCGACGGCGGCTCGTGAGAAGCGCAGGCAGTAGGGAAAAGATTCGACAATTTGCGCGACGACGATCCCCGTGAAGGTGAAGGTCAAGGGATGACCGAAGAGGTCGACCTCTGCGTTTCTGATGGGCCCCGGTCCTCCCAACTGTGTCAGAAGGTAATAGCCCACGACCGTGGGAGGTAGGGCCATCGGCAGGCTGAATACGGTCTCGATGGCGCCTCGTCCCGGAAAGTGGGTCCTGGCCAGGAGGTAACCCAGTGCGATTCCCGCAACGGCCACCACGATCGTCGCCTCCACGGCGGCGTGAAATGAGACAGAGAGCGGATTCCAGACCCACGGCGCGATGCCGAGCGCGTTCAACCACGAATGAGGAATGAGACCGGTCATTCTTCTTCGCTACCCGCCGCTGACTCGCGCGGTCCTTCGAGGCGAGTGGGGTGCGTGACCGTGCGTTGCCCCAGTACGCGTCCATCGGCGTAGTCGATGACGACATCGGCGAGTTCCTCGGCCTCTTGAAGATCGTGCGTCACGAGTACTGCCGCAATACCAGTCGAGGTGATGACCCCACGAATCAGGGATCTCATTTCGCGGCGAACTGCCGAGTCGAGCGCCGTCAGCGGCTCGTCCATCAAGACGATCGCGGGCTCGCCCGCGAGACTTCGGGCCAGCGCTACGCGTTGGCGCTGGCCACCCGACAACGAGCCCGGACGTCGACCGGCCAACTCTGCGGCGCCGACTAGTTCTAGCCACGAACGAGCGATGTCGCGTCGTGCGCGACGTCCGCCCGCTTGACGAACTGCGAGAGCGACATTGTCGAGGACCGAACGATGCGGCAACAAGAGGCCGTCTTGAAAGACCATGCCCACACGGCGTTCCTGCGTCGAGACGAATTCTCGCCGAGCGCAGTCAGTGACGACGACGCCGTTGATCACAATGGTACCGGTGTCGGGACGGATCAGACCTGCGATGAGAGACAGCGTCAGTGACTTGCCCGCTCCCGATGGTCCGAAGAGAACCGAAATACCAGAATCCACCGTGAAGGAGGTGTCCAATTCGAAGTCACCAATCTTGCGGGTGACCGCCACCTCGAGAGCGCTCATGATCGTGACCTCCCTAGCAGCCCGACACCTATCATCGCGGTGACCGCCATCAGGACCAGGATTAGCAGCATGGTGTTTCGCTCCGGCGTCGTGAACGAGTCAAGGATTGCGAGCGACAGCGTTCGCGTCTTACCGTTGATGTCGCCTCCCACCATCAACGTGGCACCGTATTCGCCTAATGCACGAGCGCAGCCAATCGTGAGGCCGGCCGCGATGCCACGTCGAGCCAGCGGAATCGTCACTTGTAACGCGACTCGCCAATCAGGTAGTCCCATCGTGCGGGCGGCTTGCTCGAACGAGGAATCGACTCCCTCGATAGCGGCACGTGACGCGCGCATGCAGAAGGGGAACGCCGCAATCGTCGCGGCGACAATGCACCCGGCGACGTTGTACACCAGGGTGTGACCGACTACCCGCGTCAGAAATCCTCCGAACTGCGTACCGGGCGACAGGGTTTCCAGTAGGTAATAGCCAATGACCGTGGGTGGGAGGATGATGGGAAGACTGCCGACGGTTTCGAGCAGGTCGCGACCGGGGAAGTGACTCTTCGCCAGGGCATACCCCGCAGCGATCCCCGCCACTCCCGCGATCAGTGTGGCGGGCACCGCCACGCGTAACGTCAGCCAGAAGGGGCCCTCGACGACCCCCCAGTACGCGATGTATCCCGCCATCAAGTGAGCGAGCCCATAGCCCAGTCCCAGGCCCATTAGCGCCACCGCAATGATGACGACGCCCTTGTTCTTGGGTCGCGACGCCACGGCGAGAACGGATGCTGACTTCACGCGCTCGTCGCGCTTCAACTAGTCGATGGGGTCATAACCAAATGATGCCAGCACTGCCTGTCCCGTGGAGGACAACAAGTAACCAATGAACGCCGTCGCGGACTTGCCATCGGCAGACGCCAGGTCGGCGGCCGCACTCTGGCCCTGGTCATCATTCTCGACGACGACCCATTGCCTGATGGGCTGGTAAAACCCCGGCTGTCCGACCAAGGTGCGAGGACTCGATGCTCCTCCCTTGCCGAAATTACCCGAGCTGATGTCGGCGGCGACGTTGTCGTGCAACTTGGCCACGTAGTTCCGGTCAGTGCATCCTTCCACGTTCGAGATGCGCGTCGTCCATCCATTGGACACGTTGGCCTGGGAGTTGCTCGCCGCGCCACACTCGGGGACCTCAGCCCAGAAGTTGGTGTCGTTGCCGGCGGGCGAGATCACGAACGACTTGGGGAGCAACGCGATCTTCGAAGTGCCCGCCACCACCGTGTCTTGGGTATAGGTCACGTTGTCACCGAAGATGATGGGCAACGATGGGTCGGAGTAGTTCCCATTCCCGTCCTGCCCGCCCGACGACGAGCTCGTCGAGTTGTAGTTGTCCAAACTCGCCCCGGCACCCGTCAGGCGGTCGATCTCCGCGCACGCTTGGTCGGACGCGTTGGCGCCCAGACCCGAGGCGGGATGTGCATGGTAGTAGCCGACGGCTGCCACGTAGAGAGCCTCGAGACCAGCCAATCCATAGGGTGCGTTGGGCGCGACATTCGCCGGGCCGCAATCAGTCTTGGAGAATACCCATCCATTCTTGGGGTCGGCGATGGACAAGTATCCTCCGACGTTGTACGACGCCGAGCCACCGAAGGCCTTCTTCGTGTGCCGCAGCAGGTCACTCCACACTTGGGCCATGGTGGAGGGGGCTTGCGAGGCGCCGCTACTGGTAAAGAAATGACCGACTGGCTGCGCGCACGTTGGAGCACCTTGCGCTGGCGACAACGTTCGACCACCGCTACGACACGAAAAGATCACGAGGCGTCCCGAGGCGTACTGCGCCCGCGTGCCGCCGATTCCGGGGCACGACGTGCCATCGCCGTTGCCGCCGTTCGCCGAGGAGTACGTCGAGGAGTGCGGGTCGACACACTGGCCCACCTTGTTCTTCGCCACTGCGCCATGGTTCGTCGCGGCGGCGGCACCCGCAGGTATCGTCTTATCCACGTTGGCCTCGTCCGCTGACGCGAACAGGGCAAAACCGACGGGCGAATTCCCCGTACCGTCTGACGCGAAATCGACGCCACCATCGACTTCGCCGGCGAGCTTGCCGGAGCCGCCGAAACTGAAAGTGACGCTATTGCCACCGTTCGCAGTCTGAACGAAGTTCTGAGTCAAGAAGTCAAAGGCCGGCTGCGTGTTCGAGGCCGCCAAGAAAGTGGTGGTAGCCGTACCCGCTGACGCCGACGTGACCTCCATCCCTACGCCCCCCGTAGCGACGACCAGGACAAGTCCGGACGCAACCAACATTCGAGACAGCGAGTTGCGTAGCAACATGTCAGCGCTCCTTTGAATCACGGCGGCAGGTAATACGTCGGTGTGGTGAGTGAAGAACCTAGCGATGCAAATCATAACCCTGATGCCAAATTATCGTGCAAATAGTAATCAAATACGCTTGAGAACGGGTAAATCTGAACTCTAGTGAACGTGCAAAGAACCGGCGTCCAACGCCACTGAACCCGTCAGCGGCTTTCACTATCGCGTTCGAGGTTCTCTCAGCCCGACACCGACTGGTAGGCAGGAGAGCCAATGACAATGGTTCCGCAGTGTGGACCCGGTATCAGAACGACGGAGTTGTAGACCGGGTTGAAGGTCAACAATCCCTCACGTCGCAAGTCGGTGATCGACGCGTAGGCGCCGAACTTCGCGCAACTAGCGCGCTCGGCCATCATGATGCGACCACTCTCGGCCCTAATGGCTCCGGGCGTTCCCTTGTCAGTCGTCGCGCCCGACATCACGAATGCGGCAAAACCGACGATGAAGGACACCACCAAGACTGCGACCAACAGTCGACGGAACGAGACACCTTCGAACACTCGGATTCTCCAGTCAATGGTCGAACTACGGCTGTCGCCAGATTAGACGGGTCACTCACGGCTAGATCATGAAAAGCGATCGGCGTCGCGCCCGCACCGCACGTGAACCAGACGGAGATCGATGAGGCCGCAAGCTGGTAACGAGGCAGTCGCCACACGCGACGGATCTTGGTCCGATCGCCCTCCACCGCGTAAACTCGCGTCAACATGAGTGACTACAGCGTCGGGGACGCGGCGAAATTACTGGGTGTCAGCGCAGACACCGTGCGCCGTTGGATCGACGCTGGCGACCTCAGCGCAACGCGGACGGTGAATGGTAGACGCCAAATCGAAGGAGTGGACCTCGCACGATTCGCTCAGGCGCTCCACGACAATCCCGATGGGTCGTTTGCCGCGAGCGAGTCAACCCGTAACCACTTCACCGGGATCGTGACCAACGTGGTGAAGGACAAAGTCATGGCCAAAGTGGAGCTTCAAGCCGGTCGTTACCGGGTCGTCGCTCTCATTAGCCGCGAAGCCGTCGACGACATGGGCCTCGAGCCGGGCGTCATGGCCACTGCCGTGGTGAAAGCCACGAACGTATCCATCAATCTCTAGATCGACGCGTGCCAACATGTTGAGACTGGAGCCCATTCAGCAGACGATGAGCATTACGAGTCAACTAGTGAGTTCTCAACCAATTCTGCGGAAGTCTCACTCGCGGTCGCGCAGATTTAAAGCAACGCTGACGGTCACTCACTTTGCGCCGGCATCCGTCAACATGAACCGACTGGGCGGTACGTGACGTCGAACTACCAATGGTGTGTGAAGTTGGTGGCCCTGTCGGCACCGCCCCGGGATTGGGCGAACCTTGCCAATCCTCCGACGTGATCGAGTCGATGGCCAAGGGCGTCAGGGCGCAACCAAGTACGGACCCGCGACGCGGCTTAGACCCCGCAGTGCCGAAATCCTTGAACGCGTCAGTTGTCGGACTTCTCCTCAGGGTGATCGACCCGCTCTTCCTTGTCGGATGGGTTACTACGTGCCGTCATTGACCAGTTCTCCAGCGGAGGGTCATTGGCACTCATCGCGAGGGTTGCCTTGGTTGGTTTACGCACCGTCTGGGCCCGCGGCGAACGGTAGCGCTTGCGACCGTCAGAGGCTTCGCGCGCAGCGAATCGGTCCCAATTGCTTTGAATCGACTCGTCACCAGCGTCAGCACCGGTCGATGCACCTTTTGAAAATGGCGGGTCACTCACGGCTCTGCTCCTCGTTCGCACGATTTCACCATGGGTCCGGAGTGACAATCCTCACCGTACTAGTGGTGGGTCGCGAACACAAATTGAGACCTTAACTCCGACACTGCCCGCAGTCCGAAGCCAACGACGATGCCTCGGACGAATTCAGGGCTTCATGACCAGACGAGTGGCTGCCTCTCCCTAGACAAGGCTGTTGGGTGACGACGACAGGCGCTTTTCGACGCCCGAGAGGGGAACCGTCAACAAATCTCCCTTCATATCGATATCTGAATCGCTAGTGACCGCTGATCCTTCAACGGTAGTTTCTTAGGTTTTACACTCGTCAAGTCGTGCTCTCCGACGCGCCACGAGTGGATCTCGTTCAAGTGCGTTGTCCAACAACTCGGTCTTGCACTGTTCGAATCGATGTCGCCCGGCGGATCAAGTTCACCCTCGCACTTCGATCGTTATTGTGCAACTCCTTGCGAACGAGCGTCTGACGTCGACTGGTGGAGAATCTTTATGAGTGCCTCGGCCGCAGGTCCCGAGGATGCGGGATTCTGACCCGTCACCAACAGTCCGTCCACGACGACATGGGAGGCAAAATCCACGTCGGCCTTGGAATAGATTGCTCCCCGACTCACCAGGGCGTCCTCGAGGAGTTCGGGCACTACTTCCGCAAGCCCCGCCATCGTTTCCTCCGCGTCCGAGAATCCTGTCACCCGCCGACCACGCAGAAAACTCGTGCCGTCGGCATTCACGAGGTCCTTCAGGACAATCGGGGCATGACAGACCGCGGCAATAGGCTTCTCCTCGGAAATGAACCTCTCCAGTAATTCGTGGGAGGACTCATCTGTCGCCAGGTCCCACAGCGGACCGTGGCCACCGGGATAGAACGTACCGTCGAAGTCGCCCGACGACACCGAATCCAGTCGTACCGTGTGCGCCAACAACTCTTGAGCGTCCTCATCTTCGCTAAAACGCCTCGTCGCGTCGGTGAGAGCACCTGCTTGTTCACTGGAGGGATCAATCGGGGGCTGGCCTCCTCGAGGGGAGGCTAGGACCAGTTCAACGCCCGCGTCGAGTAACGCGTAGTACGGCGCAGCGAACTCCTCGAGCCAAAGACCGGTCTTGGCGCCGGTGTCGCCGAGTTGCTCGTGTGAGGTCATCACCATTAGTACTTTCATCTGAACTCCATTTCGAATAGACGGTTGGTCAATGCGACATCAAGAGGGCACGTCGAGCGTTGAAATCGTCGATGCTGATTTCGCCCTGAGAACGACGAACATTCAAGATGTGCAGCGGGGCGCTCTCTGTTCCATGTGTTGGTTCATCGTGTGCCGGCTCGTTCTCCAGAGACCTCATCAAGGATTCACGACCTCCCCCGTGCTGGTCGTGATGATGGTCGTGATGGTGGCCATCGTGATGATGCTCGTCGTGATGCTGACACGATGAACAACTCGCGTAGGGACATGCCGAGGACATAACAGCCTTCCGAACTTCGGAGGCGTCGTGCCCGAACGAGCGACAATCGTCTAGATCGTCCGACTCGAACCTGGCGTCTCGGCGGGGACAACTTCCCCGGCCTGCTTCAATCTACACCTCGCCGGTATGTCCGGAAAACTCGCAAGGCGGCGGCTCGCGCGGAATGCAGGGACGTGCACTGATAGAGGGTGCCATCAGTCGAATCTCGCCCCAGGGGTATCCGTGGTGCTGATAACTTTCGACTCACCGTCGCAACCGTGCGGCGACACCTTCGAGGAGTACTCCATGCTCTGCACCAATGGCCACAACAACGCGACCACGGCATCGTACTGCGCGTTTTGCGGCATCAACACCTTCCAGCCAATGACCTTGAGCGGTGCGGATTCCACGTCATTCAATGGTCTGGCCATCGCGTCGATGGTCCTGGGTATTGTCTGGATCTACTGGATTGGCTCGATACTGGCTCTCATCTTTGGCTACATCGCACGCCGCAACATCCGCACGAACGGACAGAAGGGCGATGGCATGGCACTCGCCGGCATCGTGCTGGGTTGGGTCGGTGTCGGATTCCTGGCGATCGCCGTCGTGGTCTTCATCATCGGCGTGTCCCAACGCTAGGGGATCCGGCGCAACTAGCGGAACGCAGGCACCAGGAACAACAAGAGGACCGTCGCATTGAACGTGGCGTGCGCCACCATCCCCGCGGCGAGACGACCGGTTCGCTGGCGAAGGTAGCCCAGGATCAAGGCCATGGGGAAGAGAACGATCGGAGAGAGGATGCCCTCGCCAGTGACGTGAGCGGCAACGAACAGCAGTGCCGTGATGAAGATCGAGGGAGTGGCGCCAACCCGTCGGGTGAAGGCGCCCTGGATCAGTCCTCGAAAGAAGACCTCTTCCACCAGTGGCGCGCCGATGACGGTGATGACGATGAGCACCAGCCAGCCGCTCACCCCGCTAGGAGTCGCCCCGAGGATCTGCGGGGCGTTGCCGTTGGACGAACCCAGGCTTCCCTGACTGGCGAGGTCCAGCAATATGAGCAACAGGAGCGGCCACAATCGACCGACGATTCCTCCCAACGCGCCCAGACCGAGATCGCCGCGAGTGGGCCACGACAAGCCATAATCGCGAACCAGGCTTCCCGAACCGTTCATTCGCGACGCCACCACAGTGGCACCCACGAAGCCGACCCAAAGGGGTATTTCACTCGCCAAGAGGTACCAGGGTCCATTGACGTCGAGGGAGGAATGAAGTCCGTTCACGATGAGGTAGACGACGGCGACGATGACGCTCCCGACTAATCCAACCCCCGCGCCGACCGCCGCAATACCGCCGCCCTTGATGCCAGGACCCTTGGGTTCACGCACCGGGCGTGGGGAATATGCGAGGGGCCACGCCTCGCCGTAGTCGCCGTAGAGGACGGGCGTCCACTGGTTGCCGTCCCACCATCGCCACGGAGCGACCCGCCACGGATCGGGGTACCACGCGGGAGGAAAAGTCGGGGGTGAATCAGATATGGCGTCGCTGCCCTGGGTTGGGTCCACTCGACGGGCGATTCAGGGCTTGAGATCGATGACGATGGAGCGTGCCACTTTGTCGTGCCACGCCTGAAGGCGTCGGTCCCACAACGGGGCCAGACTGTCGACGATGAACGGCACGTAGAGCAGCAGCTCGAAGACGCCGGTCATGAGTGTTCGTCCCACGGCTCGCCAAAACCCGATGGCTTGGCCCGTTCGCGCGTCGCGCACCGCGATGCCCAGCGCCATCTTCCCCACGGTTTGGCCTCGCCGAGACCCATTCATCAGTCCGAAGTACAGGGAATTGGGGATGGTGGCCACGACCCACAGAATGATGAACCCGGCTAGTACTTGTCCCGAGCCAGACTGCTGGCTGGTCGTCGTGGACCCCGAGTGCGAAGCGCTCACAATCACCCCGACCATTGCGAGGACCACGAAGTAGCCGGCGCTCAGAATCGCCCCATCTAAGAGCATCGCGAGCAAACGCTTCCACCAGGGCGCCAGCGGGAGATTCAATACCGCGTCGTAGGTAACATCAGCACTCGACGTGACGTGGGCACCAGGGGGCGGGCCGTAACCCGGCGGATACGCGCCACTGGCGGCCGGGACCGGCATCGCGGAAACGGGTGGTACTGCCGTGACGGGGTCTGATGGTGCTGGTGGCGACATATCTGACGAGGTGATCGGAGTTGGCACCAACGACAATCTCGTTCCACAACGCGCGCAGTACCCCGCCCCCTCAATGGTGGGCGTTCCACAGGTGGTGCAGTACATCAGGTACCCCTTCACTTCTGAGCGTCAGATCCGCCTCGTGGCAGTCACTCAAACACGCAAATCGCGATTCGCAGTCGATGCTACAGCGGCGGGTACGGCCACGAATGTTGAAGGGGGACGTCAACCCTCACGAGGCGTCGACTGGGAAGGCGCGCCACGAGTATCGACGTCTTAACCTCACCACGGCCAAGGTAACCGCTGATGGTCGGACCCTATCGCGAGCAATGACCGACATCAGCCACTCCAGCGCAGCTTCACGCGGACGCGGAGTTCCTCCTACGGCTTGAACTTGATGAGGCCCTGCGCCGAATCGCCGCCAGTGATGTTACCGATGTTGATAGCGCACGCCCCCGCATTGGCCGCAGTGGTGCCGCACTTGCCATTGCCGATGGTGCCGGTCGTCACCTTGAACGTGGTCGCGGCGATGGTGCCCTTGGCGCTGACGGTGGCAGGAGTGGCCGAGGCGACATTGCAGCCCGCTTGACTCGTTGACGTGGCCAGGCATTCGATCAGGAATACCGAGTCGTTCGGCGTGAAGCCCGAGCCGGTGACCGTGACTGATTGTCCGTTGCTCAATCCTGTCGACGGCGTCACCACGATGGTCCGGACGCTGGCGGTACCCGCCTTCGGTGTCACTTTGTTCGACGGCATCGAACGGGTGCCGACGCCGTTCTTGTTATACGCCGCGACAGTGAAGGTATAGGACGTCCCGTTCTTCAAACCAGCCACCTTGCAGCTGAGTCCCATCGCCGTGCACGACTTTCCCGACGGCGCTGCCGTCGCCACGTACTTGGTAATCGGCGATCCACCAGTGCTCGTGGGCTTGGTCCACGTCACCGTCGCCGCCGCGCTGGCTGACACGGCATGGACCGAACGTGGCGTCGTGGGCTTGTTAGAGGAGCCGTAGGCGGGCAGAGCGACAGCCATACCTAGGGTGAGCGCGATTGCCCCCACGACAGAAGTGCGTAGCGAAAGTCTCATTGCCATCTCCTTTTTCACATCGTGATGTGATCTCTCTACCTCATCAACATTAAGACACCAGCATCGATTTCGTGACCTTATCGTGCCCCACGTCGCACCGCTAGATCTCGAAGTCCGTCGCTTTGGAGATTCCGCTGCCGTGGGGTCCCAGGGTTCGTACCGCGATGCCCGCCGCGACCAACATACCGACACCCGCTACGACGAGCGACTGCTCCAGACCAGTGCGGAACGCACCGTAGACGGCCTGGACCACGTGATCTTGGATGGAGTTACCATTTCCGTTGCCAACGACGATGCCCTTGGGAGCAGTACCGGTCTCAATGAAAGAGATGATGGTCGAGAAGAAGCTGCTGGGAATCTTGAGCACGCGCAGCCGGCTGGTGAGCGCCCCCGTCAGCTGGGCGTTGACGAGGGCTCCGAGGACCGCCACGCCGAACACCGCTCCCAATTCTCGACTCGTGTTGGTCGCCGAGGCGGCCATTCCCGATCGCTCGGAGGGAACCTCGCCCAGGGTCACCGACGTCATTGGCACCACGCTGGAGCCGAATCCGTATCCCGCCAAGGCCAAAGTGGCCATCAACCAGAGCGACGGCTGGGCGGAATGGAGCAACAATGCGGAGAGAAGGATGCCCGCGCCGCCCAATACGCAGCCCTCGGCCATCGGGGCGCGCGGTCCGATTCGCGCGACGCGTCGCCCCGCGAGCACCGAAGCCAGGATCATCGCGACCGCCATGGGTACGAACTCCAACGCGATGCGTACCGGCGAGTAGCCAATGACTGCCGTCAAGTAGAGCGCCGTAAAGAAGAAGATCGAGAAGATCGAGAAGTACAAGATGAACGCCACCACCATGGCCCCCGAGAACCGCGAAGAATGGAAATAGTCAATGTCCAGAAGCGGCGATCTGGCCCGGCGCTCGATACGGACGAAGGCCACCAGCGACACCACGCCCAGCAGGAACAGCGCGATCACCCACGACGTGCGGTAGCCGTTCGTTTCGCCCAGGATGACGGCGAACGTCAAGGCGCCAAGTCCCAGCGACCCCACGACGAAACCCAGGAAGTCCAGCGGCTCGCTTTGAGGACTGGACGATTCGGGCACGCTGCGTATCGCCAAGGCAATGATCAATATCGCTGCGGCGACATTGAACCAAAAGACGCCCTGCCAGCCATCGGCGGCCACCAATAGACCACCGATCACCGGGCCGAAGGCGAGGGCTAGACCGGACACTCCCGCCCACGTGCCAATCGCGCGCGCTCGAAGCTTTGGTTCGGGGTAGAGCTGTCGCAATATTGAAAGTGTGCCGGGCTCTGACGCCGCCGCACCCACGCCCATGATCACCCGGGCACCGATCAGCATGTCGGGATTGACCGAGAGCGCACCGAGGAGCGATCCAACGGCAAACAGCGCGAGCCCCGTCAGCATGATTTTCTTGCGTCCGAGCCGGTCACCGAGGGTTCCCCCGAGCAACATGAAGGCGGCGAATGTGAGACCGTAGCCGTTGACCACCCACTGCAGCTGGGTGACACCCGCGTGCAGGTCCGAACGAACGCTGCCCAACGCCACTGAGACAATGGTCATGTCCATGAACGTCAAAAACATGACCAGACACACGGTGACGAGGGCCAATCGCCGTATACGGCGCGGGCCTACATGCTCGTCAGTGTCGCTTTGACTCAACCTCGGGTTCCTTTGTTAAGCGATTGGCGGTTCTCCGGATGGCGGTTCTCCAGACAAACTACACGGCGATACTCGCACGTCAACCGATACTTTTCGCCTTCGCCGAGCGACTCGTCGGCACTTTGCGCGGTCACACGTCGCCACTCGCCCGACCAGAAGTACACTCACTGAATCGTTAAAATTTTTCCACGCAAGGGGCCCTCGCTACGTGACGATAGATATTGTCAAGTTGTCGAGCTCCTCAGCGCCATAGGAAGATACCCGAGATGAGAGTTGCCCTTTTTATTACCTGCGTCAACGATGGTCTCTTCCCCAACACGCCCCAGGCGGTGGTCGAAGTGCTCGAGCGTCTCGGTCACCAGGTCGTTTTTCCCACTCAGCAGACATGTTGCGGACAGATGCACCTCAACGCCGGGTACCGCCAGGAGGGGCTACACCTGGCTCAACGCTTTCGTGACGTCTTCAACGACTATGACGTCATTGTCTCACCCTCGGCGTCGTGCGTGGGCACGGTGCGCGACCTCTACGCGACCTCGGCTCGTTCCCTCGGCGACGAAGTCCTCGCCGATGACCTCGAGGAAGTCGGTCGACGTACGTACGAATTCTCTGAGTTCTTGACCGACGTCCTGCACGTGACGGACGTCGGAGCGAGTTTTCACCATACGGTCGCCTACCACCCGACCTGCCACTCGCTGCGCGTCCTCGGCCTCGACGAGGCACCCAAAGAACTGCTGCGCCACGTGGAGGGACTCACACTCGTCGAGATTGCCCACGAGGACGAATGCTGCGGCTTTGGCGGCATGTTTTCAATCAAGAACTCCGACACCTCGGTCGCCATGGGACAGGACAAACTGGCGCACGTGCGTGCGACCGGTGCCGACGTCTTGTGCGCCCTCGACAACTCATGTCTGACCCACATCGGCGGGCTCGCCTCACGCGCCCGCAGCGGCCTGGCGATGATGCACGTTGCCGAGATCCTGGCCAGTCGCGAGGGGGCATCTCATGTCTAAGGTCTTCGACACTGAACTTCCCTTTCCCACTCTCGCCAAGACCGCACTCGCCGACGCGCAACTGCGCGCCAACCTGGCGCACGCGACCACCACCATCCGCGACAAGCGCCTGAAAGTGGTCGGCGAACTCGACGATTGGGAGCAACTGCGCAGCGCCGGCGCGGCCATCAAGGACTATTCGCTCGACCACCTCGATGAACTCTGCGTAGAGCTCGAAAGGAATGTCATCGCCCACGGCGGGATCGTGCACTGGGCCCGCGACGCCAAAGAAGCCAACGAGATCGTCGTCTCGCTGGTGCAGGCCACCGGAGTGGATTCGGTGGTCAAGGTCAAATCCATGGCGACGGCCGAGATCGAACTGAACGTCGCGCTCGAACAGCACGGCATCACCGCATACGAGACGGACCTCGCCGAATTGATTGTCCAGTTGGGCGACGACCTGCCCTCGCACATCTTGGTGCCGGCGATCCACAAGAATCGCTCGCAGATTCGCCAGATCTTCATCGACGAGATGGGTAAATCAGGTCTGGCTGCACCTGAGGGGCTGACCAACGACCCTGCGGCGTTGGCCGCAGCGGCGCGCGCACACCTGCGCCAGCGCTTCCTCTCGGCCAAAGTGGCAATCTCCGGCGCGAACTTCGTCATCGCCGACACCGGATCACTGGTGGTGGTCGAGTCCGAGGGGAACGGGCGCATGTGCCTGACCCTGCCCGAGACACTCATCTCGGTCGTGGGCATCGAAAAGATACTGCCGAACTGGCAGAGCCTCGAGGTCTTCATGCAGTTGCTCCCCCGGTCGTCGACCGGTGAGCGCATGAACCCCTATACCTCCATCTTCACCGGAGCGACAACGGGCAATGGACCCTCGAACTTCCACCTGGTCTTGATCGACAACGGTCGAAGTTCGGCCCTCGCCGAGGACACTGGTCGCGACGTGCTGCGCTGCATCCGTTGCTCGGCCTGTCTCAACGTTTGTCCGGTCTACGAGCGCACCGGTGGCCACACCTACGGCAACCCGTATCCGGGGCCTATCGGCGCGGTACTCGTCCCCCAGTTGCGCCGCGGCGAGCGCACCCCGCTCGAGAACTCGCTGCCCTACGCGTCGTCGCTTTGCGGAGCGTGTTACGTGGCGTGCCCGGTCAAGATCGATATCCCCAAGATCCTCGTACGTCTGCGCTCAGAGGTGGTCGATGAGAAGCGACGCGAGCATCCGCGCGACCCCGAACTCCTCGCGATGAAAGTCGTCGAGAAGGGCTTTTCGTCAGCTCGGCTCTTCCAACGCGTCATTGCCATGGGTGGGCTGGTCGGGCGCCTGCCGCTGCGGAGCCTGCGTTTCTTACCGCCGCCGCTCAACAAGTGGAGCGCGGCTCGCGATGCGCCACTTCCGCCGGCGACGTCATTTCGCACGTGGTTCGCTCAGACACACCCCGACGATGTCGACCCGGCACCCGCGCCGGCCACTCGACGTGCACCGCTGATCCACCACCATGACGCGCTCCACGACGCCAAGCCCGGCCACGTCGGTGCGGACGTGGCCGGTCGAGAAGGCGTGCTGAGTTCCATCGCAACCGCGCTCGGCGACCACGCTCACCGCACGTCGCTGTCGACGACTCGCGAGTACCGCGTCGAAGGCTCGCGAGGGGCGCTCGAGCGCCGCGACCTGCTGATGGACCGCCTGGTCGACTACCGCGCCCACGTCGTGCAGTGTGATAACGCATCCCTGTCGACGACGATCAATCAGTTGCTTCTCGTCCACGGCAGTCGCTCGGTGGCGATGCCGGCCGACGTTCCCGCCACGTGGACCGACTCCCTCGAGGCGCACGTCCACCGTGACGACCCCGTCCTCTCGGTGACCGACCTCGACGAGATCGACTCCACCGTCTCGGGATGTGCGGTGGCCATCGCCCAGACGGGCACCATCATCCTCGACTCCGGAGTGCACCAGGGCCGTCGAGCGTTGTCGCTCATCCCCGACCACCTCATCGTGGTGATCTTCGACGAGCAGATCGTCGAGGTCGTTCCCGAAGGGGTGGCGCGTCTCGCTCCCGATTCCGCCCAGACGTGGATCTCGGGGCCCTCCGCGACTTCGGACATCGAACTCGAACGCATCGAGGGAGTGCACGGTCCGCGCACCTTGGACGTCATCGTGGTCTCCTCGGCAACCGAACTGTAACGTCGATAAGGAGAACTTTTCGGAGGGGACCATTAGATTGGGTGCTACTTCGATCGTTCGCGAAAGCGCGACGTGCGAAGAACACGCTAGGGCGAGGAGATTCGCAGTGAAGATTCGCAACGTAAAGATGGTGGCGATCATCGCCGCGGGCTCGTTAGCTCTCTCGGCCTGCAGCATCCCGGTGGCACTGTCCGACACGAGCGCCACCCTGGGTGCCAATCAGTACTTGCAAGTCCACCTGACGACCAACCTCTTCGCACGGGATCCCTCCTTGGCCAAGGAGATCAAGGTGCTCAAGCAACTCAGTTACGACGTCGACTACCAGAGCGCATCGGGCGCTCCACTGTCGTCGGCGCTGAGCACGGCCAAGAGCCAGATCGTGGTCTCCAACGGATCTCAACGGGTCCTCACGATTGTCGACGTCCACTCCAATGAGTACCTCAATATCAATATCGCATCCTTGGCCAACATCGCGGGTCTCGGGCTCACCGCGGCCAAGTTGGCGCCGATCAACTTGATCTTCGGCGGCCGCTGGTTCGAGTTCCCCTACAGCCTCCTCGCGAAGTATGAGATCTCGACGCTGCACGTTCGACCCACACGCACTTCCACCGTCAAGAATGACATCCTGCTCGTCAACTCCGTGGTCAGCTTCTTTGCCAATCAGCCGACGACCACTACCGTGACTGGTTTTACCCAAGACGGGACCTTGGCCTCACTGCAGAGCGCGCTGGCGGCCATCGTGAAGACCGCGACCACGTCGACGACCGCCGGTAGCACGGTGCTGACAACGAAGTCCACGGGCACCTACAAACTGGCGGTGACGATGAGCGGTGATGTGGCGACGTACGTCAAGTTGGCCATCACCGCCCCTGCCGGGACGTACGGAAATGGCACGTTCACCCTGAGCGCGAACTTTGCCCACGCGAGCGTGAACGTCAGCGCACCGACCGGCGCCCTCGTCATCACCAACACGTTCCTTAATCAACTGGGAATCAAGCAATTGGGCTCCAACGGGGGCGGCGTCCTCTCGGGAGTGCTGGGCTAACTCCACGCAGCGCCGGCGAACGTCTCTGGCATCGTCAGTGTTCGGCGTGGAGCAGGACCTCGGCCCGAGTCCATTCCTGCGCTTGCGCGACCCGGGGCTCATAGGACTGGGTCGGGAACGACGAGGCGACCAGACGGCGCATGGCTCCCAGGTCTGGCGCCAGCGCGCCCAGTCCTTGCAGTTGCATCAGCGAGTTGCCGATCGCCGCGGCTTCAACGGGTCCGGCGTACACGTTGACGCCGCACGCATCAGCGGTGAGTTGACATAGCTCCTCGTTGAGCGCGCCGCCACCCACAATGTGTAGGGCGTCGATGCGCACGCCGGTCACGGCCGAGATTCCTCGGACCGCTCGACGATATGCCAGGGCCAGTGAATCCATGATGCAACGGGTGAACTGCGCCGCGGTCTCGGGTACCTCGGTGCCCCAGTGCGCGCACTGCGCCGCGAGACGCCCTCGCATGTCGCCAGGTCCGAGCAACTCATCGCTCTCCGCGTCGACCAAGAACCGCCGCGGCGCCATCGACATTGCCTCGCGGGTCAAGGTCGCGGCGTCGTACTCATTTCCCTCGAGGGCGAACTCGCGGATCACCTCTTGCAAGAGCCAAAAGCCCATCACGTTTCGCAAGAAGCGCGTGCGGCCGAACGCGCCGAGCTCATTGGTGTAACCGGCCTCGTAGGCGGCGTGGTCGATCAGGGGTTGGTCGAGTTCGACCCCCACCAACGACCAGGTGCCCGAGGAGATATAGGCGAAGTGATCGTCCCTCGCCGGCACGGCGAGGACCGCCGACGCGGTGTCGTGCGACGCCACGGTGATGACCCGGGTCTGCGTGGACACCCCGAGCGCGACGGCCGTCGGGGCGTCCACGGTCCCGAGTACCCGTCCGGGTTCGATGAGCTCACCCACCAGATGCCGCGGCAGCGCGAAATCATCGAAGGTCTCCTCGTCCCACTCGCGGTGCACGTTGAGTAGTTGCGTCGTTGACGCGTTGGTGATCTCCCAGGCCTGGACTCCGCACAAGAAGTAATTGACCAAGTCCGGAATGAGGAGGAGGTGATCCGCTGACGCCAGCGAGTCGCCATCGGCGACGAGTTGGAACAGGGTATTGAAGGTCAACAACGCGATACCGCTGCGTTGGTAGAGCGACCAGGGGTCTTCAATGGCGGTCACCGCCGCGAAGGAGGCGTTGGTGCGCGGATCGCGATGATGGGCCGGCAGGCGCATCAGGCGTCCCGAGTGATCGAGCAGTCCGTAATCCACTGCCCAAGAGTCGACGCCGACCGACGAGAGCGCCACTCCCTGGGCCGCCGCGGCCCGCGTGGCTTCACCCAGACCCTTCTCGATCTCGGCGACCAGGTAGGGGACGTCCCAGGAGAAGACACCGTCGACGTGGTGGCCGCCGTTGGCGAATCGCGCGACCGGTGCGAGCTCTAGTCGCCCCTCACGCAACGTGACGAGCAGCACCCGTCCACTCGACGCGCCGAGGTCGACCGCGGCGACCGCGACGGCGGAGTGAGCCACGACCTAGCGGAGAAAGGCGGCGGCCACGCCCGAGTCGACCGGGATATGCGCCCCCGTCGTGAGAGCGAGGTCACCACCTAAGAGGGCGAATACCGCACTCGCGATGCTCTCGGGGAGGACTTCGCGCTTCAGCAATGTGCGCCCCGCGTAGTAAGCACCAAGGTCCTCCTCCTTGACTCCGTAGACGGCGGCGCGTTGCGCCCCCCAGCCGCCGGCGAAAATCTTGGAGCCGCGTACGACGCCGTCAGGGTTGACGCCGTTGACGCGAATGCCCAATTCGCCCAGCTCCGCCGCCAGGAGTCGCACCTGGTGCGCCTGATCGGCCTTGGCCGAACCGTAGGCGACGTTATTGGGGCCGGCGAAGACCGCGTTCTTCGAGACGATGTAGACGATGTCGCCACCCATCTGCTGGTCCTTCATCACCTGTACCACCGCCTGCGCGGCCAAGAACGATCCCTTGGCCATCACGTCGTGCTGGAGGTCCCAGTCGCGCTCCGTCGTCTCCAGGAGCGACTTCGAGATCGACAGTCCGGCGTTGTTGATCAAGATATCCACCCCGCCGAACGCCAGTACCGCCTCGTTGACGGCGGCCTGAACGGCCTCCTTGGACGACACGTCGATGGCGACGCCGCGCGCCGCGTCGAGCGATCCGAGCTCTGCGGCCATCGCGGTAGCGGACTGCGCGTCGAGGTCGGCCACGATCACGTGGGCCCCCTCGGCCGATAGGCGCCGTGCCGTGGCGGCCCCGATGCCTGATCCGCCACCCGTCACCAGGGCGACGCGAGAGGCGAGCGGCTTGCCCTTGGGCATGCGCTTGAGCTTCTCTTCCTCGAGCAGCCAGTACTCGATGCGAAACTTCTCGGATTCCTCGATGGGTGCGTAGGTCGAGATGGCTTCCGCACCGGTCATCACGTTGATGGCGTTGATGAAGAACTCACCGGCCACCCGCGCCGTCTGCGCGTCCTTACCGAAGGAGAACATCCCTACCCCGGGCACCAGCACGATGGCCGGGTCGGCGCCGCGCATGGCCGGCGAGTCCGCCGTCGCGTACGCGTCGTAGTAGGCGCTGTAGGCCGCGCGATACTCGAGGTGCAGTTCGCCCAGTCGAGTGATCATTTCCTCGACCGGAGTGTCCGAGGCGAGATCGAGGATCATCGGACGGACCTTGGTGCGCAAGAAGTGGTCGGGGCATGAACTACCTCGACTGGCGACCTCGGCGTGGCGCTCGGACTCGAGGAAACTCAACACCGTGTCGGTGTCGAAGAAGTGTCCCACTTGGGGACGGTCCATGCTAGCCATGCCGCGTATCGTCGGGAACAATGCCGTGGCCTTGGCCCGCCGCTCGCGATCACCGAGACGGGTGTAACTCGCGACCTTGGGGCCGAGAGGCTCGGGACGACCGTGTTCGCTGATGTAGCGCTCGGCGGTGCGGATGATGTGCAAGGCGTTCTTCTCGCACTCGTCGCTCGTGTCGCCCCAGGCCGTGATGCCGTGTCCCCCCAGGATGACGCCGATCGATTGCGGGTTCGCGTCACGGATCGCCGCGATGTCGAGACCCAGTTGAAAACCCGGTCGGCGCCAGGGCGTCCACGCCACGCTGTCGCCGAAGATCGTGCGCGTCAGCGCCTCGCCATCGGCGGCAGTTGCCAGCGCGATACCCGAGTCCGGGTGCAGGTGGTCGACGTGGTTGCAGTTCACCAGACCGTGCATGGCGGTGTCGATCGATGGCGCGGCGCCACCCTTGCCGAAGAGGCAGTAATCGAAAGCGGCGACCATCTCGTCTTCGAACTCGGGACCGCGATATACGTTCTTGAGCGCACGCATCGCGTCGAGGCGTAGCGCGGCGAGTCCCGCGAACTTCAAGGTGCCTAGGTCGCCGCCCGAGCCCTTGACCCACATCACGTCGATGTGCTCGCCACTGGCCGGGTCCACGACGTTGGCCTTGGCACTGGCGTTGCCGCCAGCGTAATTAGTGATGGTCGGATCCGCTCCGTGGCGATGCGACCTCTCGAGCAGTTCCTGCACGGCGCCGGGGACGTCATAGGAGAAATCGGCCATCAGGCGCCCCAGCCCGCCGCTTGTCCGCCGACGCGCTCCGTCTCGATCTTCTGCTGATACCCCGAACGCTGGTAAGCCGCGATCGGATCGGGGTCGAGACCCATCTCGTTTCGCAGTTCGCCCAACAACGGACGCACGTCGGTGTAGAACGCATCGGTGAAAATGGCGTTGGCACCCAGCACGTCGCCGTCGAGCTGGCACTGGCTCAGTGCGTCGCGATCGACCAGCAGGGCCTTAGCTGTCGCTTCTTGGACGTTCATGACCGAACGAATCTCGGCCTGCACCTTGGGCTCGATGTTGTGGCACTGGTCGAGCATGAAGGCCACGTCGCCGTCGGGCGTGACGACGCCCGCGTCGACGATCTCGAACATGATGCGAAACAACTGGTAAGGGTCGGCCGCGCCGACCATCAGGTCGTCGTCACCGTAGAAGCGCGAGTTGAAATGGAACCCGCCCAGTCGCTTCGTCCGCAGCAACACCGCGACTAGGAACTCGATGTTGGTGGCCACCGCGTGGTGGCCGGTGTCGACGAGTACCTTGGCCTTATCACCCAACTCAAGGCACTGCACCAGCGACGTGCCCCAGTCGGGCACGTCCATCGTGTAGAACGATGGCTCGTAGAGCTTGTACTCCAAGAGCATCTCGACGCCGTCACCGAGGGCAGCGTAGGTCTCGGCGAGGGCCTCGTGTAGACGGTCCTGGCGGGCGCGGATGTTGTCCTGGCCGGGATAGTTAGTACCGTCGGCGAACCACAGGCTCAGGGCGAAGGACTTGGTCTCGTGGGCGATGTCGACGCACTCAAGCAGATGGTCGATCGCCTTGCGCCGGATTCGCGGGTCGGGATTGCACACGCTTCCCAGTCGATAGTCGTCCTCCTGGAAGACATTGGGATTGATGGCGCCGATCTTCACGCCCAGGTCACTGGCGTGCTTGGCCAACTTGCCGTAGTCCTCGACTTTGTCCCACGGGATGTGCACCGCGACCGAGGGTGCGACGCCAGTGAACTTGTTCACCTGGGCGGCGTCTTCCATCTTCTCGAAGGGATTGCGGGCGACGCCCTTCTGACCAAATACCTTGAAGCGGGTGCCCGAGTTGCCGTAGGCCCACGACGGGGTCTCGATCCACTGTCGACGTAAAACGTCCTTGATGTCACTTCGACTCAGCATGACTGCCTTCTTTCTCGCGTTACTGCATTAAGGGGTGTCCACCCCAGTGACCTCAACCACCTAGGAAAGGTGGAACACTTCCTCGAGTGGGCGCATGCCCTCGTCGGGCGCCCCTTCAAGTCCAACAAAAAACTCACCCATCGATGCCTGCCACCGGGCGTTGACCTCGGTCGCCGCCATCAACTCGAGGCACCGCTCGAAGTCCTCGCATTCCAGGTAGCCGATCAACATCCCGTCGGGGGCGAGGAACAGCGAATAATTGGTCCAACCGGTCTCGGAGAGCGCGGCGAGCATCTCGGGCCAGACCGCCGCGTGTCGCGCCTTGTAGTCCCCCGCCTTGGCCGGATTGATCCGCAGTTGGAAACAGACACGCTGCACTACGACGCCTCGCTCGTTCGTCGGCGTAGGAGTGTGCGCACTCGGGTCACACTCTCACTGATGTTGGGTATCAGCACACTCAACAACAAGAGACAACCCGTGACGATGCTCTGGGCCTGGCCCGACACGTTGATGGCCGTCAGTGACGACTGCAGGCTCGCGAAGATCGCCACTGAGACGAAGACGCCGAAGATGGTGCCACGACCGCCGAAGATCGAGACCCCACCGAAGAGGGCGATCGCCACGACGTTGAGTTCGAGACCGACACCCGTATCCGACGCCGAACTGGCCTGTTGGAAGGTGTAAAGAATGCCCGCGAACGCACACAGGAATCCCGAGATTACGTAGAGACCGAACTTGATGCGCTTGACCCGGATGCCCGAGAAGTACGCAGTCTCGGGTTGCAGACCGATGGCGTAGATGGAGCGGCCTACGGGCGTCATATGCAATACCACTCCGAATATCAGGGCCAGCACCACGAAGATGGCGAAGTCGTACGCGATGTGAGTGCTACCGATCGGCAGACTGAGTTTCTGAGTCCACGCCGGAAAACCCACGGCGGTGTTCGAACCCAGCACGATCAGCGCGATACCGCGATACAGCGTCAAGGTACCGATGGTCACGGCGATGGACGGCAGGCCAAGACGCGTCACCAGGAAGCCGTTGAGGGCACCCCCCACAATGCCCACCAGCAGGCAGATCCCCATTGCGGGCCAAATGTTCCACCCGTGCATGAAGAGGTACCCGAGCGTGCTGGCCGAGAGACCCAGCATCGACGCCACCGAGAGGTCGATCTCACCAGTGATGATGATGAGCGTCATTGGCAGGGCCATGATGGCGATCTCACCGAAGTTGAGCCCCGCGAAGAAGAACGTCTCGGTGTTCAAGAAGTACGGCGAGACCCACCATCCGTAGATCAAGCTGATGACGAACAGGACGACCAGCCCCGACTCCCATCGAGTGGCGCCACGCATCAATGAGTTCAACGTGCGCGGCTCCTGGGCCGCTTCGGGGAGCAGGGTGACCTCAGGCGTTGTCACGGTGTGCTCCCTCGACTCGCAGGATCTTCTCGGCGCGCAGCGACACGTAACGGTCGAAGGCGATGGCGACGAGTAACAACAGGCCCGCGACGGCTTGATTCCAGAAGGACGACACCCGCGAGGCGACGAGCGCCTGGTCGATCGTGTTCAACAGAAGAGCGCCGAGTGCGGCGCCGAGCACCGTACCGCTACCCCCGAAGATGGCGACACCGCCCACGACGACGGCGGCGACGACGTTGAGCTCGTAGCCCGATCCTGCCGTCGACGCGACGGTGGCGAACTCGGCCAACCAGAGCGCTCCGCCGAGCCCCGCGAGGGCACCACTGATGGCGAAGGCGCTGAAGACCCGGCGCGGGACGCGCACGCCCGCCAGGACTGCGGCCTCGGGGTTGGAACCAATGGCGTAGAGTTCGCGCGCCGGTCGAAAGGTCCGCATCACGTAGCCCACGAGGGCGACTGCCGCAGCGGCAATCCAAAAGAGGGTGGGAATGCCAATGATCGAGCCCGCACCGAGGTTGACGAAGGACTGGGGGATCTGGCTCGGCTGGATTTGCACGCCGTTGACGACGATGGCGTCGATACCGCGGATGATATAGAGCATGCCCAGGGTGACGACCAGGGCGGGCACGCGCGCGTACGCCACGATCACCCCGTTGACAACGCCGCACGCCAGGCCGATGAGTAGTCCAGCGAGCAACGCCACGACCACTGGCAAGTGCGGATAGTGGACGAAGAGATCGCCCACGAGATATGCCGAGAGCCCCAACACCGAACCTACCGACAGGTCCACGTTGCGCGTCACGATCACCAGCGTCTCGCCCACTGCCAACATAATGATGATCGACGGGCCCGACAACATCTGCTGGATCGATGCCGTACTCGCGAAGGACGAATTCTTGAAGTAGGTCAACACGAACACCAGCACAATGGCGACGACAATCGCCAACTCGCGGAAGCGAAGGATCTTGGTGACCAGTGACGCTCCCGCGGGTGGTGTCGTCACGGGTTGTTCAATCACGCTCAACTCACACCCGCCTTCATCTGGCCCGCGGCCGCTCGCATGATCGACGCCTCGTTGGCCTCCTCTCGACTGAGCTCGGCGACCAGTCGACCCTCGTGCAATACCAAGATCCGGTCGGCCACTCCCAATACCTCGGGCATCTCCGAGGAGATCATCAAGATGGCAATCCCCTGTTCCACTAACTCACCCAACAGACGGTGGACCTCGGCCTTCGTTCCGATGTCGATGCCGCGGGTCGGCTCATCGATGATCAACAGGCGCGGTTGGCGAGCGAGCCACTTGGCGAGCACCACTTTTTGCTGGTTACCGCCCGAGAGCGTCATCACTGGATTCGCGAAACGACCGAACTTGAGTTGTAGACGTGCTGCCCACTCGGCGGCGAGCTTGCGCTCGGACGCCTTGCGGATGATGCCCAGGTGGCTGAGGCGACCAATCGACGCCAGCGACACGTTGCGGTCGATCGCCATCTGCATCACGAGACCTTGTTGGCGACGGTCTTCGGGGACAAAACCGATTCCTGCGGCCATGGCCTGAAGTGGTGAACCCGTCTTGAGTTTCTGTCCCGACACGGTCACGGTACCGGCGTCGAGTTTGTCAATGCCGAAGATGCCGCGCGCCACTTCGGTTCGTCCCGCACCCACCAGTCCGGCGAGCGCCACGATCTCACCCGCTCTGACGCTGAAGGAGATGTCTGTGAAGACCCCCTCGCGCGTCAAGTGCTCCACGTCGAGAACGGTGATGCCGGGAGTACGGGTGTGGTCACCGTAGAGCGAGACGATGTCACGTCCCACCATGGAATAGATGACGTCGTCGATCGTGATGTCACCGATCGCGGCGGTCTTGACGAACGCGCCGTCTCGCATGATGGTCACGCGTTGGCACATCGCGAACACCTCTTCGAGGCGGTGCGAGATGAACATGATGGCCGCGCCCTCGGCGCGCAGCGTGACGACCACGTCGAACAGGCGTTGCACCTCGACTTCGGTCAACGCCGCCGTGGGCTCGTCCATGATGATGATCTTCGCGTTGAAGGAGATCGCCTTGGCGATCTCGACGATCTGCTGGTCGGCGACGGAGAGGCCCCGCGCGAGTCGAGTGGGCTCCAGTGGGACGCCCAAGCGCGCGAACACCTCATCGGCGCGCTTGATCATCTCGGAACGGTCGATACGCCGACCCGAGCGCAAGGGCTGACGACCCATGAAGATGTTCTCGGCGATACTGAGGTCGGGAAAGAGCGTCGGCTCTTGATAGATCACCGAGATGCCCGCTTCGCGGGCATCGATCGGATTAGAGAATTTCACGGGTTGACCGTCCAACGTGACGTGGCCACCATCAGCCAGGTGAACCCCGGCGAGAATCTTCACCAGAGTCGACTTTCCGGCTCCGTTTTCACCCAACAACGCGTGGGCTTCTCCGGCGTATAGAGTAATAGACCCGTCTACCAGGGCTTTTACTGGGCCAAAGAACTTGGTGGCTCCGTCCACGATGAGAAGAGGCGCCCCGTCACTGCGAGAGGGGACGTTGGACCCCTCGCGAGACGCAGCCTCTTCAGGCGTCTCCACACGCTCCATTGAAAATCCCCCCTGGCACTCACAGCCCCACCATGGCCAACGCGTGCTTCACGCTACCCGTCCGGCAAAAGATCAGCACTCCACCACGTGAGTGAAGTTGGCAAACCTTATATTGAATTATTGAAACGTGTCAAGTACTGATCGATTCTCTTCGTCACCGACGCCCATTACAGCGAGCGTTGCGACGAAGCGCGCACCACCAGCTCGGGTTCGAAACGCACTTCACGATGGCGATGGTCGGGGTTTCGTACCTCGTCGAGCAACAATTCAGCAGCGGCCACACCTAACTCCAGAGCCGGCTGACGCACCGAAGTGAGCGCCGGCGAGAGCATCGAGCCGAAGATCAGGTCGTCATACCCCACGACTGCGAGGTCGTCGGGCACGCGCACGCCGTGAGCCGCGAGGCCGCGCAGGACACCCAACGCTAAGAGGTCGTTGGCGCACATCACCGCAGTCGGTCGCGGGGACATGGCGAGGATCCGGTCCACGGACTCTTCACCGTGTCGCACGGTCAGGGCGTTCACCGACAACTCCGCGACTTCAACCTTCTTCGATTTGGCGAGCGAGCGAACCGCCTTGCGGACACCCTGGCGACGGTCGCGACACTGGCGAATCGTCGTGGGTCCATTGACGAAGACGATGTTGGCGTGTCCCGTCTCGAAGAGGTGACGAGCAGCGAGCTCGCCGCCGCGGACGTCATCGACCGTGACCGAGCAGAACTCGTCTGCCGTGGCTTTACGGTCCAACAGCACCGTCGGGACGCCCCGAGTCTTGAGTCCCGCCAGACTCACCAGGTCCGATGCGACGGGCGTGATGAGCACTCCCTCGACACGGTGCTCTTCCATCGCCCGCACGAAATTCGCCTCGCGTTCGATCGAGTCGTCAGTGCTGCCTAACATCAAGACGTAGCCCTCTGCCTGGAGACGACCCTCCGCACCGCGGAACATCTCGGTGAAGAAGGGGTTCGAGACGTCGAGCACCACCACGCCCACGGTGTGCGAACGTCCGCCGCGCAGTTGGTAGGCCTGGGTGTTTCGAATGAAACCGGTGGATTCCACCGCATCGAGGACACGCTGACGCGTCGAGTCGGCCACGATGTCGGGCCGGTTCAAGACATTGGACACGGTGCCCGTTGACACACGCGCGACCTTCGCGACGTCACGAATGGTCACGGGCACCCACGCTTTGGGCTCGACCTTCGGCGCGGGGCCGTTGCGCTTTGGACTCATGGGTAAGTCAGTCTGGCATCTCACTTGGAACGGTGCAAGAAGTGTCACGCCGTCGTCACCACACTGTCGGGGCCAACCACTACGATTGCCCCAGCAAAAAAAGATGAAACGTTCCATGAAAAAAGTTGGTGTGGTACTTGACACGTTTCAATAATTGGATATAAGGTTTGCGAAATTCGATCAGCCCGTGACGTCAACGCTTCAGCGAACTGACGTGCGCCGGACTTTTCGGAGCAGTAGAGCGAAGTACACGCAGTAGGGAACACGATCGAAAGTCTGAAGTCGCGAGGACATGAGCTGGGCTCAATCACTCGCGGTGGGGGCGACATATAGGGGGGAAGGGGGCTGTGCGACGACGTCAGGTCGTCGATTCATGTACGCGTTGTCTGCCGCGTGACCACCGTGGTCATCGGCCTTTGTTCGAGTTCACACTCGCAACACCCGAAAGGAAAACACTCATTATGAAATTGAAGAACCGCACCGCTACGGCGCTTGCCAGCTCCGCGCTGGCCACCGTGCTTGTCGTGGGCCTGGGTGGCTTCGGCCTCACCTCGGCTTCGGCCAGCGGCACGCTCAAGAAGGGTCAGACGTTTTATCTGATCCCCAAGGACACCCTGAACCCCTACGAGACGTTGGAAGACGGTGGCATCAAGGCCGCCCTCCAGTCACTGGGCGACAAGGCCGTCATCAGCTCGGGCACCGCTGACACTGCCGCTGCGCAGATTCCGTCGATTCAGGCGGCAATCCAGCACCACGCCGCCGGTATCGTCATTGCTGGTAACGACCCGTCGGCCCTGTGCCCGTCGCTGGCCCAGGCTCGTGCCGCCGGCCTCGTCGTCGTCTCGGCTGACTCCGACGTCACCTGCCCGAACCACCTGTTCATCAACCAGGCGGTCACCTCCACCATCGGTACTTCCGAGGTCGACCTTCTCGCCAACGAAATTGGTAGCAGTGGTCAGATCGCCATTCTGTCGGCCGCGGCCACCGCGACCAACCAGAACTCGTGGATCGTGTACATGAAGAAGGAACTGAAGAAGTACCCCAAGATGAAGCTGGTCACCACCGTGTACGGTAACGACGACCCGGCGACTTCCTTGACGGTTCTTCAGGGCCTCCTCTCGGCATACCCGAACCTGCGCGGCATCATCTCGCCGACCACGGTGGGTATCTCGACGGCAGCGCAGTACCTCGACACGCACAAGTCACTGCTCAAGCACCTGACCCTCACCGGTTTGGGCCTGCCCTCGCAGATGAAGAAGTACGTGCTTGACGGCACCGTGAAGTCCTTCGAGCTGTGGAACCCGATCAACCTCGGCAAGCTGGCTGGTTACGCAGTTGCCAACCTGGCGTCGGGCACCATCAAGATTGCCGCTGGTCAGAAGTTCAACGCTCCCGGACTTGGTTTGTACACCATCCTGCCGGCTGCTGCGGGTACTGGACCGTCGGTCGTCCTCGGACCGCCCTTCGTCTTCACCAAGGCGAACGTGGCACAGTTCAACTTCTAGGTTGAATCAGACGAACCCCCGCCGCGGAACACCGCGGCGGGGGTTCTCTACTTAGAGCCTGCTGTGTCCACCTTCGGGTATTGCTTCCCCCTGCAATTCACAGCACACACAAATCCCCGCCGATCACCTCGGCGGGGATTTGTGCTTGTTCGTTCAGTAATGGTTCGTCGTCAGACGATGACCATCTCGATGCCCAACAACTCTGCGACCGATTTGAGTTCGGCGCCGCGGTGACCCGTGCCCAGTGCCCAGTGGTGAGCCACCGCAGTGGCGCTCCACTCGTCGCACCATTCACCCGGGTCACGGCCAAAGTCGACCCTTGACGTCGTGTTGCCGATTTGCAAGAGTTCGCCGGCCACCACCTCGCCTTCGGAGACGACGAAACGGAACGCACCGTCGCGCAGTTGGGTCAGCCCCAGCGCGGTCACGGGACCGTGCTTGACGTCGAACTCGACCGAGATGCCCCATCCGCGTTTGCCGTGGAACACTCCGAGCCCCCGCAACATCGGCTTACGGTCGCTGATAGCCAGGTGTGCCGGCCCATCGTGTCCCATCTCGACCACGCCATCGATGAAATTGAGAGCCTGGAGCTCGGTGAATGAGCCACCCGCGCCGAGACGGTCCATTACCAACATCGCGATGGACGTACGCAACTCGTACTCGCCGCACACGGGTCGGTGACTCGCGGTGAGCAACGACGCACCCAGGATCATGCCAGCCGCGAGGCGCTCGTGCTGCTCGCCCTCGAGCCCGCGGTGATAGTAAGCCATCGAATCCAGATCGAAGTCGGCGATGAGTCGCTCCATGCCGACCGCCACCCGTAACGACCAATCAAGGTCGTCGCGGTCCACCGAATCGAGCAGTTCGAAGGTGTCACTGACCTCAGCCAGGAGAGTTTGCGTTTCCTCGCTCGTGACGTCGGCCACGCGTACACGCAGGTCGTCGATCTCGAGGACCTCAACGTGGCCGCCGAGGTGCGCGGGAATCAAAGTGAGGTCGGTGGCGACGTCGTACATGCCGGGGTATAGATGCCCCAACAGACCATGGCGTCCGTGACGCAGAGCGCGCTTGACCGCGGCCGCGCGAACCCAGCCCTCGATCCGTCGCCACGCGCGCTCGTCCGCCAAATACCCTGATACGGAGCGAAAATCAATGCCGCAACGTTCGAAGGCGTTCGCCATTTCCGGCAGCGGACACGCTCCGCAATAGGCCAACCACGCACCGGTGTCGAAAGTGGCGTGATCCATCTTCTCTGTCGGCTGAAGATTGATGAAGAGTACGTCGGCCTTCGTGCGCTGGGCGATGGGCACCACCATGGTCGCGGTCATGTACGTCGTGAGGAACATGACGATGAGGTCGCATCCCGCCGCGCGCAGCGTCTCGGCCGCGACGTCGGCCTCTTGGGCGTCGGAGATGAAACCGACGTCGACGACGTCAGCGTCAAAACCAGTGATGCGACGTGATACCTCCGCCGCAGAACGCTGCAGTTGAGGAAGTAATCCCTCGAACTGCGGCCAATAGGCGCCGAGCCCTCCGGCGACCAGGCCGATTTTGGGCCGGGCATTTCGCACGGCCGATCGGCGCAACGCTCCCACGCTCAACTCACTCATGTGTGATCTCTCCCCCTGAGCCCGTCGACGACAAACTCAACCTTCCAACTATGGCACCTCGGGTTGACACGTTTCAACATTTCTGCGCACCGACCGACGACTACATTTCCCCCATGGCCTTAGATCCTGAACTGCTCCCCTTCCTCGGGGGTCCCGACAACGCCAACATGGACGAGATCGCGTCGTCGCGAGCGATCGATGCCGCCCTCATCGCCTCGGCGATTGAGTTGCGTCCGCCACCTCCGATGGGGCTGCTCATTCGCGACGAGGTGGTCACGGGGGAATCTCATGATGCGGTAGCGATTCGGATATATCGACGCGAGGACCTTCCTCCCTCGGCTGGTGCCTTTCTCTTCATCCACGGTGGGGCTTTCGTCTTTGGCAACCTCGAGAGTGAACACGACCGCTGCGTCTATTACGCGCAGACGACCGACGTAATCGTCGTTTCGGTCGACTACCGACTCGCTCCCGAATTCCCCTACCCCACCGGCCACGACGATGTGTGGACGGCACTGCAGTGGCTGGTCGCGAACGCCCAAGAACTCGGCGTCGACCCGAGTCGAATCTGCATCGGTGGCGCCAGCGCCGGTGGTTCACTAGCCGCTGGGATTGTGCTGCGATGTCGCGACGAGGGCGGACCTCACGTGGCAGCACAGTTGTTGATCTACCCCGTATTGGACGACCGCGGCACCAGTCTGTCCATGGCCACGTACGAGGTCTACGACCCCTGGGACGGCGAACGTTCGCGCAAGATGTGGCCGCTCTACCTGGGCCACGACGGTGACGCCCCGGTGTACGCCGCCCCCGCACGAGCGAACGACCTGCGAGGGCTCCCACCGACATTCATCATGAGTTGCGAGGAGGACCCGCTGCGCGACGAGGAGCTCGCCTTCGGCCAACGACTCCTACACGCGGGGGTGAGTGTGGAGATGCACCACTACCGCGGCACGTATCACGCCTTCGACGTGATCGCTCCCGAGACGGCGGTGAGTCGTCGCGCCCTGAGCGAACAGGCGCTCTTCTTGCAGCGTGAGGTGGGTACGCCCAGCGTCTAATAACGATTGCTGGTCAGCAATGACTGGCGCGGCGCCATCGCGGCGTCACCCAACACGCACGCATCGGCCGATGACCCCTCACGACAACGACGAGGGCGAATGCCGTTGCATTCGCCCTCGTCGTTGTCGTGACGTCACGCGGTGACGCTATCGATTCGTTACTTGGAACAGACGACGTACACGGTGACCGTCGATGTCGACACGGTCGAACCAGTGTCGAAGGTGACCGTCCAACCGGTGGGCGGCTTTCCTGCGGTCTGACCCGTCGGGATCGACTTGTTGAGGATGTCACCGACTGTCGCGTCCGATCCGCCGCCACTCAAAGCGTACGTACCGGTCGCACAAGTGGCGCTGGCCGTTCCCGTGCCCGTATTGGTCAACACCGTCGAGCCCGTGCCAATGGCACCCGTGTCGCCAACCGGACCCGTGGATCCCGTGGCACCAGTCGAGCCAGTGGGACCAGTCGCTCCCGTTGCACCCAGCACGCCGGTGTTGCCGGCGTAGCCGCGCGGACCCTGGGGACCCTGAGGGCCCTGGAGTGCATTCACCTGAAGGGTCACTGAGTGGTAATTCGTCGGACAGCGACCCTTGAGCACGCTCGCGAGCTGACCGCTACTGTCCTGGCAGACCTGAATCCTCGACAGGTTCGACGACGCGCCAGCCGTGGAGACCACCGCCGCTCCACCGGCCACCAGTACCGCGATTAGCGCCGCGACGCGCGTGCTCGACTTCATCGTCGAAAACTTCATAAGACCTCCCAGATCTAGAAAATGTTGAAAGCGAACCGCCAGAAACGAGACGATAGGCAGGGAATCGCAAAAATTGGGTACTTCTAAGTGACGTCGAGATGAAAAGTTCGTTCTCTTTCGGGACACCACCATACGTGGGCGATCGCGTTTAACGTTGCGGTGACGGTGTCGCGGTCAGGAGTTGCGCAGCGCTCCCTCACGGCAATTGAAAAGGCTGATTTCTCATGGATCACTCACAGACGACGGACCCGAAGCGCTGGATCGACCGTCTCCCGCGCGGGCTGCGGGCGATGGTCGAGCGTTGCTCGTCTCCGGCGAGCCCTCTCGTGCCCCTCGCCAGTGAGGAGCGCGATGGTCAGGTTCGTTGGCGCTTGCGTGGTCTGCACGCGCTCGTCGCGATCGCGGTGATCTTCAATCTCTGGTCGCTTCGCTTCGAACGACTGAGCGTGGCCTACCCCAACGACTCGGGCATGCACCTGCAGATGACCACGGCAGCCATGAAACTGTTGCGACACGGCATCTCGCCCTTTGACCACTGGTACCCGCTGCTCTCGCTGGGCTCGCCGTTCTTCGTGCAGTATCAGAGTTTCTCGGCCGTGGTCACTGGCGCTCTTTCCATAGTCTTCGGACCTCACGCGACCTTCGCGTGGACCTTGTACCTCTTGTTGAGTCTGTGGCCGCTGTGCGTGTACTGGTCAGCGCGACTGCTCTCGTGGGGTCGCTGGGAGGCGGCCATCGCCGCGGCCCTGTCGCCGCTCATCTTCACGGTGACCGGTCGCGGTTTCGGACACCAGAGTTACGTGTGGATCGGCAGCGGCCTGTGGTCACAGCTCTGGGCGATGTGGACGCTCCCGCTGGCGTGGGCGTTCAGCTGGCGATTCGTCTCACAGCGAAAGTCCCTCTTTCTCGCGGTGCTGATGTTGTCACTCACCATCGCGTTCCACTTCTTGACCGCCTACCTGGCCGGGCTCACCCTCGCGGTGTGGATCCTGATCCGCCCGAGCCAATTCCTCTCGCGAGCGGGGCGCGCACTCGTCCTCGGCGTCGCCGCGCTGGCGGCGACCGGGTGGGTGACGGTGCCGCTGCTACTTCACTCGAAATGGATCGCGGTCAACCAGTTTCAGGTGGGTACGACCATCAATGACTCCTACGGCGCACGCCAGGTATTAAGTTGGCTCTTCACCGGGCAGATCTACGACTGGCGACGACTGCCCCTCATCACGGTCTTCGCTGGTATTGGGCTAGTGGTGTGTGTGAGGCGCTGGTACTACGACGAACGTGGTCGAGCGTTGGTGGGTGCCTGGTTGCTGAGTCTGCTCCTCTTCTTCGGTCGACCCACACTGGGCCCCGTGCTGGACCTCTTGCCAGGCAATCAGAGTCTGCTCTTCCAGCGCTACATCATGGGACTGCACCTGGCCGGCCTCATGCTCGCGGGTGTCGGCGCCGTCACCACCGCGGTGGTCGTCTATCGCCAACTCGCGACGCGCACGCCCAAAGTGATCGAGTCGATCCGCATGGTCCTCATCGGCCAGACGACCTGGCTGCGGGTGCCACTGATCATCGTGCTCGTCGTCATCGTGCTCGCGCCGGGGTGGACACAGATCGCCAGTTACGACCGCGACTCCGCGTCATGGATCACCTACCAACGATCCGTCGCCCCGACGCAGGGCGCCGACATGAACACTCTCGTCGCCTTGGCCGAATCGCGCGCCGGCGGACGCATCTACGCGGGAATGCCGAGCAATTGGGGGCACCACTTCTACGTGGGTGACGTGCCGGTGTATATCTACCTAGAGCAACTCGACGTCGATGCGGTGGGCTTCACCCTGCGCACCAGCGGTCTCATGACCGATCCCGAGGCCTACTTCGATGAGTTCCAGCTGGGCGACTACGCGGCCTTCGGCGTGCATTACCTCATCTTGCCCCTCCACCACCTGCCGCCCGTGGCGGCGACGCTGCTGCGCACGGCGGGACCGTATCGACTTTGGCAGGTGGACACGGCGCGGGCGTCGGCCCTGATCCAAGTGGTGGACACCTACGGCGTCATCTTCGCCAACAACGCCGACCTGGGTACGCAGACCAACGCCTTCCTCCAGTCCTCCCTGCCGGGACGCGCCGTCTACTCGACCATCTCTTTCTCGGGTCAGGCGGCGGCCACCCCGACGCTGACCTCGCTCTCGCAGCAACGCGGGATCGCGGGCGTGGTGACCAGTCAAAGCCAGGACCTCGTCGACGCTCAGAGCGCCCGCGCCACCGTGGTCGCGAATCGCACCGCCGTGGTTCTCTTGAAGGTCGCCTACGACCCGGGCTGGTCGGTCACGGTGGACGGCCGGGCGTCGTCGACGATCATGTTGGCCCCCGCGCTCCTGGGCGTCGAGGTCACGGCCGGGCGTCACGTCGTGGTCTTCACGTACCACGGATTCACCGGGTACGTGGTCCTCTACCCGCTGGCGATCGTGACTCTCCTGAGTGTCGGAATCGGGCCGTGGTGGTGGCGGCGTCGACGCCGCGGCGCGACGACGTAACTCAGCGCGGTGCGCTGGGGCCTAGTGGTGCGGGCCACTGACCACGCGCCAGCACCAGTTGCACGTCGCTGATGTGGCGTTCCAAGAACGCCGCCTCGCAGTAGCACAGGTACATATGCCACATACGGTCGAACTCTTCGCCGAGTTCGAGTTGGCGCACCTGTTCCACGTGCGTCGCCAGGTTCGCGCGCCAGCGCGCCAGGGTCGTGGCGTAGTGACGACCAATGTCCTCGAGGTCCACCACGCGCAGGTCACTGACCGAGGAACTCGAATGCACGATGGCCTCGAGCGAGGGCAGGAAGCCGCCGGGAAAGATCATGTGCTTGATGAAATCATCACTGTTCTTCGTACGTTCATAGCTGTAGTCGTTGATAGTGATCGCCTGCAACGCCATAACGCCCTCTGGCCGGAGCAGTTTCGCGCAGGTAGCGAAGTAGGTGTCGAGCTGTCGCCATCCGATGGCCTCGATCATCTCGATCGACACCAGTTTGTCGTAGGTACCGCTGAGATCACGGTAATCCTGATTTCGGACCTCGACCAGGTGTCCCAGTCCTCGCTCGGCGACCAGTGAGGTCACGTGGTCGAACTGGGCGTCCGAGATGGTCACGGTGGTCACCCGACACCCGTAGTGCTCTGCCGCGTACAACGCGAAGCCACCCCACCCCGAGCCGATCTCGACCACATGGTCAGTGGGCACCAGGCTGATCTTGCGGCACAACTTCTCGAGCTTGGCGATCGAGGCGTCGTAGAGCGACGTGCCCTCGTCAGCGAAATACGCACAGGAGTACATCATCGTCTCGTCGAGCATCAGCGAATAGAAATCATTTCCCAGGTCGTAGTGGGCGCGAATGTTGGCGCGGTCTCGTTCCTTGTCCACGCGCTCCATGCGCTGCCACATGTGTGTCAGTGGGGCGCGCAACCTCGCCAACGCGTCGAGTCGATGCATGAGGGGACTCATGTTGCGAATGACGAACCGCACCGCCAAGGTCAGGTCGTCGCTGTCCCACCAGCCGTCGGTGTAGCTCTCGCCGAACCCCATCGATCCACCGCGCAACAGTGCGTGAAACGTCCGAGCATCGTGCACGGTGACGTGCACCTCGGGCGCTCCGCGCCCGTAGCGACGAGTGCCCGAGGGATCGCTGAGTATCAGTGTTCCGTGACGGGCTCGCGAGAGAAGGCCGCGCAGCAAGAACTCCGAGCCTCGCCACGCGCGCCGTGCCCGGCGCTCGGCGACGCCCTTGGACGGGACGATGGACTCAGCCACGCGAGGTCACGTGGTCGGGGCTCGGCGTCTTCTTCTCGACGCGGCGCGGGTGAGAGTGGAAGGGAGCCCTCTTTCGCCAGAGCGCCACCGCCTGGCGGTAGATGCCCGCACTCACGCCGAACGTCGTAAACGGTCGACGCCACACCAGCGCGCGCAGCGACGACGACGTGATCTCGCGGCGCGTGAGCGAGAGCGACGCGTCGAATATTCGTTCCTCGCCGCGGCGATTCCCCAGGTGGAAGGACAAATGATCCCCGGGGCACGACCACGTCATGACGTAGTCGTGGTCCATTCCCAAGAACGGCGAGACGTGCATCTTCTTGGCGAAGCGGTGATGCGTGGACCCGCCGTCGAGAACGTACAGGTGTCGTTGGAGCCACGGAGTGTTGCGAACCTCGAGGAGTATCTGATCGACCCTCTCGCCCGCGTCATCGAAGCAGTAGTACACGCACAAGGGATTGAAGAGCCAGCCCCACAGACGCACGTGACCGAGCAGCGCGATGGGGCCACTCGGACGTCGGCCGGATCTCTCGAACACCGCGTCGCGCACGGCCGTGTCCAACGGCACGTCGGGATCCCCGAGATAGTCACGACGACGGAACCAGGCCGCATTGGGTCGCGAGCGAGACCACCGCGGGTGCTTCGCCATCACTTCGTCGAGTTCGTCGAGGAACAACAAGGGCATCAGGGTGGCGTAGGTGAAGTCGTGTGCCACGTGCCCTGTCGCTGCGGTGGCGAATCGCCGGTGCGTGACCGTCCCCTCGTAGAGTGCACTTCTCACGAGACCCCCTCGGGAACGGGAACACCCAATGAGCGACACACTTGCACTGCGATCCGCGCACCGTCCTCGTGGAAACCGAATCCCCAGTAGGCACCGACGTACGAAATGCGGTCTCGGCCGCTGATCTCGGCGTGGCGGCGCTGCGCCGCCATCGCGGTGGAGTCGAACACTGGATGGCGATAGGTCATCTGGGCGAGCATCTGTTGCGGGTCCACCGCGCCGCTCTGGTTAAGCGTCAGATAGAGGGGACGCGAAGTGGCGAGACCCTGGAGACGTGTGAGGTCATAGGTGAGCGTCGCCGCGCGTACGCCGGGGCGGCGGCGCCAGTTCCAACTTGCTCGCGCCTGACGACGACGCGGCATCAGTCGTTCGTCAGTGTGCAACGTCGCTTCGTTGGAGGAATACGAGATCGACGCGAGCACGTCGTGTTCGGCCGTCGTGGGTGTCTCGAGCAACGCCAGCGCCTGGTCGGAGTGCGTCGCCATGACCACGTGGTCGTACGTTTCCACCCCCGACGCCGTCGTGACGGTGACCCCGTCGTCGTCGCGAGCGACGGACCACACCGGCGTGGCTAGTCGAAGCCCCTCGCCGAGTGACTGCGTGATCGCGGTGACGTATTGCACGGATCCTCCCACCACCGTTCGCCACTGAGGCCGGTCGCGGATGCCGAGCAGACCGTGGTTGTCGAAGAACCGGATGAAAGCGGCGGCCGGGAACCGCAAGAACTCTTCGGGATCCGCCGACCAGATGGCCGCACCCATGGGCACCAGGTACCAGTCGATGAAGGCGGCGGAGTAGTGCCCGCCCTCGAGGAAGTCCTCGAGGGTGTAACCCAGATTCTCGGGTTCGGCTAAAAATGCACGTGCCGAACGGTTGAAGCGCACCACGTCGCGCAGCATCCGCCAGAACGCCGGACGCGCCAGGTTGCGCCGCTGAGCGAACACGCTGACGAGCGAGGTGCCGCACCATTCCAAGTCCGCGGCGTCGTCGGACATGGCAAAACTCATGTCGCTGGGACGCGTGGCGACACCCAATTGTGCGAAGAGATTGCTGACGACGGGGTAGTTGCGTTCGTTGTAGACGATGAATCCAGTGTCGACCGCGTGCTCAACTCCGTCGAGCGTGACGCTCAGCGTGTTGGCGTGCCCGCCCGCGCGATCCTCGGCCTCGTAGAGCGTCACCTCGTGGTCACGACTCAACAAATACGAGCAGACGAGTCCCGAGACCCCACTACCAATGATGGCGATGCGCACTGCCCCAACTCCTTCGCGGCCATCTGTCGAGTGCCAGGTGAACCCGTACAACGATGCGACATTACCGGTACTGTGGCACCAGTTCGACAGGAGAGCCTCGTGGCCCGTTACCGCACCACCGTGTCATCAAAATGGGACATGGAGACCGCATTCCGTTACATGTCGGACTTCTCGAACTCCGCCTCGTGGGATCCCGGGGTGTCCTCGGCCCAGACCATCAACGCCGGCGAAGTGGGCTTGGGGACGAAATTCGATCTCGTGGCGTCATTCAATGGACGTTCGTTGCCCCTGACATACGAAGTCACGGCCTTCGACCCACCGCGACGTGTCGTGCTGCGCGCCGAGAGCCCGATGGTGATCTCCATCGACGAGGTCACCTTCACGCCGACTGCTCGTGGCACCGACGTCACCTACGATGCGCTGTTGCGCACCCGAGGATGGTTCCGTTTGGCCTCGCCGGTCATCGTCGTGATGTTCAAGGGCATCGGCGACCGGGCGAAGATGGGGCTCGAGCGAGAACTGAACAAGTAATGAATCCGTTCTCCCTCGGGGTGGACAAACTTCTCGAAGCGACCGTGATCGGAAGTTTCTCGCGAGTGGGATACGCGACGCGTTCACGCGTCGAGGGTTGGATTGATCCGCCCTCGCTCGCGGGTCGGCATGTCCTGATCACCGGGGCCACGTCGGGTCTCGGCTTCGAGGCCGCCTCGCGACTGGCGTCACTGGGTGCGACGGTCACCTTCGTTGCTCGCGACGACACGCGGGCGCGCACCGCGGCGCAGTCCCTGCGCGAGCGCAGTCACAACGAACGCATCGATTACGTGCTGGGTGACACTAGTGACCTCGTCGCCATGCGTCGCGTCGGAGACGAGATCGCCGCGCGAGGACCTCTCGACGTCCTGATACATAACGCCGGTGCCATCACCACCACGCGTAGCTTGAGTGCGCAGGGATACGAGAGCACCGTGGCCGCACAACTGCTCGGTCCGTTCCTCCTGACCACCGTGTTATTGCCGGCGCTGAGGGCCTCGCGACCCGGACGGGTCCTCACCGTCTCGTCGGGTGGCATGTACTCCCAGCGATTCGACCTCTCCACTCTCGAGATGCCCCCTGAGGGCTACGACGGAGTCATCGCCTACGCCAAGGTCAAGCGAGCCCAATTGGTTCTCAACCACGAATGGGTCCACCACGTGGACGCCGCCGATGTCGTCTTCCACGCCATGCATCCGGGATGGACCAACACTCCCGGACTGGCCGCGTCCCTCCCGCACTTCTACGCGGTCGCCAAGCCCTGGCTGCGCACGCCGGCCCAAGGAGCCGACACCCTCGTCTGGCTGGCGGGCGCCCGCGAAGCGCTGAACACGACGGGAGACTTCTGGCTGGACCGACACCCTCGTCTCGAGCACAAGGTCCCCTGGACCCGTTCACGCGACCCGGGTCGCGACCAGGTGATGCTCTGGGACTGGTGCGAGCAGCGCACCGCCGCCTACGTGAACTAGACCAGCGGACGCCGGCGCGCCAGACGGCGACGGGTGTCGTAACGCACCACGTTCCAGGGGAACTGCGCCAACGGCGAGGGGAGGACGCGATTGAGCCAGGCGAGGACGACGCACAGGCGATCGAAGCGTCGTTGATCGCGGGCACTCCAAGTAATCGCCAACGCATCGCGGAACACGGGGGCGAGGTAGCCACCGGTGATGAGGCGATTGAGCGGTCGAAGGACCAGCGCGAGCGGACCCGGTAGGAAACGAAGGTCGACGAAGTCGCGCAAGTAGGCGCCCGTCACGCCGTCCACATCCACCAGTGCCAGCGCGCTCGACCAGTACTCCTCGAAGGCCGCACGATCGCGCGGCCACCGGGTCGCGGGTACCTGCAAGGTGGTGGCGAATCGCCCGCACTGGACCAGCAACTCTTCGGCGACGTCGTCGCTCGGGCGCCCGTAGAGGGTCTCGTAACCCTGCGTAGAACCGACGTACATGCACGCCGCGACCCACAGTTGCAGGTCGGCGTCGTACGCGTCGTACGTCACCTCGTCGTCAGGACGAGAGCGCACGTGACGATGCTGGGCGTCCACGTTGCGGCGCATCTCGAGGCGCTCGTCATCACTGGCGAAGAGCGCGACCCAGATGTAGGCCAAGGTCGTTCGGGTGCGCTTCAGGGGCCGCCTCATGAGCGAGCCGCTCGTGACCTTGCTTTCGGCGATGGCGCGCCCGACTCCGCGTCGCGAGAGTTGCATCACGACATTTGCCGAGGCCGGTGCCAACATGAGACCCCGCACGAGGCGCTCCTCGAGCCGACCGGTGGCCGCAGTGGACCGCCAGAATCGTGGGGTGATCGCCGAGTCTCTCACCCTGTCATCGTAGATTCGTTCACACCAGTCGCACGATCTCGGCCCCATCACGGCCAAGGGCCGCCGCGACGCGCGCGGGGGCCCGCAACGAACGCTGCGGGGTCGTGCGTCGCAAGGTGTCGGCGGCCACGACGCGACCGCCCGCGGTGACGGCCTGGAGTTGCGTCGCGGTCGTAAAAGCACTGGTGCGCAGCCGAGCGTAGGGGGGTGCTTGTCCCACGAGGAGCCGATTGGGCCATATCCACTGCAATGGTCCTTCGCAACGCAGGGTCACCCAAGGTCGTGAGGGTGGTGGTCGATGCAACAACTCCGCGGCCACGGTATCGGCGACGTCGCGCGCGCCCACGGCCACGACGTCCGCACTCTCGACCGGGTGCATCAGATTACCGGCGACGTAGAGAGTGTCGATGCTGGTACGACCCACTGCGTCCGTCGCCGGACCACGCGTGCCCGGGTCCATCGCCACGCCAACGCGGCGGGCCAACTCGTTGTCGGGGATCCAGTCGCCGGTGAAGACCACGGTGTCCACCGACTCCGTCCACACGCGTCCCGACGCGAGGTCCTCGAGCACCACCGATTCCACTCGACGCCGCCCCCTGATCTCGGCTAACCGGGTACCCGTGTACAAAGGGGCGCGTGCGTAGGTGCGCGAAATGAATCCGGCGCCGCGCACACTCTGGTGGTGTGCCAACTCAGTGACGACCGCGACGGTCGCCACCCCGGCGTGGCGCAGGGTCATGATCGCCGAGAAGGACACGTGCTCGGCCCCGACCACCACGGCACGACGACCGACGGGCAGCTCTTCAATGTAGGTCCACTGCTGCAATTGCCCCGTCGTGAAGACGCCTGCCGGACGGTCACCGGGAACCGTGCGAGCTGGACGGGGACGCTCGCGGGCACCGGTGGCCATGATGATCGCACGCGCGTCGATGCGTTGGATGCCCCGTTCACTGGTGAGGGTCACCCCCGCCTCGTCGACATCGGTCACGGTCGTCGAGGTCGCGATCTGCACGCCGCGCGAAAGGGCACGGCGCACCATCTCCTGGGCGTACCGCGGACCCGAGAGGGATCGGTGCAGGTCGCGCAGGCCAAAGCCCGGGTGCACGCAGTGTCGCGGCACGCCACCGGCCACTGATTCGCGCTCGATCACCACGACGTGCTCGACGCCACGCTCGCGAAGGCGCGTCGCCGCCGACAATCCTGCCGGACCACCTCCTACGACGACAACGTCCGCTGCGGTACTCACGAGTCGAGTCCAGTCAGGGATGCCACGTCACGCCCCGTGATGTCCGCCATCATTGCCACCACTCTCGCCGCGCAGTAGAAACCTTGACAGCGACCGTTCATCGCACGGGTTCGCCGACGCAGACCCGAGAGCCCCGTGGCCGCGACGTCGCCCGTCAGGGCGTCGACGATCTCACCTTCGCTCACTCTCTCGCAGTGACAGACCACGTGGCCGTACGTCGGGTTCTGCGCGATGAGCTCATCGTCAAGGTAGCGGCGGCGCTGCGTCTCGCCCAACGGTGCCATGACCGGCACGGGTAACCGCGCGACCGGCGCGGCGTCGAAACCCCCCTCGGCCATCAACGCCACGACATACTGCGCGAGAGCCATCGACGCCGTCAGTCCCGTCGAGCGGATGGCGCCGACGCAAACGTAGTTCTCGTCGTCGTGACGACGGACCTGGTAGTCCGGGTACTCGCTCGCGGCGCGCAGTCCGGCATAGGCGGCCGTGGTCTCCTCGGCGAGCAGCGCGGGCATTATGCGTGCACCAGCGGCGCGCAATCGACTCAGTCCGTCGCGCGTCGTCGCCGTCGCTTCGGGGTCGGACACGTCGTCGGCGGTCGGACCCAGCAGCACGTTGCCAAAGACCGTGGGCGAGATCAGCACTCCCTTGGTACGCGCAGTGGGCACCGGCAAAATGATGGAATTCACCAGTGAACGACTCAATTTGTCGAAGACGATCAGTTCGCCACGCCGGGGTTGGATCGTGAAATCGTGGTGGTCACAGAGCCCGTCGATGTCGCTGGACGACAATCCTGACGCGTTGAGCAGCCACTTCGCTCGAACGGTCCGAGAGGTCGTGGTCAGCACGTAGCGCCCATCTTCTCGACGAATCGACTGAACACGCGTCCCCAGGTGAAGTTGCACGCCGGCCCGCACCGCCTCGGTCGCGTAGGCCGCCACCACCGACCAGGGGTCGATAATCGACTCACCGGGCACTCGCAGACCTCCCGTGACACCCTCACCCAGGTGGGGCTCGAGCTCGTAGACCTGTGATGCGCTCAAGGCCACCGTGGCGTCGTATCCGTTGTCGCGGGCCTTCTTCGCCATTGCCGGTAGCGATGCCGCCTGTTCCTCGTCCCAGGCCACCAACACCGCGCCGGTGGTGTCCAGGGCGATATTGGCGTCGCGGGCGTACTGAGCTAGCAGTTCATAACCGCGATGCACCAGTTGCGACTCGAGTGTGCCGGGCACGCAGTCAAATCCGGTGTGCAGTATCGCGGTATTTGCTTTGGAGGTCCCTTCACAGATGTCCGAGGCCTGCTCGAGCACGACCACGGCACAGTCGAAGCCCGCGAGCTCGCGGGCGAGCGCGCAACCGACGACGCCGGCACCGATGACGGCGACGTCGGCTTCGATGATCAGGCTCTCGCTCACCGGCGCTCCCTCGCCGCGGCGGCCGCGCGGTCAGCGGCCCCTTCCCACCGTTCACGCCGCGCGCTGGCCTGTTGCGAGGACATTCGCGGCTCGTAACGTCGGCCCAGAGACTCCGGCGTCGCCTCCAGGGGACCGAGGCCGGCGCCGCGATGCGCCAGATCGGCCACCCCGAGGGCCGTGGCGTGCGGTGACATGAAGACCTCGACCGGTCGTTGGAGCACGTCCGATTGGAGTTGCATCAACGCCGCGGAGCCAGTGAGACCACCGTCGACGCGCAGGACCTCAAGCGGCGCACCCACGTCGGACTCACTCGCCGCCACCACCGCGGCCACTTGGCAGGCGATGCCGTCCATCACCGACCAGACGACGTCCGCGGGGGTCGTCGAGAGATCGATCCCTTCGAAGTGTGCGCTCGCGCGCGGCTCCCAGCGCGGCGCGCCCAGCCCCGCGAAGGACGGCACGCAGGTGACTCGCGAGGATTCGCGTACGTCGGTGTCCACCTCGTCGATGGCGCTGCTCGACGCGAGGAGTCCCATTCGCACCAGCCAGTCGACGGCGCTACCGGCGCTGTAGACCTGGCCGTCGAGGCAGTACGCGACGTCGTTGGGCGTCACCCAGGCCACCGAGGCCGAGAGCCCGTGTCTGGAGTGGGTCGGGTCCGTGCCGCAGTTCAAGAGATAGAAGGCGCCCGTACCGTACGTGCACTTGCCCTCGCCACGGCGACGACAGTGTTCGCCCCACAACGCCGCCTGCTGGTCCACGATGAGAGCGCTGAGCGACAGCGTCGGACCAAAGACGCTCGTCACACCGACGGGCGAGCAATTGTCCACGATCTCGGGCAGCTCGTCCACGTCGAGTCCGAATAAGTCCGCCGCCTCGCGCGACCACTGCCTCGTCGCGAGGTCGAGGACCAGAGAGCGTGATGCCGTCGCGACGTCAGTCACGGCGCGCCCGCACAGGTGCCAGTTGAGCCACGCGTCCAGGCTCGTGACGCGCGCCGCGTCGTTGCAGCGGTCCTTGAGCCAGCGTAACTTCGGCGCCGTGAAATAGGGATCGAGGGGTAATCCGGTGATATCACTCAAACGCGACGCGTGCTCGTTCATGCCCGCCACGACGTCGGCCGAACGTCGGTCCTGCCACGAGATGGCAGCCGAGAGTGCTTCACCAGTCGCCCCATCCCACGCGAGCACCGTCTCGCCCTGGTTGGCGACGCCGACGGCTACGACGTCAATGGCCGCCTCACGAATAGCGCGTCGGCCGGCCTCGAGCACCGAGGCGAGCAACTCATCAGGATCCTGCTCGACGCCCCCGTCCCCCAGCGTCCGCAGCGATACGGCGATTTCCACGACGCTGCGCACGACACCTTGGACGTCGACAACCAGCGCCTTGGTCCCTGATGTCCCTTGGTCGATAGCGAGGATGCCTGGTCGCACTGACCCTCCTGTTGTGACGCAACCGCGGCCACGACACGACGATACGCCACTTCCTCGCTGGTCGCGCGGGGTGACGCGGTCGTGGGGGTCTTGAGTTTTCGATTCGACGTGCCTACCATGGAGCCACAGCAACCCAGAGGAGACGAATCATGGCGGTGGCGTCAGTGGTCGCGCGGCTGTTCGACGGCCAACTACCTTTTCGTGTTGAGGCCTTCGATGGCAGCGTCGCGGAACCGTCCGTGGTGTCACCCGCCAACTCGATGACACTCAAGATCCTCACGCCCGATGCACTACTGCGGGTACTTCGCCGACCCGGTGAACTAGGTCTGGTGCGAGCCTTCGTGGCGGGCGACCTCGACCTCGATGGCGACCTCGAGGCCCTGTTCTCCCTCGAGATGCCGCCCATGGGCCACCTCTTCACCCCCTCGACCATCGGACCGCTGCTCAAGCTCATCGGTAGCGATGCGTGGCGCCCCCTGTCGGCACCGCCGATTGAAGCGCGACAGCGTGGGTCCTTGCACTCGCGAAGCAGGGACCGTGACGCCATCTCGCACCACTACGACGTCTCGAATCGCTTCTACGAGATGGTGCTGGGACCCTCGATGACGTACTCCTGCGCCGTGTTCGCCAATGAGGACGAGCCTCTGGAGACGGCGCAGCGACGCAAGGTCGACCTGATCTGTCGAAAGCTCGACCTACAGCCCGGCATGCGCCTCCTCGACGTCGGGTGTGGATGGGGCGCCATGGCGATTCACGCCGCGACCACGTATGGCGTGTCGGTGGTCGGCGTCACACTCTCGACGCAGCAGCAGGCCTACGCCACCGAACGAGCTCGGGCAATGGGAGTCGGCGACCGATGTGAATTTCGACTGCAGGACTTTCGTGACGTGCACGACGGCCCCTTCGACGCCATCAGTTCCATCGGCATGAGCGAGCACGTCGGACGCCGGTCCCTCGCGCCCTACGCTCAGCAGATGTTCGACCTCTTGACGCCGGGTGGACGATTCCTCAATCACGCCATCGGGCGTCCCGTCTCCATGAAAGAGGATCCACAACCCACCCGACGGGCCGAGGCGTGGCGCCAGACCCAGATCGCCTGGGGAATGCGCGGTCCTTCGCGAGTGCGTAGCGACTTCATCGAGCGCTACGTCTTTCCCGACGGTGAACTACACGACGTGGGCACGATGGTGTCGCTCTTCGAAGCGCACGGACTCGAGGTGCGCCACTTGGAGAGTTTGCGCGAGCACTACGCGTTGACGTTACGCCACTGGGTCGACAACCTGGTCAAACGATTCGACGAGGCGAGCGAGGAGGTCGGGGAGCAACGCGCACGAGTCTGGCGTCTCTACATGGCGGGTTCGGCGGTCAACTTCGAACAACATCATCTCGAGATCCACCAGGTGCTCACCGTTCGGCCCTCACACGGCCGCGCGGGTTTCGAGTGGCGACCTCAGTACGAACCGAACTTCTGATTGAACACCTCGCGCGCGACGCATGTGTCACCATATGGTGTGGCGAACAAGACCAAGTGGCGAAACAATTGGGATCGGCACCCCGGGGTTCGCAAGCACAGTGACCTGAGTCTGGGCGAACGCGCCGCCGACAGGATGCGCAACGCCATGGGATCGTGGCCCTTCGTCTTCGGCTTCTTCGCGGTCATGATCGCCTGGGCGCTCACTAACACCTGGCTCCTCGAACGGGTGCTGCATCACAAGGCCTTCGATCCTTATCCCTACATCTTGTTGAACCTCTTTTTGTCGATGATGGCCGGCGTGCAGGCGGCGGCGCTGCTGATCGCCGCCAAGCGTTCTGACGCCATCGCCTCGGAAGTGGCGGTGCACACCGCCTCGAACACTGACGACATCAAGGTACTGATCGCTGAGAACACGTCCTTGACCAGTGACGTGAAGAAGAACACCGACTTACTACGCGAGTTGCATCGCCACGTGACCGAGATCGGTAATCACCTGGGGGCCTTCGCCGGGGAGTTCGAGCCCGACGAGGACCCGCCGGCTCAAACGTAGGTTTCGCCCGTCGTTCGCCCAATATTGTCGAACTTCGAACCCTAATTTTGTCAAAAACTTATCTTGTCTCGGTACCTTCTAGGACATGGACACCGTGACCAAGGGACAATCAGGAGTCAATCGCTCCCGTCCCACGAGACGCACCGCGGTCACTCCCTCCTGGCACCAGGCCACCAAGTCGCACGCCCACCTACCCGGACGCGCCCCCCAGCCGCACGTCGCTCACGTGCTCGAACTCCTCTGCGGCGTCGGTTTCGGGTTCGCCATCGCCCTAGGTGTCTCGGTCGAGGGCCGTGCCGCTTTGGCGAGCGCTGGCGGATGGCCTCTGGCGATCGCTCGCATCAGTGCCTTCTCTGGGTCCTACTTGTTGCTCATCATGGTGATCCTCATGGCGCGTCTGCCCTGGCTCGAGCGCACCGTGGGCCAGGACAAGCTCGTGCGCTGGCATCGCAAGGTCGCCCCCTACGCCGTCTCGCTGATCTCCCTGCACGTGTTGAGCGTGATACTGGGATACTCCCAGATGCTCAAGACCAACGTCTTTCACATGATCTGGAGTTTCTGGGTCAACTACCCCGACATGTTGAGCGCGACCGTGGGATTCGGCCTGCTACTCATGGCGGCATTCAGCTCGATCCGCATCGCTCGCTCCAAGATGAAGTACGAAACGTGGTGGGTGGTGCACCTCTACACCTACCTGGGACTCGCCTTGGCCTTCATGCACCAGATCCGCACAGGTGTCATGTTCTTGGGTCACGAGAACACCATTCGCTTCTGGACCACGATGTGGGTGGGCACCGGAGTAATGATCATCCTGCTGCGCGTCGGCGTCCCCTTGTTGCGCAACAAGCAGTACCAGTTGCGAGTGGCCAGTGTCACTGAGGAGGCTCCCAACGTCTATTCGCTTACCGTGACAGGTAAGAACATCAAGAAGATGGCCGTGTCGGGCGGCCAGTTCTTCCAGTGGCGATTCATGGCCAAGGGGCTGTGGTGGCACAGCCACCCGTACTCACTCTCGGCGCTGCCGCGCCCGCCCTTCTTGCGAGTGACGGTCAAGGGGATCGGTGACCAGTCGAGTGCTGTCGCCCAGCTCAAGCCGGGTACCCGCGTCTTCGTCGAGGGCCCCTACGGCGTCTTCACCCACCACGCCACGACGATGAGTGACGTGACCCTCATCGCCGCAGGCGTCGGCATCACACCGATCCGCGCCATGCTCGAAGACCTCCCCTCACACGTCAACGTCAACGTCATCGTGCGCGCTACGCGCAGCGACGACATCGTGCACGCCGAGGAGATGAAGACGCTGGTCGCTCAACGCGAGGGTCGCTACCACGAGGTGGTGGGCAGCCGAGAGACCGTACGACTCGATGACGGCGTTCTCGAGTCACTGGTGCCGAACATCCGGGCCAATGACGTCTTCGTCTGCGGACCCGCCGGCTTCACCGACGCGATCGTCGCATCGGCTCGACGTCTCGGCATCCCCCACGAGCACCTCCACCACGAGTCCTTCACCTTCTAAAGAATCGAGTTCCCATCATGCCATCGTCAGAAATCCGCCGCTCATGAAGCGCACCCCCATCGTCGCGGTGGGAACGGTGGTCGGCCTCGCCTCGGTGCTGAGCTTTCACACCAGTCCGGTCAAACTCAACCTCAGCGCCTCGGCCGGCCCCACCACCTCGCTACCAGCGACGACCACGACGACGAAATCGTCCACCACTACTACGTCCCCGGCGACCACCACGACGACCAAGAAGTCGGGCACCACCGGTACCACGACAGTGGCGCCGACCACCACCACGACGACGGCGGCACCCACTACGACCACGACGGTCCAACCCACCACCACGACCACCGTGGCGACCACCGGAATCCGCACGGCGACCGGTCCCCTGGTCAACTACTTCTATGGCCAGCTCTCGGTCAAGGTCACGGCGAACGGCAAGAAGATCACCGCTGTCACCATCGCGTCGATTTCCGATGGCGGCAACCCGCGGTCCGTTCAGATCGACCAGTACGCCATCCCCGTTTTGGAGCCGGAGGCCGTCGCTGCGCAGAGCTACAGCATCCAGAGCGTCTCGGGGGCGAGCTACACCAGCGCCGGCTTCACCATGTCTCTGCAGTACGCACTCAAGAAGCTCGGCATCTGATGTCGCAGGTGGATGCGTCCACGCGCCATCTCATTGACGTCATGGGCACCGTCGTCACCGTCGACCTCTTCGAGTGCCGCGACGACGACGGTGCGCGCCGAGCACTCGAGCGGGCCAGCGCCCTCTTGCACGACGTGGACCGGGTCTTTAGCACCTACAAGGATTCGAGCCCGGTGAGCCGCCTGCGTCGTGGTGAGGTCAGTCTCGGCGAGACACCTCCCCAGGTCGCCGACGTGCTCGATCTCTGCCAACGCGCCAAATCGTTGAGTGCCGGATGGTTCGACCCGTGGGCCCTGCCCGGTGGCGTCGATCCCACCGGTTACGTGAAGGGGTGGGCCGCGCAACTCGCGCTCGGCGAATTCCGTGGTCTCGCTGCCAGCGGGGTGATCGTCAACGCGGCGGGCGACATCGCCACCTTCGGCGGACCTTCGCCCGACGCCGTCTTTCGCACCGGCATCGTGCGTCCCGACGACTCCCAGCGACTCGCCGCGGTGGTTGAGTTGCGCGGCTGCCTCGCCACTTCGGGCGAGGCCCAGCGCGGGGCGCACCTGTTCAACCCCTTCACCCGTGAATTCTCCGGGGCCGTCGCCTCGGCGAGTGTGACCGGTCCCGACCTGGGGCTCTGCGACGCACTGGCCACCGCGCTCAGCGTTGGTGGTCACGACGTCATGGTCCTCATCGACAATATCGGCGAGTACGAGGCCATGACCATCGACGCGACCGGATCGATGCGCGCCACCCCCGGCTTCCCCTTCGTTCGCGATTAACTGCGAGACGATTGGCGCACGTGGCGCCCGTGCACCGGGGCCAGGAGTATCAACGACAAGTACGTGACCACCGCGATAGCGATATGCATCCACACCAGCACGAACACTGCGTGTACCGGTTGCCCGAGGTACCAGATCGCCACGTCGGGCACGAACAGCACCACCGTCACGGCGATGGCCGCACGCAAAAACAACCACTTGGGCTGCGACGACACGCGCGCGACGATTGGCCAACCCACGCAGGCGATCAGAACCCCGATGATGGTCAACTTCGAGTAGTCCGAGAACTGGAAGTGCGAATAGCCCTTGGTCTTGGGGTAGACCGACGTTCCGATACTCACCAGAACCGCGTCGGCGGCCAGGGACCCCACGATCGCCACCACGGTCGCCACGACGACGGCCAACGTCGGCGGTGGCGTCTTGGGATTGAAGTCAACGCGAAAACGTCGAAGCCACGGTCGCAAGAACTCGGGAAAGGTGTCGGGAGAGAGGCCCAGGGGGCCTCGCGGGGCGCGACGCGGCGCAGAGGACGTCATGTCACAATCCTAATTTGTCCTCAACCAGTGGTCGGGCGATCGGCGACGTCGAGGTCTTCGAGAAGGGTCCTTAATTGGCGACCCATCTCTCGGGGATTTCCGACCAGTTCACCGATCGCCTCACCTTCGAGATCACTATCGTCGCCTGGTGCATAGAACGAGACCTGCATCCCGCGGCCGCGAGTGTGTGCCTTGACGATCCACGGCTGACCAATGGTGCCCGAGTCGCGCGTGGCCATGACCGCGCCGGAGCGATCGAGTCCGAGGCTCCACTCTGGCGACCTTGCCGCGTCGAGGAGTCGTTGCAAGGTGTCGCGCGAGGAAAGGGCCATAGTCCACCCTAGAACCCGGGTGCTACTCAGCGAGAGCGTGGTGCAACAAGTGGCGCGCGCCGCTCAGACCAACTTCGTGGACTGGCTGGCGGCGACCCTCTTCAAGGGCGCGACGTACGTCCACAAGATGAGGCACCACGCGAAGCCCACCTCGAACACCAACTCCCCTTCGAGCATGTGATCGAAGCCCCAATCGGGTAGTGACAACGCCGCCACGATACCTCCCGCCAATTGGAGGAAGAAGGCGATCGTGGTCCCGCGACGACGCTGGCGAGACAACAGGTACGTCGAGACACTCATCTGGGTGACCCCGATGACAATGCCGATCATCATGTGCGCCCAGTTGAAGAAAGTCCCGTGGTTGAAGGGGGTGAGGAGCAACAAGGGCAGGGCCAAAGCGATGACGCGTAGGCCCGGAGAGAAGACCGCAGGCACCTGCAGGGGCGCGAAGTACTTCGCAGTCCGCCATAAGCCCACCGCGCCCACGCCGTAACCAATGGCCACCAGCGGCAGCGTCGGAGCGTGCACGCCGTAGTACGAGATACCGTAGACCTCCGCGTCATGCGGATAGGTGCTCACCACGCATAACGCCACACAAACGAAGAAGACCACCTGGGTGGCCACGAGGACCTGTCGCGCCTGGGCCGACGCCGGACTCACCTCGAACACTTCGTTCACCCCTGATATCTCACCCGTGACGCCGTCAGCTCGTGGAGGGCCTCTTCGCGTCCAACGTAGTTCTCCACCTTGACCCATTTGCCCTCGTCGAGGTCCTTGTAGACGGTGAAGAAATGGCTGATGCGGTCCAAGGTGACCTTGGGGACGTCAGTGATGTCCTGGGCCGACTTCCACGCCGGGTCGTACGCGGGCACGGTGATCAGTTTGGCGTCCTCACCATTCTCATCGGTCATGACGCACATGCCCAGCACGCGCGCTTCGATGAGGCAGCCGGGGAACGTCGGGTAAGCGGTCAGCACCAGAGCGTCGAGCGGGTCGCCATCGCCACCGAGCGTGTCGGGGATGAAGCCATACTCAGCCGGGTAACCCATTGACACGATGAGGTGCCGGTCCAACTTCATCATGTTGGTCTCGTGGTCGAGTTCGTACTTGTTCTGGCTCCCGGCGGGAATTTCTACGATGACGTTGATGGTCTCCATCGACGTCTCCTTTCGAGTGTTGCGCGCAGCGACACTGCGTCATCTCACTTTACTCAATCGACCTTGGCGAAGGACACTGAGGATGTCCGGACCCGAGTCGACCACATTCCCTCGAGGCCTAGACTTGTGACGGTATGGCGCCCACGAGACGTCGGCAAGGAGGCCCCCGTGGAGCGAATCGGTGTAATCGGCTGCGGTCTGATGGGTTCGGGTATCGCCGAAGTCTGCGCTCGCGCCGGGCTGCAAGTCGTGGTCGTCGAACGTGACCGCGACGCCCTGGACCACGGGCGCCGACGGATCGAGGCCTCGGTGTACCAGGCGCGCGACGCGGGCAAACTCAGCCCTCAGGACGCCGCCCTCGCCCTCGGCCGGCTGGATTACCGCGTGGACTTCACCGACCTCGCGGACCTCCCCCTGGTCATCGAGGCGGTGTCGGAAGATCCCGCGATCAAACTTGACGTCTTTCGACGCCTCGACGAGGTGCTGAGGAGTCCTGACGCCATCCTTGCGACGAACACTTCCTCGATCCCCATCGCCACCGTCGCCGCAGCGACGTCGCGACCCGAGAACGTCGTCGGCCTGCACTTCTTCAACCCGGTACCGGTGATGAGACTCGTCGAGGTGACCCCGTCGTTACTCACCAGCCAGTCGACTGTCGATGCGGTCCGTCAGTTCGCTCACGAGTCGCTCGGCAAAACGCCCATCGCCTCACCCGATCGCGCCGGTTTCATCGTCAATGCTCTGCTCATCCCCTACTTGCTTGCGGCGATCCGCATGGTCGAAGCGGGCGTGGCCACCGCGCAGGACATCGACACCGGGATGACCTTGGGTTGTGCCCACCCGATGGGCCCGCTCGCCCTGACCGACCTGATCGGTCTCGACACCACGGCCGCAGTGGCTGAGTCGCTCTACGCCGAGTTCCGCGAGACCCAGTTCGCCACCCCACCTCTGCTCTCACGAATGATCGCCGCGGGCCGCCTGGGTCGTAAATCGGGACACGGCTTCTACTCCTATTCCAAGTAATACGGTGACGAAGACCCCTCCCTCCACGCGCAACTTGCGCATCACGCTGACGTTGCTGGCCATGATGATGTCGATCATTGGCAGCCTCGGGGCGCCGCTGATCGGCACCGTGGCCCAGACCAACCACGTACCGATCAGCACGGCGGAGTGGGTACTGACCGCCACGTTGCTCACCGGTGCCCTCGCGACTCCGGTGATGGGACGCCTCGCCGACGGTCACCTTCAGCGACGGGTCGTCCTCGTGGCGCTTGCGATCGTTCTCGTGGGACTGGTGATGTCGGCGCTCTCGAGGGATTTCACCTGGCTCCTGGTCGGGCGGAGTCTGCAGGGGATCGGCATGGGCCTCTTACCCGTGACGATGACCATTGCGCGCAGCCACCTCACTCCCGAGGTCGCTACCCCGACCATCGCCGCCTTGTCGGTGACCGCGACCATCGGTGTCGGTCTGGGTTATCCCATCACCAGCGTGATCGCCCAGTACTTCGACTACCACGCCGCATTCTGGTTCGCCGCGGTGCTGATCGCAGCAACGCTAGTGCTCGCCTCGCGGGTGTTGCCCGACACCGCGATACGTGAGCACCGCGACTTCGACCTCGTCGGCGCCGTGATCTTGACCCTGGCCCTGGTCGGGGTCCTCTCGGTATTGGGCGAGGGACAGGTGTGGGGGTGGACCTCGGCGCGCTCGCTGTCGCTCGGCATCGGCGGGGGCGGGCTACTCGTCACGTGGTGTCTCTACGAACTTCGCCGACACGACCCCTTGGTCAACCTTCGACAGTCGACCCATCGTGCGGTCATCACTTCGGACGCCTCGGGATTCCTCATCTCGGTGTCGCTGTACCTTTTCATGCCGGTGGTCGTCGAATACGTACAGGTGCCGCGCAGTACCGGTTTCGGATTCGGGTCCTCAATCTTCACCGCCGGCCTGCTGCTCGTGCCGCTCTCGGTGGGCACTTTCGCCGCCAGCCGCTGCGTGCCCTTGCTGGTGCGCCATTTCAACGCCCGTCTCACGGTGCCCCTCGGAGCGCTGCTCTTCGCCGTAGCGGCCTTCACCTTCGCCCACGAGCACCGCGCACTGTGGGAGGCCTTCGTCGTCATGGGCATCGCCGGTCTCGGGGGCGGCCTCACTTTCGCCGCCATGCCGGGCTACATCGTGCGGGTCACGCCATCAGCGGACACCGGCGCCGCACTCGGCTTCTACCAACTACTGCGCAGCATCGGTCTCTCGATCGGATCGGCCACGGCGGGAGCGATCCTCGCGCACTTCACCTCCGTCGGCGCCTCCTTACCCGACGAGGCGGGCTTCGTCACCGCTCTCAACATCGCCGCAGGTTTGATGGTGCTCACGGCAGTGTCGAGTTACCTGCTGTTGGGCGACTCGTCGACGGGCGCCGTGTCGCGCGCGACGCTCGAATTGATGGAGGAGAGCGCCGAACTCGGAGCGAGCGGACTCGGTCTGCGCGCAGAGCACGACTAACGCCTTCTAATCTGGTCAAAAGGAGATCCGTGACTGTTTACGTCGTCACCCTGCAGTGCCTCGATCAACCCGGCATCGTCCTCGCGACTTCCACGGCGATCATCGGCGTCGGGGGCAACATCGTGGAGAACGACCAGTTCACCGACCCGGTCACGTCGCAGTTCTGCATGCGCACGCGCTTCGAGACGGACGTCGACGACCTCGACCACGTGCGCGACTCGCTCATCGTGGCCCTCGCACCCTTCACCCCCGACCTGTCGATCCGCCGCGAAGACTCCCGCCGGCGCGCGCTGGTGATGGTGTCGCAGTATGACCACTGCCTGGCGGAGTTGCTGTATCGGCGCGATTCAGGCGATCTACCGCTCGACATCGTCGCCATCGTGAGCAACCATTCCAATTGCGCGGACTTGGCCGCGCGCCACGGCGTCCCCTTCTACGAGGTCCCGGTGACGCCCGCCACCAAGGCCAGTGCGGAGAGCGAATTACGTCAACTAATGGCCCATTGGCACGTCGACTTCGTCATCTTGGCGCGCTACATGCAAGTGCTCTCCGAGAGCCTGTGCGCCGACCTCGCCGGGCGAGCCATCAACATCCACCACTCGTTCCTTCCGGGCTTCAAGGGCGCACGCCCCTACCACCAGGCCTACGAGCGCGGCGTCAAGCTGATCGGGGCCACTGCACACTTCGTCACCGCCGACCTCGACGAGGGCCCCATCATCGATCAAGACGTGGTGCGGGTCACGCACGCACGCGTTCCCAAGGACCTCATCACCCTGGGCCGCGACGTGGAACGCAACGTCCTCGCTCGCGCGGCGCGCCTGCTCGCCGAGGACCGCGTGGCCCTGGTGGGCCGACGCACCGTCGTCTTCTCGCAGTAGTTCAGGTGACGGCGAGGCGCACGGCGTATTTCTCGTCGAGATGGGCCGATGTCGCCATGACCTCCACCAGGACCTGCACGGCGTCGTAGACATCCACGTAGCGCAGGTAGAGCGGCGTAAATCCGAAGCGGCAAATGTCGGGCGCACGGAAAGCGCCGATCACCCCTCGTTCAATCATCGCCTGCACCACGCCGTACCCGTGCACGTGGCGTAACGCCACCTGGCTGCCGCGACGTGCGTGATCGCGGGGTGTGACGACCTCGAAGACGTCGGGTAGCGCCTCCTCAACTAGCGAGATGAAGAGATCGGTCAGGGCCAGGCTCTTGGCACGGACCTGGGACATCGTCGTTCGCTCGAACACCTCGAGGGCGCCGTCAAGGGCGCCCAGGGCGATCACCGATGGTGACGAAGTGACGTAGGCGCGCATGCCGGGCGCTGACTCGTACGTGGGTTCGAAGTCGAAAGGTCGCGCGTGCCCGAGCCAGCCCGGCAATGGGTTACGCAACACGCCCTGCCACCGAGGAGCGACGTACATGAAAGCCGGTGCTCCGGGCCCGCCGTTGAGGTACTTATAGCCACATCCGGCCGCGAAGTCCACGTCAGCTGTGGTCACGTCCACCGGCACCGCACCCGTCGAGTGTGCGAAGTCCCAGAGCATGAGGGCCCCCACATCGTGAACGACGGAGGTGATCCCGGCCAAGTCCAGCATCTCGCCGGTGCGAAAGTCCACGTGGGTGAGCATGACGAGCGCGACGTCGTCGTCGAGGTGCTCGTGCAGCGTGTTGCGATCGATGGTCTTGACGATGATGTCGCGTCCCACCAACTGGGCCATCCCCGCGACGATGTAGAGGTCGGAGTGGAAGTTGACGGCGTCGGTGATGACCACGTGGCGTTCAGGCCGTAGTTCGAGTGCCCCGCCGATGATCTTCGCCAGTAGGAACGTCAAGGTGTCGGCCACGAGCACTTCGCCCTCACGCGCACCGATCATCGGGGCCAGTCGGTCGCCCAAGGCCAACGGTGCGTCCATCCAGCGCGCCTTGTTCCAGGAGCGCACGAGTCCCTCGCCCCATTCGTGGTCGATGACCTCGCGAACCCGACGTTGCGTGCCCTTGGCGACGGGGCCGAGCGAATTGCCGTCGAGATAGATCTCCGCGTCGCTCAATAGGAACTCATCGCGCAGCGGCGCGAGGGGGTCGCGCTCATCGAGCGAGAGGCACTCGTCGCGGGTGGTCATAGGACACTCCTGACTTCCCATAACAAGGGGTAGAGACGCTGGGGCAGCGTGGTGTCGAGGTACGCCATTCCCTCCGAGCCGCCGGTACCTGGTCGACGCCCGATCTGGCGACCCGCCATCAACATGTGCTGGTGTCGCCACATCGCCAGGCGCTCGTCGTGGTCCATCATCAACTCGGCGACCGCGTGCAACGCCGATGTCACCGGGGACCGGTGCTCGCGATAGAGCTCGCGCACGAGGTCGAGGGTGTCGGCGGTGTCCGCGGCGTCGAGAATCTGGCGAAGTGAGAGCTCAAATCCGCCGAGTAACGAAGGCGCCTCACTCATCTCGGTCAGCCACGCGCGGGTCTGGTCGTCGAAGAGGTGGAAGCTCAGCATGGCCGGCTTACCGGCACCGCTCAGGAACTCGATGGCCCGGAACTGAAACGACTGAAAACCCGACGCCGGGTCGAGCGGATCACGAAACTCGAGGAAGCCCTCGGGTGACATGGTCTCGAGTACGCGTAAGTGTTGGATCAGCAGGTCCTCGATGGTCACCATGCGCCGCAAGTGACGTAGGGCGTTCCAGGGCTCCTGGGCCCACAGCGCACTGCTCGCCCGTTGTAGCTCGTCGATGATCACCTTGAACCACAATTCGTAGGACTGGTGCACGACGATGAAGAGCAGCTCATCGGGCGCGTCGTCGGTGAGTGGCACCTGCAGAGTCAAGAGGTCGTTGATCTTGAGATACGTCGAATAGTCGGTGCCAGCCACGACCAGTAACACTACGACGCCCGCGACGAGGCGACCAGACGGTCGAATTAACGCGTCAATGGCTTGTAGCGCAAGCGATGGGGCTGATCGGCGTCGGTACCCATTCGCTTATGTCGCTCCGCCTCGTAGTCCGAGAAGTTTCCCTCGAACCAACGCACGACCGCGTCGCCCTCGAAGGCCAGCACGTGCGTGGCGATGCGGTCGAGGAACCAACGGTCGTGACTGATCACGACGGCGCAGCCGGGGAAGGTGAGTAGTCCATCTTCGAGCGCGCGCAACGTATCCACATCGAGGTCGTTGGTTGGTTCGTCGAGCAACAAGACGTTGCCACCGGTTCGCAAGACCTTGGCCAATTGGACGCGGTTGCGTTCACCTCCGGAAATCTCGCCCACCTTCTTTTGTTGGTCCGATCCCTTGAAGCCAAAACTCGCCACGTAGGCGCGAGCGTGAATCTCGCGGTTGCCGACGACCATATGTTCCTGTCCACCGCTGATCTCGTCGAACACCGTGGCCCCGGCATCGAGGTTGTCGCGTGACTGGTCGACGTACGCGAAGGCCACCGTCGAGCCCACCTCGATGGTGCCCGACGTCGGCTCCTCGAGTCCGACCATCATCTTGAACAGGGTCGTCTTGCCTGCGCCATTGGCGCCGATGACCCCGACGATGCCGCCGGGGGGCAAGAGGAATTCCAGGTCCTCGATGAGCAGACGTTCGTCGTAGGCCTTGGTCAGGTTCTTGGCAGTGACCACCACGTCACCCAGCCGCGGTCCGGGTGGAATGGCGATCTCGAGTTTGTCGGCACGCCGCTCGGAGGCCTCGGACTCGGCTACTAACTCATTGAACGCGGTCAGTCGCGCCTTGCCTTTGCTCTGTCGCGCGCGCGGCGACATTCGGATCCATTCGAGCTCGCGCTCGAGCGCGGCTTGGCGAACCTTGTCCGCCTTTTCTTCACCCGCCAAACGCGCCTGCTTCTGCTCCAGCCAAGAGGAGTAATTACCCTCCCAGGGAATCCCGTGACCCCGATCGAGTTCCAAGATCCACGACGCGGCGTTGTCGAGGAAGTAGCGATCGTGGGTGATGGCGACAACGGTGCCGCTGTAGTCCTGCAGGGTGCGCTCCAACCAGGCGACCGATTCGGCGTCGAGGTGGTTCGTCGGTTCGTCGAGCAGCAGCAAGTCAGGATGCGACAGCAGCAAGCGACACAGCGCCACACGACGGCGCTCACCCCCCGACAGCTTCGTCACGTCGGCGTCGGGTGCCGGCAGGCGCAACGCATCCATCGCAATCTCGAGCGTTCGTTCGAGGTCCCAGGCGCCCAGCGCGTCGATCTTGGTCTGCAGGGCCGACTGCTCGGCGAGCAGCGCGTCGAAGTCAGCGTCGGGGTCGGCGAAACCGGCGCACACCTCGTTGAATCGGGCCAGCAGATCGCGCTGCTCCGCTACGCCATCGGACACGTTGCCCACCACATCCTTCGTCGGATCGAGCTGAGGCTCTTGGGGAAGGTATCCGACGCTGAAGCCCGGCGTGAGACGCGCCTCTCCGGTGAAACCGTCGTCCAAGCCAGCCATGATGCGCAGCAATGAGGACTTGCCCGAACCATTCGCACCGATCACGCCGATCTTTGCTCCCGGGTAGAAGGAGAGATTGATTCCCTTGAGGACCTCGCGATCGGGCGGATAGAAACGCCGCAGGTCGCGCATGGTGAAGATGAACTGAGCAGCCATTCATCCAGTCTGGCGCATGGAGCACGCATTGGGCGGCGGTCTCGATGAGACACCCGGCCTTTACACTGATGGCCATGTCGTCGCCCGCCGCCACCACCCATCGTCACGCCCCAGATTGGCTCATTCTCACGATCGCCTGCGTCGCGCAGTTCATGGTGGTCCTTGACGTCTCGATCGTCAACGTCGCGCTACCGCACATGGGACACGACCTTCACTTGAGTGAAAATAAGGCGCAGTGGATCATCAACGCGTACGTCTTGACCTTCGCCGGATTCCTGCTCCTGGGCGGTCGAGCGGCCGACCTCTTCGGCCGACGCAAGGTCTACTTGCTCGGCATCGCGGTGTTCACCCTGGCGAGCATCGGCGCGGGTTTCGCCCAAAACGGTTCAGAGATGATCATCGCACGAGCGGTGCAGGGTCTCGGTGGTGCGATCTTGTCGCCGGCCACTCTCACGATCATCGTCACCACGTTCCACGGGGCGCGACTGCCCAAGGCCATCGGTGCCTGGAGTGCGGTCGCGGGTGCGGGCGGCGCGGTCGGAGGCCTCGCGGGTGGACTGCTCACCGGGTACGCGAACTGGCGCTGGGTCTTCTTCGTGAACGTCCCGTTCGGCATCGCCGCTGCAGTGATCGCCGGGATTTACCTGCAGGAGCGTCGCAACCAGGATGCCGCCTTCAAGCTCGACGTCACCGGAGCGGTCCTGGTCACGGGTGGCCTCACCGCGCTGATCTACGGCGTCGTCAACACGACGTCGTCGAGTTGGACGTCCACATCGACACTGTCGTGGATATTCGGGTCGGTAGTCATGCTGATCGGTTTCATCTTCTGGGAGGCGCGCGTCGCCTCGCATCCATTGGTGCCCTTTCGTATCTTCCAGTCGCGCCCGCTCTCAATTGCCAACATCGTCATGCTGTTGGCGGGCGGAGCCTTCTTCGCCATGTGGTACTTCCTCACCTACTACTTCCAGAACATCCTGGGCTACGACGCCGTGCGAGCCGGCTTCGCGTTCTTGCCCATGGCGATCGGCATCATCATCGGTGCGCAGTTGAGTTCACGACTCCTGGTCAAGGTTGGCGTGCGCCCGCTCCTATTGGTGGGCTCGGCCTTCGCGACGATCGGCTTCGTCTGGCTCAGTCTGATCACCCCGACGAGTTCCTACTGGGCCAACATCTTGTTGCCGGCCTTCCTATGCTCCTTCGCCATGGGTCTACTCTTCGCACCCTTGGCGACCGCCGCCACTGCGAACGTCGAGCGCGCGGACGCCGGCCTGGCCTCGGGCATCCTCAACACCGCCCGCCAGGTCGGTGGTTCGCTGTCCCTGGCGATCTTGGGTACGGTGGCCTACGACCGTACCCAGTCTTACGTTCGTGCGGTATCGCAGAACGCTCACCCCGCTGCATTGACTCAGAAGTTGGCCTACGTCGCGGGCTACAACCGCGCCTTCGAGATCTCGGCAGCCATCACCTTCGTCGCTTTCATCGTCAGTTGGGCACTCCCAGCCAAGGTGGGGCACCACTCGCAGCACGCTCAGCCCGTTGATCCAGCGGCCGCGGCGGCTGGTTCTGGACACTAAGTCTTAACATTTCCCTTGCCCCGTGAGCATCGCATTCGAGAGTAGTGTCGGCAGTTGACACCCAACGAGCGCGCCGCCCGGTCGGAGGCACCGCGCTCGTGGTGTGGCCTCGTGGCCAACTACAACAAGGGAGATTCACATGAAGAGTATTCGTCGCCTCGGCATGGTGCTGGGAGCCAGTTCGCTGGTCCTGGGCACTGTGACGATCGGCGTTGGAGCGATAAGCGCGACAGCGGCGAGCAAGTTCAAGGCGTGTATCGTCATCGACACCGGCGGTATCAAGGACAAGTCCTTCAACCAGTCCGCTTACCAGGGTGGCCTCGATGCGGTGAAGGCGGACCCCAACATCGCCCTGTCGTACCTGACGTCGACGTCGTCGACTGACTACGCGCCGAACATCACGACCTTCGAGAGTGAAGGCTGCGGCCTCATCGTCACCGTCGGATTCAACATGGACTCAGCGACGGCGGCGGCGGCTGACGCCAAGCCGACCCAGAAGTTCGCCATCGTGGACGACCTGCCGACCGCGCCGAAGTCACACGAAGTGCTGGCCCTGCAATATGAGACCAACCAGGCCGCTTTCCTCGGTGGTTACCTTGACGCTGCGACCTCCAAGACGAAGGTCGTCGCCACGTACGGTGGTGAGGACTTCTCGTCGGTGACCATGTACGAGTCGGGCTTCGTCGCTGGTGTGCGCTACTACGACAAGACAACGGGTGCCAAGGTCAAGGTCCTGGGCTTCACTCCCAAGGGAATGTGCTCACTGTCGTCGTGCCCCGGTACGGGAACCTTCGTCGGTAACTTCACCTCCACCACAGACGGTAAGACCATCGCCGCGAACTTCTTCGCTGAAGGAGCGGACTACGTCTTCCCGGTGGCCGGTTCAGTGGGCCTGGGTTCAGTCGCTGCTGCTAAGGCAGCCGGCGCTGGCCACCAGATCACCTGGGTGGACTCCAACGGTTGCTTGACCGACCCGACGGACTGCAAGTGGTACAACGCGACAGTGGCCAAGGGCGTCGAGCCTTCGGTGAAGACCGCTATCTTGGAGGCCGCTCAGGGCACCTTCAAGGGTGGTAGCTACCACGGCACGCTGGCCAACGCGGGAACCGTGTTGGAACTCAACACCACAACCGTGTCGGCGGCGTTGAAGGCCAAGCTGACCACCATTGGCGAGGGCATCGTCGCTGGCACGATTTCGGTCCAGCCGACGTCGTACCCCGCAACTCCGAAGTGATCTAACCACCGCGCTTTGCGGTGACGCACAAAGGCCCGGGTCCTATACGACCCGGGCCTTTGTGCTGGCTACGATGGGAACTTATGCGCGTTGAACTCAAGGGGATCACCAAGAGGTTTGGTTCCTTCACCGCGAACGATCAGATAGATCTCGTCGTCGAACCAGGACAAATCCATTGTCTGCTGGGCGAGAACGGAGCCGGCAAATCGACGTTGATGAACGTCCTCTTCGGCCTATTGCACGCCGACGAAGGCGAGGTCCTCATCGACGGATCGCCAGTGAAATTTTCGAACTCCGGCGAAGCGGTACGACACGGCATCGGCATGGTCCATCAGCACTTCATGCTGGTGCCGGTCTTCACCGTCGCCGAGAACGTCGTGCTCGGTTTCGAGCCAACGAAGTCATTCAATCGCCTCGACTACAAGAAAGCCGACGCCCAGATCGTGGAACTCTCCCAGAAGTTCGGTCTCGAGGTCGACCCCGACGCCGTGGTGGAGAACCTTCCTATCGGCCTCCAACAGCGCGTCGAGATCCTCAAGGCATTGAGCCACGACGCAGAACTCCTGATCCTGGACGAGCCGACCGCAGTTCTGACCCCCCAGGAGATCGACTCGCTCATGGCGATCATGCGCTCGCTCGCCGCGGACGGCAAGTCGATCCTCTTCATCACCCACAAGCTCAAAGAAGTGCGCGCCGTGGCCGACGTCATCACGGTGATTCGCCAGGGCCGCGTCATTGATACGGTGCCGCCGACGGAGACCGAGAACCAGTTGGCCACGCTCATGGTCGGACGCGAAGTGAACCTCACTGTTCACAAGGAGGCCACCCAACTCGGCGAGCCCGTGCTCGAGTTGCGCGACCTCGTCGTGCGCGACGATCGAGGTCTCGCCGTCGTCAATGGCGTGACGCTGAGCGTGCACGCGGGTGAGATCGTGGCGCTCGCGGGCGTCCAGGGCAACGGACAGACGGAGTTGGCCGAGGCCATTTCGGGAATGCGGCCCGTCGAATCGGGCACGGTCACTCTGCGCGGTGTCGACATCACGAATCGCTCACCGCGGGCCATCCTCGACGCGGGTTTGGGCCACGTGCCCGAGGACCGTCAGCGCGACGGTCTCGTCCTATCGATGAGCGTCGCCGACAATCTCGTCCTCAATACGCCGCGCCGCGCCCCCTTCGCCAGTCGCGGTACGCGAAATCTGAAGGCCGTCGAGGAGAACGCCACGCAATTGGTCCAGCGATTCGACATCCGCACCACCGGTATCGACGCCACTGCCGGCTCACTATCGGGCGGCAATCAACAAAAAGTGATCGTCGCGCGCGAACTGTCGCGTCCCCTCTCGTGCTTCATGGCCTCACAGCCGACCCGCGGTCTCGACGTCGGGTCGATCGAGTACGTCCATCGCCAAATCGTCAATCAGCGCAACGAGGGGCTGGGTGTCTTCATCATCTCGTCGGAACTCGACGAAGTGGTAGCCCTCGGCGACCGCATTGCGGTCATTCACTCCGGCAAGATCACTGGCGTCGTCGCCCCCACCACGAGTCGTGAAGACATCGGGCTGCTCATGGCCGGATCGACGATGGGCGCCCATGACTGACCTCGCCACCGAAACGACGCCACCCCCGCCGCGACTGCGCAGGATCTGGCACCGTTACTCGTCGACGAGCCCTATCGTCCTGACCTTGCTGGCGTTGATCCTGGGCTTCGCCATCGGGGCGATCATCATCATGCTGACCTCGCCCGCCGTCTTGGACTCGTGGCGGCACACGTCGCATCACCTCGGCGACATTGGTGGTTCGATCAAGGTGAGTTTCGACAACGTGGCGGCGGCGTATCGGGCCATGATCACGGGCTCGGTGATTGACCCCAAGTTGTTGTTCCATTCGATTGGCACCGGTCGCGGGTGGGACCAGACCATGACGCCGATCTCCGAGACGCTCACCTACGCGACACCACTGGTCATTATCAGCATCGGCGTGGGCATCGCCTTTCAGACGGGTATCTTCAACATCGGCGCCAACGGCCAAGCCGTCATCGGCGGCATCGCTGGCACGACGGTGGGCTCGTTGATCCACTGCCCGACGGTCCTGCACCTGCCACTCACGATTCTGGCCGGTATCGCGGGTGGCGCGGTCTGTGGACTGGTCCCCGGCGTGCTCAAGGCCTACACCGGAGCCCACGAGGTCATCGTGACCCTCATGTTCAACTACGTCTGTTACGCCTTCTTGATCTACACGCTCATCTCAACGCCGCTGCAACAGCCTGGTCAAGGCAACGACCTCTCGCGCACCATCGACTCGACGGCGATCCTGAGTCCGATCTTCGGTGTCAAGTCGGGGCTGCGCGTCAGTTACGGGATCTTCGTGGCCGCCGCAGTGGTGGTCCTGGCCGTGTGGTTCTTGAAGCGATCCTCGTTGGGCTTCGACTTTCGTATCACCGGAGCCAATCCCAATGCGGCGCGCGCCTCGGGCATCAATCCGAAGTGGATCGTCATTGCGGTCTTCGCAGTCTCGGGCGGACTGGCCGGATTGGCGGGCGGTGTGCAAATGATGAGCACCACCCACTACATCGACGGTGGATTCCTGATCGGCAACGCCGGTATCGGATTCACCGCCATCACCATCGCCCTGCTCGGTCGACTGCAACCCATCGGCATCATGTGGGGATCACTCCTCTTCGCGGCGCTCAACGTGGGCGGTCGCGCCATGCAAGCCGCGACCGGTATTCCACTGGACCTGGCCACCATCATCCAATCCATCATCGTGCTCTTCGTGGCCAGCCCCGTGTTGATCAAGGAGATCTACCGGCTGCGCGAAGGCGCCCAGTCGTTCCAGATGGCGACGAAAGGCTGGAGCTCGTGAGTATCACGCAACAGGCGGCCATCGCTCCGGGCAACGTAGAGTTTCGTGCGCCGACGGGACGGCGTCGTCTCATCGGGGGCATCAGTATCGTGCTCGGCCTCTTCATCGTGCTCGTCTTCGGTTTCGATACCGTGTCGAGCGCGCACTCGCAGTTCACCTTCACCCCCGTCAACACGTCGTCGGGCGCTCCGTGGAGTCTCGGGGCGCTCACCGTGTTGACTCGTTGGTGGAACGTCGGTCTTGGGCTGGTGGCGGTAGCGATCGGTGTCGAGACGTGGTGGCGTCGGCCCGCGGGGGCGCTCACCCGCATCGGCATCGTCGCCATCATTTTCTTCTTCACTTTGCTCTTGTGGTCGGTACGTCAGCCCGGACCCGATCAGACCAGTTCGCTCAACCTGACGTCGGTGCTCATTGGCTCGGTCTCCATCACGATGGTCCTGATCTACGGCTCCTTGTCGGGCGTACTGTGCGAACGCTCCGGCGTGGTCAATATCGCCATCGAGGGTCAATTCATCGGTGGGGCGTTGGCCGGGGCGATGGTGGACTCGGTCACCAATAACTTTTGGCTCGCCGCCCTGGTGGGAACCCTGATCGGTGCCGCTATCGGTGGGCTGCTGGCCCTGCTCGCGGTCCGCTACCTCGCCGACCAGATCATCATCGGCGTCGTCATCGTCACGTTGATGAGCGCCATCTCGAGTTATCTGAACCTGCAAGTGTTAGGGCCGTATCCGAACTTGAACGTGGGTAACAGTCCCTCCAACGTCGCGATACCCCTGCTCTACAAGATCCCGATCCTCGGGCCCGTGCTGTTCAACGAGAACGCCTTCTTCTACGCCGCGGTCGTGCTCGTGGCCCTCGTGAGCTTCGGGCTCTTTCGCACTCGGTGGGGACTGCGCGTGCGCTCGGTCGGCGAACACCCCAAGGCCGCCGAATCGGTGGGCATCAACGTGGCGCGAGTGCGCTACAGCACCGTCACGCTCGGCGGGGCCGTGGCGGGCCTGGGCGGCGTCGCGTTCATCGCGGTGCAAGGTCAGTTCCAACCGGGCATCACTGAGGGCTTGGGCTACATCGCCCTCGCGGCCATGATCTTTGGCAAGTGGAAGCCGTCGGGGGCGGTCGTGGCCTCCATCCTCTTTGGCGTGTCGGGCTACTTGGTCGACACGCTGCAGAGCGTTTCCTCGCCAATCCCGACTGAGGTCCTGACGATGTTCCCCTACCTCATCACCATCGCGGTAGTGGCCGGTCTTATCGGGCGCGTACGCCCGCCCGCCGCCGACGGCGTCCCGTACAAGCGAGATTAACCCCGGCTGCCCAGGCCGCGCACCACTCGCGCGGCCGCGGCCATCGCGAAGGTCAACGCTGTCGGCACGTCCTCACCCGCCAGACGATGAGCGAGGTACGTGCCCGTCGCGCTGTCACCCGCTCCCGTCGTGTCGACCACCTCAGCGCGCTGCGCCGCCACCGTCACGGTCTCACCGTCGCGACACGCCAGCGCACCCAGAGGTCCACGCGTGATGACCACTTCGCGCCACTGGCGTGAGAGGGTCTCAAGAGCGTCCTCGACGTCACCATCACCTGAGAGCACCAACGCCTCCTCCTCGTTAGCAAAGAGCATCGTCGCCGATCGCACGGCTAGGGCGAACGTGGCCGGACCCACCACCATGAGAGGACCCACCGAACACACGTCGACCGAGGTCGTGGCCCCTCGCGCCGTTGCAGCGTCGAGGAGTCGAGGAACGAGGACCCGGGTGGCGACGTCGAGCACGGTGTAACCCGAGACGTGCACGTGCACGAGGTGCTCGTCGAACAGGTCGACGACGTGCTCGAAGGTCAATTCGCCGTTGACCCCGCGTTCGGTCAGCATTGCACGTTCGCCAGTATCGCCCACCAGTGACACGACGACGCCGGTCGAGCCCTCGAGTGAGCTCAAGTGGGCGACGACGCCGGATTCCTCGAGGTCGCGGCGAACGATCTGCGCCGCGGCGTCGTGACCCACGACGCCCGCGAACACCACGTCGAGGGCCTGCGCGGTCACGGCACGAATCGCCACCGCCAGGTTCGCTCCCGATCCCCCGCGCACGACGCGCACGCTGGCCGGCGTGTCGCTGGTGGGCGCGAACGCCGCGAGAGGACGAACCACCACGTCGAGCATGGCGTCACCGACGATGACGACTCGCGACGTCACGACGAGAGAGGGGCCAGCGCAACGGCAATCTGGGCGGCGAGCGACGCGTTGGCGACCACGAGGTCCCGGTTGACCTGCACGCTGGATCCGGCAGTGACGCGCGCGAATTCGGCGAGCACCACCGGGGTGACGTCCTTGCCGCTGGCCCCGGTCGCCGCGGCGTGAGCCAGGGCGGCCGTCAAGGCCTCATTGTGCACCTCGGCGTCGAGTTGGCGATCCTCGTCGATTGGATTCGCCACCAAGAAACCCGTGGGCGACCAGTGGCGATGCGCCGCGAACGCGGCGGCGGCGGCGTCCGGGGACTCGACGCGCCAGTCGATGCCAAAACCCGAATCACTGCGATAGAAGCCGGGGAACCGCGAGGTCCGAAAGCCAGCGATTGGCACTCCCAGGGAATCGAGACGCTCCAACGTAGCGCCGATGTCGAGGATGGACTTGACGCCCGAGGCGACGACCAGGACCGGAATGCGCGAGAGCGCCGTGAGATCAGCTGACTCGTCGAAGGACGTCTGCGCGCCGCGGTGCACCCCACCCAGGCCGCCCGTCGCCATCACGTCGATGCCGGCGTAGTGCGCGGCGGCGATCGTGCCGGCCACGGTGGTGGCCCCGTCCGCACGCGTGGCCACCGCGAAACCGAGGTCGCGCGCCGAGAGTTTGGCGCTGTGGCGACCGGGATCGGCCAATTCTTCGAGGACGGCGGGACCCATCCCGACCGTCAACACGCCCCCCACCACTCCGATGGTGGCCGGCACCGCACCGGCGGCGCGGACCACGGCCTCGCACTCCGCCGCGACTTCGAGATTGTGCGGGGCGGGCAGTCCGTGCACCACGATGGTCGTCTCGAGGGCGACCACCGCGCGGCGCTCGGCCAGCGCCGTCGCCACTTCGTCGTCGATGTTGAGATGGGGCCGCGGGAAGGAAGTCATATGGGCCGAAGTGTACCTGGGTCACCTCGTGCACCGTCGTCCCCACCGCGCGGTCGCGTCCCTAGTGTTGAGTTCATGGAACTCGAAGTGGAACACCCGTCGGCGGCGCGTACCGCGGTGCGACTCGAGTACGCCACTATCGCCGTGGCTGCCCTCGAGGCACTGGTGGCCCTGGTGAGCGGCATCCTGGCCGGTTCGGTCGTCCTCGTCGCGTTCGGGGCCGACTCGGTCATTGAGATGCTGAGCGGCGTGGTAGTCCTGGGCCAGCTGCTGGCGATGGTGCACGAGCGACCCCGCGGGCGTTTTAGTGAGCACCGGTCCCACCGAATTCTGGCCGTGCTCTTCTTCATCCTCGCCGTCTACGTCGTGGCCAGCGCCAGTTGGGCCCTCGCCGCCACCCATCACCCTCACGAGAACGCCGGAGGCATCGCCATCGCGGTCGCTTCGACCGTGGCGATGCCGCTACTGGCGATGGCCAAGCGCGCCAGCGCGCGCCACCTCGGCGACCACGGGTACTCCTCCTTATCGCGCCTCATGGGCACTGACGCCACCGAGACCGCGCTGTGCGCACTGCTCGCGGTAAGCACCCTGATCGGCGTCTCGCTCGCCACCATTAATTGGTGGTGGGCCGACCCGGTGGCCAGCCTCGCTGTGGTCTACTTCGCCGTGCGCGAAGGTCGCGAGGCGTGGGAGTGCGAGCCCGACTGAGCGGATCGTCGCGCCGGAGCACCCGACGGGGCAGCGGTACTGTTGGATGGTGAGTGAGCAACCCGACGTCCCCTGGTCCCGATTGCGGGCCCTCGCCCGTGTGGCGACGAGCCGCTCCTATGCCCCTTACTCGCACGTGTTGGTCGGCGCCGCGGGCGTCACGGCGACGGGAGCCTTCGTGACCGGCTCGAACGTCGAGAACGCCAGCTTCGGCCTGACCCTGTGCGCCGAGTGCTCCCTCGTCAGCGATCTGGTGCGCCAGGGAGGTGGCCGTCTCACGGCCCTCTCGGTGGTGGCCGGTGACGGCGAGCCGCTCGCCCCATGCGGACGCTGCCGCCAAGTCCTCTACGAGCACGGCGGCGCCGCACTCTTGATCGACCAGGGCGATCACGCCGACCCGACGACATTGGGTGAGTTGCTGCCCCACGCCTTCGGACCCGACGACCTACCTACCAGGAGCACCCCGTGAGCACGCATTCCGCCGTTGACATCATCACCACCAAGCGCGACGGGGGGACACTGAGCGACGAGGCCATCGAGTGGATGCTCAACGCCTACGTCGCCGGGACCGTGGCCGACGAGCAAGTCTCGTCACTACTGATGGCCATCTTCTTCCAGGGCCTCACCGCGCGCGAACTCACCCGTTGGACCGACGTGATGATCGCTTCGGGTGAGCGTCTCGACCTGTCGCGACTCTCGCGCCCCACGGTGGACAAGCACTCCACCGGCGGCGTCGGCGACAAGATCTCGTTGATCCTCGCCCCGCTCGTCGCGGCTTGCGGTGCCGCAGTACCCCAACTCTCCGGGCGTGGCCTCGGTCACACCGGTGGCACCCTCGACAAGTTGGAGTCGATCCCCGGCTGGCGAGCCCATCTCAGCAACGACGAAGCCATCGAGCAACTCGAGAGCGTGGGCGCGGTCATCTGCGCGGCCGGCGCCGGACTCGCGCCGGTCGACCGTAAGCTCTACGCCTTGCGTGACGTCACCGGCACCGTCGAATCGATTCCGCTCATCTCCTCGTCGATCATGAGCAAGAAGATCGCCGAAGGTACCCAGGCGCTGGTACTCGACGTCAAAGTGGGACGCGGCGCCTTTATCAAGACTCTCGAACGCGCCCGCGAACTCGCCACGACGATGGTGGGTCTCGGACATACCCACGGCGTCGCCACGATCGCCCAATTGACGGCGATGAACCAGCCCCTGGGTCGCGCGGTCGGCAACGCTCTCGAAGTGGTCGAGTCGGTCGACGTGCTGCGCGGCGCTGGTCCCGAGGACGTGCGCGAGTTGACGCTCTCGCTCGCTCGCACCATGCTCGAACTCGTGGGGATCGACACCGATCCCGCCACCAAGCTCGACGACGGTTCGGCCTACGAGGTTTACTGCCGCATGATCGAGGCCCAGGGTGGTGACCCCGAGGCTACCCTGGCGATGGGCACCCACCACCACGTGGTCACCGCGCCCCACGACGGCATCGTCCAGTCCGTCGACGCCCTGGGCGTGGGTGTCGCCGCGTGGCGCCTGGGAGCCGGACGCGCGCGTAAGGAAGACCCGGTTAGTGCGGGTGCCGGCGTGATGTGCCTCGTGCGCGAGGGTGACTTCGTCGTAGCGCACCAGCCCCTCTTCGAGCTCTACGCCGACGACGTCGAGCACCTCTCTCGCGGGATGGCGACCATTGAGAATGCCGTGACCCTGGGCGATCAGGCGGCCCCGGTCGAAGGCATCCTGATCGAGCGAATCTCGGCCTGAGCGCCACGGGGGGCGTTGGCTAGCCTTGGCCTATGTCAACGACGCCATTAACCATTGATCGCATCAAAGCCGCCCCCAAGGTGCTGCTGCACGACCACCTAGACGGCGGGCTGCGACCCTCGACCGTCCTGGAACTAGCCCGCGAGATCGGCTACCGCTCGCTGCCCACCGACGACGCCGACGACCTCGCGGCCTGGTTCGTCGCGGACGCCCCCGGCAGCGACTTAGTGCGTTACCTCGAGGGTTTCGCCCACACCATCGCCGTGATGCAGACCAGGGACCAGATCGAACGCGTGGCGTCCGAGACCGCCTTCGACCTCGCATTCGACGGCGTCGTCTACGCCGAGATCCGTTTCGCTCCCGAACTGCACCAGCAACAGGGTCTCAGCCTCGACGAAGTCGTCGAGGCGGTGCTGGCCGGCTTCTCGCACGGTACCGCTCAGGCGCGCGCACGCGGCAAGCACATCGTCGTGCGCACCCTGGTATCGGCCATGCGCCAAGCGCACCGCAGCGAGGAGATGGCCAGCCTCGCGGTGCGTTTCCGCGACGCCGGCGTGTGTGGTTTCGACATCGCCGGGCCGGAGGACGGCTTCCCACCCACCGAACACCTGCCCGCTTTTCACCTCATCCAACGCGAGAACTTCCACATGACCATCCACGCGGGCGAGGCCTTCGGCCTGCCGTCGATCTGGGAGGCCGTACAGTTCTGTGACGCCGAGCGTCTGGGGCACGGTGTACGCATCGTCGACGACATCGTGCGCGTCGGCGACGAGTACCGCCTCGGACGCCTCGCCAGCTTCGTGCGGGACCGGCGAATCCCGCTCGAGGTGTGCCCCACGTCCAACGTCCACACTGGCGCCGCCCCGACGTTGGCGGAACACCCCATCGAACTGCTTCGTCAACTTCGCTTTCGCGTCACGCTGAACACCGACAACCGACTCATGAGCGGCATCACGCTCTCGAGTGAATTCGCCGCCTGCGCCAGCGCCTTCGGGTGGACGCTCGAGGACATGGAATGGCTCACGCTCAATGCCGCCAAGAGTTCCTTCTATCAATTCGACCAGCGACTGGCGCTAATCAACAACGTCATTAAGCCCGGCTACGCCGCGATCCGCGCCGCGGCCTGAGTAGCTCAGGCCGTCGAGCGATCCGACGCCAACTCGCGACGCGTCGCGGCGCCCATTGCGTACCAGATCACACCCAAGACAAGCGTGACCACGAGAGGAATGGCCTGGGTCATCTCGAAGGTCCCTCGCTGGCCGGCCCAACCAGTCGGCAAGGAGGCATCCGCCGGTGATGAGCCCACCCCCGGCCACAGCAGGCCCACCGTCGCCACGACGGCCCAGAGGGTCGTCATCGCACTGACCACCCACACGACGGGCGTTCCCCCGGGGATGCGAAACGGTCGCGGCGTGCGGGCGTGGGAGTAACGCAGCCGGGTCAGTGCCGGAAAGATGGCGAGATAGGCCATCGCCGACGTCGAGATGGCCAGCCCCAGCACCACGCTGAAGTACTTGGCGGCGTTGCCACTCGAGAGCCAGTAGGCCATGAACATCGTCACGGTGGCGACGGCCCCGGCGGCCAAGTCGACCATCACGGGCGTCCCGTACTTCTCGGAGATGACGCCGAAGGATCGCGGTGCGGCGCCGTCGAGGGCGGCCACCGCCCAGCCGCGATTCGCGCCCATGATCCACGACACCCCCGAACTCAACAACGTGAGGATGAACCCGATGGCCGCCAGGTCGCCCAGAAGACGACCGAACCCGCTCAACGTCGAACCAGTCGAGGTGACGTGCCCTCCGTACACGGTGAAGATCAACTTGACCGCATTGAGGAAGCCGCCCAAGCTGGTCAGTTGTGGCGCGGGCAGGATCACGAGAACGGCCAAGATCGGCACCCCGTACATCAACATCGTGCCCAATGCACCGCGCGCAATGTTGACGGGTACGTCACCGCGCACGTCGCGCATCTCCTCGGCCGCCTCACTGGGCAGTTCGAAACCTACGAAGGCGAAGAACAGGATCGGCGCCGTGGCGACGAAGATCGTCATCGAGGGCGAGAAGGCACCGACGTGCACGCCGTGCACACCGTGGCGAAAGGCGTAGAGCACCGCGGTCAGCGTGAAGAACCAGATGAGCCCGACGCGAACCCACATCCCCACGATCAGGACGATCCGGCCGACGTTGAAGGAGAAGATGGTCGCCGCGATCCCCGCCCAGATGAACAACAGGGAGAAGAGGTACTTGGTGACGCCGCCGAGCGGCGTGAAGAATGAATCGAACGCGGCGACGGCGGTGATGGTCAAGGTGCCCCCCAACCAGATGGGATTCGATATCCAATAGAGCAGTGACGCGATGGCCGCGCTGAATCGTCCGAAGGCGAGCTTGACCCACACGTAAGGGCCACCCTCGACCGGGAAGGCCGTACCGAGTTCGGTGCACAAGAGGGCGTACGGGACGAAGAACACGACCCCCATGAAGAGGAGCCACGTGATGGCCTGCGCACCCTCACTGGTGAGTTTGCCGAAGGTATCGAATCCGATCAGCGCGCACAGAATCATCGCCAAGCCGTCCATGCGCCCGATCAGTACCCGCAGTTTTGACTTCTCGCGCCGTGCGAGCGCGGTGTCGAGCGAACCCGGGACCTGACCCTTCGACGTCGCGTCCACCTCGTCCATGCACTCTCCACCTGGCGAGTCGCCACTCGCTGCCACAGGTCTAGGCGACATCGCCGCTCGAGTCAACGACCCCTTACGCGTCCAGCGAGAGGAGTTGCGCGAGGTCGTCACGGATCAACGCCATCTGTTCATTCGCGCGCTCGCGCTCGGCACGCACGTCGGGCGACGAGGGCTCGCCGACCACTTCGACGTAGGCCTTGAGCTTGGGCTCAGTGCCCGAGGGGCGCACCACCACTCGACCCGAGGCACCGAGTCGCCAGATGAGTCCCTCCGTCGGCGCCAGGCCGTCCCATCCCGCCTCCAGATCGATCACGTCACTCACCGCCACCCCACCCAGGGTCGCGGGGGGGTGCGTGCGTACCCGCGCCATGACCGCCGCTAGAACTTCGCGTCCCCGAGGCGGCGCAACCCGAAGGGACAACTGCGTGCCAGCGTGCACCCCGTAGCGTGATTCGAGTTCGTCGAGTCGATCGAGCAAGGTCAACCCGTGACGCGAGAGGTCGTGCGCCAGTCGCGCGAGGGCCAGCGCCGCCGAGATCCCATCCTTGTCCGCCACGCAGGGATCAACCGCGAAGCCGAGCGCCTCCTCGTAGCCGAACAGCAGGCGCCGTCCCGGCGCCGCCTTGGTGATCCACTTGAATCCCGTCAGCGTGGTGGCGTAGTCCACACCCGCGCGCGCGGCCATCTTCTCGAGCATCGACGACGAGACGATGGTCGTGGCCACGACGTCGTCCTCGCGGGCTTCGGCGAGGGCGACCGAACCCAACAGCCAACCGATCTCGTCGCCGCGCAGGACCCGCCAGGTACCATCCGCCCGCCGCGCGGCCGCCCCGAGCCGATCGGCGTCGGGGTCGTTGGCGAGCAGCAGCGATGCGCCGAACTCGTCGGCCCGGGCGATACCCGCGTCCAGGACTCCGGGCTCTTCGGGATTCGGAAAGGGCAACCCCGGGAACTCTGCGTCGGGCCGGAACTGCTCGAGCACGGGGGCGACGTGCGAGTAGCCAGCGCGAGTGAACAGGTCCGCGACGAACTCACCACCCACTCCGTGCAACGGGGTGTAGGCGATCTTGAGATCACTCGCGGCCACGGCGAATCGAGCAATCATGTGTTCGCGGTAGGACTCGAGGACGTCTTCGCCCACCACGTGGTGCAGAGGCGACGTGCGCTCACCGAGCGAGGCGACACCGGCACCGTTGGCGTAGCGCTCGACGATGGCGTCGTGGGGCGAGATGATCTGCGAGCCGTCAGGACCGTAGAGCTTGAAGCCGTTGTCGGTCGGCGGGTTGTGACTGGCGGTGATCATGATGCCCGCCCCCGCTGCGAGGGCCCGCAACACGTAGGCCGTCAACGGCGTCGGTAGTGGTCGCGGCATCTCGTAGACCGTGACACCCGCGCCCAGTAACACCGCGACGACCTCGTCGTTGAAGGTCTCTGATCCGCGGCGGGCGTCTCGTCCCACGACGACCCCGCGTGAGTGGTCGACCCCGATCTCGGCCAGCCAGGCGACGACCCCTTGGGTCGCCCGACGAACAGTGCAGCGGTTCATCCCCGCGGGCCCGGCCATCTCGCGCCCGCGCAGTCCCGCGGTGCCGAAGGTCAGGGGCTCGTCGAAGAGACGATGGATCTCCTCTTCGTCACCATCATCAACGAGTCGTTGGAGGGTGGCCCGGTCGCGTTCATCCGGGTCCACCGCCAACCAGGCACCCACCCGCGCGAGGAGTTCGTCGTTCACAGCACCGGGATCAATTGAGCCAGCAGGCTCCCCAGGGACGCCGCAGCGTTCTGACCCGCTTCGAGGACCTCGAGGTGGCTCAAGGGCGCGTCGGCGACGCCGGCGGCGAGGTTTGACACCAGACTCAGTCCGAGGACCTCAGCTCCCAGGTGGCGCGCGGCGATCGCTTCGAGCACGGTGGACATGCCCACTAGCGTCGCACCCATCGTCCGCGCCATGGCGATCTCGGCCGGCGTCTCGTAGTGAGGTCCCCGGAATCCCGCGTAGACACCTTCGCTTAACTGCGGCGCGGCGGCGAGAACCGCCGTGCGCAGCCTCCGCGAATACAGATCGGTCAGGTCGACGAAGCGCGAGCCGTAGGGCTCGGGCGGGGCGGCGCCCTCCATCGGCGAAGTGGCCGTCAGGTTGATGTGGTCCTTGATGACGACCACGGAACCAGGACCCTTCGCCGGGTCGATGCCGCCGCAGGCATTCGTCAGCACCACTTTCTTGGCGCCAGCGGCGATGACGGTTCGCACGGGGTGGGCCACTTGATCGGCGCTGTTGCCTTCGTAGAGGTGCACGCGCCCCGACACCAACGCGACCTTCACACCAGCGACGTCGATTGAGAGGATCTGACCTGCGTGACCGACCACGGTCGGCGTGATGAATCCGCGAAGAGTCCCCGTGGCCACCTCGGCGAAGGGCGTGCCCAACGCTGCGGCACCTTCCTTCCAGCCAGAGCCGAGCACAATGGCCACGTCGTAGGAGTCCACACCGCTGCGCACTCGCAGCTCATCGGCCGCTTCGGTCGCGAGTTGGTAGGGGTTGGTCATCATTGTCCAATCGTGTGCCAGACCGTGGAGGTCTCGACAAAGGTTCGTAGTCGGCGAAGAGGGTTCTCCTCGTCGTTGAGGCGGGGACGGTACACGCGCTTAATTGATCCGGCCGCCAGGCGCGCCAGTTCGTCCGCCAACTCTGCGCTACCCGTCAGGTCCAGACCGTCGACGTCTTCGTGCATCGCCAAGTGCGACACCAATTCGCCCGTGATACCGGTCAACACGTTGAGCACGCCACCCGGGAAATCCGAGGTGGCGGTCATCTCGGCCAGAACGATGGCCGGCGTCGGTCGCAGTTCGCTCGCCAGCGCCACCACCGTGTTGCCAACGCAAAGGGGCGCGGCGACTGCTTCGACGAATCCCTCGAGCGACGACTCCTGGGGAGCCACGACGCCGATCACACCACTGGGCACCGGCAGGGAGAAGTTGAAGAAGGGCCCGGCCACCGGATTGGCCCCGCCCAGCACCTGGGTGACCTTGTCGGTCCATCCGGCGTACCACACGATGCGATCGATGGCCCGGCCCACGCTGAGCTGCGCCTCCTTCTTCTTGAGTCCCTCGCACCACTGCACTTGTTCCACCAACTCGTTACGACGAGACTCAGCCATCTCGGCCCAGCGATAGAGCACCTGGCCACGGTTGTAGGCAGTGGCTCCCCACCATTTGCCCTGGGCAGCGCGCGCCGCGACGATCGCGTCGCGCAAGTCCTTTCGCGACGCCTGCGCCACGTTGGCGAGGAACTTGCCATTGGCCGTGGCGACTTCGTAGCTGCGCCCGGACTCTGAACGCGGGAAGGCCCCGTTGACCACTAGTTTGTACGTCTTCTTCACGTCGAGTCGTTCAGACATTGAGGTACGCCTCCAGTCCGTGGCGACCACCCTCGCGACCAAAGCCCGATTCACGCACGCCGCCGAAGGGACTGGTGGGATCGAACTTGTTATAAGTATTGGCCCAGATCACGCCGGCGCGAAGACGTTGTGCCACCCACAGGGTGCGACTACCCTTCTCGCTCCACACGCCGCAAGCCAGTCCGTATTTCGAGTTGTTCGCCTTGGCCACGGCCTCTTCGGGCGTGCGAAAGGAGAGCACCGACAAAACCGGACCGAAGATCTCGTCACGCGCGATGCGGTGGCTCTGCGTGACGTCAGCGAAGACGGTGGGAGCGAACCAGTACCCCTTGTCCGGGAGATCGCACGCGCTGGTGTAGCGCGTCGCACCCTCCTGTTCCCCGAAGGCGGTGAGATCGCGGATCCTCTCGAGTTGGGCGGCGGAGTTGATGGCACCCACGTCGGTGTTCTTATCCATGGGATCACCAACCCGTAATTGGTCGACGCGTCGCAGCAGACGGCGCAACACCTCGTCGGCCACCGATTCTTGGACCAGTAGTCGAGAACCCGCGCAACAGACGTGTCCCTGATTGAAGAAGATGCCATCGATGATCCCCTCGATGACCTCGTCGATGGGGGCATCCTCGAAGACGATGTTCGCGCCCTTGCCACCGAGTTCGAGAGTGAGTCGCTTTGCAGTACCGGCGACGCGTTCTTGAATCAGGCGACCCACTTCGGTGGAGCCGGTGAAGGCAATCTTGTCCACGCCGGGGTGATCCACTAGCGCGGCGCCCGTCGTCCCGTCACCGGTCACGATATTGACGACGCCGTCGGGCAGACCGGCCTGTTGGAAGATCTCGGCCAAGATCAACGCGGACAGTGGCGTGGTCTCGGCGGGCTTCAACACGCAAGTGTTGCCCGCGGCCAAAGCGGGCGCCAGCTTCCACGCCGCCATGAGGAGGGGGAAGTTCCAGGGGATGATCTGCCCCGCGACGCCCACGGGCTGCGGGTTCGGTCCGAACCCGGCGTGCTCGAGCTTGTCAGCCCAGCCGGCGTAGTAGAAGAAATGGGCGGCGGCGAGTGGGATGTCGACGTCGCGAGATTCGCGGATGGGCTTACCGTTGTCGAGCGTCTCGACGACGGCGAGTTCGCGGGAGCGCTCTTGGATGAGACGCGCGATGCGGTAGAGGTACTTGGCACGCTCGGCGCCCGTCGTCTTGCTCCAGACCTTGGTGTAGGCCCGACGTGCGGACGCGACCGCCGCGTCGACGTCGGCGGCCGAAGCGAGCGCCACGGTGGCGAGCGTCTCCTCGGTCGCCGGATTCAGCGACGCGAACTGCTCGTGAGCGGACGGCGCGGTGAACTTGCCGTTGAGGAAGAGGCCGTAGCTCGGTTGCAAACGCGCGATTCCCGCAGACTCCGGCGCCGGGTCGTAACTCAGGGCGCCGAGTTCTGAGGTCAGTGCGTGGTCAGTCATGTCAGTCCCCTGAGAATTCGTCGGGTCGAATGTACGCCCCGGTGCGCTGCTTGAGACGCTGCATCAACAGATCATTGAGAAGTGACGACGCGCCGAAGCGGAAGTACTCCGGCGTCAGCCAAGTACCGCCCGCGGTCTCGTTCACCAGCACTAGGTACTTGAGCGCATCCTTAGTGGTGCGGATGCCGCCGGCCACCTTGACACCCACGAGGCGACCCGAGACCTCGGCGAAATCGCGCGCCGCCTCGAGCATCACCAGCGCCACGGGCAATGTCGCGTTGACCCCCACCTTGCCGGTGGAGGTCTTGATGAAGTCCGCCCCGGCGAGCATGGCGATCCAGCTGGCCCGCTTGACATTGTCGTAGGTAACGAGTTCACCGGTCTCCAAGATGACCTTGAGGTGGGCGCCACCGCAGACGGCCTTGACCGCCACGATTTCGTCGAAGACCAGGCCCCAGCGGCCGGCGAGGAACGCACCGCGATCGATCACCATGTCGATCTCGTCCGCGCCCGCCTCGACGGCATCCTGCACGTCGAGCAATTTGACGGCGAGCGACGCCCGACCTGACGGAAACGCCGTCGCCACCGACGCCACGGCTACTGGCGAGTCGCCCAGTACACGTCGCGCGTGCGCGACGAGGTCGGGATAGACGCAGACCGCCGCCGCCGCAGGTACCGAGGGATCACTGGGGTCAGGACGCATCGCCTTGGTGCACAGCGACGTCACGCGACCCTGGGTGTCGGCACCCTCGAGCGTTGTCAGGTCGACCATCGAGATGGCGAGGTCGATCGCCCTCAACTTGGTCGACTTCTTCAGCGAGCGCGTGCCGAGTTTGGCGACCCGGCTTTCTACGCCAACGGCGTCCACGCCGCTGAGGGCATCGACGTAACGACGCAGCTCATCTTCATTGTGGATCAACGGCACCGAAATCACAGCGGGAACCAGAACACCGCGGTCGCGCGCATCGACCAACCGAAGAGGAGCAATACTCACTTAAGTCAGGCTAGCAATGTGCCCCGCGGGCATCCAATGGCGCTCACGTCGGTGAGAACCCACCTCTCAGCACGGGGGGCGCCATGACGCCAGCGAGCGCGAAGCCATCTAGCGCATAATGGCTGTCATTAGTCTCCAGATGCCACCGTCGAAACAACCTCGGTCAGCCAGCGCTGACCGCGACGACCCCGTCCACCCTGGGGTCACCGCGCGCTTTGATGACATGAGCGCCCGAACGACGACGACGCTGACCAACTTCCGCTACGAGATTCAGGCAACCTCCCTGGACGACGTACAGCGCACCATCGAGAGCGCCGAACACGCCGCCCACGAGGGCCGGTGGGTCGCTGGCTTCGTCTCCTACGAAGCCGCTCCCGCCTTCGACGCGGCCTTGGCCGTCACGCCCCAACGCAATGGCCAGGTGCCGTTGGCGTGGTTTGGCGTCTTCGCGTCACAAGAAGTGTGCGATATCGATACCACCCTCCCACCCTCGCCAAATCCACTGGTCGAATGGTCAATAGAAACGTCGAGGGACGACTACGAGGCTCGCGTCGTGCGCATCCAGGATCACATTCGCACGGGCCAGGTGTACCAGGTCAATTTGACCACGAGAGTAACTAGTCGCGACCACTTAGACCCCTTCGTCCTGTATCAACAGCTCTTGTGGGCCCAGCAGCCAGCCTACGGGGCATTCATCACGACCCCCGATCTTTGCGTCGTGAGTGCGTCCCCCGAGCTCTTCTTCGAGTGGCACGACTCGAACCTACGCTGTCGCCCGATGAAGGGGACTCGACGGCGCGGCCGCTTCGCTGAGGAGGATCGGGATCTGGCGCGCGACCTGCTCCACTCCTCCAAGGAGCAGTCCGAGAACATCATGATCGTGGACTTGGTGAGGAACGACATGGCGAAGGTTGCCGAGCTCGGTTCAGTGCACGTGGCGGAACTCCTCGAACTCGAGGAGTATCCCCAAGTCTTTCAACTGGTGTCCGACGTGCGATGTCGCACCGAGGCCAGTACGCGACTGACCGACGTCTTCGCAGCTCTATTCCCGGGCGGATCCGTGACGGGCGCCCCCAAGTCGAGTGCCACGAGGTTGATCTCGCACATCGAAGACTCGCCTCGAGGGATCTACTGCGGGACCGTGGGCCGACTGGCGCCCAGCGATCGGGGAATGCACGCGACCTTCAACGTCGCGATTCGCACGGCGACGGTGACCGAGAGCCGCGCCGACTTCGGTACCGGGGGTGGGATCGTCGCGGACTCCCAACCGGCACTCGAATACGACGAGATGGTGCTCAAAGCTCAGCAACTTCATACCCCCACCATCGACTATTCGCTACTCGAAACGTTTCGTTATCGGCCGGGTGAGACCAGCGAAGTGCGCGATCGTCACCTTCGCCGACTCCAATACTCCGCGCGACGCCTCGGTTTCCTCGTCCCATGCGACCTCGCAGAGTTCGTCGAGAGCGAACTGATTCTCGTGACGGTCGATTCACGCATTCGGGTCCTAGTGGCCAAAGACGGCACAGTGAGTGTCGAAGCATCGTCCGCTCCCGGCGACTCGCCAGCGCCGGTCCGATTGGCGTTGGATGACGAGACGGTGATGAGTTCTGACGTCAACCTCTTTCATAAGACCACCCGTCGCGACATCTACGATCGCCGACGCCGTCGCTTCCCCACGGTCGATGACGTCGTCATGGTGAACGAGCGCGGAGAATGCACCGAGACGACGACCGCGAACCTGGCCGTACGTCGAGGTCCACTCTGGTTCACGCCACCGCTCTCCTCGGGCTGTCTGCCCGGCATCGCCCGCGAGATCGAGCTAGAACGAGCCCGGATCCACGAAGGCGTCATTCAAACTAGCGATCTCCTCGTCGCCGAGGAGATCGCGGTCTTCAACTCGCTGCGTGGGTGGCGTCGAGCCGAAATCGACGTGAAGGTGTCGCACGATTAATGACCGGTCGGGGCGGCTCCCCATGTCCGTCGAGGGACATGGTCCTCACCGCGGGTCTTTGGAGTACCGAACATGACAACGCCGCGGGTGACCAGACGATGATGCGCGACGGTGCAAGATCTCGCAACTGCTCACGAGACTCAGCGGTACTGGGGCAGTTCTCCTGCGGCCATGCGCTGCGCCAACGAAGGGGCGGCGGCGTCCTTCTCGCTCAGGTTCGCCTCGCCAGTGAGTGCCCAGGGCACGTTGATCTCGGGGTCCAAAGGATTGATCTCGAGTTCGTGCGGAGCGTCATAGGGCGACGACAGCAGATACGACAATGCGGCTATGTCCGAGGTCACGCAAAAGCCGTGCGCGACACCCCCCGGCAGCACCACGGTCGTGCCCTGGTCGGCGCCGAGTGACACGGTCACGACCTTGCCGAAGGTCGGAGAACCGACTCGGATGTCCACGATGACGTCATCCAGTGTGCCGTACACGCATGTGACGACCTTGGCTTGGCCGCGCGGCGCCATCGAATAGTGCAATCCGCGCACCACGTTGCGCGTCGACATCGAGAGGTTTGACTGCTCGGTCGAGAAGGACAATCCCGCCACCTCGAAATCGCTCGCCTTGAACCACTCGCGAAAGTAGCCACGATCGTCACTGAAAACGCGAGACTCGGCGACATAGAGACCGGCAATGTCGAGTTCGCGCAGGTTCACTTGACGTCCTTCAAGGGGCGCCACCAGGTCTCGTTGTCGAAGTACCACTGCACCACCGCCGCTAGTCCGTCATCGAACGGGACTTGGGGGGCGTAGCCGAGCTCGTTACGAATCTTCGAGCAGTCCACCGAATAGCGGCGGTCGTGACCCAGGCGGTCAGCGACCGGCTCGATGCTGGCGTCAGTCTTGTCGCACAGTTGCAGCAGGCGATACGTGAGGTCCTTATTGGTCAACTCGGTACCGCCTCCGATGTTGTAGATCTCTCCGGCGCGCCCACCCTCGAGGACTAGCAAGATGCCTCGGCAGTGGTCGTCGACGTGCAGCCAGTCGCGCACGTTCAGTCCATCGCCATAGAGGGGGACCTTGTGACCATCCATCAGGTTGGTCACGAAGAGCGGGATGACCTTCTCGGGGAATTGGCGCGGACCGTAGTTGTTCGAGCAACGCGTGACGTTGACGTGCAGTCCGTACGTGCGGTGGTAGGCCAAGGCGGCCAGGTCCGATCCGGCCTTGGAGGAGGAGTACGGCGAATTGGGCTCGAGAAGGTGGTCCTCTCGCCACGAGCCCTCGGCAATGGAACCGTAGACCTCATCAGTGGAGACGTGGACGAAACGCTCAACCTGGTGGCGACGGGCGTTTTCGAGAAGCGTCTGGGTGCCAATGACGTTGGTCTCGAAGAACGTACGCGCACCGGTGATCGAGCGGTCCACGTGGCTCTCGGCGGCGAAGTGCACCACGGCCTGGGCACCGGCCAGAACATCCGCAGTCAAGTCCTCGTCAGTGATGGAACCCTCAACGAATCTCACCCGCGAGTCGCGCAGGACACCCTCGATGTTCTCGCGCCGTCCCGAATAGGTCAGCGCGTCGAGAATCACGACCTCGTCGTAACCCAGGTGTTCGGCCTCCAACAGCATCTCGACGAAGCGTGAACCGATAAAACCGGCCGCTCCGGTGATCACAACGCGCATGGAGATACCTCGGCCTTATCTAGGGGTTGACGGACTTCTATACTAATGGAGTGAAGGGAATCATTCTGGCCGGTGGTAGCGGCACGCGCCTTTACCCCATTACCCGCGCAACCTCCAAGCAATTGCTGCCGGTGTACGACAAGCCAATGATCTATTACCCGCTCAGCACGCTGATGCTGGCGGGTTTGCGCGACATCCTACTCATCACTACCCCCCACGACCAGGCCGCCTTCCAGCGCCTCCTGGGCGATGGGTCGCACTTGGGGCTCAACATCTCGTGGATCATCCAGGACCAGCCCAACGGGCTAGCCCAAGCCCTGATCTTGGGAGAGGACTTCTTGGATGGCGACAAGTGTGCCCTTATTCTGGGCGACAACCTGTTCTACGGTCCGGGCCTGGGCTCGCACCTGAGCGAGAACACGAACATCGACGGTGCACTGATTTTCGCCTACGAGGTCTCGGACCCGACGTCCTACGGCGTGGTGGAGTTCGGCGACGACGGCAAGGTCCTCTCCATCGAGGAAAAGCCCACGGAGCCCAAGAGCCGCTACGCGATACCAGGTCTGTACTTCTACGACGAGAAGGCATCCGCGCTCGCCAAGACGTTGACGCCCAGTGCGCGCGGCGAACTCGAGATCACCGCGCTCAACAACGCCTACCTCGAGCGCGAAGAACTCCACGTCCAGACATTGTCGCGCGCGACCACGTGGCTCGACACCGGCACCCACGAGTCGCTCTACGAGGCTGGTGGACTGATCCGCACGCTCCAGCACCGCACGGGACTGCGCATTGGCGACCCCGAGGAAATCGCGCGCGACTACGGCTGGATCGCTACCGCGTAGTAACGCTGACGGGGGCCTCTGGGCCTGACCTACAGTGGTGCAAGACATCCCCCAAAGGAGTTTTCATGTCCATTGTTGCCGTCCCCACCCGCCAACCCGTTCTGGCCGACGTCGTGTCCAAGTCGGTCCTCTCCGACGTGCTGCTCGTCGTCGGCGGCGCCGCCTTCGTGGGATTGTTGGCGCAATTCTCGTGGACGATCCACCCCTTCGTCGTGCCCTTCACCGGCCAGACACTCGGCGTTCTCCTGGTGGGCAGCACGCTCGGTCTACGTCGCTCGCTCGCGTCGATGGCCCTCTACGTCCTCGCGGGACTGGTCGGTATGCCGTGGTTCGCGGGCGCGACCAGTGGTTACCCGACGCACCTCTTTGGCTACCTGCTCGGCTTCATGCTGTCAGTGTCGTTGATGAGTTGGCTCGCATCCAAGGGCAACGACCGCAACGTCGTGAGTGCACTGGGGCTCTTCGTCATTGGCGAGGTCGCGATCTACGCCGTGGGCGTTCCGTGGTTGGCGATCAGTTTGCACATTTCCATCGGCGCGGCGATCGCCGGTGGCATGACGCCCTTCTTTCTCTTTGACGTCATCAAGGCAGTCATCGCGGGGACGTTGCTACCCAGCACCTGGCACCTCGTGGACCGCACGACGAAGAGTTGACGTCTGGGTGCGCCTACTAAATATCTGACGGTAAGTTGGACGTCATGAGCGACGTCAACATTCCCCGGCCCGAACCCGACGTATCAGAGGAGAACCCCATCTCCGAACATTGGGTGTGGGCCGGCTATCACCGCCCCCCGATGCCCCGGATCTTCGTCGACCACATGACCGCCAACTGGGCGCCCGTGAATCCGAGCGACGAAGTGCACCCGGCGACGGAGAACTTCGCGAGGCGACGCGACGCCCTGGGGCGCCACTTCAGTGACGCCACGCTGGTCGTGCCCACCGGCAACCCCAAGGTGCGCGCCAACGACACCGACTACCGTTTCCGCGCCGGCACGGATTTCTATTATCTGACCGGCTGTCAAGAGCCCGATTCGGTACTGGTCATCGCACCGACCGCCGCGGGACCTCGCAGTACCCTCTACGTGGCCGAACGCCGAGACTCGCGATCGCACGACTTCTACAGCGACGCGCGTTACGGCGAACTCTGGGTCGGACCTCGTCGCGGAGTGAGCGAATGCGCCGTGTATTACGGCATTGAGACGGCGCCCTTGGAACACTTGGCGAAGGACCTGGCGTCGCTCTCGGCCACCAAGGTGCTCACGGTGCGCGGATTCGATTCGACACTAGACGCGCTGATCGAGGTCAATGGTGACGACGAGCGACTGGTGACCCAGCTCTCGGAGATGCGCCTGGTCAAGGACGCTTTCGAAATCGCCCAACTCCAAGAGGCAGTCGCCCATACGGTGAAGGGCTTTGAAGATGTGGTGCGCGCGTTGCCCCAAGCAGTGGGTCGAGGCGAACGCGTCATCGAGGGCGTCTTCAACCTGCGGGCGCGTGTCGAGGGCAACGACATCGGCTACGACACGATCGCCGCGACCGGTGTGCATTCGACCATCTTGCACTGGATGCGTAACGACGGTGAGGTCCACTCGGGCGACCTCTTGCTGTTAGACGCGGGAGTGGAATGCCATCAGCTCTACACCGCTGACGTCACCAGAACCATGCCGGTCAACGGAAAGTTCACACCCGCCCAACGCCACGTCTATGAACTGGTGCGCGCCGCGCAGCAGGCGGCCCTCGAGGCAGTGCGTCCTGGGGTCGACTTTCGCACTCCTCACCATGTCGCCATGGAAATACTGGCTGCAGGTTTACACGAGATGGGTATCTTGGGCGGTTCGCTCGAGGAGGCGCTTCGACCCGACCGTCAGTTGTTTCGCCGCTACACACTGCACGGCACGAGCCACATGCTGGGCATCGACGTGCACGACTGCGCCCACGCGCGCGACGATATGTACCACGGCGAACTGCGCGAGGGCTACGTTCTCACCATCGAGCCGGGCCTCTACTTCCAAGCCAACGACCTGACCGTCCCTGAGGAGTACCGCGGAATCGGAGTTCGCATCGAGGACGACGTCCTGGTGACCGCCGACGGCTACCTCAACCTCTCGGCAGCCCTGCCGCGCGATCCCGACGAGATCGAGGCGTGGATGGCCGGGCTCTGGGCGAGTGGTCCCACCGATCTCAGTATCCGTTGAACCCATGGCACGCGGCACGCGGCACGCGGCACGCGGCACGACCGATTACTCGGTCTCAATCTCCTCGCGGCTGATGCCCAAGAAGTACAGCACCGCGTCCAGGTAGGGCACCGATAGCGCCGCGTCGGCGTGTTCTCGCACGACTGGCTTGGCATTGAAGGCGATGCCGAGACCCGCTACGGAGATCATGTCGATGTCGTTGGCCCCGTCCCCCACCGCGACCGTCTGGGCGAGGGGCACACCCACCTCGGCGGCGAAACGCTCGAGCGCGCGTGCCTTGGCGGCGCGGTCCACGAGGGGAGCAGCCAGGCGACCCGTCAACTTACCCTCGATGATCTCGAGACGATTGGCCTCGAGGTAGTCCACGTGCAGTTCGGCCAGGAGAGGCGCCAGCACTTCTACGAATCCGCCCGAGACGACCGCGGGCACGTACCCCAGCCGGTGTAACGTGCGCAGCAGCGTCCTGGCACCGGGGGTGAGGCGCAGTTTTTCTCGAACACGGTCGAGTACGCTCGCGTCGAGCCCTTCTAGCAAGGCGACGCGGCGGCGAAGTGATTCGCCGAAGTCGAGCTCACCCGCCATCGCCAGCTCGGTGATCTTGGCGACTTCCTCGGCGCAGTGACACTCCTCGGCCAAGAGGTCGATGACTTCGTCTTGTAAGAGCGTCGAGTCGGCGTCCATAACGACCAGGTGCTTGGCGCGTCGGTGCAGCCCCGCACGTTGCACAGCGAGGTCCACCCCGCTCGCTTGTGCCACCAACGCCAGCGACTCGCGTAACGCCACGTGGTCGCGGCCGCGTACCACCAACTCATAACAATCGACCGGGTAACTAGCGAGGTGCACGATGCGTTCACACGTCGCCGCCACGCTCGCGATGGCGCGAAAGACGTCTTCGAGCTGGCCCGCGTCGATGCGTGGGGCGAGCAGCGTCACGAGGAGGCGTCCTCCTTCGAGGGCGAGGTCGGGCGTGACACGCTCGACGGTGGCGACGATCCCGTCACGGTTGATGTCGCGCTCGCCCAAAGCGGAGCGTACGTCATCTTCACTGATCACGTCATCCACCGTGACCTCGCCGCAGAGCACTAGCGAACCTCGAATCGTAATTTGGGCGACGTCGGAAAGTTGACCGCCCGACCGGGTCACCCGCGCGAGGGCGGCGAAGAGTTCAGAACCTACTCCGACGCGGTCGGGACCGGCGACGGTGACGAGGTAAGTGACACGAGACACGTCTAAATGCTAGGGGTTTTCAACAAGCACCTAGAGTTGCTCGTCGTGCAATCGCAGTTCGCGCACCGCCGCGACGTTCAGATCGCTACGTGCGTCGAAGCGCCACAGCGACGGTAACGCGGCGCCGACCACGCCCACCGAACCTGAACACGCGAGTCCCCCAAAGGTCAGCGAGAAACGCAAACTCGTCCACGCCGCCATCACGCCAGCGCGGAACTGGCCAGCAGTGGGGCCCAGCGAGTACGAGATCATCTCCATGCCGGCCATGCGCCCTCGGATATCGGGTGGAATCGACTCATTCCACATGGTCGAGCGAAAGATCCCACTCAATGAATCCGCTCCTCCGGCGATGGCCAGACCTAACAACACCAGCCATAGCGACGAGGAATAGCCAAATATGGCGATGCCCAATCCCCAGACGGCGGCCGAATAGACGACGGCGCGCCCGTAGTGGTGCACCCGCTTGGTCCAGCCCGACAGCAGCGTCAGGATCAACGCGCCCGCGGGAAGTCCGCAGTAGAGAAGTGAGAGCGCGTACGACGAGTGAAAGCGTGCCGCGACGAAGGGCAGCATGGCCACCGGGAAGGCGAAGGTCATGGCTAATAGATCGATGATGTAGGTCCCCACAATGTCGGGACGCGAGCGCAGGAACGAGACGCCGACCTTCAACGCGACACGATCACTCTCATCGTTCGAGACCGAGGGCAATTGGTGAGCGAGTTGTGACAACAGGTAGAGCGAGATCGCGAACGTCACCAGGTTGGCCCCGTAGACAAAACCCGGACCGGCACCCACCGCCAGCAGTCCTCCCAACGCCGGTCCGATGATCGACGCAGCCGTGTAGCGGATATTCGCCAAGACCGCAGCGGCACGTTGCATTTCGTGGGGCACGAAAGCCTGATTCAACGCTTCGATACTGGGGCGCTGCAGACTCGACACCCCTGCTGCTACGACCGCGTCAGCGTAGAGGATCCACACCTGAGGGTGGGGAAGCAACGCATTGGCGAGCACCACCGACGTTGCGACCATCAAGAGCGCCTCCATGGTGATGATGAGAGTACGTCGGTTCATTCGGTCCGCCAGCACTCCCCCGTACAGCCCAAAGACCACCAGTGGCAGGAGTTCGAACAGGCCCAGCGCACCGACATCGAAGGGCGAATGAGTGAGTTGCTTCAATTGGTAGGGAATCGTGACGTAGGTCGCCTGAGAACCCATGGCCGTGATGAATCCCGCGATGTAGAGCTGGCGATATTCCCTCGAGATCCGCAGTGGTGTGACGTCAACACCGAGGTGCCGCTTCACGCCGCTGGACCCGATTGCCAGCCCGATTCTTCGTCGTAGTGGCGAAGCACTTTGGCGGGTACCCCACCGAGAACCACGTGATCGGGGAACGTGCCGCGTACCACGGCACCCGCCGCCACGGTGGTATTGCGGCCCAAGTGGGTCCCGGGAAGGATCACCACGTTGGTACCCAGCCAACTACCCGATCCGATCGACACCGCGGACTCCTCGGGCGTCTGCCACCCGACCGGCACGTCAGGGTCGAGGTAGGAATGATTCTGGTCGGTGATGTAGACGTACGGCCCCACTTGGATCTCGTCGCCCAAGATAATGGACCAGTGTCCGATGATGTGCGAGCCGCGTCCGATGATGCACCTGTTGCCAATGGTGACGACCGGAGAATGCAACATCACTTGTTCACCGCTGATACCGGCGGTGAGGCAGACCTGGGGTCCTACCAGGGTGTCGTCACCGATCGACAGATAACGCTCGTTATAGATGACGCCCTGGGGCGCCATCAGGCCGGCTCCCTTGCCGAAATAAAAGAATCTTCTCGCGTAGACATCGTGCGGCGCGACCGTGGCGACCTCGTCAACATAGCGTCGTGCGGCGCGTACGAGCGCGCCCAACCACTGGCGAAATCGAAGTCGTGTGTTCACCGCGTCCACGCTAGTGAATGACGGGTTCCCTCATCGGTACTCGACCGCACCGCTCGTGGTTCGCGGTCAGTCCAGCGTCAAGGGAGCGTCGAGGTCGACCTCGGCACCCACAATGTCGGGCATCAGTGCGGTGGCGAGGTGCTCGCGAACGCGGCCGTCAATCTCAGCCATGGTCTGGGGATTCTCGCGCAGGAACGTCTTGACGTTCTCGCGGCCTTGACCCATTTGCTCACCCTCGTAGGTGAACCAGGCGCCGGCCTTTTTGACGAAACCAAGTTCCACAGCAACGTCGAGGACCGATCCTTCGCGGCTGATGCCCTGTCCGTACATGATGTCGAACTCAGCCTGCTTGAACGGGGCGGCACACTTGTTCTTGACGACCTTGACGCGGGTACGGTTGCCCACGACCTCGGTACCATCCTTGATCGATTCGATGCGACGGATATCGAGGCGCACCGACGAGTAGAACTTCAGCGCCCGGCCGCCGGGGGTCACCTCGGGTGAGCCGTACATCACACCGATCTTCTCGCGCAACTGGTTGATGAAGACCGCCACGGTATTGGACTTGGACAAACCACCCGTGAGTTTGCGCAGGGCCTGGCTCATGAGTCGCGCCTGAAGACCGACGTGCGAGTCGCCCATGTCACCTTCGATCTCGGCGCGCGGCGTCAACGCCGCCACCGAGTCGATGACGATGACATCGAGGGCGCCCGATCTAATCAACATGTCGCAGATCTCGAGGGCCTGCTCGCCGGTGTCAGGCTGAGAGATGAGGAGGTCGTCGACGTTCACGCCAATGGCGCGGGCGTAGACCGGGTCCATGGCGTGCTCAGCGTCGATGTAGGCACACACGCCACCGTTGCGCTGGGCCTCGGCGACCACGTGCATGGCCAGGGTCGACTTGCCCGATGATTCGGGGCCATAGAGCTCGACAATGCGTCCACGCGGCAATCCGCCGATCCCGAGTGCCATATCGAGGGCGAGGGCGCCAGTGGGGATGGACTCGATGTTCATGTGCAGGTTCTCGCCCATACGCATGATCGATCCCTTGCCGAACTGCTTCTCAATCTGTCCGAGGGCCGATTCGAGGGCCTTGGCGCGATCGTCGGTTGCCATTGATGTCTCCTTGTTCTTCGTCACCGGGGGCACGCTATAGACCCCTAGTCACATCGGTCGCTCTCCGCTGGAAAGTACCGTACTACGAACAAGTGTTCGTATCGAGGATTTCCTCTAGAAATCTCAATCCAGCCGGTCGAGGCCTCGACGCAGGGCGTCCAGCGCACCGATGGCGCTATAGGAGCGCACCCTCGTGCGATCACCCGGCACGCGTAGTTGGACGTGGCTCACCTGATCACCAATGGCCAGGCCGACGAAGACCGTACCGGCTCCCAGCCCGTCTTGCTCGTCGGGTCCCGCTACCCCAGTGACCGCCATTGCGACGTCGCACTTCAAGAGCTCGCGCGCGCCACGGGCCATCTCCTCGGCCGCCGACGCGCTCACCACTGGTCCAGGCGTCACCCCTAAGAGGTCGAACTTCACCTCAGAGGCGTAACTCACCAGACCTCCGCGGAACCATTGCGAGGCGCCCACGACGTTCACCAGACGACTCGCGATGAGACCACCGGTCAAGGATTCGGCGAGCCCGAGGCTCAGTCCTCGCGCTAACAACCGCTGGGCGATGGCGTACTCCATCGTCTCGTCGTCAACGCCGAAGATGATGTCGCCGAAGGCACTCGAGATCAGCGCGCGCACCAACTGCTCCTCCTCGTCGACCAGCGCGAGCGCGTGCTCGCGGTCGTTGCCACGTGCAGTGATGCGTACCTTGATGCCCTCGATGCCCGACGCCAGGAAGGCGATCGTCACGCGATCGGAATCGATCAATGCGTCGAATCGTTCCGCGACCGCTTCGGCGAGACCAGATTCGCTGGCGCCCCAGGTGCGCAGGACGCGACTCACGATCACCGCGGTCTGGCCGACAGCGCGTTGGCGCGCCAAGAGGTCCGGCAAGATGGCGCGCTCGAACATGTCGCTCATCTCGTAGGGCACACCCGGCACCGCATACATGACCTGGTCCCCCACCGGGCAAATCAGTCCGGGCGCGGTTCCACGGACCTGTTCGATGATGGTGGCCCCCACCGGGACGTCAGCTTGAAGCAGGTTGTTCTGGGACATCGAGCGCCCTCGGGCATCGAAGAACGAACGGATCTTCTCGATGATCTCGTCATGGCGCACGAGTTGCACGCCCATGATCTCGGCCAACGCGGCCCGCGTGATGTCGTCCTGGGTGGGTCCGAGTCCCCCACAGACGATGACGGCGTCGCTGCGGCTCAGGGCGATGCGAAAAGCCGCCACGATACGTTCATGATTGTCGCCGACGTGCTGGTGGTAGTGCGAGGCGATACCGTTGGCGGCCAATCGCTCGCCGAGCCACTGGGAGTTGGTATCGGGGATCTGGCCGAGTAGCAGTTCGGTGCCGACCGCGACGATTTCAACGCGCACGGGCGAACATCTCCCTGCCATCGACGTAGTAGCGCCAACCGGTGTAGACCGTCATGACGACGGCGACCCATATGGTCACATCGGCAATCACGAGGTGTCGCGCCGTCAGCGGAATCACGCAAAAGGCGATGGCCCAGTCCTGGACGAAGGTCTTCCACTTGGCGATCTTCACGGCGGGGATGGAGAAGCCGCGTTTGGCCGCACGCGAGCGATGCACGCTCATCCACACCTCCCGCAAGGTGATGATGATCGAGGGGATGATGAAACTAGCGACACCGTGGGGTCGCGAGACGATGATCGCGTAGAGGCCGCCGAGGACAACGACTTTGTCGGCCAGCGGGTCGAGGAAGGCGCCCGAGGTGGTGGTGCCGTGACGGCGCGCCACGATGCCGTCGAAGTAGTCCGAAGCGGCCGCGAGGGCGCCCACTCCGGTGGTCCACCACGAGATGCGGTGCATCACGATCATGTAGATGAACACTGGTGCCACGGCGAGTCGGAAGATGGTCATGAGGTTGGCCGGTGTCAACAGCGCCGACTCACCGTAGATGCGTTCGCGCGTCGTCACTTTGTCACCCCCTCCACATCCGTCCCGTGGCTCGCCACGATCTCCACTTCCGCAAACGACCCGACGCGAAGCGCCGGGTCGACCATCACGATGCCGTCAATTTCAGGGCACTCTCGTACACTACGACCGACACCGGGAGCGTCGATCAATACTCGTTGCACCGTACCGACCAACGCGTCGCGTCGAGCCGCGGTGATCCGGTCTTGCAGTTCTGAGACCTCGCGCAGACGCTCCAGGGCCAACTCGTGCGGCACGGGGCCAGCCAAGTCGTGGGCGTAGGTGCCGTCCTCGTCGGAGAAGGTGAAGAAACCCGCCCAGTCGAGTTGCGCCGCCTCGATGAATTCAAGCAGGTTACGCTGATCATCCTCGGTCTCACCCGGGTAACCCAAGATGAACGAGGAGCGAAAGGTCGCGTCCGCATCGGACGCGCGAATCGCGGCGATGCGCTCCAAGAAGCGGTCGCCATCGCCCCAACGACGCATGGCGCGCAGCATCGGGCGCGAGGAGTGCTGCAGCGAGAGGTCGAAGTAGGGCACCCCCGTCTCGAGGATCGTGTCGATGAGACCCGCGGTGAGCCCAGAGGGGTAGAGGTACAACAAACGCACTCGCTCGACCTCGCGCGACAGGGTTCGGGTGAGTTCGATCAGCGGTTGGGTCCCGCCATCGTCGAGCACCTCGACCGCCTCACCCAGCGCGCCACGGCGACGGTCGTGGCCCCACGACGCCAGGTCCTGGGCGATGAGCACGATCTCGCGGACGCCACCTCGCGCCAGGGCTCGCGCCTCAGTGAGGATCTCCTGGGTGGACCGTGAGCGCTGGTCACCACGAAAGGTCGGGATGGCGCAGAAGCCACATCGTCGGTCGCAGCCCTCGGCGATCTTGACGTAGGCCCAGGGGGCGCTCGTCGCGGGGCGCGGCAGGTTGAGAAGGTCGAAGGCGGGCGTCGGGCGTCGGCGCAGACTGACCGGCGTCGAAGGTGCGAGGGCCGTGAGACTCTCATTGAAGCCGGCCACCAGGTCCACCTCAGGGAGCGCCGCCGCGAGCTCATCGCCGTAGCGCTCGGCCATGCAACCGGTCACCACCAGTCGCGCGCCGGCGCGCTTGGCGTCAGCGAGTTCCAGGACCGTCTCAATCGACTCCTCACGAGCCGCCTCGATGAAGGCACAGGTGTTAGCGACCACCAGGTCGGCCTCAGCGGCCGAGGCGGCCAAATCGTATCCCTGGGAGACGAGTAATCCCGCCAACTTGTCAGAGTCGACGTGGTTCTTGGGGCAGCCCAGCGTCTCAATCCAGTAGCGCATGGGCCTCTCCTCGTAACACGCCAACACCGAGCGCTTTGCGCTCGGTGTCCATGGCGGAGAGGGAGGGATTTGAACCCTCGGGCCCACTTTCGCAGGCCGCATTCTTAGCAGGAATGTGGTTTAAACCGGACTCACCCACCTCTCCAAGCAAATTCATCTTACTTCGTCGCTCCATTAATGCGAAAAGGTCTCAGAAATCTGGGCGCCCGACCAAAGTACACTGAAAATTCGAGAATCCACCTCTAGGAGACACCATGCGAAGTACTCGATTGGCCCTTGCCGCCATCCTCAGCACGTCACTCGTGAGCGTCGTCTCGTCCACCGGTGCGGTCGCGCAGGCGGCCACCTCACCCTCACTCGCCACGTGCAAGACGTTGATCAGTTCCCAGGAACTCGTCAAGGGTAAATTGACCGTCGCGACGGACAGTCCCGTCTATTCACCGTGGTTCGTGAACAACACGCCCACGAACGGCCAGGGATACGAGTCCGCCGTCACCTACGCCATTGCCAACGAATTGGGGATCGCGAAAGCGAACGTCAAATGGACCACCGAGGCCTTCGACTCGAGTTA
>Ga0182030_10000204_pt1 | contig 102955 bp, 85 predicted proteins | sample 812S3MmetaG_FD_121299 | JGI IMG/M metagenome (GOLD analysis project Ga0182030, IMG submission 121299) | Permafrost microbial communities from Stordalen Mire, Sweden - 812S3M metaG (Illumina Assembly) | ecosystem: Environmental > Terrestrial > Soil > Wetlands > Permafrost | place: Sweden...
TTGGATATCATTGCACAAAGTGGTTTGAAGCCTGCACCTGCATGCCGGCTCCGGCGGGCCCTCCGCCATCTAACATACAGCATCAAAGAACTTGTCTCTCATTCTTTGTTCGTGTCACCCCTCAGTCCTTAAGCTCTTCGACGGATTGGCAACAGCCGCCTTTAAAGTATGGAACGCCACGGTCAGCATCGTGATCAGCAACACGGTCAGCGCCGACAGTAAAAAGGGCAGTGGCGTAAGACCCGTCTTATACGTAAATATCTTCAGCCAATTATGCATGAACCACCATGCAATAGGAAAAGCGAACAGACAGGAAACTCCCACCAGCACGACAAAGCTCGTAGTCAGCAACGGGACGATCTGCCCGATCCCCGCACCCATGATCTTCCGGATGCTGATCTCTTTTTGCCGCTGTTCCGTAGTGAAGGCGATCAATCCCAACAAACCCAGACAGGTGATCAGGATCGTGAGAATGGAAAAGCTGGTGAATATCTTACCTCTTTTTTGATCGGCAGCATACTGTGAATCGAAATCCTGGTCAAGGAATTTATAGGCGAAGGGGAGTTCAGGGAAATATGCCTTCCATGTTTTTTCAACGCCGGCAATGGTGGCAGGGATATTCTTTGGATCCAGTTTGAGCTGAAAGCCGTAATTGTTTTGGTTATAACGGATGATCAACGGCGCTATCGGGTTATACAGCGATTGCTGGTTGAAATCCTTCACCACCCCGACAACTTCCCAATAACGGCCTGACGTATCTCCGGGGAACTTCACTCTTTTCCCGATCGGGTTGTCCCAACCAAAATAGTTGACCATATTCTCATTGACAATGATACCATGCAAAGTGTCCGATGACTGGCTATAAAAATTCCTTCCTTTTTTGATCGTCATCCCCAGCGTTTTGAAATAGTCTTCGTCCGCCCCGTATATAAACACCCCCTTGTCGACATAGCCCTTTTTGGTTTCTATCTCGAACAGGTTGAAAGCGACGCCATTCCCCGGGATGGCCTGAGACGTGCTGACGGAAAGGATCTTCGGGTTCTTGCGCATTTCATTTTTAAAAGCGAGGATCTTCCCGCTGACATCGCTATTGGTATTCACTGTCAATGACAGCACCTCGTGCTTGTTAAATCCCACGTCTTTATTTTGCAGGTATTTCAACTGGTTGTAAACGACCCAGGTACAGATGATCATGATCATCGAAATGGTAAACTGCACCACCACAAGCACCAGGCGCAAAGTTGCATTGCTGGATCCCTTCGCCAAACTGCCCTTCAGCACGTCGATAGGATTGAACTTGGAAAGATAAAAGGCCGGATAGCTCCCACCAACCAATCCCACGAACAAAATAACCGCCAGCAGGATCAGGAAAGTGCCGGGCTCCATCAGGGCGCCAAAAGAAATAGATTTCCCGGACAGCGAATTGAACAACGGCAACAGCAACGCTATGCACCCGATACTGAGCAACAGCGCAAAAATGGCCGTCAGCGTCGATTCAACAAGGAATTGTGCGACCAGCATGGATTGGGTAGAGCCTGTTACCTTCCGGATACCGATCTCTTTAGCCCTCCTGGCGGAACGGGCCGTAGTCAGGTTCATATAATTGATACAGGCGATCAGCAGCATGAATAAAGCTACTGAGCTAAAAATATAGATATAGGAAATACTCCCAAGCTCTTCCGGCTCACCCTGGAAATCGGAATGTAAATGAATGGCGCTCACAGGCTGTACCCCATAGTGGATCTTGATATTGTATTTGGCAAAAATGGGAGCCATATACTTATCATACATGGGCAGCAGCTTCTTTTCAAAAGTCGCGGCATCGACATTAGGCTTCAACAGGACATAGGTGTAAATATTAAAGCCCCCCCAGTTCTGATCGAAATCTTTCCCAAGCGTACTCGCCGACAGCAATATATTAAATCGAAGATGAGAATTCATAGGCACATCCTTTACCACCCCCGTGATCTTAAAGATATCCCCCTTGTCATTCCGCAGCGACTTACCGACGATGCCCGTGCTCTTCCCGAAATATTCTTTCGCCACCGATTGGGTCAGCACCATGGAATGGGGTGCCACCAGGGCTGTCCGGGGATCGCCTTCCACGAACGGATAGGTAAATACCTTGAATACTGTGCTGTCGGCATAAAACACCTTTTCTATATACAGACGCAGATCGTTCAACTGGAACATGTCCTTGCCATCGTTAACAAAACGGACGGATTCTTCTACTTCCGGAAAATCCTTTTTCAGCGTAGGCCCCAGCGGATGCTGCGTACTCGTCCATTTCAGCATATCCTTATCAGGCTCTTTGATATAGGATGTGATCCGGTATATCCTGTCCAGCTTCTCATTGTAGCGGTCATAGCTCAGTTCGTCTTTTATGTAAAAGATCAGCAAAAGACCGAACGTGATCCCGATCATTAAACCGACAATATTCAGCAGACTATACCATTTATCTCGTTTGAAATTGCGCAGGGCGACAATAAGGAGGTTTTTTAGCATGACTGGTTTAGAATTTTCTCACCATTGGCCACAAACGAGATGCCCGAAAGTAAAACTTTGAATATCAATAACATAAATCATACTCCCTCCCCTGACCGTCCGATTTCGATACAACCATTGTCCGCCTGTAGCGCCACTACCCGCGCCGGCCTGCCATGATGCCGCCGGGCTATGCTGAAAGCCACTCCGCAAACCGCCATCGCAACGAACAGGCTCGTCCACTCCGTCTCCACATTCCACTTTCCAATGGCGCGGGGCGCATGGTACAAAATTTCAGTAATTTACACGCATGCAACGGTTGGACCCCCTCTACATCAATAAAGAAAAGATCTCCTCCCTCCTCCCCATGGCCGAATGCATCTCCCTCATGGAAACCATGTTCCACGACCTCGCCTCCGGCAAAACCCTCCAGCCCCTTCGCTCACTAATGCGCCTCCCGGGTCACAGCGGCCTGCTGGGTATGATGCCGGCCTATGCCGAAGACCCCGGCGTCATCGGTATCAAGATCATCACGGTCTTCCACGGCAACGGAGCCGCCGGCTACCCCTCTCACCAGGGCGTGGTCATGCTCTTCGATGGCCGCCACGGCCAACCTCTGATGCTTTTCGACGCGGAAGAGATCACCGCCATCCGTACCGCCGCCGCCAGCGCCGTCGCCACCCGGCTGCTCGCAAAAGAAGCCGCAGCTCATCTCGCTGTCCTCGGCACAGGCGAACAGGCAGAAAGACACATCGAAGCCATCGGGCTGGTCAGAAAGATCGAAAAGATCAGCCTCTGGGGGCGCAACAAAGTCCACGCCGAAGCGCTCAGGGAAAAAATCGTCCACCGCTACCCGTGCCCCGTCCTCATCCATGACACAGCACAGGCCGCCGTCGCCACCGCCGACATCATCTGCACCGTCACCGCATCTCCCCACCCCGTTTTATCGGGCGAATGGATCAGCCTCGGCGCCCATCTCAACGTCGTCGGCGCCTGTACCCCCAACACCAGGGAAGTAGATACAACCGCGATTACCCGATCCGCCCTATTCACTGATCGCTATGAATCTCTCTTTAATGAAGCCGGCGAATTCCTCATCCCCAAAAAAGAAGGTCTCATTACCGAAGCCGATGTCAAAGGCGAAATAGGCGAAGTGCTGACCGGAACCAAAAAAGGCCGCACCTCCTCCGGCGAGATCACCCTATTCAAATCATTGGGCATCGCTGCAGAAGACCTCTATTCGGCCTGGCATATCTATAACAAGATTGAAGGAAAAAAATCATGACCCGCGTAGTTTGACTCGTCGGTACCCCAACCCCTCAGTAAGGTGTGTACTGCTCCCATTCCCAGGGAATTGTCACCCCACCCAATTTTTGAAACAATTCTTTGAAGATGCGCTCGCCGTTGCTGCTGTTGGTCATCACCACGATAGCTTCATTCCTGCCGGGCAGACACAGCGCAAAGTGCTCCCACCCATCGTCATGCCCCTCCTTGAAGAAGGCCTTCCCGTAGGTGCTCATAAAAAGCCCCCAGCCCAGTCCATAACACAGCCAGATCCGCTGATTCGGGGTCGTTGTCGCCGTATCCAGCGAAGGGAACTGATATTTTGAATAAATAGAAATCTGCGGCGTTAGCATCTCCTGCTTCGACTTCGTCGAAAGTCCATCACCCTTCAGCACCGCGGCGATGAAACGGGTGTAATCGGCAATAGTCGTTTCTATCGATCCGGCCGCACTGGTTCTCGTCCGCTTGCTCTTACGAATGGTATCTTCATTCTCAAGATGCCCTACGGCATAGTCATCCTCGAAGGCCGGCTGCCACAGGTAACCCGTTCTTCGCATCCCGAACGGCCGGAAGATCTTCTCGGTCGCAAGCACGTCCAGTGATTTCCCTGTAGCGGTCTCGACTACTAGTTGCAGCAGGTTGATGCCCTCCCCGGAATAGGCATATCGCTGCCCGGGAGTGAAAAAAATTTCCAGTTTATTATTGCCCCGGGGATTAAACTGTCGCCAATTGGGGAAACCTGTCGTATGATCCAGGCACTCCCGGGCCGTAATCAGTTTCCATCGGTCGTCGCCCTCAAGATCCTTGTATTTATCGTAGGCCGGAAGGGGTTTGGGCAGGTAAGTATACAAGGGCTTGTCCAGATCGATCACGCCGGAATCCACCAGTTGCATCACTAGGTAAGCAAACACGGCCTTGGAAAAAGAGGCCCCGTAAAAACAGGTGGCCGTGTCATTCATCGTACCTGCCGCCTTATTCTTGTACCCATACGCCTTTACATACGCCACGCGGTTATCCTGCACGATGCCAAGACAAAGTCCGGTCACATGGGCAGTATCCATTAATTTCCCGATAAATGCATCGATGGGGTTAACAGCCACCTGCTGACCGTCTGCCGCGTACCCGGTCCATACCATCAAAAAGATAAGGAGCATTTTCATAGAAGAAATATAGGATTTTTTCACATCTCCCTCAAGCCATGCCCTCGAAAAGCTTCGCATTCGCTTATCCGCTTACCCCCTGAAACACCCCCCCCAAATTCGTTGTATTTCGAACTAATAATAAAGCCCTCACCGGTCTGGTGAGGGCTTTAGTCAAAATCTTATTTATAAGCCCTTGATAGTGGCCACCATCTTATCGGCTTCCGATTGCTGGAAATTGGTCACTTCTCCCTCGCCGCAGATCAGCGTATACCATATACCGTCTTTTTTGACATCCACCCTTTTAACCGTAAAGTCTTTGAATTTGGCGATATCACCGGTATTCCCCTTTTTCAACACCGCCAGGGCCTGCATAAAATAACGCAGCTGTTGCAGATTCCCGAATTTCAGCGTCGACATATTGACCGAAGTGGTATATTGCTGATCCCGGAACTCCAGCACATAACAGGTATCCGTCTCTTTAATGACCCGTTCCAGTTCCAATGGAAATGTCCCCTGACGCAGTTCCACCAGGCTCGTAGTCGAGGAATTGGTAATGGTGAACTGCGCCTTTGCAAAAAAGGGCGTGGCGAACAGAGATAAAATGATCAGTTTTTTCATAGCCGAATTTTCTTTTTGTTTCAACCTAAGTGAACGAGTGTTATACAAATTTATTATATCAGAGTCCCTTAATAGTTTTGCACATGATATCCGCCTCGGGTTGTTGGAAATCCGTCAATCCGAACTTGTCTCTCAATATATACCAAACACCGTCGAATTTCTTATCTGCTCTCTTGATGGAATAGCCTTTGAAGTTGGCGATATCCCCGTTGTGGCCGCCCTTCAGAATGGTCAGCGCCTGTCCGAAATATCTCAGCTGCTGTAGGTTGGGAAAGTCCAGCGTGTCCATCACGACCACGTCCTCCACCTGCTGATCACGGAAGATAAGGGAATAGAAAGTATCCCTTCTCTCGACGTCCCTTTCCAGGTCCATCGGCCATTCGCCGCTACGCACTTCCGCCAGATGAGTCATTGATAATGATGGGATGCGCTGCAACCCTGCCGTACCGGCAAAAGGAATAAAGAGTACGCTGAGGAATAGTTTTTTCATGGTTTGATTGAATGCCGCAATATAGAAAAACTAATTAAAAAATGCAAGCGGCCCGCTCCATACTCCCTCTCCTCAAAAATCAGGCCGGTCCTGCGGCGCCCAGCGCCCTCATCACCCCCTCACCCGCACCTCCTCATCACTCACCCCACCCGTGGCCCTTACCTTAATCTCGCCGTCAGCCCGATCGTCAACCAAAGATCCTGGTCCGCATCGGTTTGATTTCGCAACGGATAAATACCTAGCGGCGACTTGAAATACCGCGCCTCCAGCCTGATCTTCGCATCATCCGTAACCGATAAATTATACCCCAGGCTCGCACTCGACAACTTGAAACTCGTCGCACTCGTCACTGCCTTTTCCAGGATCTCATAAGGGTCATCATAGTGTTCGACCCGCGCAGAGATAGAATTGTTCGGCGCAAATGTATAGCTGGCGCAGGCATTCACATTCCACCAATTGCGCGTTTTGGTAAGACCATCCTCCACCCGCTGTTGCCCGCCCGTGTATGCGTCTGCCGTAAAACTCCATTTTGAAGAAAGGTTATAGGTGGCATACCCGTCTAAAAAGTATCGTCGTTTATAGTTTGGGTTGGTGGTCGAACTCTCGTTGCCGATATAGGTATTCCAGTTGACATCCCATTTGTCGTTGGGTTTGTATTCCAGCTGCGAGCCGCCATCCAGTGGGTCATGCTGCGACTGGATCACCTGCCACCCGTTCAACAGATAGAAGTAGATCGTCCATAGCGGCCCCAGCGGTACCGTCAGTTTCGCCCCGGTCAGATAATATGGCGTGTTCTCCGCGCCCAACGACCTCGTATAGGTCAGCTGATCGAAGGAATAAACGGTCTCATTCGTATAAGGCGAGCTGAATACCCCGCCATCCAGCCAGATATTCTTATCCTTGAATAACCGGATGCCGACATAGGCTTCCAAAATGTTCTCGAGGGTCTGCCGCTCGTCGGCATAGTTGGCATTCATATACGTCCCGAAGCCGGGCGTAAAAGTGGCCCTGACCCTGTCGGAAGCATATTTCAGGCTCAGGTAAGCCAGATCGAGGTTGATCTCGTTATCCCTGTTGTAGTTGACCATATAAGGCTGCGTACCACCCACCGGGTGGCTGGCCGCGCAGGAATAGTACACATCGACATACCCTTCCAGCGTCAGGTTCCTCTTCTTCAGCACCCTTCAATGACGAATCGGCCTTCATCACGGAATCCACATTGAGCTGACCCTGCACCTGACCCGCAACGATCGATAGCAACACTATAATGACAGATATCTTCATTTCCTCGAAAGAAATTGACTATTCTCCAGCAACAGCCTGAAATCGTCCGGGTTATTGATAATGACATTATGCTCCCTGAAACTGTGAATGAACAGGATCCGGTTGTCCCTGACCATGGCCGTACTCAATAGCTGCTCTCCGGTCAACAGGTAATCCCGGTGCTGATCTTCCAGTTGCAGCATCATGGTATCGCTCATGGCATCGGTCCCGCCGCCGTGATTGGTGTACCAATGGACAAAATGATGCTTCTTATCCTGTTGCAGCCAGTCCATGAATACCGGCAACCTGCCGTACAGCGCATCGAAAAGATATACTTCATTCACCGGCACCTGCCCGTTGGCAAGGATATCTGCTATCACCCCATATCCTCCGCTGTGACCAGCCAGAACAATATGGCCGGCCACCGCATCTCCGGGCACGCCCGCATATTTTTTCAATTCCTGCATCACATCCTCCACCAATGCCTTGAACATCCCTTGCTGTTGCAATTTACCGCCATAACTGTCGGCGGCATTTTTGGCGGCTTCCGCCAGTACCAGCACGGCGTCGCACCCGGCAGCGGCAAATTGCCGTGCCAACCCATAGAATTGCAACGCCGTGTCTATATTGTTATGCCAGCCATGCCACCAGAATACCAGATCGATTTTTCGGCCTCTTTTCATTTGCGGCGGGACGATCAGTAATACGGAGCTGTCGTCGTAATGACCCGCCACCGGAAGAAGGACACTGTCGCCATCCAGGTGTGAGTGTACCCTACCCGTGTCCGGGAAGGAGGTGTGCGCAGAGCTAAAATGCAGGGACTTATACCCCTGGTCCACTTGCGCTATGGCAGAAAACTGTCCGGAAAGGACAAGGCCGGCAAATGCTATCCATTTGTATTTCATGCCCGTTGATTGATTCACCGAATGTACGACTTCCCGACCACGTTTGCCGTCTGTCACTCTGGAAGAGGGTCTCATCAGCTTTGAACTACCTTTACTGAAAATTACCACTATGTTTCTCCTGATTTTGGGGATTCTCCTACTAATTGCCGGATTTACCATTGCCCGCCGTACCGATATCCTTCGACGTTACAGCATCCCTCTCCGGGTGGTTGGGCTCCTTTTGGCCATCGCCGGCCTGTCCTCCGCCTCCATCGTCCAGATCGGCGCCGGGGAAGTTGGCGTACAGATCCTCTACGGCAGGGTGCAGAACGATGTGCTCGGCAGTGGCCTGCATTTCATCAACCCCCTGATGGACGTGCAGAAAATGGATATCAAGACGCAGAATTACACCATGAGCGCAGTCAAGGACGAAGGCGCCAGGGAAGGCGATGACGCCATCCGCGTACTCACCTCCGACGGACTGGAAGTAGTCATCGACCTGACGGTCTTGTACAAAGTGCTGCCCGCCGATGCACCGGCCATTGTCCGGGAGACCGGACTGGACTATACCGACAAGATCGTCCGGCCCTTGACCCGCACCCGCATCCGGGACAACGCGGTGTATTACGATGCCGTATCTCTCTACTCCAGCAAGCGGGATGAATTCCAGCACCGCATCTTCGAATCCATCACCGGGGATTTCCAGCGGCGGGGCCTGTTGCTCGAACAATTGCTCATCCGCAATATCACCCTGCCCCAGGCTGTCAAGTCCAGCATCGAACAAAAAATGACCGCCGAGCAGGACGCCCAGAAAATGGAATATGTGCTGCAAAAAGAGCAGCAGGAGGCGCAGCGCAAAAGAGTGGAAGCCCAGGGTATCGCCGATTATCAGCGCATCATCAGCGAAAGCCTCACTGACCGGCAGCTCCAGTACGAATTTATAAAGGCCCAGCTCGAGATCGCCAAATCGCCGAATGCAAAAGTCATTATCATGGGCAAGGGCTCGACCCCGCTGATGGTGGATACGAAGAATTGATCGCTATCAGTTCCGGCTGCTCTACTTGTCCTCGCGGATTGCCTTCAGCCCTTTCGTCCACCGCCGCAATTGGGCAATCATCAGATCGGCGGAACTGCGGATCATCTCATTCGGGACGAACTCACCGTCCTCGTTGAGAAACTGATCCACGGAGGGAATGGTTACCCATTCTCCCAGCGACACGACTTTCAATGACAGCAGGTCGGGCCTGAGGTTGTTCATCGCCCGCACCCCGGCAAAAGGCCCAATGGAATAGCTAACAAGACCTGCCGGCTTGTAGGCCCATTCATGCAACAGGTACTCGAGAGCATTTTTCAGGGACGCCGGGTAACTGTAATCGTATTCGGCAGTGACAAAAATAAAAGCATCCGCCTCCTCGATCTTGGCGCTCCACGCCTTGCTATGCGCATGCTCGTACTGCTTCAGCCGGGGATGGACCGCCTCATTCATCAACGGCAGGTCAATGGCGCCCAGATCCAACAGCTCGGACTCGAAAATACCGGATGCATTCGCCAACCCGTTGATCCACGTGGCGACCGCCGGACCCTTTCTCCCCGGCCGGACGGTCGAAGAAATGACTTTAAGTGTATACATACTGCAAGTTATTCCATTCCGCTCATTCGCGTATACAGGAAATCCAGTCCCCCGCTATCGGTCATCGGGTCTGTCTCCTGCTTATCAGCACCGATCATCATGATCACAGGACGCTTCTCTTTGGGGTCCGTCGCTCCCGTCCACACAAGCTGGGGCTAGCCTTTGTGTGAATCGTCATATGGCCAATTTGGAATTAAATTAATAATTTTCCAGTCAATCATCCATCTTATCATCAAATGCCAACCGTCCATCTCATCATAATAGGTAGAGTGCAAGGCGTTTCCTACCGTTTCGCCGCCAAAGAAACGGCCGTCAGATTGGCGCTCACGGGCTGGGTCAGGAATTCATCGGAAGGTCACGTCGAAGCCACCGTCAGCGGCCCCGAACAGACCTTGCAGCAATTCATCGACTGGTGCCGCCAGGGACCCCGGCTGGCCTCCGTCTCGGACGTCATCGTTCAGCGCATCCCGGAAACGTCATTTAACGATTTCTCCATCCGGCGGTGAAGATGCACCCTTCCTATACCCAACCGATTGAATAAACCTTGAATAATGCCACGAAGTATACACAGGCGTATACCCTGCCTCCCCGAAGATCGAATCCATATCCGGTAATTTACTCGCCTCCACCTTGCAAATGATCCTTGCCGCTATATACATCGCCTTCAGCAAAACAGCCTTCCATAACTTCCGTTTGCGCTTCGGGAGATAAAAATCTGCGTAAAGCCAATACCCCCCATCACGAAGCAGGAGATCCAACTGCCGAACGACAGCCACGGCCCGATCTGCCGAAAAATTGTCGAATACGAAACCGGTCAGAATATAATCGAATGGCGCTGTCGCCACAAATTCCTCGATGCCTAACGGAACAAACTCGACTTGGTTGTGCCCACAATTCCGCTTCCTGGAGCGCTCCATCATCCTGGTCGAACTTTCTACATAAGTGATCTGCAGCCCGGAGGAATACACAGCACCTATTTTTTCCAGTATCCAGCCTGTTCCTCCCCCGACGATCAGCATCCGGCTGCCCGGGGCAATATAGCCGAGCAGTTCAACCTGCGCATTGATCTCCGCCTGCCCAAATACCAGCCAACTTAAAAAATCATAATACCGCGCAACAGGATCGTAATTATTGCTCATTCCCCGTTCCTTTAATTCTTTAGATTGATCAGGTTCACCAGCTCCTTCGCCGAAGTCGCCTCATCGGAATTCAACACCTTCCGCTCGATCACATTTCCCAGCAGCTTTACCGTCTGCTTTAACTCATCCAGCTGACGTGACTGCTCCTGAAAGCAGGCGCCCTAATTCCCGCCCTCGCCGGACGCCCCCAGGTACAACTGGATCGTAGATTCAATCTCCTCGATCCGGAAAGGCTTGGAAATGAAATTATTCATCCCGGCCTCCAGGCACTTTTCCCTGTCCGCAGCCATGGCATCGGCGGTCAAAGCCACAATAGGCGTGCTTCCCAGGGGAGATGGCAGCCGGCGAATGATCCGCGTAGTAGCATAGCCGTCCATTTCGGGCATGTTGACGTCCATAAAGATAATGGCAGGCGCCTCGGCAGCAAGGATGGCCAACGCCTCTTTCCCATTGCCGGCCTGTAATACCCGAAATCCCATCCTTCTCAGCAATTCGGTGATCAGCAACAGGTTGATCGCGTCATCCTCCACCACGAGCACCGTGGCATTTTCAGTCAGGCTGTTGATACGAGGAACGGCGGAATGAAGGTCCTCGTGAAGATCGGGACCGCTTACCATCGACAGCAACACATCGTTGATCTCCTTCAGCCGCACGGGTTTTTGAAGAAAGAGGTTGATGCCTGCGACTTCTGCCCGCTGCTGCCAGGCAATTTTTTCCAGTGAAGACAACATCAGCACAGCCGGCTGCACATGGCCCGCCAGTATTTTCTTTATCTCCTCCACCAGCGTAATGCCATCCATTTCCGGCATCTGGTGGTCGGTAATGATCAGATCAAAATGCTGCCCCTCTCCGACAGATTGCTGAAGAACATCCAGCGCCTCCCTGCCGCTTTGGCAAATCACGACAGGGATCCTCAGATAGTCGAAGATACCCTGCATCAAAAGGCAATTGGTGCTATTGTCGTCTACTACCAGCACCTTATTCAACGCTGCCGGCAGGGAAGGCTCCAAAGCAGGCAGGGCCTCCACGATCTCTAACGGCAGACGGCAGCTGAATACACTGCCCTTGCCCGGTTCGCTGGTCACCCGCAACTCGCCTCCCATCATCCCGGTCAGGTTTTTCGAGATGGTCAGGCCAAGCCCGCTGCCTCCATATTTGCGGGTCGTAGAACTATCCGCCTGGGTGAAGCTCTCGAAGATCCTTTCCAGTTTGTCTGCTTCGATCCCGATACCGGTGTCCCTGATACTGATGGACAAATGACAATACTCCTTATCACCTCTTTTCTCCCGCTGGCCGTCTTCCCTGACATCTATAAATACATCGCCAAAATCCGTGAACTTTATCGCATTACCAACCAGATTGATCAGCACCTGCCTGATCCTCGCCGGATCGCCCAGCACCCGCGCAGGCAGGTTGGGATCGACGCGGCATACCAATTCCAGCTTTTTTTCGAAAGCTTGTAACGTCACCATATCGATGGTATCCTCTATCAGCCTGGTCGGTGAAAAAGCCACATGATCTATCTCCATCTTTCCCGATTCGATCCGGGAAAAATCCAGGATATCATTGATCAACGATAACAGGTTATGCGCCGACTTGCCTGCATTTTCCAGGTATTCCCTTTGCACCTGCTGCAGTGGCGTCGTCAGCACAAGGTCGGTAAAACCAATGATGCCATTCATCGGCGTGCGCAGCTCATGGCTCATATTGGCAATGAATTCGCTCTTGGCCCTGTTGGCGCTTTCCGCCCCTTCCTTGGCGCGGATCAGTTGCTGCTCCGTTTCTTTTCTTTCCATCACAACGCCCAGCGTAACGCCGAAGGATTGAAGAATGGACAACTCCGTAGGGGTCCAGTCTCTCTCCCGGTGACAATCATTGAGGGTTACGAATCCCCAGAACTGTCCGGCAACGAAAATGGGGAGCGCCACCTGGGACTTGACTTTCCGCCTCTCCAGCAAACCACGCAGCACCAGGTCCTCTAATTCGCTGACAGACCTGGCGTAGATCTCATTCCTTCCGAGTACCTCCAGGGCAAAAGCCATCGCCGCGGCAGGAATATGCTGCATCCCCGCCGGACGGTATTCTACCGTGTCGGAGTCCGCATCCCAGGACGCCAGCAGGTCGATAAAAGCCCCTCCGCCGGTCTCCTCCGAATGGGTGTAGATATTCACCCTGTCTAACTGCATCGCACTGCCCAATAAGGCAATGACCTTGCCCATGGCCATTTCCAGCTGATCATTGCTGATAATCTCATAAGTTGCCTTGACTACCGCCTGAAGCAGCCGGTCTTTCTTTCGCAGTCTCTCCTCGGTCCGTTTGAGGTCCGTGATATCATGCACGAAATTCAAGATGCCTGTTACCTCTCCCCGCTCGTCTTTCAGGGGTACCCTCACAGCGGTGACTACGACTTCTGTCCCGTTACGATCGACAACCTGCTCAGGTATCCTGATCGTATTGCCTGTAGCGATCACCTCCCTTTCCTCATCCCAAAACCCCCGGATGCCCTTAGCCGGATTACCCATAACCACATCTTCACCGATGCCAATCTCCAGCGGCGTCTTGCCCTTGTAATAATCAGGCCCCATCGTGTTCCTCGCCGCGAAAGCCTGGTTCACCATCTGGTACCGGTGCTCCCTATCGATAATGAAAATGAGGTCCGGCGTAGAGTCGATCATGGTCCGCAGCAGGAATTCCGACTTCTTCGATTCCGCCAGTTCCGCCGCCAGTTTGCGAAAAGTCCGCCACAAATAGAATATCCAGCCTGCGCCTAAGGCGGCAGTCACCAGTAATATGACGCTCAGGAAAAAGAGGGGTTTCACCCGGCAAAACTAATTGTACCGCAGCGTTTTATAGTTCACAATCGGATCAAACTTGAAAATTTAATACCTTATACTTAGCCGTTCGGATCGATTGGCTTTAAAATGTCAGTTTCCGTAATATTGCTTATCAAAAACACCAGGGTATGAAAATCGCAACCTATAATGTGAATGGCGTCAATGGCCACCTGCCTGTCCTGCTCCGCTGGCTGCAAGAGACCACGCCCGATATCGCCTGCCTGCAGGAACTCAAGGCGCCCCAGGAAAAATTCCCCGAACAAGCCCTGCTGGACGCAGGATATAAGGCTCTCTGGCATGGGCAAAAAAGCTGGAATGGTGTCGCCATCCTCTCGCGTCACGACCAACCAGTCGAGATCCGGCGCGTCCTGCCCGGCGACCCCGAGGATAGCCACAGCCGCTATATCGAGGCATCAGTGGCCGGCATCGTTGTCGGCAACCTTTACCTGCCCAACGGCAACCCCGCCCCCGGCCCGAAATTCGACTACAAACTAAGCTGGTTCAAAAGGCTGACGGCCCACGCCGCCGATCTCCTCGCTTCGAAACAACCTGCCCTGCTCACCGGCGACTTCAATGTCATGCCGACTGAACTGGATGTCTACAAACCGGAGAACTGGACGGAAGACGCCCTGTTCCGCCCGGAATCCCGTCAGGCCTTTGCAACGCTCATGGCGCAGGGCTGGACCGACGCCCTCCGCAAACTCCACCCCGAAGAAAAGATCTATACCTTCTGGGATTACTTCCGCAACGCCTTTGGCCGCAACGCAGGCCTGCGCATCGACCATTTCCTGCTCAGCCCGCCCGTCAGTGATCGTCTGACCGCCGCCGGTGTCGACCGCCAGGTCCGCGGCTGGGAGAAGACCAGCGATCATGCCCCCGTCTGGATCGAACTGGCCGGTTAAGTCAAAAAAACGGCAGTTTGACTATGATCTTTAGAGATTTTTTCTTATTTTGTCAGAAATCCAACTATTCGTCTAAAATCCAACTCTTCTTCCTATGACACGTATTTTCAGCATTTCTTGCTCCCTATCCATCGCCCTTTTCGTTCTTTTTGGTTTTCAAACGACTTTCACTTCGTGTACAAAGACCACTACCCATTACGACACCGTTACCGTTACCAAGACGGATACAACCGTTAAGACGGACTCGGTATCATTGACGGATACGGCCGTTACCGTTCAGCTCCTGACAACTAACCCCTGGGAACTACAATATACCCGAATGGTAAGCGGTGATAGTATCATCTACTATACCAGAGGTGGCGCTTACAATGAAGATTTTGATGCCGAATACATCACTTTTAGTTCGAATCTTACGGGGACTTTTGTAGATCCAACCGGAACTTCGCATTCCTTTACCTGGTCCTGGACCAACGCAACTAACACCCAGATAACTTTGATCATCTCTACAGGTATACCTTTACTGCCTGCCGAAACGGTTGTTTGGGATAATCTAAGGTTCAAAAACGATTCTCTGCTCTACGATCAATACGATAGCTTTGGGACTGTCAACCAGCAGGCCGAATGCATAATGATACCCCTCACAACGCTATAAATGAATGGGGATCATCAAAATATTATCGCTGGAATTACACCAGCTGTCATTCTCTTTCTCCAACTCGTCATAGTTCAACGCATGGCTTCTATCCCTGTCATAGAATCCTTTCGTCCGCGGGCTCGAGAAAAACAGCATTTTCCCGTCATGCGACACATACGGGGACGAATTGCCATCCCCTGTATTGACCTGCGGTCCTAATTTCCGGGCCACTGACCAGCCCTCGCCCTGTCGGAAGGCAACGTAGATGTCTGACCCGTTTAAAAAAACAATACATTTCTCATCAGCCGAAACAAAAGGGTCCTGCACGAACTCGACACCCGCGATATGGAGCATCTTCGGCTCGTCATAGTGATCCCCAAGCCAGATCGCATAATAACCCTGCATCCCCTTATTCCCTTCCCGGTCGCGCGAACACCAGTACAGAGTACCCCTGGCGCTGACACAGGGAGCGTAATCGTTACTCGAATCTATATTCACCCGCCCGTCCACATGATGCGGCCTGCCCCACTGATCACTCCCGGTCCGTTCCACATACCAGAGATGAAAATTGGAGTTGGGTTTATCCTGAACCCCCCCCCACCAACGGCCGGTTGGACGTAAAGAACAGCTTGGTCCCGTCGGGGCTGACGAATGGATCGGTGTCCCGCCATAATCCTGAAAAGGAGGCCACCTCCGGTCGCTGCCATGCACCATCCCTGTTCCTGGAAAAGCACACGGTCCAAAACCTGGACCCTCTTGAAAAATACACCGTCTTATTGTCGGGACTGAACGAAGTACCCCATTCGTCGAACCGGGAAGAAACTACCCCCGGCGCAAAAGCCCACGCCTCGGCATTGCTATCGATAAGGTCATCCTTTGCAACAGCAGGTGAATGATCCTGGCAATACGCCGCCACAGGCAGCCAGATCCCGGTCGAAGCAGCAATCAAAAGTCTGAGTAAAAGGTGCATGGTATAATTTTCCCTAAAGCTGATCATCCTTCCTCCGCCGGCAAAATCATTTCAACCGGTTCCCCCTTTTCTTCAATAGTGCAAACCATCATCGCTATCGCCATCCTAAGGTCAGACTAACCCGCCCTCATCCGCCAACGCTTCTAGGTTCGGCCGCTCTCGCGTCCTCTGGTCAGACTAGCTACATATTTATCTCCTGCCTCCCCGGATGCAGCGCCTTTTCCTGCCCGTTCCAATAAAAAATCCCCGAAACTCCCGGCGGCAGCTCGATCACTCCGCTCACTCCATCCTTCCCCTTTTTTACCAGGTCAACACTGATCACCCCGGCCGGATGCGGCATCGAACCGTGCACCTCCTGCAGACCCCCCAGCGCGGGCCGGATGCTCACCGCCCTGAATCCGGGCGCAGCAGGTGTAATGCCGCAAAGAGTCGCCAGGAAATCGTAGATAGGGCTCGCACTCCACGCATGGCAGTCCGACCGCGTAGGATCAGGATTCTCCGCAAACGTCGTCAGCCCGTTGGCGACCATATCCCGCCACGGCGTCAGCGAAGAATAATACAGATCCCCCATACCTGCTTTTACTAATGCCCGCGTCAGATAAAACCGATAATAGAAAGTAGCCTGGCTTAACGTCGTGTCATGTAAGACCCGGTTCATCACCGCCGGAGCCTCTTTCGCGGGAATACTCCCTGTCAGTACCGCCATGATACTCGCATGCTGGCTGTAGGTCGAGCGCCCCGGCGTATTGGCCATCTCCCCCTTCACCGGATCATAACACCACTGATAGGTCGCCGCCGCCAGTACCTCCGCCAGCCGGCTATAATGATCTGCCGCCGCCGTATCCTGGTAATAACGGAAAAGCTCCGCCGCTTGCTGCAAAGTATAAGCGAACTGCAGGCTGATGACGCTGCTATTGCCGTCAGTCGCCCCGTCCGGCGTCCCGCCGGGGAAACGGTTGTTCCAGTCCACAAAATTCCACCAGGTCATCGGCCCCAGCATGGACTTGCCGGAATCGATCCTTTGCTCATACCAGCTCAGCACATCTTTCACCGCAAATAACTTTTCCCGTATAAATGCATCGTCTGACCGGTGCATCCAATAGTCATACATCATGCTGACCCACCACAACGAGAAGGGCGGAATCACCTGCAGCCGGCTACTCGGATACCGCCCCTGCGTCAGCCCTTCTGCCACCCGCGAATTGAAAAAATCGGTGATTGCCTTCCGCATCAGCCGGTCATCCCCCGCGATATACAAAGAGATCAGCGACTGGATCCGCGTATCGGCCTCGTACTGCAATTGCTCATAGTACGGACAGTCGAAATAATTCTCCCCGGCGCAAAGCCTCGCCGTCCGCCAGCCGATATCCCACAATGCCCGCAACGAAGTATCGTTGCTGCTAAAACGCGCCGCTGCCCTGAACGGATAGCCCGTATACATCCCATAAAGGTCCTCGATGATTAACGGGTCCGACCCGGTAACAATGGTCACCTGCAAATACCTGTACGTCCGCATCCACAAGGGCCTGAACAACCGCTGCATTCCACCGTCCGGTCTGAATATATCATAGTCCCCAATCATCTCCTTCCCCTCGATCTCATTCCGGTTACCCTTCTGCCCATGGCTGTCGAATAACGCTTCCGCATAGGTCATTTTCACCATACTTCCCTTCCCTCTGCTCACCTTTAGCTGCGGATAGGCAATCGTCTCATAGGTCTGATCCAACAAGATAACGGTGGAATCATGCGCGGGGATCATCCACCCATAGATTGCCCCGTGGCCCCACTCTGTCACCCCGCGACCCTCGCTCACTTCTCTCGTCGTCCCTCCTCGCCTTCTCGTCTCGTCACCCCTGATCACCTGCCCCCTGCCGCTCATCCTCCTCACCACCGGGATCCGCTGCATCACCTCCTCCATCAACGGGATCTTCCTCGGCGTGAGCGTCCACAAATTATCCGACCCATATCCCTCATTCACCGGTCGCGTTATGTTCACCGCCTTCGCCCACCCCCCATCCCTATAGCCGGGCTGCTCCCAACCCCAGGGATACCGGGACCCATCTACCTCATCACCCGGGCCCACTACATAATAAGCCCGCAGCGCACTGCCCGCCTCTGTCGAACAAGGCCTGTACGCCCTATCCTTCATCACCTTCCAGCTTTGATCCGTATTGATAACCGCCTCGTTGACAGAATCCCCCTGCACAAGAAACGCCGTTTGATTGCTGATCTGCGCCACCGCAGCATACTCCCCCATATTCCACACCAACGCCGCCACAGTATTCTCCCCTGCCCACAAATAGGCCGCGATATCGATGGTCTCGAAATTCCAATGCGCCAGATCACTCCGCGCCGGCCCAAAGCACACGGGCCGCCCATTCACAAACAGCTGGTACCGGTTGTCCGCCGACACATGCACGATAAACTTCCCCGGCACCGCTGCCAACACAAACGTCTTTCTGAAATGATAGGCCCCATATGCCCGCTGAGCCACGCCGGGACAACTGATCCAGCTGGCCGACCAGTTACCATGCATCAACGCAGCACTTATCACCGGCCCCTCAGCGCCCCCACCCTGGGCCCTCGCCCCCGCCAGACAGGCCACGAGGTAGCCAAACAGCAAATATTTCTTCATGAGACTAAAGATACGGCGCGCTGCCGAAACCCGCCTTATTGCACATAGATAGCGGAAGCGCCGCCCTGACCCGGGCTTAAATGAGTAGCCACGCCATTCTTCCAGTAAGTGGCATACCCCACGCCATTCACCACATCGACTCCGGCAACATAGATATCGTTGCCGTATACAACTATCGCATGGGCCACTGTATTCTGGGGACTGGTACTGAGCACTGTCGGCTGCCCGTTTACCCAGTACGTGGCTTCATAATTGCCGTTGATAAGCGATGTCCCGGCAACATACACATCGCTGCCGGACACAAATATCGCATTGGCCGATCCGTTGCCTAGGATACTGGCAACGCCATTCTTCCAAAAAACGGCCTGGCTGGGAAAGGAGACGTCTACCACCCCGGCCACATAGACGTCCGTGCCCGAAACATAAATGCCTGTCGTATTCGGAAGTTCGGTGATATTGCCTCCGGAACTGTCCACCAGGTTACCCACCAGGTTCGTAGCGACCCCCTGGTCCCAATACTGCGCAAACTGATAGCTGGATGGAACACCGCTATAATACTCATTGCTGCCGCCGGCCACATAGACATCCCCTCCGGCCACGTATATCCCGCTCACATACTCCGAATATGCATCGTTAGTGGAATCCTTGGGTCCCACGGGAAAATACTGTCCTGGCAATTGCACCGGCACCCCATTCTTCCAGTAATTGGCCACCCATCCCAGCTTGGGGTATACCGCCGTAGGAGTTATATAGACGGCTGTGGAAGGGGCGAAGTAACCCATGGTACCCGCTACATAGACATCAGCTCCATTAACATATATGCCGCTGGCCGTCGCCAGCCCGGTCGAATCAGGGAGAGCAACGCCAACCCCGTTCTTCCAGTATTCCGCATGGGCCTGCTCCAAATAGTCGGATGAAACTCCCGTGACCACCTGCCCGGCTACATAGACATCAGTGTCCGAAACGCTCATCGCAACTGCAGACAGGGTCCCGGATCCACCGGCCGTCAGGATCTTAGCCACGCCGTTCTTCCAGTATTCGACGGTGTCACCGGAATAGCCAAGGACATATACTGTCGCCGTCGGGGGAGTGGGAGTGGTGGAATGTTTTTTACAGGCTTCCGATGCAAAAAATACCAATAGGAATAGATAAGGCGGTATCCGCTTTAGGATGGCTGGAATGGCGGCCATGACACAAGATTTATGGTGGATATTAAAGATACATAATATCTTAACGGAGCCGCCACCCTGGGGGTTTGCCCCTAATGGCAAACACTTAAAATATGCCTCCTTCATCCCACACCGATGGCGATTTTTCCCTATATTTAGCGAAAGCTAACTGCAATGAGAAAATTCGCGCTCACCCTTTTTTGGCTGTGGACCGTCCCCACTGTCACCCACGCCCAACCTCTCTCCTCCACCGCTATCGACAGCCTCGTCACCCGAACGCTCAAAACCTTCGACGTCCCCGGCATCGCCGTCTGCATCATCAAGGATGGCCAAGTCATCCACTCCAAAGGCTATGGCCTCAGATCCCTCGACACCCGCCAGCCAGTGGACGAAAACACCCTGTTCGGCATCGCCTCCAACAGCAAAGCCTTCACCACCGCCGCCCTCGGCATGCTGGTCGACGAAGGAAAGATCAACTGGGACGACAAAGTCAGAAAATATATCCCCGAATTCAAGCTCTATGATCCCTATGTCACCGAAGAATTCACCGTCAGAGACCTCCTTTGCCACCGCAGCGGCATGGGCCTCGGCGCCGGCGACCTCATGTTCTTCCCGGATTCCAGCGATTTCACTATCCCCGATATCCTCCACAACCTCCAGTTCCTCAAACCGGTCACCAGCTTCCGCTCGACCTACGCCTACGATAATAACCTCTACATCGTCGCCGGTGAAGTCGTCGCCCGCGTCAGCGGCATGAGTTGGGAAGACTTTATCGAGAAAAGGATCATGCAACCACTCGGCATGACGCATAGCGCCGCCAGCTACGACCGGCTGCGCGATACCAGTGACGTCATCGATGGCCATGCCGATGTGGAGGGCAAAGTACAGGTCATCGCCAGAAGCCGGTCGAAAGTCGATCATGCCGCCGGCGGTATCTACTCCAGCATCGCCGACCTCAGTAAATGGGTGCAGCTCCATCTCGCAGGTGGTAAATATGGTGACGGCCAGCAGCTATTCTCTCCTGCCGTGTTACGCGAACGGTGGTCGCCCCAAACCATCCTTCCCCTCGGCGGCCCCGGCCCCTATAATACGCACTTCGCCGCTTACGGCTTCGGCTTCGGCATCACCGACGTCAAAGGTTACAAACAGCTCAGCCATACCGGCGGTCTCGAAGGCATGGTCACCCAGATCACCATGATCCCCGAATTGCAATTAGGTATCATCGTCCTCACCAACCAGGAAGAAGGCCTGGCCTTCACCGCCATCACCAACCAGATCAAGGATGCCTACCTCGGCATCACCGGCACGGACCGGGTCACCGAATACGCAGCGATCAGAAAGTCTCAGCTGGCCTCGGGAAAACATATCACCGATTCAATCTGGAAAGAAGTCGCCGCATTCCAGGCACAGCAGACCACCACGGTCTCCGGCCGGCACGGAGCACCCACCGCATCCACCCGCGACCTTTCGATTTACCTCGGTACCTACCGCGACCCCTGGCTCGGAGAAATAGTCATCTCGATGAAGAACGGCAAGCCCTGGTTCGACAGCAAACGCTCACCCAAACTGACCGGCGAGATGCTGCCCTATAAAGGCAATTCCTTTATCGTCAAATGGCGCGACCGTAGCATGGGCGCGGACGCCTTCGTCCTCTTTACCCTCGACCAGCGCGGCATCGCCTCCGGCATAAAAATGCTGCCTGTGTCACCGCTTATAGACTTCAGTTACGATTTTCAGGACCTCGATTTTCACCGGATATAAAACACAACTATGCACCCTCGCCTCCGCTTCGTTTTCGTCGCCAACGCCATAGCCGCCCGCTTTGCTTCCCTGGCCGCTGCCCCCATCACCATCGCCGCCGCCATCGTCCTCGTATCCGCCGGCCACGCCAACGCCCAGGAATACCTGAAACTACATGAAAAAGCCATCGTCGTGGATACCCACAACGACGTGCTCTCGACCGCCACGATGCAAGGGATGGACTTTGAAACCGACCTCACCGGTAAGACCCATTCCGACCTCGCCCGCTTCAAAAAAGGCGGCGTCGACGTCCAGGTCTTCTCGGTCTTTTGTGATGATACTTATGGCGTCGGCACGGCTTTCAAATTTGCCAACCGCGAGATCGACAGCCTATACGCCATCGCCGGCCGCAACCCGGACAAGATGCAGATCGTCACTAACGTAATCGGCCTCGAAGCAGCGGTCAAACACCATCGGCTGGCCGCCATGATAGGCGTCGAAGGCGGCCATATGATCGAAGACAACATGGATTACCTGGATAGCTTCTACCGGCGGGGTGTACGCTACATGACCCTCACGTGGAACAACAGCACCCCCTGGGCTACCTCCGCATTCGACGAATCGACGAAGGCCTTCACCGTCACCCCCTATGGACTCACCGAACACGGCAAGGCGATCGTTAGGCACATGAACCAGCTGGGCATGCTCGTAGACCTGTCCCATGTAGGCGAACAAACTTTCTGGGACGCCATCCACACGGTCAACAAACCGGTGCTCGTCAGTCATAGCAGCGTCTACGCCCTGTGCCATGTCCCCCGTAACCTCAAGGACGACCAGATCCGGGCCGTGGGCGCCAATGGCGGTGTCATCGATGTCAATTTCTATTCCGGTTTCCTCGACAGCAATTATGCCCCCCGGATGACCCGCTTCCTCGCCCGACATCAATCCGAAATGGATAGCATGACGGCCGCCAAAGCCCCCACCTACGCCGTCAATGAATTTATCTCGAAGAAATACCCGCAGGAGGCCGATTCCCTCCGCGCTCCCCTGTCCCTGTTGATCGATCATATCGATTATATCGTCAAACTGATCGGCCCTGACCACGTCGGCCTTGGCTCGGACTTCGACGGCATCGAATCGCCGCCCAAACAGCTGGATGACGTGACTACCTACCCGCTCATCACCCGCGAACTGCTCAAAAGGGGATACAAACCGGAAGATATCATCAAGATCCTCGGCGGGAATTTCATCCGCGTCCTGAAAGCCAACGAAGTCCCCGAACCACCCACGACCGCCTCGGTCACACCTTAACATGAACCACCCGTACCCCCGCCTCCCGGATCGCCCGGCACGCCGCCGCCGGCGCATCGGTGATCATCACATCGATCAGGCTGAGATCGGAAAAATGTAAATAAGTCTCCTTCCCGATCTTCCCCGCATCACACAACAAATAAGCGGTGCCGCTCTGCCCTGCCATGGCCAGCGTCAACGTCGCCTCCTTCTCACTGTTCGCAAACAACCCCGCCCCGGAGATCCCGTCTACCCCCAAAAACGCCTTCGTCGCCCGGTATTTTTTGATGTGATACCCGGCCATCTCACCATGCACGGCCTGCCTCTCCGCATCGAATTCCCCGCCAATAACGTTGACCTCAACCCGACTGCCCTGCAACGCATACACCACCGGCAGGGAATTGGTGATCACCCGGATCTTCTTATTTTTAATAAATGGGCAGAGCCGGAACACCGTACTGCCGCAATCCATATACACAATATCCCCGTCCTTGACCTCCGCCGCTGCCCGACGCGCAATAGCCTCCTTCGCCTCCACATTGACAGCCGCCTTGTTGGCGAAAGGATAAGGCGGCTCGAAAGGATCGACCTTCATCGCACCTCCATGGGTCCGGTACAATAACCCGTCCGTAGCCAACAGGTTCAGGTCCCGCCGGACGGTGATCTCCGCCACCTTCATCTCGGACGCCAATCCCCTGATGTCCGCCTCCCCCGCCTCTTCCAGCTTCCGCAGGATAGCCTGCTTTCTTTTTTGAAAATTCATGGGCAATGGTTACTTTTGATCATAATAGATCAAAAATAATCAAAAATGATCAAAACTTCCAGCCCCGCTGAAATTAACATCGTCGAAGACCGCATCCTCTCCGATAACTGGTACATCCTCCGTAAAATAACATACGATAAGACGACATCGGACCATCACACAATCCGGCACGTGCGGGAAGTCTATGACCGCGGCAACGGTGCTACTATCCTGCTCTACAACCAACAACTTCAAACAGTCATCCTCACGCGGCAGTTCCGCCTGCCGACCTATGTCAACGGCAACGACACCGGCATGCTGATTGAAGCCTGCGCAGGGCTGCTGGACAAAGACAACCCCGAAGCCGCCATCCGGCGGGAAACCGAAGAAGAGACGGGCTATCAGATCGGCACAGTGAAAAAAGTTTTCGAAGCCTATATGTCCCCCGGCTCCGTAACCGAGATCCTTTACTTTTTCGTAGCCCCTTACACAAAGGAAATGAAGGTCAGCGAAGGCGGCGGCCTGAAAGAAGAAGACGAAAGTATCGAAGTGCTGGAAATACCCTACGCAACGGCGCTGGAAATGATCGCCTCGGGCGCGATCAGGGACGGCAAGACTATCTTGTTATTACAATATGCCCAGTTGCATAAATTGGTTTGACCAGCCCGATGGATACGCCTCATTGACGAGACATCCCCGGCTGGTATGGGCCAGTCGTACCGGCAGCCGCTCCTGGAAAGCCTGCAGACTACCGGTCACCAGGTATTCGGCATCCCGCGTCTCTATCCGCACTTGCCCGCTTTCCCTGCTCACTTCCCTGATGTCGCAATACCGCACCGGCTGATAGCGGGCCCTGCACTTGATGAAAAAGATATCCAGCGGCAGGGGAGTAAAATACGGATCAGTCATCCTGTTCCAGATCTTGGCCAGATGCCCGGCACGATACGGCGGCTGCAGGTGACCGTCGACGGTCAATGCCAGATGCCCGGTGCATTTTTCATTCCGGCCTGATAAGAAGACGACCCGACGCGGCAGGTTCGGCATGGTATACGCCAGCAACTGATAGTCGTCCCAGGCCGTGATCCGGATAAAAAGCCATTCGACCGTTCCTCCCCGCAATATGCATGCGGCGTCACGGACAGCACCGTAGATCAGCACCCGCAGGCCCTCTTGCCGGCTCTGCAACAATGCAGCCAGCTCGGCGGCCGCAGCCTCATCGGCGTCGACGAGAAGAATAGTACTAGGGTTTGGGTTGTCAGACATCACAACAAAATAAGCACATAGTAGGCGAATAAAATCGGAGTAGTAAAAATCGTTCCCGATTTTAAGTTTTTGGGGGGTGCCCCGCTAAATGCTTCCCATTAAAAAGAGCTGGTTTCTGTATCTTCGCCGAAATTAATTTCGCACTTTCGTTGTATGACCACTCAACTTCCGATTCCCTCAAAAAGGCTCTATAACCTGGACTATCTTAGAGGCCTGGCAGCCTTGGGCATTATGGCTGTCCACCTCTCCACCCTGGCGGAAGGTCCGCTCTCTACCCAATCATTTCCAGGCCGTTACGGCGTATATGGAGTGTCTGTCTTCTATATAGTCAGCGGACTCACGCTCTTCTTCGTCTATTTTGACCGGATACAGATCAACCGGCATGACCTTGGCAATTTTTTTCTCCGCCGGTTCGTCCGGATCTTTCCCTTGTTCTGGCTCGTTACCTTTTTAACCATGTTCGTGCGCGATATCGTCCCTTCGAATACCCGGCTGCTCTATAACCTGACAGGGCTTTTCGCCGTGGTTGACCGCCACGGGTACATAGCCCCGGGTGCCTGGTCGATCGGTAACGAACTGATCTTTTACCTGGTCTTCCCGGTCTTGGTTATACTGTCCAAAAAGAGTAAGTTCACCTTTTACCTCCTCTCTTGCATCATCCTCGCCATATATCTTTATTTTGCTTTTGTCAAGTTACGGCCTTCCGTTTCCTACCTTGACCAGTGGCTCGATTATATCAACCCCCTGAATCAGCTTTTCTTGTTTTTGGCCGGCTTCCTCATAGGCTATTTCTTCCATAAAAAGTCAATACCCCCGATCGTCAGCCCCCTTTGCCTGGCCGCCGGCCTGGCGCTCCTGTTCTTTTACCCCGCAGTGATAAATATTGTCGCCGGCATACCTAGAATAGCCTTCACCATCGCCGCCATCCTCATCTGTTTTGCTTTCTATAAGACCACCTTTCGCCTCAAAGGCCTTTCCGATAGGGTCCTCACCACGCTGGGCGAGATCAGCTATGCGGTCTACCTCATCCATCCCCTTGTCTGGTATACCCTCCTTGACTTCCTTCCTTCCCTTTCAGCCAAATGGCATTTTCACCTGGCTACAACACCGCTTATCATTATATGCATACTGGTCACCCTGGCCCTGAGCTACTGCCTGCATAAATTAAAGCCCGGCACCATCTCACCTATAAAAACATCCTCGCCAATAAAAAACTAACTTCATATTTGATTTTTTATAACTTTACCGGCATGTAGAGTAATAAACTTTGATTACGCTATACAAAACATACCAGGACCAACAATTGCTGCCATTACTGAGAGATAGTAATGAAGCGGCTTTTACTGAAATATACCAGCGGTATTGGGATAAATTGCTCGTGACGGCCATGCATCGCCTCGGAAATATGGACGAAGCCCGGGAAGTGGTCCAGGACGTTTTCTGCAATTTATGGCGAAGAAGAGATACCCTCCGGTTGGACTACTCCCTGAATACTTACCTGTCTGTCGCCATCAAATATGAGGTGCTCAACCGGCTGGCCGTCAAAGACCGGCAGCAACGCTACCAGCTACACATTTCCCGCAACTGGGAAGAAGCTGCCCCGGATACCGAAAACCTGCTCTCCTTTAAGGAATTGCAGGAACAGTTGGCCTCCCTCGTCAAGGCCTTGCCTGAAAAGTGCCGCATCATCTTTCAAATGAGCCGGGAAAAAGGCTATCCCCGTAAAAAGATCGCCTCGGAACTGGGTATCGCCGAAAAGACCGTGGAAGCGCATTTATCAACTGCTATCCGAAAATTAAGGAGCGGACTGAGCCACCTGTTTACCCTCCTCCTGTCCCTTCTTTTTCTGATCCGCTAACTTTTTTTTCGGCCGGACTAAGGCAACTCCTTCCTTCGATTGGCTATAAGTACAAATAACTTCTAATGGCCGATCAACCTTACTCCGAAAAGATCCTTGAATTAGCCGGTAAATGGGCCGACGGCACCATCACGGAATCCGAAAAGACAGCCTTCATCGATTGGTACAACCGCTTCGATGACACGGAATTGCTGCTACCAACCGAATACGCTCCCCTGATGGAAAGGATCGAAGTGGAGATGCTGGCCCATATTCGCCGGCGGATCGCAGATGCTTCCCCACCTTCGCTGGAACGGCCCGGCCGGGTATTCCGCCTGAAAACCCGGAAGATAGCAGCTGCCGCAATCCTGGCGGCAATTGCCATTACCGGCGTCTTGCTGATCACCCACACCAGGTCTGCACCGGCCCGGGCCATGGCCCAACAAAAACGTCCCGCTCCCACAGATATCCTGCCCGGTGGCAACCGGGCCATACTGACACTGGCCGATGGCTCGACCATCAGCCTGGACAGCGCCCACACCGGTAACCTCGCCAGTCAGGGCACGGCCAAAGTGCTGAAGATCCGCGATGGCGAGCTGAAATACGATGCCACGGCAGCCGGCGGCCACAGTACAGTCAGCTATAACACCCTTGCTACGCCCCGGGGCGGACAATATAAACTGCTCCTGGCCGATGGCACCCGCGTCTGGCTCAACGCAGCTTCTTCCATCCACTATCCGACGGCCTTTACTGGCCCTGACCGCGAAGTCGAGATCTCCGGGGAAGCCTACTTTGAAATCGCAAAGAACCCAGCCATGCCCTTCCGGGTACTGACTGTCAGCAACCCGGGCGATAACGACCCGATGACCATCGACGTCCTGGGCACTCATTTTAACGTCAACGCCTACAACGATGAGCCCGTCGTCCGGACGACGCTCCTCGAAGGATTGGTCAAAGTCTCGAAAGGGAAGAACACTGCACTCCTGAAGCCGGGCGAGGCGGCTCAACTCCGGAAAGATGGCGCTATGCAGCGGATACCGGATGTAGACCTCGAGGCAGCCGTAGCCTGGAAAGATGGCCTGTTCGAATTCAGCGACGAAGAACTGCCTGTCATCCTGCGGCAGATCTCCCGCTGGTATGCCATCGATATCGAATACGAAGGGGCCATTCCGACGGATAGGTTCACCGGCAGCGTATCGCGGAATACGACCCTGTCCGGCGTACTGAAGATCCTGCGGCTCAGCGAGATCCAGGTCTCCGTGTCGAACAACAGGATTATTGTCAAGTCTTAAATATAACAGATGGTAAAAAGATAGTGTTGGCCCAGACGAAAAAACCGGGAACGTTAGAGGCGCCCCCGGCGATTAGCTGAGTCAACGTTTAGTTTAAACAATTTTCTAGGAACTGCTTATTGTTAACCCAAATCAAATCAAATTTATGATTCCGACTGCTTATTGCCAAATCGGATCGGGCGGCCCATCCTCGCTCATTCCGTCACGGCCATTAACCAAATGCTGGCTCGTTATGAAAATGACTGTTTTTCTGTTGCTTGCTGCTTGTCTGCAAGTCTCCGCCAAAGGCTATTCCCAAAAGATCTCTCTATCGGTCCGGGAAGCCTCGCTGGGACAAGTATTCAAGGAAATTCAACGCCAAAGTGGCTATTCCTTCTGGTACAAGACCCGGCAGCTCGACCAGGCTGCCAAAGTCACCCTCGACCTGAAAAATGCCAGCCTCGAAGAAGCCTTGCGCCAATGCTTCAAAGATCAGCCCTTCGATTATTTTATTGTCGAACAGAACGTGGTCATCCGGCCCCGCCTCATTACCGAGGTCGATATCGCACCGCTCGTGCAGATCAAAGGCAAGGTCACGACAACCGGAGGCAAACCCCTCGGCGGGGTTAGCGTCACCGTCAAATCCACCAAAAAAGGAACAACGACGGACGAGAATGGTGATTTCTCCATCTCCGTACACCGCGGGGACATCCTGGTCATTTCCTATGTCGGCTATGACTCCCGGGAAGTAACGATCGGCGATCAGGCCGCCCTGGAGATCGCCCTCACCGAATCCAACACGCAACTCAATGAAATAGCCGTCATCGGTTATGGCCGGGCCAGCCACAAAAGCCTGACCAGTGCTATCACCACCCTGAAGCCGGAAGACCTTAACGTCGGTGCCATCACCGACGTCGGCCAGTTACTGCAGGGTAAGGTGGCCGGCCTCAACATCACGGCCAGTGGAGACCCCAACCAGATCGCCTCAGTCGTCCTCCGGGGAGCATCCACTATCAACAGCTCCCAGTCGCCCTTCTATGTCATCGATGGGATCCCCGGCGCAGACATCTCCCTCATCGCCCCGGCAGATATCGTCTCCATCGACGTATTGAAAGACGCCGCAGCCACCGCCATCTATGGCAACCGCGCCTCCAACGGCGTCATCATGGTGACCACCCGCAGAGGAAAGCCCGGCGATGCGCAAGTCGCCTACAGCGGCTATGCCGGCCTTGAAAATGTATCCAGGAACCTCAAAGTCATGACGGCCCCCCAACTCCGGGCTTTTCTGAAAGCCAACGGTGAGGCCTTCTCCCCCAACGATGACCTGGGCGCCAATACCAATTGGCAGAAAGCCATCGAAAAAGATAACGCCCTTTCCCAAAGCCATAACATCGCCATCAGCGGCGGAACGGACCACAGCGATTATATCGCCAGCCTTAACTATGCCTTTAAGGACGGCATCCTGCAGGAAAGCTCTCTGCAAAGGGTCATCGCCCGCCTCGCCATCGACCAGTCCGCCATCAGGGATAAGGTCAAGCTCGGGCTCAACCTGACCTATTCCAACAGCAATGCCGACGACATCCCCTATCGCAGCGTCACTCTCCTGCAGTCGGCCCTGTACCTGCCTGTATCACCGGTCAAATTACCTAATGGCAGTTACTTCGAGGACTTCAACAACTCCGCCTATTACAACCCGGTCGCAATGACCAACAATAGTACCCTCAACACAAAGTACAGCAACCTCGTAGGTAACCTGACAGCGCTGGTGAAACTGCCTTTTTCGCTGACCTATAACATGGACCTCTCCTACCAATCCTATATCACCAACCAGGGCCAATACCTGGATAGTTATTACACGGATAACTTTAACGATATGTACAACAACCCCAACCCCGGCCTGTCAGGACATTCCCAGCAGGTCTTCGGTCAGGGCGGACAGGCGACACGGGCCGCTTATACTAATAACTCTACCTTGTTTGAAGACTACCTGACCTGGGACAAACATTTCGGCGAACACCACATCAACGCAGTGGCAGGCTACTCCTGGCAGGATTTTACCTATAATGATGGATTCACCGTCACCACCGCCAATTTCCCCGTCGATAATATCTCGTATAACAACCTTGCTCTCAGCAACCCCTATGCCCTGAGTGGCTTCCAGGTCACCTTCGGCGCCGATGGCCTCTACTACCAGACCCGCCTCATCTCCGATTTCGGCAGGGTCACTTACGACTACAATCAGAAATACCTGCTGCAGGCCTCTATCAGGAGGGATGGCAGTTCTGTATTCGGGGCCGATCACCAATGGGGCTATTTCCCTTCCGTCGGCGTAGGCTGGCGCCTTAGCCAGGAAAGGTTCATGCTGAACCAAACCCTGTTCACCGATCTCAAACTGCGAGGCAGCTACGGGGTCACCGGCAACGCCACCGGCTTTAGCGCCTATACCGCCCAATCCGTCTCCGGCAGCCTCGGCACCTATTACAACGATGGCACCACCACTGCGGCCCTCGGACCCACGCAAGAGACCAATCCTGACCTTCAATGGGAAACGACCGCCACCGCGGACGCCGGCGTTGATTTTACCCTCCTCAGAGGAAAAGTCAGCGGCGCGATAGACGTATATAATAAGACGACTACCAAGATGATTTTCCCCTACCCAGTAGATCCCATCCTGGTCCCTTCCGGCAGCGTCACGGCCAATGGCGGCAAAATGAACAACAAAGGCATCGAGCTTGCTCTCAGCGTAACGCCCGTAGCTACCAAAGCCTTCCGGTGGACCAGCAGCCTTAACCTGGCGCACAATACCAACAAGATCATTAGTCTCAAAAACCCTCTGTTCAGCGGCGGCGACTCCATCCTGCTGGCCGACCCCGAAGGCGGAGGCCAGTCCGGCAGTACCCTCGAGATCCTCAAATCCGGCAAACCCCTGGGACAATTCTTTTCCCTGGAATATGCCGGGCAGAACGCCAGCGGCGTCTCCCAATACGTGTCTGCCACCGGCAAGCTGACGACCACACCTACCCAGGGAGTGGATTATCACTACCTCAGCAATGCACAACCGAAACTCCTGCTCGGCTGGGCCAATAACTTCAGGTATCAGAAATTCGACCTGAATATCTTCCTCCGCGGCACGTTCGGCAACCATGTCTTCAATGCCACCCGGGCAGATCTCTTCCGCCCGGCTACGGCTCAATACGCCAATATTCTAGAGGACGCAGCCCATGAAACGGTGGCGGATTATAACTCATACTTATATTCCTCCCGCTTCATCGAGAGTGGCAGCTACCTGCGCCTCGACAATGCCTCTCTGGGTTACACCCTGCGTGGCTTAGGCGAATATGTCAAATCCCTCAGGATCTATGTGACGGGAAATAACCTCTTCGTCATCACGGGATACCGGGGTATCGATCCCGAGATCAACCAGGGCGGAAATGCACCTGGAGTGGATTATAATAATTTCTATCCCAAAACCCGCACCTTCCTGCTCGGCGCAAACATCTCTTTCTAACGCAAAACTGTAAAAAGCAGATTATGAAAAAAACATTCAACTATATCATCATGGCAGGACTGCTGACAAGCATGTTCTGTTCCTGCCACAAGCTAAGTGTACCGATCACCTCCGAGCTGACCCCCAACGTCTTCCCGCAGGACTCCGCTCAATTCATCCAGGCAGAAGGCCCCGTCTATGTAGCACTCCGGGGCAGCTATGGCGTGGAATATTTCTTCATGCAGACCCTCAGCACCGATGAAGAGATCCTCCCGGCCCGCGGCGGCAACTGGTTCAACTCGGGTGAAAACCAGCAATTGCACTACCATTCCTGGAACAGCGGGAATGCCTACATGGAAAGCATGTGGAGCTGGACTTCAACCATCATCGGCCTGGCAACACAGGAGATGGCGCTCCTCAACGAGGATGAACCCGCCACCACCGCCTCCAAATCGACCAGCATCGCAGAGATCCGTACCGTCCGCGCCTTCGCCTATTTGATGATGATGGACCTGTTCGGCAACGTGCCCATCGATACCGTCGCCGGCAGTTTCGTATCGCAGCCGGCATCACCACGGGCTACTGTAGCCGCCTTTATCGAATCGGAAGTCAAAGCCGCACTCCCTTATCTCAGCTCCACCGTCAACATCACCACCTATGGCCGGGCCACTAAATATACCGCATACGCCCTGCTGGCCAAGCTGTACCTGAATGACAATTACTATACCGCGGGGACGGCACGCTGGAACGATTGCATCGCCGCCTGTGACAGTGTCATCAATTCCGGACTCTTTTCCTTACAGCCGATGTCTACTTACTTCCAGCAGTTTGCCTACAACAACGGCCCGCAGGACCAGGAATTCATTTTTGCCATCCCGGAGAACCCCACCTTCAGCAGCGGCCCCTGGGGCTTCCGCGGCACGAACCTCCACCAGCGGTATGACCTGCCCCGTTCCGAAAAGGCGAAATATCACATTAACTTTACCCCCAGCGCCCCTGAAAGCACCATTCCCAGCTACTATGCGTATTTCTACGACCCGAATGACGTGCGGAACAACCAATGGCTGACAGGACTTCAGTATATGAAAGACGGGGTCACACCCGTAACGGTCACCACCACCAACCTGGGGTACAACCAATTCTATACCGGCTCCGATCCCTCCGGCGTCTACACCTACCAGGTCAATATGACCCCCGATATCATCCTTCGGCAGGATGTCGCCTCATTCGACTGCGGAAATGACGAGACCGCCTGGAACATGGGCTACCGTTGTATCAAGTTCTACCCGGACTCTACTTCCCCAAGCACCGCAATGAATAATGATATCCCCGTTTTTAGATATTCCGATATCCTCCTCATGAAGGCGGAAGCGATCCTGAGAGGCGGTACACCCACCCTCAGTCAAACCGCGCTTTCCCTGGCTAACGAATTGCGCGCCGTACGGACCACTTCGCCGGCCTGGACCAATGTCACCCTCGATTCGATCTACAACGAACGGTGCAGGGAATTCACCCAGGAATCCTGGCATCGGAATGATATGATCAGGTACGGATACTTTGAAAATGCCTGGGGATTCAAGACGGATGCGAACACCCAGCACGAGATCTATCCTATCCCTTTCACCGCCTTGCAGTTGAATACCAAGTTAGTCCAGAATCCTGGCTACTAAGCTATTGATAAGCCTGCCCCGGGGAAAGTTTCCCCGGGGGTTTTTTTTCGATAATTTGCATGGGAAAACCCACCAATATGTTCCGTCTCTTCCTCCCACTTCTGCTCGCCGCTTCACTCGCTCCCCGCCTCGCCCACGCGCAGCGTAACATCACCGCCGCCGCCACTGGCCTCACATCCCCGCAAGCCATCCCCCCGGATCACTCGGCCTGCTACGCCCTCATCCACCGTATCCTCCCTGGCCGCGCCGACGCCTTCCTCGTGGAAAACTTACCCCCCGCCGCCAAAGACAGCTTCGAATTGGAAAGCCGCGGCAACAAGATCATCCTGCGCGGCAATACCGGCGTCGCCGTCGCCTCCGCCCTGTATTATTATTTGAAAAACTTTTGCCATTGCCTGATCACCTGGAATGGCGCCAACCTCCGGCTTCCCACCCACCTCCCGACGATAAAAACAAAGATCGCCGTCAGCTCTCCTTACAAGGACCGCTATTACCTCAACTACTGCACCTTCAATTACAGCATGAGTTGGTGGGACTGGCCCCGGTGGGAAAAAGAGATCGACTGGATGGCCCTCCACGGCATCAATATGCCATTGGCGATCACCGGAGAAGAATATACCTGGGACGTCGTCTATAAGGAAATGGGATTCTCCGACACGGAACTGAATGCCTTCTTTTCAGGGCCCGCTTATTTCGCCTGGCTTTGGATGGGTAACCTCGACGGCTGGGTCGGCCCCCTCACCCGGCATTGGATGACCAGCCACCGCGACCTCCAGACCCGCATCCTCCAAAGAGAAAGAGCGCTGGGCATGACCCCTGTCCTCCCCGCCTTCACCGGCCATGTGCCTCCCGGCTTTCAACAGCACTTCCCAACAGCCAGGCTCAAACGTGTCAACTGGACCAACGGCTTTCCCGACACCTATATCCTGAACTCGGAAGATTCTCTGTTTGATGTCATCGGGAGGAAATTCATCCAAACCCAAACCCGCCTGTTCGGCACCGACCATCTCTATTCTGCCGACACCTTCAATGAAAACGAGCCCCCCTCCGACGATCCCGCTTTCCTCGCCGCACTCAGCCGGCGCCTCTATGAAAGCATGCACCAGGCCGACACTTCCGCCACCTGGGTGATGCAGGGCTGGCTGTTCTATAACGACCGGAAGTTTTGGAAGGCCCCGCAGATCAAGGCTTTGCTCGATGCCGTGCCCGGTGATCGCCTGCTTGTTCTCGATCTGGCCGCCGAGATCCAGCCCATCTGGAAAAGCACGAACGCCTTCTACGGCAAACCCTGGATCTGGAATATGCTCAATAATTTCGGCGGCAACGTCAACCTCTTCGGCCATATGGACGGCGTCGCCTCAGACCCCGCCCTGGCCCTGAAGGATCCAGCCTCCGGTAAGTTCACCGGCATCGGCCTGACCATGGAGGCCATCGAACAGAACCCCGTGCTCTATGAGTTGATGATGGACAACACCTGGCTGTCCCAACCGATAGACCCGCAGGCATGGCTCCATAGTTATGTTCGCAACCGCTACGGTTTCGATAGCGAAGAATTGTTGCAAGCCTGGCAGATCCTCCGTCAAACAGTCTACAACGGCCTTACGATCCGCGACGGCGCCGAATCGATCATCACAGGCCGGCCTACCTTCGACTCCACAACAGTCTGGACCGCCACAAAACTGAACTACCCCCCGCAAGCCCTCCTGCCCGCATGGGACCTCTTCATCCGGGCCGCGTCCCCCACCGACGGCTTCCTCTTCGACCTCACCGACCTCACCCGTCAGGTCCTCGCCAACTACGCCGACCGCCTGCAAAAAAAATGGGTCGACGCCTTCCACGCAAAAGACACGGCCGGCTTTAATCTATACAGTACCCGATTCATCACCCTGATCGAAGACATCGACCGCCTTCTGGCCACCCGCCGCGACTTCCTCCTCGGCCCCTGGATCGCCTCCGCCAGGAACTGGGGCATCACCCCTGCAGAAAAAGATGCCTACGAAAGAAACGCCCGCGACCTCATCACCCTTTGGGGCGACGCCAACAGCCCCCTGCACGAATATGCCAACCGTCAATGGAGCGGACTGCTGGACGACTTCTATAAGGTCCGCTGGCAAAAATTCTTCACGTTATTACACCAAAGCCTCCGGCAGGATAAAACCCCCGACCTCGATCAATTCGAAAAGGAGATCCGCGCATGGGAATGGCATTGGGTCAACGAACACCGATCCTACCCGACAACCCCTGCCGGTGACAGCAGGAAAATGGCCCTGCAGCTTTATCAAAAATATCGTGAATCCATAGCCGCAGCTTATGAGTAATACCCCCGCCTCTCCCCGCCTCGTCTCCCTCGACGCCCTCCGCGGATTCGACATGTTCTGGATCATGAGCGGCGAGCAGATCGTCCACGCCCTCGCAAAAACCACAGGCTGGCCGGTCTTCACTACAATGTCCGATCAATTGCACCATACTGTCTGGAATGGCTTTACTTTCTATGACATGATCTTCCCCCTCTTCCTCTTTATCGCCGGAACAGCCCTCCCTTTTTCCCTGCAGAAAAAAGTACAGCAGGCAGGCGTACCCGCAGCCCATCACCTGCCGTCTTCGGATAAAAACCAACTCATCGGCAGAATGCTCCGGCGTACCCTCATCCTGGTGCTGCTCGGCCTGGTGGTCAACGGCGCCCTTCGCTTCAATGGCCTGGAAAATACCCGTTTCCCAAGCGTACTGGCAAGGATCGGCATCGCCTGGTTCCTTGCCGGACTGATCTATCTTGGTGGCGGCCTCCGCTGGCAGGTGAGCTGGCTACTGGGACTGCTGCTCGGTTATTGGATGGTCATGATCTGCATCCCCGTACCCGGCTACGGCGCAGGCGTGCTCACGATGCAAGGGTCACTGGAATCTTATATAGACCGGTTATTGCTGCCCGGCAGACTGCACGACGGCATCCATGATCCGGAAGGCGTCCTCTCCACCATCCCCGCTATCGGCACGGCCTTGCTGGGCGTATTGACGGGCAGCTTCCTGCAATGGGAATCCGCCGCGTGGCCGATGTGGAAAAAGGCTGCCGCCCTTGCCGCAGCAGGCGCCCTGCTGGTATTACTGGGCTTCGCCTGGGGATTCGCCTTCCCCATAAACAAACGCCTCTGGACCAGTTCCTTCGTACTCTATGCCGGTGGATTCAGCCTGCTTCTCCTCAGCATCTTTTATGCGATCATCGACGTGGCCGGGTACAGGAAATGGGCCTTCCCCCTCGTCGTCATCGGTGCTAATTCGATCCTCATCTACGTCGCTTCAGAAGGCGCCATCGACTTCGCTCACACTGCTAATTATTTTTTCGGCGGCCTCATCCACCTTTCTCCCCTGAATGGACAACAGGTCTGGACAGCAATCTCGGTGACAATGATCCAATGGATCTTTCTGTATATCCTTTATAAGAAGAAAATTTTTCTGAAAGTATAATCTAAATTGGCGTTTCTATGACAACGAACTTCTCACTATTACTGATAGCCGGCCTATGGGCCACCTCATTCGTCCCGGGCACGACCATCCCCCGTATCACAACCCCCCATATCCCCTCCCCCGGTATCACCACCCTCGATATCACCACCCTCGGCGCCAAAGGCGACGGCCAAACCATGAATACCACCTGCATTCAGCAGGCGATCGACTCTATCGCCGCAACAGGCGGCGGAGAAGTGCTAATCCCGGCAGGCCATTTCGTCACCGGCGTGATCCGGCTGCGATCAGGCGTAGAGCTCCACCTGGCAGACAGCGCAGTGCTGCAAGGTTCTACCCACCGCACCGATTATGGAGGCGCACGGGCTTCGGCCTTACTAATAGCAGACAATCAGCATGATATCTCCGTCACCGGCAAAGGCGTCATCGACGGCCGCGGCCGCGAAGTGGTGGCGGATGTATTCAGAATGCTGAAAGAAGGCACCCTTCAGGACCCGGAATGGCAGCATGAAAATCCCTGGCATCAGAAACGGCCCACCGAATCCAACCGGCCGGGTATCATCGACTTCAAACATTGTGACGGAGTAAAGATCATAGATGTCACTCTGAAAGATGCAGCCGCCTGGGTGCAGACCTATACGGAATGTACCCGCCTCACCCTGGAGGGTATGCGCGTGGAAAGCACCGCCTACTTTAACAATGATGGAATCGACGTGGTCGACTGTAAGGATGTACGCATCGCCGGTTGCCATGTGAATGCCGCAGATGATGGCATCTGCCTCAAATCCAGCAATGCCGAAAGCCGCTGCGATAAGGTAGTGGTCGAAAATTGCGTGGTCCGTTCCAGCGCCAGTGCTGTAAAATTCGGCACAGCATCCCGCGGCGGGTTTAAGAATGTCAGCATCCGCAATATTACCGTCTATGATACCTACCGTTCGGCCATCGCCCTGGAATCGGTCGACGGTGGGACCCTCGAAGATGTACAGATACAAGGCATCACTGCCCGCAATACAGGCAACGCTATTTTTATCCGCCTCGGCCATCGCAGACAAAACATCCCGCCCGGCATCATCCGGCATATTACAATTAAGGACGTCACCGTAGAAGTGCCCGCTGGTAAACCCGACAAAGGCTATGAGACAGAAGGACCCGACATTCTCTATCCGCATAATATATTCCCTTCCTCGATCACGGGCATCCCCGGACACCCGGTGGAAGACGTCACCCTGGAAAACATCAGGATCATCTACCACGGAAAAGACGACCCCGCCGCCGGCCGGTATGGCCCGGACAGCCTGGATCAGGTCCCCGAAAATGAAAAGGATTACCCCGAATTCTCTATGTTTGGCGAAATGCCCGCCTGGGGCTTCTATGTCCGTCATGCAAAAGACATCCACTTCCGCCATGTCTCGCTCAGCCGGGAATCACCAAGCTTCCGCCCCGCGACCATTTTCGATGATGTCCAGGGATTTACCCTTGAACACTGCCGCCCGGCTCCAATTTTTGTCCGGTCAAATAAGGCTGCTCCCGGTTCTTCAAAAAAATAAGTATATTTAAATGATCGCTATATTTGTCCTGCAAACCGTATACCCGCCTTCCCCGGCCCATCCTATCCCCCGGAATCCTATCAGTCGGACTACCAACCGGCCGGCCGCCAGACCAACCCGACACTACGCCCCAAACAGTAGCAACCTGATCCAACATCCCACTCCTCTTATCTCACGAAAAAGCTGAGAACGATGATCGCCAATTCGGCCAGTACTCCGACGAAGAGGAAAGGAATAGTATATTTAGTCGGTAAGGCCGCCAGGCTAGTCACAAACACCAGCACTAAAGGAACCATTGCAGCAATGATTAAACCGAACGCCCCGCCGTTAAACAGGATCGCAGACATCGTGATCGGGAAAAAGAAGGCGGTCATCACCGTGATGGAAAAACCTACCCACCCGACATGGTGATCCACATCTTCGTTTTCGGCCCAATCGAAAAACCGCTCAATAAAGGACGGATGGCTAACCACTGGCCTGTAAAGGGGAACCACTTGTCCCCGGGAAATTGTAGTCGACATATTACTCAGTTTTAGACTACAAAAATGGCCAGGAAAATTGCCATAATACATGACCGCCATCATGCCTTCACCTGATCATAAGCTTCCCTGATCGCTTTTGTACCCGTCAAATCAGGATAGCCTGGTTCTTCCAAAAAATCAGTACATTTATTCAAACTCCATCTGATCAATGAAACGCTTCCCTGTCCTTCTAACAACACTCCTCAGTTCATTCGCCGTCTTCGCCCAACCGTCTGCAGCGCAGGTCCCTTACGGCAACAATCCTGCGGCAGGCCACTACCTCGAGACTCGAGGATTCAAATTATATTACGAGACTTATGGCCAGGGCGCCCCTTTACTGCTCTTACACGGCAACGGAGGCTCCATCGACAACATGAGCAACCAGATACCTTACTTTTCCCGTGATTACAAAGTCATCGCCATCGACACCAGGGCACACGGCAAATCCCAAAACCCGTCGGATTCCCTGACCTTCGAACAGATCGTCGACGACTTCAACGCCTTGCTCGATACCCTCCACCTCGACAGCTGTTACGTCATCGGGTGGAGCGACGGCGGCATCGATGCCCTCCTGCTCGCCATCCGCCATCCGGACAAGGTGAAAAAGATGGCCTTCACCGGCGCCAATCTATGGCCCGATACCACCGGCCTCACGCCGTTTGTATGGAATTTGATTCAAAAGGAAAATGTCGCGCTCCACAAGCAATCGCCGTCACCTGAGGTCAAAAGGCAACTCCAGATCTCTGACCTGGACCTCTATCAACCCCATATAACCCTGGACCAGTTGCACCACATCAGTTGCCCCACGCTCGTCATCGGCGGCGACCACGACGCCATCCCGGTCCTCCATACGGTCCTCATTGCCCAGAATATCCCGCAATCCTATCTTTGGATCGTGCCCAACTCAGGTCATTCGGTGCCGGTATTCAAAAAAGATCAATTCAATACCCTGATCCATGATTTCTTTGCCCAACCGTACCGGAAGATCGAAGGGTTAGCGACGTTTCAATAACGCCCGCGGCAACCTTTAAATGATGTTAATAGCTATGCCTCTTCCTGAAGTTCGATGGGTTCTCTCCCGCTAGCGCTTTAAATAATTTATTGAAATAGGATAAACTGTCCAGACCGATGGCATAACAGGTTTCACTGACATTGTCCCCCTGCATCAGCAGGTTTTTAGCCCTCTCGATCCTGTATTGATTCAAAAAATCAGTGAACGTCATGTTGGTCTGTCGTTTGAAATAACGGCAGAAGGCAGGTGTGGTTAGATTTACTTTCCTCGCGACCACATTGACGTCGGGATCGCTGTGATAGTGAGCATCGATATATTCATACACCGCGCCCATCCTGATCTTATCTTTCAGAATAAAGTTTCGGCTCTCCAGGTCATGATTCAACATCGTCCTTTCCGCTGACCCGGCCAATAATTGCAAAATAGAGATCAACTGCAGCAGCTGATCGAACGCAGACAAAACGCTTAACTCCTTCAATCGTCTCCCAACAGCAAGCTTCGTGTCACCATAAAAAGCAATCCCATACGCCGCATCCTTGAATAATGCAGCGATATCCGATAACTCGGGAGCCAGGCCCAGCGCCGTCCCCATAAAATCACACCTCAACTGAACAACGATCTGGTGGTAGTCACTCCTCAACCGGTAGTCGAAATTCAGGTGCGGTAGATTACCGCCAATAAAAACCAGGTCATTTTGGGTGTAAGTGGAAATATGCGTTCCGACATGCCGGATCCCCGCATCAGCCTCCACATACACCAATTCGAACTCCGGGTGATAATGCCACAGGAAAGTATTTCGCAAACCTTTACAAGTGCCCTAGCTTTGTCGGATAAAACAGCAAATCATGCAAACAGCCACCATGAACGCCCACAAGGATATACCGGGCAACCCTTCGACCGCTAAATCTAGTCGGCAAAGACTGAACGACCGTAACAACGGCCAGCCGCTTCGCGTATTAAGTGATGAAGACTGGAATTTCTGGATCACTAACAGCTACGTGATCATAAAAAATGCAGTTCCCGCGGCACACGCCAAAAGGCTCGCCGATTACCTTTGGCAATACGAAGACAAAGACCCGGAAGATATGTCAACCTGGTACAGGAGGCCCAATACCGAAATGCAGATGAAAGAGTTGAACAACACAGGCATGGTGGAGATCTACAATCATCAGTATATGTGGGACAACAGGCAATATCCCCGTATCCATCAGGCATTTGCCGATATCTGGGGGACCGAAAAGCTCTGGGTCACGATCGACAGGGCAAACCTGAATTTCCCTATACGGCCAGGTTTTGAATATAAAGGTTTCATTCATTGGGATTATGATCCGGAGACAAAGCCTCAGAACGTGCAGGGCGTATTGGCGCTGGCGGATCAGACCGACGAAGACATGGGCGGCTTTCAGTGTATACCCGAACTTTTCCGCACTTATGATAGTTGGAAACTAACCCAACCCGCCAATCGTGATCATTTTAAACCTGACCCCACAGGCTTCGATAAGGTCAAAGTAAAAATGGCAGCCGGGGATCTTTTGATATTCAACAGCCTCCAGCCCCATGGCATCCGGCCCAATAACAGCGGCGATAAAGTCCGCATCGCACAGTATATCTCCATGATGCCCGCCGATGAAGAAAATCAACAGCTCAGGCAATGGCGGATCAACAGTTGGCAAAGCAGAGATGCAATGGAAGGCTACGCTTTTCCCGGTGATCCGCAGAAAAGGGAACACCAGAACCCTATTGCCCAATTAACTCCTTTGGGAGAAAAGCTATTGGGCTTGACAAACTGGTAGCCTCTATTTCACCATCCCCGCCGCATTCTCCAACACCACGTGCGACAATACCGCCGTATCGGTCTTCGCCGGCAAATGCGAGCAAAAGCCTATTCCTGCATAAAACGGCCCCTCAATATGCAGCTGCACCGGATCTCCCATCTGATGCATCGGTTCCCCGTGCATGCTGATCCATACGGTGAAGGAATCCCCCTGCTTTTGGATCCCGATACGCTTCGCAAGACCGATGTTCAGGCTGTCAGTAGAATGATCCTTTCGGTGATTGACCCGTTCTTCCTTCATCATCTGCCCCGCATCGGCCCGCCAGGCCAGATGCATCAGGCCTGCGCCATGCAATGCCACCACCATCTCTTTGGAATCGTCGTCAAGGCTCTGCCGGATGACCAGCACTGCCTTCCGGTCATTATAGCCGGTCGAATCGGGAAAGGCCACATCGGCAGCGAGCGACACGTCGCCGGACATCTTCTTCCATAAATAACGGAACTCATCCCGCTGATACCAGACATTGTAGCCCGCAGAGACGATAGTGTACTGGCCGGTCGCACGGTCATAGCTGGACGAACCCGCTACCAGCGCTGACCCTACGTCGGTCTGGCCCCGGAAGATGCCGATTTTCCGGTTCTCTGTCCGGGCCGGCCGGTGAAAGTCCGCCGGAGGGGGCACCTGCTTGTGAGTGGCTGATCCGGGTAACGCCCAATCGGGCACTTCCACGCCCGAAGGGGATGTTTGCGCGGAGACAATAGAAGTTGTCGTACATAATAAAATGATAGGCAGAATCGTAGATAGTTTTTTCATGGGGTAAATCTAGCGCCCGGCGCCAATTTTTATGCATTTCGCGCTACATCAATACTACATCATACCAATAGGCGGCTATCTCTTTACTACATCTGGCCCTTTTTGTATAGCCCCACCAGGTCACCCTGGGCAAGAATATGCCCCTGCATAGCCTTCTCTAACCCCGCTTTGTCTGTCTGCGCCGATAGATCCAGTCGTGTATCGAGAACATAGACCATGAAATGATAGTGATGGACGCCACTGGGCGGGCATGGCCCCATATAACCGGCTTTGCCTCCCCCGTTCAAGCCCTGCACCCCTCCTTTGAACCCTTCCGGAATATCCTGCACCGGATCGATATTAAATGCCACCCAGTGCGTAAAACCGCCGGGGTGGGATGCATCAGGATCGTGTACAATGATCGCCAGGGATTTGGTTTGTGAAGGAAATTCCCCGAGATGGAGTGCCGGGCTCATGCTGGCCCCTTCGCAGGTGAATTTGGCGGGGATCATGGTGCCGGCATTGAAGGCCGGGCTACTGACCATTAAAGTGGCATATGTCATAATAAGGTTGATTAACGTTAGCATAAAAGCTTTCCATTGCTTCTGCAAACGACATACCATCCCCTCCGCGCCTCTCTCCGCATCCCCGGCCCAAACCCCGCTCTCGCTGCCCCCGCAACCCGCCCCCACTCGCCCCCTACTCCAACTCTTTCAGCTCCTGCTCCATCTCCTTCCTGATCGCATGCTCCATATGCTGTTCATCGATCGAATGGGACTCCGTCAGCGTATCCTGTTTCTTCGCAAATTCACTCAGCTGGGTATAGTATTTCTGAATGACCTTCAACTCCTCCTCGGTCATTCCCTCCACATTCACCAGGCGATTGCTCGCCGATCCATGAGCCGCAACCAGTTCATTCAACTTCAGCTGGATCGCCAGCGAATCCTTATTCTGCGTCTTCTGTATCAAAAAAACCATGAGAATGGTGATCACGCTGGATAACGTTTGGATGATACTAGCCCATTTCTCGGCAAAATGAAAGAAAACCCCACTCACCGCCCAAACTCCCACGACGAAAAAGCTGCAAATGAGCGCCATATTACTACCCGCCGCGGCAATGATCTTCAACGCAAGACCCTCAACCTTCTTTGAAATATGCATGATACGCCTTTTGATTAACTACAGGTATAGCCTGCATTATTTATGCCGAAACCCAAAGACCCCATTCCCGCGGCAAGCCGCCCCAGACACCCTTAGCATAATCTGTATGACAATCGTTTATCTCCCCGAAGCCGGACAGAAGAGTCGCCGTGATCCGGCTGCGATCCGGCAACCTGCCAAATGGCATCGCGATGGTCAAACAGGCCTACGCCTCCGCAGCCCCCGCCTATCCCTTTGAATACACCTTCCTCGACCAGAAATTCGACGAGATCTATCGCAAAGACATCCGCCAGCAAAGCATACTCAGTATCTTTTCCTGTCTCGCCATCATGATCGCCTGCCTCGGCCTCTTTGGACTGGCTTCCTTCACCGCCGCCAAACGCACCAAAGAGATCGGTGTCAGAAAAGTACTCGGCTCATCGGTTCAGAATGTTGTTTTCCTGCTGTCGGCATCGGTCACAGTCGCCATCGCTTTGCTGACCATAGGCTTCAAGGCAGTCCGCGCAGCACTCGCCAACCCGACGAAAAGCCTGAAGAGCGAGTGACCCCACCCGCACGCACTTCCCTCCGACGCAGGCGCACCTCCCTGGAAACTAGTGGAAACCATTACAATTCAACTAGGGGCTTCGCCTAAAATAAGCTCCCCGCCAGGCAATAACATAGCATATTTCGACGATATAAGGACGACCCGTAGATATCGCTTATTCTATGAACAATCGTCGCCTGATAACACTTTTCGGCTGTATACTATCCTTTTCCGCTCTCCACGCTCAGAACCCGGGCGGCATCGGAACCACCAACCTGATGTTTTGGCTGCGGGGAGACGCAGGCATTACCACCGGCGCCACCTTCACCTGGGCCGACCAATCAGGCCAGGGCAGGAATAGCGTCCAGGCTACAGCAGCTGACCAGCCTACCGTCACCACCGCGACGGCAGATTACATGAATTACAACCCGGGCATCAAGATCGTGGCCGATCAATGGCTGATCATGGCCAATGGCCTCAATAATGCCGGCACCACGGCCAATGAAATTTTCCTGGTCTATAAAGAGTTGACCGGCGCCCCCGACGGAATGGTGCTGGGAACGGAAGTCCCCGGTAACCGCAGCTATTTCTATGGCAGCGGCGTTGTCCAATATGGAAATTCCGGGAAGCCGGCAACCAGCGCACCCGGGTATGTCGCGAACGCCCCGGATATCTTTGTCGGCAAATTCTTCACCACAGATGCCGCACAGGCCGCCAATGGCGCTGTCTTCTCGGCTCTGGCGCCTGTCAATCCACCCGCCGCCTTCGCCACTCCCGTCGCCGTCGGAGCACAGCCCAACAATGGCGGCGGCTATAACGCATTTGGCTATTCGGGAAATGTCATGGAGTTGGTAGGCTATAATGCCGAGGTCGATCTGACCGGCACCGAAAGACAACAGGTAGAAAGCTACCTCGCCATCAAATATGGCATCACCCTCGACAGCGTCGGGACGGGCGGGAACTATTACAATTCGTCAGGCAACTCTGTCTACCAGGGCGGAGGCGGAGCGGGCTACTTCAACGATATCCTCGGCATCGCCCGGGATGACAACGAATCCCTTTACCAGCGGCAATCGCACCTTTTGTCGGATTTCGTGCGGCTCTATCTCGGCGCCACGCCTCTCGCCACAACAACCAACCAGGCCAACACCGGCACTTTCACCGCCAATCAATCCTATATCGTCATGGGTGACAACCTGGGCAACTTATGCGGATCCGGTAGCAACATAACCGCTAAACCCGTCACGGTCGACCAACGGCTGGACCGGGAGTGGAAGATCACCTACAACACCACGGCCAACGCCTTTAACATGGACATCACGCTGGCCTCCTGTGCGCCCTTCTCTTCGGGCACGGGCAATACTTCCGATCTGGAACTGCTCTATTCCACGACTTCGCCCAACCTCACAACCGGCACCATCATGGCCAACAATACCAACGGCATGACGATTTCCCTTTCCGCCGGCGGTGTCGTGACGATTGCAGGACTTAACAACGCACTGGCATCCATGGCCGCTGCCGTTGCAACCGGGACAACGGTTTATTTTACCCTGGCGTCTGATCAATTTGACGTCCTTCCGCTGCAGTTGACAAATTTCGCGGCGGTGGCCGAACCCTCGACAAAGTCCGTCGGCCTCAGCTGGACAATGACCGACGAAACCGGCCTGGATTATTTCCGGGTTATGCGCTTGTCTGATGGCACGAATTGGCAGCAGATCGGCCAGGTAGCTGCCTCGGGAAACGCCGTCGGCCCCGATAACTATCTGTTTACCGATCCATCACCGCTCAGCGGTAACAATGAGTATAGATTGCAGATGGTCAACCAGGACGGAAGTGAATCCTGGTCGTCGATCGTCTCAGTCGGATTCCAGACGGCTTCATCATCTGTCACCCTATTTCCCAATCCCGCCTCCAACCAGGTCGTTATTCAGTGTCCCGGGCAATCGCTGTCGGCATCGACTGTACGTTTGTATTCGGCCATCGGAGAGACGCTGCCCTTGCAGATCACCGCCGGCACAGGTATCGCAACCCTTTCCCTCACCGGATTGGTGCCGGGAGTATATTTCCTGCAGGTAAAAACGCCATCGGGCTGGCAAACGCTCAGGTTGCTCAGGAATTAAAAACATCAGGGTACCCAAACCATCCTATCCCCGAACCTTATACCGGCGCCTATGCGCAGCAGGACGCACCGGATCTTGCCGGTAGGCCGCCCATGCCGCAGTGAAGGCAGCCCCATAATAGAGTATCAGCGAGACATAAAAAAGAAACAGCAGCACGATGACAAACGAGCCCGCCGCGCCGTAGAGACGTTTAATGTTACTCGACAGCAGCACCCATCCCAGGAAAAATTTCCCCCCAGTGAATAACGCGCCGGTCAATAGCGCGCCGGTGCACGTGATGCCGAAAGAAAATCGCCCATCCGGCAAATAGAGGAAGAGGATAGCGATCCATCCCGTAACAATCACGAATGAGATGAGTTGCTGCAGTATAAAATACAGCACATGCCCGGTCCCGGAGCCCATTCCGCTGATGTTATCACGCAGTACCACCAAAAAGGCCTCTCCTGCCAGGTCCAACAGGAATAGCAGACCGGCCAGTAGGATCAGCAAAATGGCCCGCAGTCTTGGCAACAGCGTATCAGCCAACCTTCCCTCGGTTATTTGCACCTCCCACAATTGATTGATGGAATCCTTGATCACTTTGAATAGGGTGGTGACCACGAACAGGAGAAAAATAAATCCGCCGACGGCGATATAGGTGTTAGTCGCCAACCGTTGAAAGCCTTGCAGTGTATCCTTGATCTGCCGCACCCCGGGATGACCAAGAATATACGACAGGCTCCTGAACAGATGGTCGCTCAGCTTACCCGGGTTCAGCACGAGCCCGAATAGCTGTATCAGGATGATCAGGATGAAGGGCAGGGAAAAACTGGTAAAGAAAGCCGTAGCCCCGGCCATCCGCAAAGGATCATTTTTTCTGAGCAGGACGAACGCTTTTTGCGGTATTTGCCACGCTCCCTTCAAGATCGGTCTTTTTCGTTCATGTCGCAAAATACGACCCTTATGCTCTCCTTCCTCTTACTGGATAAAGATTTTACCGGCAATGGTTCCCGCGGATGTCCCCACACGCACCAGGTAGATTCCTGGCATTAACCTTCTGCCGATCGTCACAGGTATCGATCCATTTGCAGGCGCAGCCTGCAGGCTGAATACCGTCCGTCCCGACAGGTCGACGAGGGCCACTACACACGAGCCGCTGATCGCGCTCCCCGGGTGTACGGTAAACTGGTCTGTCGCCGGATTGGGATAAATGTTCATGGCGGAAGCAGTAACCGTAGTCCCGATGTTGACCACCACAACGGGGGAATACCCTGTCGTTCCGTCTGTATTAACTTCATCAAGCCGGTAGCTATAGGTCCCCGGTTGCAGCGAGAGGTCTGTGTAAGAATAATTTTCGGGTGTATTATTATCGCCCAGACTTTTTACAGTCCCGATCGTGGAATATTGGACCCCGTCCCCGCTCCTTTCGACATTGAAGTGGTCGATGCCTGGCGCCAGGACCGTGTTCCAATTCAGCAATACATCGCTGCCGGATACCCGGCCGCTGAAATCCGTCATCGAAATGGCCAGTGTCACGCTGCCGCCATTGCCCATGACGCCGCCGTTATTGACCCCCGATCCGTTGGCTGCATAGGTTGTAGCAGGAGTACTGTTCATACCTCCGGTGCCGTAATTGCTGGTCGAAGTAATATTGGTCGTTGGGATGACAGCGGGGTAAATAATGACTCCCTGACCGCCCCCACCGCCGCCGCCGTGCGACCCGGGGTCCGTTACATTACCGCCGTTGCCGCCATTACCTTGCACGGTCAGCGGACAGCTGGACGGCACATTAAAGCTGCTGACGGCCATCACGATCGATCCGGCCGCACCGCCGCCGCCCGATCCGTCATTGCCACTGTTGGAAGCAGTGTTGCCATTGGCGGAGATGGTGACAGAGCCGGTACAGCTCGTAGCTAATGTATTGGCCTGTAACAGTATGATGCCTCCTCCGTTCGCACCCGCCGTTCCGACGCTGTTATTTTCTTGCCCTCCTCCACCGCCACCGCCCATGAAAATGCGGAACTGGGAAATATAGGTACCGACCGAATTTCCGCCAATCCCACCGCTGGGCGTGGTGCTGCAGGTCCAGCCTGGGCCACCCTGGCCTCCGGAAGTATAATTGCTGCCGCCACCGCCTCCCCCGTTATCATCACTGCCGCCACCCGCGCCGCTGGCCAGTGGAGCACGCCCATACAGAAAGCCGGTAGCGTTCGCCTGGATGCCCTCCCCTTTCGTAGCATAGTTAGATGAATTGTTGGCGTACACGCCAGGCTCACAATCGACTTCATAATTCGAAGAGGAACTGCCCCCCCGGAATCCCGCGCCGTTCGCCGTGATGGGGTAGGCAACCGTTAACGTTCCGGGTACCCGCATGGCTACGACGCCACCGATCTTTCCGTTCCACGCCAGCGCCGTAATTGCAGCAGTCGTGGTATAGTTAGGTGTTCCGAAGGACGGAAAGCTGATGATTTGAACGGCGCTGCTGCCGCCAAAATTATAAGTATTGGTCGGATTCGCCGATATCGTGATCGAAGTGGGCAATCCCGCAATAGAAGTGACGGTGACCACCTCATACATCCCGGCATTGGCGATGGTGCTGAGAGTACCATAACTGGAAGTATTTGTAGTGTTGGAACCGGCTACGTTATCCTGCATTTGCATGATGATGATCTGTCCACCAACGGTGAAGCTGCCATACGTTTGATTGAGGCTCGACAGGGTCAGCGTAGTCCCGCTGATCGACGACACGGACGCGTACGCATTGATTTGAGCGGCGGCATTCAAAGAAGAACTCAGAAAGGCAAATAAGCAGAGAACGGGAGTAAAAAGGTGTTTCATAATACGGATTAAGTAACAACTCATACTCCTACGCCATGCCAATACATAAATCGTTGATAATAAATTCTTTAACCGCTTAAAAAATCGGTCCGGATTCTACAGATGGGAATGTGTTCTCAAAAATAACATTTAGGGCTAAAATAATGGACGTTAGCACAACAGGTAAAAAGGATCAACCTCTATATTCGTTTCTTTAAATTTGCTATATGAAATTAGTCGCGATGGCTTGTCTTGCCGCATGGGCAGGTGTATGCTGTCTCCTTGCATTCGCCGGCACAGGCTGTTCCAAGATGGCAACCAAAACCTCGTCCACTGCCGACTCCAGTCAATCCGGCACTTCGTCTACCGTCGACAGCACTCCTTCATCGTCGTTTGCCTATGGGTCTGACGTCAGTTGGGTCACTGAAATGGAAGACTCGGGCTATCTATTCTATAATAATAGCGGCGTCGGGCAAAACCTTTTTACCATCCTCGGCGGGAAGGGCATCAATGCGATCCGGCTGCGGGTTTGGGTCAACCCGGCCGGCGGCTGGTGCAACACGACGGATGTCGTGAATAAGGCGTTGAGCGCCAAGGCCGCCGGAATGAAAATCCTGATCGACTTCCATTACAGCGATACCTGGGCAGACCCCGGCGATCAGAATGTACCTGCCGCCTGGGCCAACCAGACCTTTACTCAACTGGTAGCAACTGTGAACAGCTACACCCAGGGGGTATTGGATACCCTCCAACAAAACGGGATTACCCCAACCTGGGTGCAGGTGGGTAATGAGACCAACAACGGCATGCTATGGCCTGACGGCGAAGCGTCTCTCAACATGCAGCAATATGCCTCGCTGGTTACCGCTGGCTATAATGCGACGAAGACAGTCTTTCCCTCCTGTAAAGTGATTGTCCATCTGGCCAATGGATATGACACCACGGATTTCGAGTGGTTATTCGACGGCCTTAAAGCCAATGGCGCCTCCTGGGACATCATCGGGATGTCCTTGTATCCCACCGCCGGTAATTATGCCACCTATGATGCCGAATGCCAGGCCAATATGCAGTTGATGCAATCCCGCTACGGCAAACAGGTCATGATCTGTGAAGTAGGCTTCGCCGAGAACGATCCCACCGATGCCGAAGCCTTCCTGAAAGATATCATCGGCAAGACCCGGGCGGTCGGCGGCCTCGGTGTCTTTTACTGGGAACCGGAATGTTACAACAATTGGCAGGGATACGGCTTGGGCGCCTTCGGCTCCAACGGCGAGCCGACCGCAGCAATGAACGCGTTTTAATCCGTAATGCCCATGAGCTTGTTCGGGCGGCTAATCTTGTTCGTCTTTCCTTCGAAAATGATAACAACCCCCGGTTGCAGGGTACAATTCGATCCGATCCGAACCCGCTTATTGATCGTGATCGGACCCAAATGATAGATGACCAATCCGGGACCTGCGATGAGTAACTTGATACATTTCCGCCGGTATCGGTAAAAGACGATAGCATATCGCAAATATTGAAAGGGGTTCTTTTTGCTTTACCCAATCTTTCAGCAGACTTTTCTTCCGACTACCCATTGCCCTTTTATCTGCTTCAATGTATCGGCGATAATCCGTTTTATTCAATATCATAGTTCAAAGATAGCCTTGTTTCCCCCTCCAAACCTGCTCGAAATTCCCTATCTTCAATAGATTCCGCCGATTGCTCCGCCATTCACCCGCTCAATGCCGATCTATGTCAATCCGAATAGCCATCAATCACAAGACCACATACCGATACGACCGCTTCGTATCCTTATCCCCCCATGTCTTCCGTCTGCGACCGGCCGTCCATTCCCGCACCCCCATCGAAGCCTATTCCTTCAAAGTCACCCCCAAAGACCATTTCATCAACTGGCAGCAGGACCCTTTCGGTAATTACCAGGCCAGAGTGGTCTTCCCTGAAAAGACAAAAGAACTCAGCATCGAGGTGGAGGTCATCGCCGACATGATCGTCATCAACCCCTTCGATTTCTTCGTGGAAGACTATGCACAGCAATACCCGTTCGCCTACACCCCGCAATTGGCCGGCGAACTCATCCCCTATCTCCAGATAAAAGAGGACGGCCCCTTGCTCGATCAGTGGCTGTCGTCTATCGACACCAGCCCCAAGAATATCAATGACTTCCTCGTCTATATCAACCAGAAAGTCAATCAGGATATAAAATACAACATCCGCATGGAGGCAGGCGTCCAAACCTGCGAACAAACCCTTTCCCTCACCCTCGGCTCCTGCCGCGATTCCGCATGGCTGCTGGTGAATATCCTCCGCCGCCTCGGCCTGGCCGCAAGGTTCGTCTCCGGCTACCTGATCCAATTGACCGCCGATATCAAATCGCTGGACGGCCCTTCGGGTCCACAACAGGATTTTACCGACCTCCACGCATGGACGGAAGTCTACATACCGGGAGCGGGCTGGATTGGCATGGACCCTACCTCCGGACTATTTGCCGGCGAAGGCCATATCCCCCTGGCCTGTACGCCTGATTATGTCAGCGCAGCCCCGGTCGTCGGGGCGACGGATGAATGCGAAACTGAATTTTCTTTCTCCAATACAGTCACCCGCATCCACGAAGATCCCCGGGTGACGAAACCATATACCGACGAACAATGGGCCACCATCAACGCTACCGGCTATAAGGTGGATGAAGACCTGCAAAAAGGTGACCTGCGGCTGACCATGGGCGGCGAACCGACCTTTGTCTCCATCGACGACATGGAGTCTGCCCAGTGGAACACCGGCGCCGATGGCGCGGACAAACGTATTCGTGCCCACGACCTCATCTTCCGCCTCCGCAAAAACTTCGGCCCCGATGGCATGATCCACTATGGCCAGGGCAAATGGTACCCGGGCGAACCGCTCCCCCGCTGGCAATATGGGCTGTTCTGGCGAAAAGACGGTGTCCCTCTTTGGAGGAATATCCGGCTGATCGCCCGCGAAGAACCCATCGAAAAAATCGCGCCCGAAGAACCGGAAAAAAAAACCAAGCCCCCCGATGCTGCCACATTCATCGCAGAACTCGCCCGCCACCTCGCCGTCAGCGAAGACAACATCACCCCGGCCTATGAAGACACCTTCTATTGGCTCTGGACGGAAGGCAAACTCCCGGTCAATATCGACCCCCTCAAGGCAGCGCTCAAAGACCCTATCGAACGCCGCAGCCTCGCCCAACTGCTGGATACTGGGCTCGATACCCCCGCCGGCTATACGCTACCCCTGAAATGGAATTATTGGACAAGCAAATGGAGAAGCTGCAAATGGTCGCTGAAAAGAGGTCACCTGTTCCTCGTCCCCGGCAACTCACCTATCGGCCTGCGCCTCCCCCTCGATTCCCTTCCCGCCGTCTCCAAAGACAAGGAACCACAACAGGTTGAACGCAGCCTGTTCGAAGAACTGCCGCCCCTGGGAGATTATCGTGCCATAGTCAACAACCGCTATATTCATCGACCCGCCCCCGTCGAACTCGAAATCGAATCCATCAAAACTACCCTCTGCGCCGAAGTCCGCGACGGCATCCTCTATATTTTCCTCCCGCCCATGGACTACCTCGAGCATTACCTCGACGCCGTCTCCTCCATCGAGGCCACCGCCGAAAAACTCGACATGCCGGTCCGCATCGAAGGCTATGAACCACCCCGCGACTACCGGCTGGAACGCCTCGTCGTCTCCCCGGACCCCGGTGTCATCGAAGTGAATATCCATCCCGCTGCCAGCTGGAAAGACCTGGTCCATACCATCGACACGCTCTACGAACAAGCCTTCCTGTCGCGCCTCGGCACGGAAAAATTCATGCTCGACGGCAGACATACCGGCACTGGCGGCGGCAACCATATCACGATCGGTGGAGCGAAACCCGCCGATAGCCCGCTGTTGCGAAGACCCGATCTGCTGAGAAGTCTCATTGCCTATTGGCAACATCACCCCGGACTGTCCTATCTGTTCAGCAGCGCATTCGTCGGCGCCACCAGCCAGGCCCCCCGCATGGACGAAGGCCTCGATGACAGACCCTATGAAATGGAGCTTGCCTTCAGCCAGGTTCCCGACTCCGGCTTCATCCCCTTCTACCTCGTCGACCGCATCTTCCGGCATTTGCTGACGGATATCACCGGCAACACGCATCGATCGGAATTCTGCATCGATAAATTATATTCCCCGGATACCTCAGCTGGCAGGCTCGGCATCCTCGAATTCCGCGCCTTCGACATGCCCCCGCACCGGCAAATGAGCCTCGTTCAAATGTTGCTGATCCGCGCACTCATCGCAAAATTCTGGCATCAACCTTACAAACACGGCCTGGTCCGCTGGGGTACGGAACTGCATGACAAGTTCCTGCTCCCGCATTACGTCCGGCAGGATCTGCAGGAAGTGGTCAATGACCTGAACGCCGCCGGTTATCCCTTCTCGTTAAGCTGGTTCGATCCTTTCCTGGAATTCCGGTTCCCGCATTATGGAACGGTGAAGCTGCGGGGGATGGAAATGGAAGTTCGCATGGCCATCGAACCCTGGAACGTACTCGGTGAGGAAATGTCCTCCTCGGGCACAGCCCGCTACGTCGACTCCTCCCTCGAAAAAATAGAGATCAAACTCAAAGGCCTCAACGGCTCCCGATATGTATTGCTGTGCAACGGCCTGCGCGTTCCGCTGGTCGCGACGGGCGTCAAAGAGGAATATGTTTGCGGTATCCGCTACAGGGCCTGGCAGCCGCCTTCCGCACTCCATCCCACTATCGGCGTCGATGCGCCGATCACTTTCGATATTATCGATACCTGGAATAGCCGCTCCATCGGCGGTTGCACCTATCATGTCGCCCACCCCGGCGGCCGTAGCTATGAGGTCTTCCCTGTCAATAGTTACGAAGCGGAATCCCGGCGCGTCAATCGTTTCAGCACCATCTCATATACCCAGGACCCCCTGCCCCCTTCGCCCGGACTGTCCGGAATAAAACGTTACATCACACAGGACCGCCTGCCCTTCCTCTGCGACCCGCCCGAAGAATCGGTCAATAAGGAATTCCCATATACTTTGGATCTCAGACGTTTCCGGAAGCCAGGCACAACTCGTGTATAAACCGCAGCTTCTCCACCACCGCCGCAGAAAGTATGAAAGGATAAAAATCGGCATGCCCCATACTCCGGTTCAGGCTATTCACCGCAAAACACAATGGCAGCCATCGCTTGATCAGCCGGTCAAAATTGAGCTGGTCATACGGCTCCTGCGTGATAGCAGCCTTCAAACCCGCTCCGGCATCAACTTCCACAGGATCGATGCGGATGCCGAAAGCCCAGGCCGTCTCCAACGTATCCATCATATGTAAATAATGCGCCCAGGTTTCCGCCCAATCCTCCCAGGGATGCGAAGTGGCATAAGGACTGATGAAATGTTGGTTCCAGTTGGCCGGCGCACCCTGCGCATAATAAGCTTCGAGAGCGGCGCCATAATCCTTCCGCTCATCGCCAAACAACTGCCGGAATCGCTCAATCACTTTATTATTGCCCGAGACCAGGGCATCCCAGTAATAGTGACCGACTTCATGCCGGAAATGCCCCAGCAAAGTCCGGTACCGCTCCCCCAGGTCGAGCTTGTGACGTACCCGCTCAGCCTCATCCGCCTCTTCAATATTGATGGTGATGATGCCCTGATCATGTCCGGTCATCACCCGCTCCACGCCGGAAACATCCTCCATGAAATCGAATGCAATGGCCTCTTCCTGCCCGCCGTGATCCACCCGCAGGGGCAACCGCAGCCTCAGTAACGAATAGATTAGCCGGTGCTTGGCCACTTCCAGGCTCCTCCATCGTCCCCGGTTCTGATCGCTGGTCAGCGCAGGGATTACCCGGTTCATCGCACAGGCGACACAGTAGGTATCGCCGGAAGAGGCCGGCACCAGCCAGTTGCAGACGCCGTATTCAGCATTCTTGCAATACCGGTAGTCTCCCGCACCGGCCCCCCCTTTGCCCTCTCCGCCCTCCAGCGTCACCATCGTCAGCGTCGCCGGATCGAAACCCACCTGGTGATGACAATTCAAACATTCACTATTTTCAAAATACAACGGGTTACCACAATGACCACAACTATATACTTTCATGCTATTCTTTTTACATCCACCGACACCTTCAATCCATGCGATCCGCTGCTGAGAATGATCCCCTTCATCGGCGCAATATCCGCATAGTCTCTTCCCCAGCCGATCGTAACGTGCTGGTCCCCCGGTATCATATTATTGGTAGGGTCGAAATCCATCCAGCCCGCAGCAGGATCATATACACTGAACCACGCATGACTGGCGTCCGCACCGATCAGTTTTTCTGCCCCCATCGGCGGAACAGTCTCGATATAGCCGCTGACATACCGCGCCGGAAGGCCGATAGACCGGATGCAGGCAATTGCTAAGTGAGCATAATCCTGGCACACCCCCTTCTTCTCCTTCATCACCACCGCCACCGGAGTGGAGATCGTCGTAAACCCAGGCGTGAACTCGAAATCAGCATAAATGCGCCGCATCAAGTCACCGGCCGCTTCCGGTACAGGCCTCCCGGGCCGGAAGGAGACACGCGCATAGCTGTGAATCGCTTCATTCCATGCCGTCATCGGCGTTTCGAAAATGAACTGCCTGATCTCCCCGCCATCCCCCTTGCCGCTCTCTCCGCCGTCCGCCCAATAACCGATCCCCGTACCCTGTCCCACCGCTTCGATCACCTTCTCCACTTCCGACTGCACATCCACCATCAATCGCGCATGTTCCTTCTCGATAGAGAAATAGATCACCTTATTCCCAAAAAAATCCTCGTACTCCCGCATAGTATCCGGTTCCGGGCTGATCCTTACGGAAACGCGCGTGCAGCTTTGCTGCGATGTATTCCGGGGTGCCAGCCGCAGCACATTGTGACATACGCTCACCGGTTCGAAATAGGTATACGTCGTCCGATGGGTAATATTATATTTTCGGCGCAAGTTCATGTTTGAAATACGTTTTGGAGATCACGTCCGGAATGCCCGACAGTAATCCATACATTTTGGACAGAAAATCATTCAGCACCCGGTATTCCTTGTCCGAAGGGCCGGCCAAAGTCAATTCATCTTTGTCAGCCAGTTTCAACAGGCTATCGGCCTCCAGGATCATCCGCTCATATTCCGTCAGCCAGTATCCCGTCTGATTTCTCGGGAGATTCTTGAGATACACCTTCAGTCGGTCGACCTGGTAAGTCAGCGACCGGGGATTATTCGGATCGAATAACATCAGATCCAACACCAGTCCGAGTGTAATGGGCATCCGGTACTTATACCGGTAATTCACCAGGCTCTCGTTGCTCATCAACACGCTTTGTTGCAAATGATATTCCACCGGGTCGCCGGATCTGTTGACCAGCGTTGTCCGCAGTAAGGTGATCAGCAAAAGGCTCGTCTCGATCTTTCGCCCCACATCCAGCAATATCCACCCTTGTTCACGGGAAATACTTTCCCTGTTCAGTCCTATAAAAGCCACAATGAAGGTGATCAGGTTGTCCAGCGTCCGCAGCATCTGCAAATGACCATGATGGGACAACGGGATATCCTGCCGGAACTCTTCATCCATGATCCTCAGTACCCTCCAGGTGTCCGTAGACCAATGCTCCCTCACCTCGTGTATCGCCCGGTGAAACTGCAAAAAATTAAACTTCAGACTGCCTGCCCTATCCCCGTTCAGCAGAACATCTCTCAATTCCGCCCAGGGGTTGCCCAACTTACCTTCGCCGCCCTCTCCCACAAAGCCAGGATAGGTATAGCTATACCGGGTCAACGCCACCAATAGGCTCCGCTCCGTCTGGCTGGTCGACTCCGTGATCAGTTTGTTACCCTCCGCCACGAACTGCATGACGGTCCGCAGGAACCGGGCATTCCCCAGCACTCTCTCCGTATATCGCCCTACCCAAAACAGGTTTTCAGCCGCATGGCTCGGCAACGTGTCTATATAGGCCATCTCCGGCCTCTCCGGCGCCTCCTTCAGCACAGTCAGTATCCGGCCCGGCTCCGCCGACAGCACCCAGGCGTCTTTGCTGAGGCCTCCCGTTTGATTGGAGATGATAAAATTTCCCTCATCGGACGATGTCCTGCATAGGCCTCCCGCCATCGCTTGATATCCATGCTTGTTGGCCACCAGGAAACTTCTGAAAAGCACTCTCCGGGATTCGATCTTTCCGTTGATCAGCGCAGGGGTAGAATCAATGTCGACTTTCTCCTGTCCGACGTACAGGCTCGGATGGGCCTTGATGCGGTCCCCCAGTTCACTCAGTTGCCGCGCAGACAGCGCTGCCGCATCCACTGACGAGGTTCCCGTCGGACTGCGGGAGATCTTCTTGATGACCAGCGACGGCAGATGGGCCAGTACATAATCCAGTTCTTTGGGCTGACCGCACCACCACGAGGCGATAGTCGGCATCAAAAGATCTTCCGACAGGAAATAGCGAGCGATGGGCTGCAGAAAAGGCATCAGCCCCGGGTTCTCCAGGATGCCGCTGCCGATGGGGTTGGCAATGCTCACATTCCCGCTTCGGACGGCCTGCAACAGGCCCGGTACTCCCAGTTGCGAATCTTCTTTCAGTTCCAATGGATCACAATATATATCGTCCATCCGGCGAAGGATCACATCGACACGCTCCAGGCCGCCCATCGTCTTCAACCAGACATGATTGTCTTTGACGATAAGGTCATTCCCCTGCACAAGCGTCAGGCCCAGGTAGGAAGACAGGTAGGAATGCTCAAAATAAGTTTCATTGCTCGAGCCGGGTGTGAGAATAACGATCCGGGGATTGGACCGCCCGTGGGGCGCGATATCGTTCAGCCCGTTACGCAGCGAGTGAAAGTAAGGAGAAAGATGTCGCACCTTTAATCCCTCGAAAAGCTCCGGCATCACCCTCGTCATGGCTGTCCTGTTTTCGAGAGCATATCCCGAACCCGAAGGTGCCTGCGTTCGATCATTCACGACCCAGATACTCCCGTCTTTGCTCCGGGCCAGGTCAGCCGCATACAACACAAGATGATGCGCTCCCGGCAGGCGGATGCCCGAACACTGCCGGAGAAAGCCCGCATGGTTATACACGACGTCGACAGGCAGGATGCCGCTCCGGATCAATCTCCTTTCACCATAAATGTCCGCTAATACCAGGTCCAGCAGCCGGGCCCGTTGTAAAAGGCCCGCTTCGATCACCTGCCACTCTTCCTGACTGACCAGGAAGGGAATGATGTCCAGCGTCCAGGGCCGGTTCAATCCGGCCGGGTCCCCATAGATATTATAGGTCACCCCATTCTCCTTCAGCAGCCGCATCATATCCTCATCACGGCCGGAAATCTCATCCGGCCCCAGCCTGCCAACCTTTACCAGTAATTCCTCAAGCACCATACCTAAAAATAGGTAATTTTATGGAATGACACCCGGCACGCCTCCTACCTATTGGCTCACCCGCTTCCTCATCCTTCGCCTGCTGGGTGCCGTCTATGCTGTAGCCTTTCTCGCCACGATCAACCAGATCGTCCCGCTCATCGGAGCACACGGCCTCCTTCCCATTGGCATCTTCATTCAACGGGTCCATGACTCACTCGGTTCAACCGCCAACGGCTTTGTCCGCCTCCCTTCGCTCTTTTGGTTCGTCCATTCGGACACGGCCCTCCTCACCGTCGCATGGATCGGCTTTGTGCTGTCTCTCGTCGTGCTGGCAGGCTTCGCCAACGCCCCGCTGATGACTGTACTCTGGTTTTTGTATATGTCCTTCGTTCACCTCGGACAGGAATGGTATGGCTATGGATGGGAGATCCAATTACTGGAGACAGGATTTCTCGCCATCTTTCTCTGCCCCCTTCTCGACCCTCGTCCTTTCCCCCGCCGGGCTCCACCTATGCCGGTCATAGTGCTGTTCCGCTGGCTGACCTTCCGTATCATGATCGGCGCCGGAATGATCAAGATCCGCGGCGATGAGATATGGCGCAACGGAACCGCCCTCTACTACCATTTCGAAACCCAGCCCCTGCCGGGACCGCTCAGCCGCTGGTTTCACTTTCTGCCTCGCGCCGCATTGAAGGCCGCCGTATGGTTCAACTGGCTGGCAGAGCTTATCGCGCCCTGGTTCGTCTTCTGGCCGCGCATCGCCCGTCACATCGCAGGCGCCATCATCATTCTATTTCAACTCACCCTCATCCTCAGCGGCAACCTCTCTTTTCTCAATTGGCTCACCATCATTCCCGCCCTGGCCTGTTTTGACGATGAATTATGGTCAAAAATTCTTCCGCGTCCGCTCGTCCGCAAGGCAGAAACCGCCGCCGCCAACGCTCTCCCCTCCCGGCCTATGCTGGTCACCGCCTGGACGATCACCGGCATCATCGCCCTCCTCAGCATCCAGCCCGTACTCAATATGTTGTCTGCCCGGCAAATCATGAACACCTCTTTCGATCCCCTCGAACTCGTCAACACCTATGGCGCATTCGGATCGGTAGGACAGGAACGTCTCAATGTCGTCTTCGAAGGAACGATGGACTCCATCCCCACCGACAGTGCTAACTGGATCGAATATCCGTATAAAGCCCTGCCTGTTGCCCTGGACCATCGGCCGCCGCAGATCGCTCCCTATCAGCTGAGATTGGACTGGCAGATGTGGTTCGCCGCCATGTCTACCCCCGATGAATATCCGTGGACATACGACCTCGTCTGGAAGCTCCTGCACAATGACCCCGGCGCTCTCGGCCTCTTTGCCGCCAATCCCTTTACCGGTAAGCCGCCCCGCTATATCCGCGCAGTCCTGTACCGCTATACCTTCGCACCGCCGGGTAATCCCGATGGCCGCTGGTGGAACCGCCGCCAGGTCGGCGCCCCATGGCTACCCGCTATATCTGCTGATGATCCGCAACTTATCGAGTCGCTGAAAGGCGAAGGATGGCTGCCTTAAATTGGCACCGGCACAGGCCGTTTTACCGAATCTCGAAAACTTCGCTTGGCCCGCTGGCCCATTAACCCAACCGCGCAATAGAAAAAGGCCTCAGATCGAATCCCATCGGCCGATCGCACGCCCATTCACTGAGGATCTTGCCGATCATGCTGCTAAACTTAAAGCCGTGGCCCGAACAGGGGCTGGCGACGAATATCCGCTCACACCCTGGATAAACATCCAGAATGAAATTTTCATCGGGCGTATTTGTATACATACATACCGAAGAGGAATGGAACACTGGTTGGATGTCCAGGTAGGTGCCCGCGATCGCTTCTATTTGACTGATTTCCTCCGCGCTGGCATCGGGCCGTAACTCATCAGGAAGGATATGCCTGCCCGCGTGATGCCATCCGATCTTGATCCCCTGCCCCAGATCAGGAAACCCATAGAATAATTTGCCCGGCAGGTATTCCCAGATATAAACGGGCATGTTTCCCGGCAGCAGGGGCGAATCGACGCGTGGGGTTTTATCCCCGAACCAGCACACAACCTGCCGCTCGATGGCCAGTGGCAAACACAGCTCCGGCAGGAGCGCGCCCACCCACGCCCCGGCGCTGACAATCACCTTCTCTGCCGTATACCTCCCCTTTGAAGTCGTCACCTCCACCACCCTGCCGCCCGCCTGAGGGTTGATCGCCAACACCGTTTCATCGCAACGAACAGAGGCCCCATTCGCCATCGCCCCCTTCAGATGCGTCCTGATACACTCCTCGGGAAAAAGAATGCCCGCCCTTTTCTCCCAAACGGCAACGGTGTCTTCGGCAGGTCGGAAAGCGGGGAATCGCCTCCTCAGATCGGTGGCGTCCAGGAAGTCATAGGCTATGCCATGCGTCTCAGCGCTGAGCCGCGCCCCGGCGACAACAGTACTGTCCTCCGCGCCCAGCAAAAGACCGCCGGTCTCGATCAGCAATTTTTCCCCCGTCTCCCGCTCAACTTCCTCCCACAAAGTATAGGCAGCCTTGACAAAGGGAACATACGCCGGGTTCTCATGATAGGCTTGCCGGATAATCCGGCTTTGCCCATGCGAAGACCCATGCTCGTGCGGAGGCGTATACCGGTCAATGCCAAGCACCTTTTTGCCCGATTTGGCCAGCTGATACAGCGCCGAGCTACCGTGCGCCCCCAGACCTATGACGATGATATCAAACGTTTCCTTGTTCATGATGCTCAGTAATCAACTGCATAATCCTTTTTAAACGGCTTCCCGCCCCACGCCTTCACCGATGTCCATTCCACATCGACGTTGCATACAGTACCAGCTTTAAACAATTCGACTAAATTTAACAAGATTATTCTATTCCCCATGGAGTATATTTGGGGACATGAATGTCAATTGGCAACCCCTCCTGGAAAATGACCTGCTGATTTTGCGGCCGCTGAAAGCCGAAGATTTTGACACCCTCTTCAAAGTAGCATCTGACCCGCTGATCTGGGAGCAACACCCGGCCAAAATCCGCTCTACGAAAGAAGGGTTCGAACTTTTCTTCAATGAAGGCCTGGCCGCAAACACCGCCTTCACTGTGATCGATAAGAAATCCGGCGACGTCATTGGCAGCACCAGGTTCAACCCCGTCGTGGAATCGACTAATGCAATTGAAATTGGCTGGACTTTCCTCGGCCGTCAATATTGGGGAACAGCCTACAACAAATCCATGAAGGCCCTCATGATGGACTACGCTTTTCGATTCGTAGACAATGTTTTTTTCTATATCCATGAAGATAATCACCGCTCGCAGAAGGCTGTAGAAAAGCTCGGCGGCGTAAGGATCACCCAATGGGATGGCGTCACCTTATCGACCCGCCCCACAGCCAACGTCATCTATCGGGTCCGGCGCCAAAAATCAACAAGCCCATCAATCCCGCCCGTCCCACCGGCGACATAGAGGTTTTGCCCGATCCGGAAGTACCCGGCCCCGTTCCCCCAAATCCCACGCCATGCATCCTGGCCGGTGCAGGAAAAGCAGCTTTTTTCACCCAAGCATCGGCGACCGGCTCATACTTCCATAGATCGTTGAGATAAACAGTGGAGGAGCCCGTCGTCACTTCAGCGCCGCTGCAGACATATCCCTTTCCATCTACGACAAAACTCATGACGCCTTCTCTCTCGTCCGGGAAATCCGTCTTTCTATGCCATTGTTGGTAATGGGATTGTAAAGCCAGAAATCGTTCAGACAACCTGCCGTCGTCGTGAGGTCGACAAACCTCCGAATAATCCATATGGCGCACAATACTACGAACAGGGTAAATCACGAAACACTTCATACTACGAACAGGGTACGCCCCTCCTGATGCTAATGGATCTTTGTCCATGAATTAGCTCATTGGTGGCGCGCCTGCCAGCAGGCCATCAGCACCCGCCCTCCGCGACGACCAAGCCCGTTAAATAGAAAAGTATGCAAAATGCATACTTTCCAAGCAATATGCTCGTCAAACACATCTGGCAAGATTAGAGATGCTGGCCGTAACTCTGGGCTTCTACACCCAGCCGCTTAGGGTCGATCCCCGATAATTCACCATCAGAACGACATAGCCATGCCCTGCATACGCTTGCGCCCTATGACCGCTTGCAGTTCAACTGATAATCCTTAAAGACGGTCAGCATTTATTATATTAACCTGTTTTACAATACGACGCCATAAACGTAACCCGACCTTGACAGGATTAGCTATCGCCGCCCTCACCGATTGCCATATTGATGAAGGAATGCGTCTTGTCCCGCAACACATGACGCCACGCAATCCTGAAATAATGTTTTATCATGGTCTTATGGTTACCCATAAGATACACATTATCCTAAATCCATAAATTAAATCAGGCCTGACCTCCCCCTCTACCCTCGCCCCCGCAGGAACTCCCCCTACGCCAGCATCGGATAATCCACATACCCCTTAGGCCCGGGCGTATAAAAAGTCGCCATATCCGGCGCATTCAATGACGCATGCCTCCTGATCCTCTCGACAAGATCCGGGTTGGCCAGGAAAGGCACACCAAACGCGACCAGATCCGCATCCCCGTCCGCAATCACCTTGTTTCCGGTTTCAGCAGTAAAACCCTTGTTGATGATCAGCGTGCCCTTGTACAGCGGCCTGAAATGCTTCGCCACCTGCGTGACAGCATAGGGTATGTCTGCAACCGGCGTGAATGGCTCTGTCAGATGTAAATAAGCGAGATCGTAGTCATTCAGCCGCCCGACGATGTACTCATGCACCGGAATGCTGCCTTCGTCCAGCATCATACCCTGAGCGTTATGCAGCGACGGGTTCAACCGAAGACCGACGCGGTTCAGCGGCATAACCGTGGCCAGCGCCTCGATCACCTCGAAGAGGAGCCTGGCTCTGTTCTCTTCGCTACCGCCATATTCGTCGGTGCGATGGTTGGAGTACAGGTTGAAGAACTGGTGGAAAAGATAGCCATTGGCCGAATGGATCTCTACGCCGTCGAACCCGGCTTTCATTGCATTGGCCCCCGCTTGACGGAAATCACCAATCGTTCGTTTGATATCCTCAATGGTCATCTCCTTCGGCGTCACCGTATCCTTGAAACCTTCAGGAGTATAAGCCTTTATGTTAGGGTTTAAGGCAGAAGGCGCAAGCGGCAGATTGCCGTTCAGCAGATCGGGATGGGATAACCGCCCCACATGCCAGATCTGCGCGAAGATCTTGCCGCCTTTTTTATGCACGGCTTCCGTAACGATCTTCCATCCCCTGATGTGCGCATCCGTATAAATACCGGGTACATTGATATAGCCCACCGCTTCCGCGCTGACATAGGTGCCTTCGGTGATGATCAAACCTGCCTCGGCACGCTGTTCGTAATACTGTGCGGTCAATTCCGTGGCCGCGCCTTCTGGATTATTGCTGCGGCTGCGGGTCATGGGCGCCATAACGATCCTGTTCTTCAACTGAAGCCCTTTCATATCGTAGGGCTGTAATAATGGTTGCTCTTTCATAATAAATAGAATAGACTTTTTATGTACACCTCTCTAATTCATCTTTCAAACTCTTGATTAATCCCTGCATCGGCTTGTTGGTATCCATGCTGCGGCAGATCACCGTTGCACCTTCCGTGGCGGCTAGTACCTTAAAGGAAAATGCTTCCGCATCAAGTAAAGCCGAGAATTCCTTCTTCCGTATTCCCTCCGCCAGTAAGACCGCCAACAATTTCTGCGTCTTGACGAGGGCTTCCGACACCTTCTGCTTGATCACCGGCAGATTATCGTCTGCCTCGACAGCCATGTTGAACATCGGACAGCCACCCTGGATCGGCGGCCGCAAAGGCGCCCTATAAAAATCCAGGTAAGCAAAGATCCTTTCTTTCACCGTCCCAGAACCACTCAGCATCTTTCTCATCCCGTCACAGGTTTTTTTCAGCAGATAATCGGCCACCTGCAACGTCAGATCCTCTTTGTTCTCAAAATGACTATACAGACACCCCTTCGTCAGCTGCGTAGCTGCGAGGATATCATCCACACCAGTGCCCGCCAGTCCCTTCTCATTATAGATGGTAGCCGCCGTCTCCAGGATGAATTGTTTGGTGCGTTCCGCTTTTGTCATTCCTCCTTTGAGTTTCGCTATACACCATTCATTGGCTTTCGCTCCACAAAAATAGACTTTTTAGTATATTTTACAAAACCAATAACTGAATCCACTTAAAAATCTCCGTTTATCGATATTAAATTCCTAAATTGGTTGTCCAATTCATCCCCACCTTAGAGGACGCAGCCGTAGTCCGGATCCAAAAAAAGAATAACATTTTCATAATCTTTAAAATCAAAAAAATGAGCACGATCAAAGTAAAAGACGGCACAAAAATCTATTACAAGGATTGGGGGACGACTGGGATGCACAAATGATGTTTTTCCTGAATCACGGTTATCGGGTGATTGCCCACGATCGCAGAGGCCATGGAAGGTCTACCCAAACTGCAGTTGGTCATGATATGGATACCTATGCTGCAGATGTGGCTGAGTTGACCAAAGAGCTTGACCTGAAAAATGCTGTCCATATTGGTCACTCGACCGGCGGCGGAGAAGTGATCCGATATGTAGCAAAGCATGGCAAGGGCCGCGTGGCTAAGGCAGTCCTGATCAGCGCGGTGACACCCCACATGTTACAAACCAAAGAAAACCCGGAAGGCATTCCCTCATCCGTGTTCGACGAAATCCGTGAAGGCACCGCAACGAAACGCGCACAATATTTTGAAGATTTTACCATCCCCTTCTACGGCTACAATCGCCCCGGGGCAAAAATATCTCAGGGTATCCGGGATAATTGGTGGCGCCAGGGCATGATGGGCGGAGCTAACGCACATTACTTCGGGATAAAAGCTTTCTCGGAAACAGACTTTACCGAAAATCTGAAAAGCGTGGACATACCGGTACTTGTTCTCCACGGGGAAGATGACCAGATCGTACCATTCCCCATCTCCGGCGCGAAATCAGTCAAACTCCTTAAGCATGGCAAATTGATTTCTTACCCCGGTTTCCCTCACGGAATGCCCGCCACAGAAGCCGCAACCATCAATGCGGATCTCTTGGCCTTTATCAAATCGTAATAAACTAACCAGAACTAACTCAACAAAGCTGTCATCATTTCCGGTGGCAGCTTTCTCTTCACAATTGCAAACCATTCGTTAAACTCTCACATCAAAACTTCGCCTGATCGAGATCAGCAATCAGCCCCTCATGACTGGGCCTCCATCCCAACCGTTGCTGTGTCAGCACACTCGAAGCGGGCATGTCGACACCCACGACCATCGAGAGCCAACCAAAGTGCTCGCCGACCTTCTCAGGTGACACGGAGACGACCGGTATCTTGAGTCCCCGGCCAATAGACTCAGCGATCTCCCTGAGTGGAATACCTTCTTCACCGACCGCATTATACCGGGCTCCCGCAACTGCCTTCTCTAACGCCAGTCTATATAGCAACGCGGCATCCAGTCGATGCGCCGCTGGCCAACGGTTGGTCCCTTCGCCGACATACGCCGAGACACCCTTTTGGCGTGCCACAGCGATCAAGGGCGTGATGAGGCCTTGCCTGAAGGGATCATGGACCTGTGGCAAGCGTATCACCGACACGCTCACCCCCTTCGCCAATATGGATTCCGCCGCCTCTTCCGACGCGCCGCGGGGAAACACCGAGCTGGGGATCAACGGATCTTCTTCGGTCCGCGGCCGCCCCGATGCACTGCGCCCGGTCCCGGAGGTGATGACCAAATGCCGATTGGAACCGGTAAGTTCAGCGCCCAGCGCCTCTATGACTTTCCTGTCGGTCTCGCAGGTTTCCACAAACTTCGAGAAGTCGTGATTAAAAGCGCAATGGATCACCCCATCTGCCTTGGCTGCGCCGCTGCGCAGACTTTCCAGATCATAAATATCGCCCCGATGTACCTCGGCGCCGGCATCGGTAAGAAATTTAGCGCCCGCATCCGACCGGGCAAGCCCCAGCACCTGGTGGCCCGCACAAATAAGATCCTCCACAACGATTGAGCCGATAAAGCCGGTAGCGCCGGTAACAAAAACACGCATATCATTTATTTTTTGGGTTTCGATAATCCAATGTCATTCATCCCCACAAATTTCAGCCTGATGCCCCCCGAAAACAAGGAGATTTGACACAATTTTGAGGGAATTGGCCTAACTTTCATCCATGTTTGAGATTTTCGAAACCTATATCACGGCTAATGGCGATTTCTCGCCGGAAGATCTGCGGCTCATGCGTTCGTTGTCCATAGTAAAGAAGGTCCGCCGAAAAGAGTTCCTTCTGCAGGAAGGCGAGGTGTGCAGATATAAGATATTTATTGCCAAGGGTTTATTAAAGTCATACTATGTCAGGCATGACGGAACTGAACATATCATGCGCTTTTCGCCCGAAAACTCCTGGACGACCGATCATGACAGTTTGAAAAACCAAAGGCCGGCCCAGTCTAATATCGAAGCCCTGGAGAATTCGGAAGTGGTCATGTGGACACGCGAAAGCATGGGTGAATTATTTGCTTCCGTCCCCGCATTCAAAGCGTATATGAACAGGCTCATCGAAAAAGCCCTCAAATCAAGCCATGAGCGGATACTCATGAACCTTAGCTACACGTCCGAAGAAAAATACGAAGACTTCATCGCCTCTTTCCCCGATGTATTCAGGCGGGTGCCCCTGCACATGGTCGCATCCTATCTTGGCGTATCGCGTGAAACGCTCAGCCGGATCAGGCACGCCCGGGTCAAGCAGTAAAAAGGCCTTTTCCCCGCGCCCTAATTAACATTCCTATACTCACTCGGCGACTTCCCCGTCTTTGCCTTAAAAATCTTCGCAAAATGCGAAGGATATTCAAAACCAAGCTCATATGCGATCTCGCTGATCGTATGCTCCGTATCCCATAACAAAGACTTGGCCCTCTCCACCAGTTCCAGGTGAATATGCTCGACCGTGCTCTTGCCGGTGAACTTCTGCAACAGATCGGAAAGATAGTTGGTCGACAAATTCAGCCGGGAAGCAAAGTAGCTCACCGGCGGAATGCCGGTCTCGATCGGCGCATCCCCATGAAAATAGTCCTTCAGCAACCGCTCAAACCGCTGCACGACATCGGCATTCACCTTAGCTCGCGTATAGAACTGCCGGTCATAAAAACGGTTGCAATAATTCAGCAGCAACTCTATATTACTGACGATGACGCTTTGAGTATGCTTGTCAATAGCCGAAGCGTATTCCCTCGCGATCATATCCACACAGTCCTTGATAACCGTCCCTTCTTCCTCCGAGATATGCAACGCCTCATTGACCTCATAATGGAAAAAGGAATACTCGTGGATCTTTTTACCCAGGTTCGTCCCATGCAGCAGATCCGGATGAAAGAACAGCGCCCACCCCTCATCTACATGGACATCGGAACCCGCTCCGAGTACCTGACCAGGTGCCGTGAACATCAAAGACCCTTCTCTGAAGTCATACTGGCTCTTGCCATAATACAACAGGCCATCGAATTTTTTGCAGGAGATCGTATAAAATCCAAACCGGTACATCGCATCGGATTTCGGCCGCTTGGCATAAAAATCCTCATGGTCGATGACGCTGACCAGGGGATGCCGCGGCCTCGGATACTGCACCAGGTCATGCAGATCGGTGATGGATTCAATCTCGATATAAGATCCCGCTATTTTTTTCATTGGTCTTTAAAATTAAGAAAAAAGCGTCTGGTCGATGATCATCTTTTTAAACGCCACATCGTCTGTCTGCCGCCGCATCTCCAGCAATGGCGCCGCATCGTGACCTGCAGGATAGCGTAATTTTTCACTACCGTCCGTGGCGGCCTCATAGATCACTTCGGCTACCTCGCCGATCTTTTCGGACATCGGCCATTGTGCTAAATTTCTTATGAACAGGTCGTATGGTGGCCGGTAATCATCAAAACTGCCTACTCCATAAAAGCCCATCGATCGCCCGGCAAATTCGGTTTTATACCCCCCGGGTTCGACAATTTTTGTCCGGATACCCATCGGGTTCAGCTCGTATTGCATCGACTCCGTCAACCCCTCTACGGCAAATTTGGTAGCATGGTAAAGGCTGCAGTACGGAAAGGTAACCCTTCCGCCAATGGAAGATACATTCACGATCACTCCGGACCGCCGCGCCCGCATCCCCGGCAAAACAGCTTTGGTGACGTCGATCAGCCCGAAAAAGTTGACTTCGAACTGTTGCCGGATTACATCTTCGGGGGCGGCTTCCAGCGCGCCCAGCGTACCGTAGCCGGCGTTGTTCACCAGCACGTCGATGCCTCCGAACGCATGGATACCTGCTGCTACGGCCGAGGCAATGCTCGCCTTGTCTGTGACATCCAACCGGACCACCAGCACATCGCTCAAAGCGGTCAGTTCCGCCTCCTTTTCAGGCGAACGCATCGTAGCAATAACGTTCCAATCTTTTTCCCGGAATAGTTTAACCGTTTCTCCCCCAAAACCGGAGCTGGCGCCTGTAATCAATACTGTCCTTTTCATTTTGTGTTAATTGTCACACAAAGGTCTCACCAAGGATCCGGTCCGGTTTATACGTTTCTATGGAATGCTGATATATTTCTTAGATTTGCGTCTCTCAAATATTTTTCTTCCATGAAATACAAACTACTCGGACGCAGCGGCCTGAAAGTATCTGAACTATGCCTGGGAACAATGGGCTTCGGCACGGAAGCCGGCTGGGGAGCCGACAAAGAAACCAGCTTCGCCATCATGGAAGCATTCGCCAACGCCGGCGGGAACTTCCTGGACACCGCCAATGTCTATAAACTCGGCACCAGCGAAAAGATCATCGGCGAGTTCATTCAGCAAAAAGACCGTGACTTCTTCGTCATCGCCACGAAATATTCACTAAAGGATAATACCACCAACCCGAACGCCAGTGGGAACAACCGCAAAAATATGATGCGCAGCGTCGAGCAAAGCCTTAAGCGGCTGCAGACCGACTTTATCGATGTATTATACCTCCACATCTGGGATGACCTCACCCCCATCGACGAAATCCTCAGAGGCATCGACGACCTCATCCGCCAGGGCAAAGTCAACTACGCCGCCATCAGCGACACGCCCGCCTGGATCGTCAGCAAAGGCAATACCATGGCGGACTTGATGGGCTGGAGCCAGTTCATCGCCCTGCAGGTGGAATATAGCCTTCTCCAGAGATCCCCCGAACGCGACCTCATCCCCATGGCCAACCACTACAATATGACCGTCACCCCCTGGGCGCCATTGGCAGGCGGCGCACTGACCGGCAAATACCTGAAAGGCGGCCAGGGCCGCATCAAGGCGGAAAGCAATCGCCGGGACGACAACAGTACCCGCATCACCCGCGAAGTCATGGCCATCGCCGAAAAGCTCGGCGTGGAACCCAGCCATGTCGCCCTTCAATGGACCCGCCAGCAAGGCTTCGAATGCATCCCGATCGTAGGCGCAACCCGCCTCGACCAGTTGCACGAAAACCTAAAAACAATCGACCTGACCCTGAGCCCCGAAGATCTCAAAAAGCTCGACGCCGCCAGTGCCATCGATCTCGGCTTCCCCGGGAAATTCTTCCGCGAAGAAGGCGTCCGCCAAAATAATTACGGCGGATTTTACGACCGGATCATCCCCCGGTCTTAAACGCCCGGCCCCGGCCGGAGGCCGGGCCTGTCCCCAACCCGGGCAAACGCTCCCCCTATACCAGGCTTTCTTGAATCCGGTCGCGAATGACAGACTTGATCTTTTTACTGAAGACCTGCAGCAGAAAAGGCATGTAAAAATCGAGATCGACGACACTATCCTTTATTTCAATGGTCCCGGCGCTGCTGTAACCCCTCGCCTTTACCCGGATATGTGCAGTGTCCTCAGTCCAGTTAACAACGAGGTCTTGCAGATCGTTCTTGTATTCCTGACTATAGCGTTCGATGAGCTCCTCAACCCTATGTTTAGCTTCTTGTTTGGGCAGTGTATGTTCGACCTGTATTGTCATAGAATAGCTCTATATTTATAGGTATCAAAAGCAACCCGCATGCCAATAAACCGACGTACAGCCCTTAAACACGTGTTCATCGTCGCCGGCAGTGCGATCTTTTTGCCCGCCTGCCTTCATCACAAAGACAAATCGACCCTGGCGCTGCGTTCTATCCTGCTGGAAGGGGATCAGCAGGAAACGCTGGAAGCGCTCGCGGATACCTTGGTGCCTGCAGGCTCTTCCCCGTCCGATCAGACCCTGGGCGCTAAAGCTGTTGGCGCACATTTGTTCGCTTTAAAAATGATAGATGACTGTTACCCGGACAACCAGCAACAGCAATTCATGCGAGGGCTGGCGGCATTCGACGAACAGGTCCGCCGTCAATACAGCAAGTCGTTTGGCAGCTGCGATCAAAAGCAAAGAGGGGACCTGGTGGCAGCCATCGATGCTTCTGCCTCCGAAAAAACCAACGATCTTTCTTTTTTCTTTCGTGAGAATAAAAACCTCGTGATCCGGGGTTATCTCGGCTCAAAATATTTCCTTACCAAAATAGAAGTGTACGAGTTGGTGCCGGGGCGCTGGCATGGGTGTACACCGGTGATCAAAAAAAGCTAATCATGGGAGATTCGATAAAAACTAATTCGTTCGATGCAATCGTGATCGGATCTGGTATGTCGGGAGGATGGGCTGCCAAAGAATTTACCGATAATGGCCTTAAGACCTTGGTATTGGAAAGAGGGCGGGACGTAAAGCATATCAAAGACTATCCGACGACGAATAAATATCCCTGGGAATTCGAACACCAGGGACAGGTGCCGCTGGCTATTCAGCAGGCCAACCCGGTGGTAAGCCGCTGCTATGCGTTCCAGGAAGATGCGATGCACTTCTTTGTGAAAGATACCGAACACCCCTATGTCCAGGAAAAGCCTTATGACTGGATACGAGGCTACCAGGTGGGGGGCAAATCCTTAATGTGGGCCCGGCAGACCCAACGCTGGAGCGACTTTGACTTTGAAGGTCCGGCCAGGGACGGCTTTGCAGTAGATTGGCCTATCCGGTATAAGGATCTGGCGCCCTGGTATAGCCATGTTGAGAAATTCGCCGGCATCTCCGGCAACCGGGACGGTCTCCCGCAGTTACCGGATGGAGAATTCTTACCCCCGTTGGACCTCACCTGCGTGGAAGATCATTTGCGGCAAGTCGTCGATAAAGAGTACAAGGGCAAGGACCGTCATGTCATTTACGGCCGTTGCGCCCATCTCACCGTTCCCCAGCCAATTCACTTGCAGCAGGGGAGAGCCCAATGCCAGAAAAGAAACATATGTCAGCGAGGATGTCCCTTTGGCGGCTATTTTTCAAGTAACTCATCTACCATTCCCTGGGCAGAACGCAGCGGTCACCTTACGCTTCGTCCTTTTTCCGTCGTACACTCCATCCTCTACGATCCAGCCACACAACTCGCGAAGGGTGTCCGGGTCATCGATGCCCACACGAAGGTAGTGTCCGAGTATTATGCTCCGGTGATCTTCGTCAATGCGGGAACAATGAACAGCAACCTGATATTGCTGAATTCCATATCCGACCGCTTTCCCCGGGGATTGGGCAATGACAACGGCCTGCTGGGCAAATTCGTTGCATTTCATAATTACCGGGCCAATGTCACGGCGGAACACAACGGTTTTACAGACAGTACGACTGATGGCCAAACACCTACCAACGCATATATGCCGCGTTTCAGGAACCTTCACCGGCAGGAAACAGATTTCCTCAGAGGTTATGCGATTGCGATCTCCGGCTGGCGGGATACGGATCGAAACGAAAAAGGTACCGGAACCACCCTGAAAGAAAATTTATTACATCCCAGTCTGAGTCCATGGAAGATTGGGGCCGGCATGATGGGTGAGACCATCCCGAGAGAGGAAAACCATGTTAGCCTGGACCCGGAAAAGAAAGACGAGTGGGGCATACCTTTGCTGCGATTCAATATCGGCTATACAGACAACGAGGAAAAGATGATCCATGACTTTTTTACCGAGATGACAGAGATGTTGACTAAAGCCGGATTCACTAACATCCAAACAAAAGATTCCGGGCAGGCGCCGGGTCTCGATATCCATGAAATGGGCGGTATCCGCATGGGCCGCGACCCAAAGACCTCCCTGCTCAATGAGTGGAACCAGCTCCATGCCTGCAAAAATGTCTTTGTGACGGACGGAGCCTGTATGACCTCTACTTCCACACAAAACCCTTCGCTCACCTACATGGCATTGACCGCCAGAGCCGTGAATCGTGCGGTAGATGCCCTAAAACTCCGTAACTTCACCCTATAACTCGCCCGTATGCGTATTCTATTGTCGATCCTTATATTGACGACCTTTCTCTCCACGAAGGCGCAGTCGTATTTACCTGGCCATAGCCTGGCATTGGGATATAGCCCATGGCAACCATTTGTGCCTTCCGTCGCCCTGGGTAACAGTGATCTGAGTAAAAAATGGGAGGTGAGACCGTATGCCAGTCTGCAGGCAGGATATGCCTTTTTCCAGGGAGGAGTGTCTTACTTGTCCGTCCCGGCCGGAGTTGCACTGTTTCATCCCTTGAGTAAAAACATCTCCGCTTTTGCAGGCGTTTCCGCCACACCTGTCGCTTTCAGCATGAGCCGGTTGTATACCGACCCGGCCGCGAACGGATCTTATCCGGGCAATTATTCAAGATATGGCCTCGGACTGAATGCCGGAGTACAGGCAGGCCTGATCTATACCAATGATGCAAAGACCTTCTCCATCTCGGGCAGCGTTGAACTGCAAAAAAGCAATTATCCCGTTTATCAACCGACCAGGACAAATACAAAAAACCAGTAAATAACTCGTGTAATTATCTTCTCCTGAAAATAAGGTAGAGTATCACAATTAAAAGCAGAGTACCAAGGCCAATATACATTTGATGAGTTTTTATGATGAAGCGTTTTCGCAATGCATCAACTAATGAAGGATAAAAAGCGTGCCATATCTGAAAAGCGCTGAAAATGGCCATAAAACGTCCGGGAGTTGCTATTTATCGGTTTTTCACAGGAATAACCGGGAATATTATCCACACTCCTATTGATTATTGGCGGTCCAGTCATCCGTAGTCGAAGTGCTTCCCGCAATATTTTCTATAGCGATCGACGTGAACGTAAAACTGATATCTTCCATTTCATGAGTATCGGCGTTGCTATGACCCGTGTTCGGCTGTTTTGTACGCGTACTGACCTTTACTATAGTCGCGTCCCTGAGCGTAATTATCTTATATCTTGTCGGGTCGCCCGGTTTGAATACCTTAAAAATAACCTTTGGGAATACTTCCTTGGTGCTTAAAGCCTGGTAAATATTGGACGAAGAGGCATCCTTTTCCCTCCCTATTGTGATCGTCTGTCCTTTTGTGGTGGCTACATTCCTTGTAGTGATAGCCATGATCGTAGTAGCGTCTTGAATGGTACCCGTGACTTTCGTGCGCGAACCTTGAATATCGATGCTGCCGCCACCTGACGGAACAGGTTGCGCCATGAGAAGGCCGGTCCCCATACTCGATGCCAGCAGCAGGGTCGTCGTAAATAAACGTACTTGCATAATAATGGTTTTATTATGTAATGTACGCGCCCGTTGTCCGATTTCACGGCATGAATCGATCAGCGATCGAAATAATCGACGAATCCCCGAAAAAAGAATGTCTTGATCTGAAGCCGGACATGACCATAGAGTCTATTCCCATGCCATGCCAGGCAAAAAGTTCTTTTTTCACCCGCCTTTGCCGGAAGAACTTGTTCCCATTGATAAAATCCTTTTCGAGCTCTTCAAAGCTGAATGGCTCTGCGTCCTAAATTCACCTTCTTTTAAAAGTTTGATTTCATTAATTTTGCATCATGGCCGTCAAAGTGGTATCTGAAATTCCGGGATTAAATATTGAAGACCTGAAACTGAAAGGTTTTAACGTCCACGAAGTGCCCGCATCCGTAGATATCCCGGTTTCCCGTGGCAGGCGTGATTTTTATAAAATGGGCGTGGTAACCGGCGATATGACTGTTTATTATGGCGATAAGATTTTAGAAATAAATGATACTGTTCTCTTTTTTGTCAATCCCAATGTACCCCATTCTGTTGTTCGTCGTTCTAAAAAGACAGCTGGCTATGCCTGTCTTTTTACCGAAACTTTTATTACAAGCAGGGAACGGACCGGGATATTGAAAAACTCCCCGTTATTCCACATTGGCGACACACCCGTAATTCCGCTCAACAGCGAACAGGCCGCGTTTATGACCGGCATTTTTCAAAAGATGCTGGCTGTGCACAGCGGTGATTATCTTTACAAGGACGAACTGATCAGGAGCTGCATAGAACTGATCATTCACGAAGCATTGAGGATACAGCCATCGCAAAACGTATCGCCATTCAAAAACGCAGCTACCAGGATCACCCATTCATTTATGGATCTGCTGGAAAGGCAATTCCCCATAGAGCGCACCGGTGAACCCCTCAGGCTAAGAACCGCAAAGCACTTTGCCGTGGGCCTCTCTGTACATGTAAACTACCTTAACCGCTCCGTAAAGGAAGTTACCGGCAAGCCTACATCTGTGCACATTGCAGAACGTATAACCGCCGAAGCAAAAGCCCTTTTGCAACACACCGACTGGAACGTGGCAGACATTGCCTATGCCCTCGGCTTCGAATATTCCACCTACTTCAACAACTATTTCAAGCGGGTGACCGGTACTACCCCCAAATCTCTTAGAAAATAAAAGGTTTGAAAATCATACTTATTGGTTTGATTTTCGTTAGCAACGTGCACTGTTTTAATCGAAGCTTTGCATCATAAAGTTTAAATAATAACGGTATGAAAATTTTAGTCACAGGCGCTACAGGAAAGGTAGGTAGCAGATTTGTTCCACGCATGTTAGCAAAGGGCTATGACGTTCGTATCCTTGTGCGTGATGCTGCGAAAGCATCGGCATTAGTTGAGCTCGGCGCCAGGGTTGTTATCGGGGATTTATATAGTACAGATACTTTGCCGCCCGCAGTAGAAGGTATAGATGCAGTGATACACCTGGCTGCACTTTTTCGAACCTTTACTGATAATGAAGGTATTATAAAGACAAATTATGCAGGAACCGTAGCGCTTGCAAATGCATCAATTGCAGCAGGAGTAAAAAGATTTATTTTTGTGAGCACCGGCAATGTATATGGATCAGGCTACCAACGTCCTGCGAAGGAAGATGATTTAGTTAATATTAATGACCCCAGGGCATACTCGTCCAGCAAAATTGCAGCGGAGCAAGAACTCATTTCGCTTCATAAAAACAAAGGCTTTGATTTACGTATACTGCGTTCAGGTTTTGTGTATGGGGATAGAGATCCTCATATAGAAGAGATAATACCTTTGCTGAAAAAAATGAAACGTCACTCCGGGTCGAGAATGCACATGGTCCATCATCTGGATGTTGCCCAGGCATTAACTTTACTACTTCATACCGATGGGCTAAATGGAGAGATATTCAATGTGGCAGATGATTCGCCTATTAGCTTGTATGAACTTGCTGATTCTTTTGGACTGGCAGCTGATACATTTGACCCGGCTGAAGGGGCGCTAATTCATCCATTTGAAGGCATAATGGACATTTCAAAACTTAGGAACAAGACTGGCTTTAGGCCACTTGTGCCAAGTTATTATCTGGCGCGTGATTTGGATATTTTGTAAATATTTTCTTTTTAAGTGCGAATATGAAGTCTGACGAGCTTTAGGTATCCCGGCTAGGCGTTAATCTTACCTCTATATAAATCGTATACGGGAAAGATCATGTCCCAATCCTTTCCCCAAACAACATTGCCGTTTTCAATCTTAAATCGCTTGAAATTCTCGGGCTTCTTGTATTCCTTGAAGAGACCTGAGCGCAGGATATGGGATCTGAATTCTTCCTCGTCCGTCCGCACCCGGTAGGAGTTGAAATAAAATTTCCTTTTTTTCCCCAGCTCCGCTTCTATCTTGTCTGCATTGACATAGATTTCTTTGGGAATCAAGTTGCTCTTCCTTATTTTCTTGAATACATAGGTCTTCCCGGAGGCGTTCGGGCCGGCAAACAAACGGAATTTAGGTGTTGGCATGAGTCAACTCTTGCAGAACTTGTGGCGTGATCTTCCTTTTGGTTCCATCGGGATATACCAGCATGGCTTCTCCATTTTCCGAAATGGCCACCGGCCGGTTGCCCCGGAATGCACGTCGCCTGGCGGATTTACTCACCTGGGAAAGCGCAGCTTTTAGCGAGATTTTCCTTGTCTTTGCCATCTCCATACCCTTAAAATATTATTTATTTGGTTCATCACCGAACGGTCCTTGTAACAATACATCGCGCTGCCGAAATATGACTGGTTTAACCTTCGGGACAGCTTTCCGGGTCAATATGAAAAGCCTGCCAATCCGGCCCCGGACCCCAATGACTGGTTTCATGTAAAAGTGCTCGTGCAGAACGGTCAGATCAGCGTCTTCAACGGCTCCGGGGGTGATTGGAAGGATTTGATTACTCTCCCTTGACAGTCGTGCTCACAACTTCCCACTCGTCAGCCTTGTCTGCCCGCAAATGCAGGATTTGATCGGCATTTTCCAGCGTCAGCGTATATTTCGTATGTTTATCTTTTCCCTCTTCCGTCAACTCGGTGATCCAATAACCGGAGTAAGCCGTCTTGATACTGGATTGCAAAGCGACGGGCAGTTCCGTGGAAAGAATATTACGCTCGTCGGAATGTTTTGTCGTTTCCGATGCGCGGGTCGTGCTGATGATCAGGAGGAGGGCCGCCGCTAACATTGTCTTTTTCATTCTTTTATTTTTTGTAGGTGCAAAGCTATGGCGCTTAGATAATGGCCACCTGTTAACAAGGAAGAATGGAAGAACTTGTTAAACCCCTTAACGAACTTTTGCAAATGTTGGGGCGAACAGGGGGTATTGGGCGGTAAACCGCCGGTTTTACGGTCAGTAGCTCCTAAGGCCGAAGGATGATCGGTAAAAGTTTCTTAGATTTCCTCCCTAAATGTCGAATGGAATAGTCGGTTGGGCCTAATATAGACTGCATCCTTTCTGAAATCAAGAACCATATTAAACCGCTTCAGCAGATCGTTACCTACGTAATTGAGCTCGAAGCCAACCGGGTTCTTACTGCCCAGGATCATGGTCGGAACCCCCATCCCTATCATGCAGCACTTTTGTCTTGATGACAGTTAAGCCTACCCCAAAACCATGCTCCTTCGCCCAGACACAACGCCGTCGGCCGCAACGATGGGTGATCCCATATGATCGTCGCCTTCACGCTGATGGCATTGTAGGCGGTCAGTGTAAACGGAAATATCGCCAAACCTAACGATTACCAAACAAAACCCTAATATCAAAGCAACATCTTGGGGATAATTTGTCCCCATGAAACTACAACTGCTTTTCGTCGGGTTGCTGGCCGCTGGAGCCCTTTCCGCCCAACCCCCCACCCCGGGAACTCCATCCGCAAAAAAGGCCGCCCTGATCGTTATGATCTCGGTGGATATGTTGTCAGGCGAGATCATGGACCGCTATATGGACGATAGCCTGCCTGGCGGATTAGGTAGGCTCATGCGGGAAGGCGTTGTGTTTGAGAATGGATACCAGGAGCACGCCTTCACGGAAACGGGCCCCGGCCATTCTACCTTGCTCTCCGGCAGGCATCCTTCCTCTACCGGCATTCCCAACAATTCCTGGCTGGACATGACCACCGGACGGACCGAATATTGCGTCGACGACAAGAGCGTTAAAAATTTTGGGGAGCCCTCGGGTACTGGATCCAGTGACAAATGGTTTATCGGAACCACCTTCGGCACCTGGTTACGGGATCAGTTACCCGGCAGCCGCGTCTTCTCTATATCCGGCAAGGACCGCGCCGCCATCCTCATGGCCGGCCCAAAGACCGACGGCGTTTATTGGTTCCAGGAAGGATTCGGCTTTACCACTTCTACCGCCTATGCCCAATCGCTCCCGGACTGGCTGGTCCGCTTCAACAAGTCCTTTCTCCAAACCGTAAGGAACAATAGCCTGGTTTGGGAGGCCATTGGCCCCATGGACGGCAAAGCCTATCCCGGCGTCTGGCGGGCGGAGATCACAGATACCCCCATCGTCAGCACCTTGCCCCGGCTCATCCAGACGCAGGGCTTCCCCTCCGAAACCGCCCCCGGTTTCCTGCTGGGCGAGACACAAGACGGATCATTCTGGAAAAGATGGCGGGCCACGCCGTTCTTTGATGACGCCATTTTCAATGCCGCTGAAGCCCTCATTCAAAACGAGCATATTGGCGAAGGACTATCCACTGACCTCCTTTGCCTGGGACTGTCCGCCACCAATGCCACCGAACATGCTTACGGCAATTCCGGACCGGAGATGCAGGACCTGATCCGCCGCCTGGACAGACGGCTGGCAACATTCCTCGACCGGCTGCAGAAGAACGGCAGACCGGTAGTCGTGGTCCTCAGCGCCGACCATGGCGGACTCGATTTCGCCGAGCGGCTGCGTTACCAGGGTATCCCCGCCAGACGCCTGAATGTAGAGGCCTGGATGAAGGAACTGCAGGCCCGTGTTCGTGCCCGGTTCAACCTGGACAAAGACTTGCTGGCAGGCGGGATGAAAGGTGTGTACCTGAAAAAAGAAATAGCGGAGCCGCTGGGCGACCGGCGGAAAGTATTGGCTCAAGTGGTAGAGATCATCCGCGGCATGCCGGAGATTGCCGCCGTGGCCACCTATGAGGACCTCGCCGCCCTGCCGGATAAACGGTTCGCGGACCCTCGGGAATCCGATCTCCTCTACCGGCTAAAATTCAGTGCCTACCCGGGAAGATCCGGCGATATCCTGTTCGCCTTTAACCCTCTAGTGGAACTGGGCGGCCCCCCGAAATACGATCCCGCCCAGCACGGCACACCACATGACTACGACCGGCGCGTTCCCATCATCTTCTGGGGACCCTGGAAAGCGGAACGACGCCAGGACCCCGCCAGTACCGTGGATATCGCCCCGACGCTGGCCCGCGAATTCGGCATCCGGCCGGAAGAGAGGCTGGACGGTATCCCCTTGCAACTGGCAGAAATCAAGTAAGCTTCCCGTGAACCAAACCCATGTCGTTTTGTTGGACACTAGACTCTCCCTAAAAGAGTATAAACCAAAAACGATTCCACATGAAATACAAATTATTAGGAAACACCGGATTAAGGGTGTCGGAACTTTGCATGGGCACCATGACATTTGGCGGCAAAGGATGGGGTAAAATGATCGGCACGCTGGATCAGCAGGCCGTGGATGCCGTGATGAAGCGGTCCATCGATGCCGGCATCAATTTTATCGACACCGCCAATGTCTATTCCGAGGGCTGGTCGGAGGAGCTGACGGGCCAGTCAATCAAAAATCTCGGCATCAGCCGGCACAAGCTGGTCTTGGCCACGAAGGTGCGGGGCCAGATGGGCGACGGACCAAACGACAGCGGCCTCACGCGCAAACATATCCTCTGGCAGGTAGAAGAAAGTTTGAAACGGTTAGGTACTGACTATATCGATCTGTACCAGATCCACAGTTTTGACCCGCTGACGCCCTGGCAGGAGACCATGTGGGCGCTGGACGACCTGGTCAAGAGCGGGAAAGTGCGGTATATCGGCGCAAGCAATCTGACGGCCTGGCAACTGGCGCAGGCATTGGATTTCGCCCATTATACCCGGGTGGCGCCCTTTGCATCGCTGCAGGCGCTTTATACTATTGCCAATAGGGACCTTGAGCGGGAGATCATTCCATTGCTGTTAAATCAGAAGGTGGGACTGATGGTATGGAGTCCGCTCGCGGGTGGATTTTTAAGCGGCAAGTTCCGGCGTGACAGCAGCCCCACCGAGGGAACGCGGCGTACGGCTTTCGATTTTCCGCCCGTGGATAAGGAGAGGGGATATAACATCATCGACGTCCTGGATCCGATGGCGAAGGCCAAAGGGGCGTCAATCGCGCGGCTGGCACTGGCCTGGCTGCTGCATCAGCCTGTGGTGACCTCGGTGATCATCGGAGCAAATAAGATGGAGCAGTTGGAGGATAATTTAAAATCGGTGGACGTTAACTTCACGCCGGACGAACTCGAAAAATTGGACGCCGTCAGCAAACTGCCGGTGGAGTATCCGGGATGGATGCTTGAGTTCACGGGGTATGACAGACAGCAGCAGTGGCCCGCGGAGCGTAAGATGCCCGATAATTCCTAACCTCAAACCAGACAAAAAAAACCGGCCATTAGCTCAAGCACTGGAATGAAGGACTGGAAGTTGAGATCACTCCATAACGATAATTAGACTATATTGTAGGAACCCTCAACCCAAATGGCTGCAATCCCTAAACTCCCCTACCGTTATCGGGTCGGGATTCTTTTGTATTTCCTGATCCTGATAACATATCTGGATCGGGTGACGATCTCCTTAGTGGGTGTACGAATGAAAGCCGCTTTTCATCTGACTAATAGCCAGTTTGGCTACACGTTGGCAGCTTTTGCCCTCGCTTACGCCCTTTTTGAAATTCCTTCCGCACTGATGGGTGACCGCTTGGGGCAGCGCAAGGTCTTTCTGCGCATTGTGCTCTGGTGGTCGCTTTTCACCGCACTGACAGGCATGGTAACTGGCTTAACCGGACTCATCATCGTCCGCTTTTTATTCGGAATGGGGGAGGCAGGCGCTTACCCCAATTGCACAGGTACCGTCAGCCGCTGGTTTCCAAAAACGGAAATCTCTCGCGGAACTTCCTGGTTTTCGATGGGGGCCAGTAGCGGCGCCGCCCTGGCGCCACTGATTGTTGTTCCCATTGCAGTGCACTTTGGTTGGCGTGCGCCCTTTTTTGTCAATGCCGCACTCGGCCTGGTATGGGTATTGATTTGCTATGGGTGGTTTCGGAATCAGCCGTCTGAAATGAAAAGGATTTCTCCGGAGGAAAAAGAATTGATTGAAACCAATCGCCGTTTCGTTAGCCATGATCATCCCTTTCCCTGGAAACAGGCCTTCAGCAAGCCTTTGGTCTGGCTGTTGGTCACCGCCTATGCCAGTATTCAATGGGCCAATTATTTTTTCGTCGCCTGGATGCCCAATTACCTGCAGGAAGGCAAGCATTTTTCGGAGCAGGAAATGAAAATGACCACGATCTGCGTATTTACTTTCGGTATCCTTTCCGCATTCTTTGCCGGCTTTGTCAGCGACTGGCTGATACAGAGAAAGGGCCTCCGGCTTTCCCGCCGGCTTATCGGCATATGTTGCGGTTTGATGATGGCCCTGTTGATCTTTATATCGGCGAAAAGTAGTAACCACCTGACGGTGGCCCTCTGCCTGATATCCGCCTACTTTTTTCAGCCGGTGACCGTCAACAATAGTTTTTCCGCGTGCGTGGATATAGGCGGCTCACGTGCCTGTACGCTCGCCGGCATAATGAATTTCTTCGGTCAGACCGGCGCCTTTATCATGTCCATCTTCTTTGGAAGAATTGTAGACTTCACGCACAGTTTCGATACGCCGCAATTTCTAATGGCAGGTGTTCTTCTGGTGGGCGCGCTCCTATGGATTGGAATCGACGCATCTAAGAAAATCACTCTCGATCTCCCTGCCCCCGGCCATTCCCTCACCCCATTTCATCAGTAAAAACTCGAAAAACTCATTTTCCCGCCTCCTCCTGATTAAACTCAGCCGTCCGCGCCGCATGGCTTGGACAGCTGTCCCGTGCGGAAAGGTACAGCTGATGATGATGGCAGAACCCATCCCTGTCCCGGACCGAAGCAAACCCCGAACTCATTGCCGTGAGCCCACGATAGACCTCTTCAATGAAGGCCGGATCGTTTTGGAAATGGGCGCATTGTTGGCAGATCGGCCCGGAATTGCGCAGTTGAATGGAATCAAAAATTTTCATGCATCAATGAGTTACAACGCCAGACCAGTAATGACCGAAAACAATGACTGACAGGATATATCCTAAAATGACGTTTACAATAACCCCGGCAGTGAACGCGATAAAGGGTTTGCTGCCGGCATTGGCTAGTTCACGGAATCGCGTCGTAAGCCCGATACTTAGAAAACTAAAAGTGAAGGCCCAGGTCCGCAACGACGTAATGGGTGCGATGAGGGCGGGTTTCACCAACTTATTGTAATCAGCCAGTGTATTTCCATGGACAATCAATGTCGTAAGCACCGAGGCGATAAGGAACCCAATGACGAATTTCGGAAATCGCCACCATATCTGGCCGATCGGGACTTTGGAGTTGGTTTCAGAGCGTTCCCAAATGGTGACTGAAATGAGTGCCAGAACAAACGACCAGATGCCGATCCAAACGTCCCGTCCGATAACTTTGATCAGGGTATAGGATGCAAGTGCCTGGTCTGCCGTTCCTGAAATGCCCAGATCTTTACCGGCCAGTCCGCCATAAGATTGGGCAGCGGCCAGGCCTGCGGCGTCTGCAAATTCCGACGTCCCGATCCATGCGCCGCCTACTCCCGTCGGCAGGTGCAGCGTACGTGAAACCAGCGGCAACGCAAAAATGAGAATAATAGCCCAGAATACGACCAGGCTGATCGCAATGGGCGGGTGCTCCTTCTTCGCCCGTACGGCGCCGGCAACGGCAATCGATGCTGAAACGCCACAGACAGCCCCACCCGCTCCCAATACTGCGGCCAGTCGGTGATCCAGACCCAGCTTTCGGGCAACAAAGAAGATGGTAAAAAAGGTAACCAGGGAGACAATGGAAGCCTGCAAAATAGCCACCGGCCCGGCCCAGATAATTAACGTGAACGGCAAAGTGGCTCCCAGTAGGACAATGCCAAGTTTAATATACAATTCGACCCGGAAACCGGCATCCAGCCAACGCGGCAATCCAATGACATTTGAAATGATCAGTCCGAGGATGAGCGCCACCAAAGGCGGTTCCAGGTTATAACGATTGGCTTGGTCCCAGCTGCCTGCGACGTAAATGATCGTCGAAAGTATAAAGACAAAAATGAAGGATGAAATAAATGCCTTTGGCTTTTGTCCGATGAACGAAGTGACGATAGTGAAGAGGATCAAAAAAGCGCCGAGCAAAGCGAGATACCGGATGCCATTCGTTGAAAGTTGAGTGGCCAGCTGTGATAAGGTTGACCATTTGGCCGGAGCCACTGCAATCCAGGAGATGCTTGAGCCCGCAAGATAAAAGACATAGGCCAGAATAATAATGCCCAGGCCAAGCCAAACTGCCCACCAGTCCTCCTTCACCCAAAATTGTTGCCGGCCGGAGGGTTGTTGTATACCTGCTATTTCAGTCTCATTAGTAGTCAGATGAGTTGCCATATCGGAGCCCAGGGGTTTGATTAAGCTATATGGCGAAAATAAGGCAATAACTCTAATCTACCTAATCGGTAGACTTATAAGCCATTACTTCAGCCGTCGCACCCCTCTACAATCGATTATGCTTGAAATTATTCAGTAAATCCTCATACTGCCCCTTCAATTCCTCCGGCAACTTATTGACCACCGTGTCGACCTTCGGTTGAGACGCCGTCTTTCCCGGCGGGTCCACCCAGTTGTACCGGCCATTCCATTTCGACCCGACATTAACCGGTGCGGCGTCTACGATCTGCTGGAATCCGTCTTCGAATTTATCTTTTTGCTCCTGTGGAGATGCCATAAATTTCTTTTTATTTTATCAGTGGTTTCACCTTCGTCCCAATCAATTCTATAGACCGCATCAATTGCCGATGCGTGAGCCCCGCATTATCCATCTGGAACGTCACCCTCGATATCCCGCCCAATGCCTCGCTATGTCTTAATATCTTCTCCGCGACAGCCTCGGGTCCGCCGACCATCAGGACACCCTTCGGGGCGATCAGGACGTCAAAGGAACCCCTGGTCACCGGCGGCCAGCCACGTTCCCTGCCCAGCTTCGTCCACAGTTCGGCGTAACCAGGATAGTATTCCGCGACAGCCTGTTCATTGGACTCGCTCACATAACCCGGCGAATGCAGGCCAACCTTTAGCTGGTCCGGCGTATAACCGGCTTGACGGCCCGCCTCCCGATAGAGGTCTACCAGCGGCCTGAACCGGTGGGTCTCTCCGCCAATGATGGCCACCATCAGAGGCAGGCCCAGGCTTCCGGCCCGGGCAAAGGACTCCGGCGTACCCCCCACCCCCAGCCAGATCGGAAGCTTATCCTGAAGCGACCTCGGATACACCGGCAAATTGTTCAGCGCCGGCCGGAACTGCCCCTTCCAGGTGATGAATTCGTTGTCGCGGATCTTCAGCAGCAGGTCCAGCTTCTCCTGGAATAGCCGGTCATAATCTTTGAGGTCAAAGCCAAACAGCGGAAAGGCTTCTATAGACGAGCCCCGGCCCACCACCAGCTCTGCCCTGCCCCTGGAGACCAGGTCCAGCGTGGCGAAGCTCTGATAGACCCGCACCGGGTCGGCCGCGCTGAGCACCATCACCGCGCTGGCAAGACGCATGCGTTTGGTCCTTCCGGCTGCCGCGGCCAGGATGACCACCGTGGCAGAATCCAGGAATTCCTTTTTATGGTGTTCCCCGATCCCGAAAACATCCAGTCCTGCCTGATCCGCCAGTTCCATCCGCTCCAGCAGTTGCTCCATGGCTTCCACGGGGCTCACGGCGTTCTTCTCGTTCGTGCCATACATGGCCGATGCAAAGCTGTCCACTCCTATTTCCATAGCTGTCATTTTATGATATTCATTGATATCTCGATATGCAAGATAAAAGACTTGCAGAAGTTATTCATGAAAAATATAGATCTCCACGCGCCTGTTCAACTCCCTTGTCGGATATTCTTTGGAAATGCCTTTGCCTTTGGCCTCGATCAACGCCGGATCGATATTGAATGTCGAAGAAAGCAGGCGAGCGACTTCCTGGGCACGTTTTTGGGAAAGGTCCAGATTATAGGCGTCGGAACCGACATCATCCGTAAACCCCATCACTTGTATTTTCTTAATGCCCGGCCTGATCAGAAGTCTCCTGTATTGTTTTAGCGTATCCGGATTTTGGATCAGGTATTGGTCGAAGTCAAACTGAATATTGTGAATGATGATGGTATCCGTGACCGGCTTGGGCGGCGACGCCTTGGGCGTATCGATCACCCGGCGGGGCTCGTCTTTTCCAGGTTGGCTCAGCGTATCGGCGCCCTCCACAGGCGGCCAATGCTCGGAATGTCGCCAGGTGATGGCGTATAGGGAGTCTTTGATTTTCTTTTCGGTTCCGCAGTTCGACGGTTTGACGGGCACGACAGAAATATCGTCGACAAGAATGTCGATAGTCGCGTTCGTCAACTCGCGCTGGTCCATGATATCGGCATTGGCCATTCGAGCAAAATTACCGACGATAAGGATGGTCGAATTAGCAAGCGGCACAAACTCCTTTTTGATTTCAAACCAGCCATTCTTGAGATCCGTCGTCGTTGCTCCGGTAAAGGAAAGATAGCTGTGCGGCTGTAACAAAGAATCTCCTTGCACAAAAACAAAACGGCTCGTAAACCATAGGCCTATATCCCGGAGGTTGGGACAATGCGTGCTGAGTGTCGTTTGGGTTTCGGGGCTGGCGATCTTTAGGCTGACGCTGTACCGTGCTCCTGCCACCAATGGGCACAGCAGCATAGTCTCCCAATATTGACGGTTGACTGTCTCCCGGCTTACAGCCATTATCTGGAGATGCCGGGCGCCGGTTGCGGAGGGATATCGGGGAAAGTAGCCCGTCGTTAACTTCCGGCTAAGGTAAAACCAGGCCGAGGGGCTGCAAGGCTGACTGTATTCGGCGCAGGTATTGACGTCCTCAAAGGAAGGGTTCGGCACCAGGTTCTGGCCTGAGATCTTCTGACGGCAGAAGAATAAGAGGAGAGCCGCTAATGCAGCAGGACGGAAAAAAGATTGGCCTGAAAGTATCATAAAAAAAGTAGCTCAAGATAGGAATTTTAGGTTAGGGTACTGTATAGTTTTAGCCGGACGAGCCATACCAACAAAAAAACCTCCAGGTTGTCTACCTGGAGGTTAACGCGCGGCTTGATATAGCCCAGTGTTTTACTGGCAAGGGCTCGCCTTATGGTACAAAGGAAACGGATCAAAAGATAATATCGTTTGAACAGCTTGTTTTACGTATTCCTGGCGGATGCGGATTGTTGCCTGCAATTCCAACATCACGGACCGACCACTTGGCCTCAACTAAAAAACGATTAGCCGGTTATAAAATTATGTTACACCAGCTCAGAAAGATAAATTAAGCAGAAACTATTATAATTTAACCCGTGAAGAGCATTAAGCTCGGTGCGCTTACCGGATCAATATCACGACCCCCCGCCGCTGTTCATTCCTCAAACAACTCAATCGCCGCTTACCCCGCCTGCGAATGACTCAACGACTCTATACATGCCTGGCTCGAAACTGGCAATTTCCATCGCCTGTTGCAGGAACGGTGAGGCCGCAGGATTGCTTCGCATCTTGTTATAATCTTCAATGCTTTTGCTATTTTAGGAACAAATTTACGCAAACGACTTATTTATTAAACTGTTTTATGGCATCTGCAATTTGCTGTAACGCAGATTGTATGGCAGGTAATCCGTGTAAAGCGTTGATGATCACAAAATCATGTATCATGCCGTTGTACCTGATCGAGGTTACCCATACGCCGGCAGCCCCCAGCTTTCTTGCGTAGGCTTCCCCTTCGTCCCTCAATACATCATTTTCCTCTGTGATCACCAATGCGGGTGGAAGCCCTCGTAACTGCTCAGTGCTTGCCTGCAGCGGAGAAGCATAGATTTCCTTTCTTCGTGCCGGATCAGCGATATAAAGTTCCCAGCCTTTTTGCATCACTTTCCTGGTTAAGAAACGACCGACTCCGTATTGGTCGTAAGAATCGGTATCAAAATTAGCATCAGTGACCGGGGAGATCAATGCCTGGAATGTCAAATGAGGTGTTCCTTTTTCTTTGGCCATAAGAGCCACTACGGTAGCCATATTCGCACCAATACTGTTACCCGCAACAGCTAGTCTGCCACCATCGATGTTAACCTCCTTGCCGTGTTTGGCTATCCATTTGGTTGCCGCGTACGCTTCGTTATTTTGCCGGGGATACTGGGCGTCTGGTGCGAGTGTAAAATCGACAAATACGGCGGCCATGCCGGTACGGACGACCAGGGCCCTGAGAATTAGTCTGTGTGTCTCGTAATCACCCAAAAACCAAACACCCCCGTGGAAATACATAAAAGCGGGAATCTGATCTGTATTGCCTTTCGGCCGTACAATATGCAGCTTTACCGAAAGACCATCTTCCTGTACAATTTTCTCGATTTCATCGATCCCTGACAGGTCCGGTTTATCACCAACAGTGGTTGCGTAGCTGTAGATACCTCTGGCTTCCTCAATTGGTATTTCTGAAATATCGATCGGGGTAGCGTCATTTACCGCTTTTAAGAAGCCTTTAACATGGCTATCCAGACCCTGATCGGTGGTCGGGTCATAGCTTGGAGTGTTGTTTTCTGCTTTCATTTTTTTTATTTTTGTTAGAATACCATAAATTTCGACTTATCCAATCGGGTTAGCGTTAACACAAGTTAAAATCGAAAAAAATCATGGCACTCGTCAGGTACACCTCTGCTTTACTCAACAAACGATCAGGCATTCGCTTGAACTGTTATCGATTTTATATTTTTTCTTATCCTGCTAAGAGACTGGGGTTCGATTCCTATGTAAGATGCCAGATATTTATCATTGAACATTTGCAATAAATAGGGCTCATTTTTCAGCACCTTATTATATCGATCGGTGGCCGACATCGTAAGAAAGTTAAAAAATCTTTCATACGCCAGAATGAAAAAGTACTCATTGAGTTTTTGTAAACATTTCTCTAATAGGGGTAAATGTCCACATTGGGGATTCAGCTCACGTTGCCCGATTCTGATGGCCCTGATATCGGTCAGGGCCTCAATAGTCATAGCCCCCGGTGTCTGAGTCATAAAACTTTTATAATCCGCAACAAAAAGATTCTCGAAACCGCTTTGTATTTCGTTAAAATGAAAGGACCAGGTAATCGTTCTGCCTGCATTATCCGTGCAATATGACCGTGCCCTGCCAGATATAATAAAATAAGCATATTTGGCAATTTGCCCTTCATAAAATATAATGTGACCTTTCGGGATCAACACATCTCTACAATTATCTAAAATTATTTCAACTGCAGAATCATCCAGGCTTAAAACTTTGCCGATGCAAGTCAGCAAGGGTATTGCATCGATCGAATGGATGTACCTCATTTCTATAATTTTTCCGGTAGGGAATGTCAATTTCGTGCCACATATTAAACCGATATTAATCAATCACTTATGAGCGAAATGACCAAATGGAAGTCTTGACATATCGACACCTCACGTCCTATCCTTGATATAACGACAGCAAGAACGGTCCGTACGGTCAAGTCACCGGCAATAGCCATTTAAAAGACATATTAGGATATATAATTAAGTACTTTTACGCTAAACTGCTGCATATGACAACAGAGTCCCGCTTCTCTGGAAAGAGCTCCGCGGTTAGTGTACTTCTCTTATTTTTTAACTTGGCCGCTCCCGCACAATCCGCTCCGGCGCCTAACCCCGGGGGTCAGTTTTTGTCGGCTGCCGCCACAATTAGTCCCCAATTGTCTGCCGCAGCAACTATAGACAAGTATAGTGTGGCGCAAAAGCGGCTGCTGGTAGTGAGCACCGCACAGTTTACAAATTTTATTACCCAAAGCAACCTGGACCAGGATAGCGTGATGGCAATGGCCTGCCGCATTACGGGAATGCCCTTCCTTCTTCCTTACAGCGATGGTTTTACCGGTAAAGCATCCGGCGGAGAGGATTTGATCAATTTGGGAAGAATACCGGAAGCGATCCGATTCTCAGACAATTGTCAGGGTGAACAACAGATACAACTGCTGCTTGAACTCGGCATCTGGTATCTCCATCAGCCAGGGACTCATAAAAAAGATCTTGACGCTGCCGATTTTTATATCGAAAAAGCTTCAACTCTTAGCAGGGCAAACAAAAATATAAAATGGGAAAAGGAATGCCAGTTTGCGCTTGGGGAATTATACCAGCAAAAAGGAAACGCCGCGGAGAGTAAAACAATATTTATGCAGCAGCTCTCTTCCGGGCAACAGCAAGGAGACTTCCAAACAGCCGCCCGGGCATACCAGCATCTTGCCGGTCTCCTTCCATTGAACGATTCCATGAAAAGAGTATACTATCAAAGATCATTGGAACTATACCAGAAATTACAGTTAAAAGAAAAAGAAATTGAACTCTTATGGAATATTTCATTTTGTGACATACATGTGGGCAACAATGCCTGGGAAAACGATCTTCGACAAATTATCGCTTTGATGCAGTCTACCGGGTTCAAACATGTTTTATACGCCGAAAACGTTTTGAGCCTTATCTTAGGAAGGCAGGGAAAGTATTTGGATGCCTTTGTATGCACCAATGCCGCCCTTGAGAATTTGAAATGGTCGGGCATCGATGCCGTTGCAGGCTCGATGTACCTCCGTGCAGGTAACATTGAGGATATTCTTGAAAAACCTGATGAGGCATTGGCCTGGTACAAAAAAGCACTCGATACGAGGAAGAACGAAACGCATGTGTTCTGGTATAAAAGTTTATTCGCTGCAACTACTATCCTCATGGATACGCACCCGGAAGAAGCTTTGTCGCTGATGAATACCATTACCAGCCAATTCCCACCCAAAACCGTATGGGAACAGCTGCAGATACTGTCGATAAAAGGAGAATGTTACAGAACGTTGAACAAGCCCGGATTAACCGATGATAATTATATGTCATTTCTCAAACTGTCAAATCAATATCCGTCAGAAGATTCGCATGGAGAATTAGCATATACTGATCTTGCCATAGGCGAGTTCTATATTTCCCGGTCGAATGCGAAAAAGGCGCGGTTATTCTTTCAAAAAGCCGATACAAAGTCGGAATCGGAACTGACTGTCGACGCGATCAAATATTTATTCTTGTACAGGCTCGACTCTTTGGAAGGAAATTATAAATCGGCTCTGCAGAATCACATCAAATACAAGTTCTACGAAGACTCGAATACCGGTATTGACCAACTGAACAAGGTGAATGAACTCAGAGCGAAGTACGCTTCGGAAAAAAAGGACCAGGACATTAAATTACTGACCCAGCAGGGCCTGCTGCAACAAGGGGAACTCAGGCACAACCAATTCACGAAAAATATAATGATTGCAGGCACAATACTGATGTCGGTCATTATCATCTTGCTCTTTGGCCAGTTCCGAATGAAACAGCGCACCAACAAAGAAATGAATAAAAGGAACCTGGCACTCAAACAATTGATAGATGACAAAGAATGGCTGATAAAAGAAGTTCATCACCGGGTAAAGAATAACCTGCAAACAATCATCAGCCTGCTGGAATCCCAGGCCGCTTATCTTGAAAGCGATGCCCTGAAAGCAATTGCAACCAGTCAGAACCGTATTTATACCATGTCTTTGATTCATCAAAAACTATATCAGTCCGAAGATATCCAGACCATTAATATGGCTGAGTATATACCCGAACTGGTCAAATACCTGAAGGAACTTTTTGATAATTCCCATAAAATTGATTTCACTGTGGAAGTCGACCCGGTAAATCTCGATGCATCCATCGCCGTACCCCTCGCGCTGATCATCAATGAGGCCTTAACCAACTCAATTAAATACGCATTTCCGAACAAGAGGCATGGACAGATTTTAATATCCCTGCGTGAAGAAGATGATTCGCTGAAGTTGGAACTGGCCGACAATGGCATCGGAATGGACCTCACTTCAATCAAAACTAAACCTGTTTCCCTGGGAATTCAATTAATTAAAGGATTGACTAAAGAAATCCACGGCGATGTTATCTTTGAAAGCAATCACGGTGTTAAAATCACCTTATTGTTTAAAAAAATCGCCCTCGAATACGCAAATATCTTCGAATCAGATATAATGACCTTGGTTTGAACAAAGCGCTGATATTTATGAACCCTAAAATACTTATTGTCGAAGACCAGTTTATTGAGGCTAATAACCTCAGGATCATGCTTCAAAAAGCAGGTTACGCCGTATGCTCGATTGCTTCCTCGGTCGACGAGGCAATAAAAATAAAAAACATAGAGAAGCCAAACCTTTTTTTACTGGATATCCGGTTACAGGGCAAGCTAAACGGCATTGACCTCGCCAAAATATTAAGATCGGAAAACATCGCTTTTATTTTTCTATCTGCCAATTCAAGCAAAGAAATTCTCAATGCAGCAAAGACAACCCGTCCCTATGGCTTTCTTGTGAAACCATTTCGTGAAAAAGACGTCCTCGTCGCTATCGAGGTGGCCTGGTATCTTCATCAACAAAACCAGGAAGGACTGTCGAATGATAAATTTCCAATAGCCAATCTTTCCGACATCCACTTAAAGGAAATTATCGGGAAGAGCCCCCCTATGAATACCGTGCTGAAAAATATAAAAATAGTAGCCGATTCTTCCATATCGGTTTTAATCCTCGGAGAAAGCGGTACCGGAAAAGAATTGGTCGCAGAGAGCATTCATCGTATTTCGACGCGGGGGTCAAAACCGTTTATTGTAGTAAACTGTGCCGCCCTTCCTGCAAATCTTATAGAATCGGAGTTGTTTGGGCATGAAAAAGGCGCATTCACAGGGGCTAATGAAAAAAGAATAGGAAAATTTGAGCAGGCAGAGGGGGGAACCGTTTTTTTAGACGAGATAGGAGAATTGCCGCTGGACCTGCAGATTAAACTGCTTCGCGTATTACAGGAAAAAGAGATAGACATTGTAGGCGGGAAAAAAAGAAAAGTAGATGTCCGGATTATTGCCGCCACTAATAGCCCTCTGGAAGAAGAAGTCGCTGCCGGACGGTTCCGGCTGGACCTCTATTACCGGCTTAATGTATTTCCCATTCACCTGCCTCCGCTACGCGATCGTAAGGAAGATCTGGTATTATTGGCCAACCATTTTTTACAACTTCATTCGAAAAAGGAAAAAAAGAAAATTACCGGGTTTGCTGATCAGGTAATAGACGCCATGCTGAATTATTCATGGCCCGGTAACGTACGCGAACTTGAAAATATAATGGCAAGAAGTGTGTTACTTACAGCCGGTGATGTGGTTATTGACCTGTACCTTCCATCCGTTCAGAAAAATAGCACCATCAGCTTATCGTCCCCAACGACCAAAACCATCGAAGAAAATGAACGCGATTATATAATCAGCATCATAAACAAATGCAACGGACGGCTTAATGGTCCCGCAGGGGCTGCAAAAATGATGAATATAAATGTATCGACCCTGAGATCCAGGATGAAAAAACTGGGCATAGAAAAAAAGAAATACTCCTGAAATTCCGCTATCTCTCACCCTGCCATAAAAAGTGATATATCACCTTTTGTTTCCAAAAAAGAGGACATATCGCGCTTCCTGGACCCGAAAAAATCATCCAACTACTTGATAATAAACCATTTGCAAATGTGGCATAGAATTTACAAAGACCCACTCAGGTTTAGGATCCCGTTATTTAGAACATGATGAAACAAATACCATCCCAGGAATTTGACACTCAGCAGCAACTTATAATGCTACTGGGGCAGGAAATCGCAGCCATAAAAAACAGAGAGCAACTGGATAGCCTGATAAAAGGCTCTTTAAAGGAAAAAATCGGATTTAAACACTCTGCCATTTTTGTTTCAAAAAATGATGGCCGGGAGTTATCGAACTTTTTAAAAGATTATGGTGATATAGAAAACAGGAACCACTTCCCGGAAATAATTGTCGATTTCAACGAGCTTGTTCTCTCCGAAGATACTGAACCTTACCTGGCTGGTCCCGCCATGCGTGGCAACGATAGAATATATACGTTCCAATTATTTCAGGGCAGCTCGATGATTGGCGTTTGGATCATCCTGTTTAAAAAGGCATACAAAGAATATTTTGAGCCGGCAGCGCTTTGTCAAATGATATCGACCCAGTTGACACTCGCGGTTATTGCCATTCAAACGCAGGAGGAAATTGAAAGCCGCCACAAAGAGCGTGAAATTATCCAGTCCCTGAATATAGATTTCGCAACTATCCGGGAGAAAAAAGACCTGCTTAGAATCATTCACTATAAGTTAAAACGTCTTTTTAACTTCAGTCATCATTGGATAGCAACGGTAAACGAGGATGCGCTTACGATAAGTACATTTATGCAGGATACGGAATCCAGGGCAAAGTTTCATCCCAGATACAAAAGTGTGACGTACGCCAAATATCCCATCGCCGATCAGGTTTTCAATAAAGTCATTTTGGCGGGAGAGCCGCTGGTTTTTGATCTGGAACAGCTTACTGCGCGGGACACCATTCCGGAATACCTGCAAATAAATTATGAAAGCGGAATCCGGAAAGTGGTGATGCAAAGTCTGGAAATAGCTGGTCGGTTTATCGGCGTTTGGGCTGTCTGTCTCGGCGAGACCGATGAGGTGAAAGATACCTGTATCAACCTGATTAAGGATATTGCCAGTCAATTTTCAATAGCGATAGGTAATATCATCGCCAATGAAACCATACAAGCCAGGGAGGCCGAACGGGATTTATTATTGAAATTGAGTTATGACATCACATCGATTAAGGACAAAAAAGGCCTTCTTCGGATTATACAGACCAATCTTAAAGCATTATTTACTTTTCAGAATATCGTTATCGTTGTCTTGAATGATAAAGGTCACACCCCTGACATATTCCTCTCTACGGATTTGGAATTCACCATGGATAACTCATCCCGTTACAGCAAGGGGCCTGTCCCGCTGGAATTCAATAACAGTTATTTTACTAAGGTGATGGAGACAGACGGAATTGTGTTATTTAACCTGGACAAAATCACCGATATGTCCGCGCAACCTGCCTGTCTCCAGTACCAATACAACTTGGGTATCAGGAAGGTGGTTGCCATTGCATTAAGGGATGATAACCGGAATATGGGTGTGCTTTATATAAATTTGAAAGAGAATACCGATTATTCAGACCACGAATTGGAAATTGTGAAAGGTGTGTCCTATCAGTTATCCGCTGCAGTTTCAAACATTCTCGCAAATGAACGGATTCTGAAAAGGGAGGCCGAAAGGGACCTGCTTTTGTCGTTGAGTATCGATATAGCGTCAGTCCGCAGCAACGACGAATTGCTCAATGTGATTAGCCAGCGCTTAAAATACCTGCTAAAGTTCTCCCACACGATAGTGGCGACAATAAATGAAGATTCTACAGTAAGCAGGTTTCTTCTCGATCCGGAAGCAAAATCCAAGTCGCATCCGGAATATAAAGAAGCCGTCCAAATGAGATATCCCATCCATGATGATATCCTTGACAAATCCATATTGACGCCGGAACCACTGCTTTTCAATCTTCAGCAGCTGATAGATTTAACCAACGGCGATATACCTCTGTATCTGAAAATCAACTATGAATCAGGCTTAAAGAATGCCGTTGTCGTTCGTTTTTCAAAAGCTGATCAGGCTTTCGGGTTCTGGATTCTCCTTTTTGATCACGATATCGTATTTGATACAGGTACACGAAATCTGATTAAAGGCTTATCACATCAAATAGCCATAGCTGTATCCAATCTTACAGCAAACGAAAAAATCAACAAACAGCTGGCTGAGATCAATAAATACAAACAACAGCTGGAGGAAGAAAAGATCTACCTCAAAGAAGAAATAGAAACGACTCAAAATTATAGTGACATCATCGGCGAAAGTCCTTTGCTAAAGAAAACATTCAAATTGGTTTCGCAGGTTGCCCCATCCTACAGCACCGTATTGATACTGGGTGAAACGGGCACAGGTAAAGAACTTATCGCCAGGGCTATCCATAACGACTCTCCAAGAAAGGACAAGCTGATGGTAAAGGTCAATTGCGCGGCCCTTCCGCCCAATCTGATCGAAAGTGAGCTGTTTGGGCATGAACGCGGAAGTTTTACAGGTGCTACGGAACAGCGGCTCGGAAAATTCGAACTGGCCAATAATAGCACGCTGTTTTTGGACGAAATAGGAGAGATGCCACTTGATTTACAGGTAAAACTCCTGCGCGTATTGCAGGAAAAGGAAATAGAACGCGTAGGCGGAAGAAAAACGATAAAGGTCGATGTACGGATCGTAGCAGCGACCAACCGGAATCTGGAAAAGGAGGTCGCCGAGGGTAGATTTAGAAGTGATCTCTATTACCGCTTGAATATATTCCCGATTTCTTTACCGCCCCTGCGTGACCGAAAGGAGGATATTCCTCTTTTGGCAACGTACTTTATCCAGCGATTCGCCAAAAAAGCGGGCCGGAACATCACCACTTTCAGTAATCGCGCCTTGCAGGATATGATTCATTACAGCTGGCCGGGAAACATCAGAGAGCTTGAACACCTTATTGAAAGAAGCGTACTGCTTTCGTCAGGAGATACCATCAGGCAGATCCATCTTCCGTCAATTAAGCCAGTTGTCCAAACGACAGGTTCCGAAGAGCTCGTTTTAAAATCAATAGATGAAAACGAACGGGATCATATTTTACGGATATTGAGATATTGCGGGGGGAAATTGTCGGGAGATGGCGGAGCTGCGCAAATACTCGGCGTCCCCCCCGGCACGCTTTATTCAAAATTTAAAAGACTCGGCATTAAACGTCAGCCTTCTTTCTAAAAAAGCGATCCGGCTCGTCCTACCAAATCTTTATCCTTTCGTCTTCAGCTTTATAATTCTTATCCCCGGGTTGCACATTAAATGCTTTATAAAACGGGGCCATACTCATCAGCGGGCCATTTACACGCCATATGGCTGGAGAATGTGGATTGGTATTCACATACATACGCAGAAAAGCATCTCTTGTTTTCACCCTCCATATCCTGGCAATGGATAGAAAAAATCGCTGATCCGGCGTAAAACCATCGATTTTAGTGGAATCCTGACCCTGTGGAGTCATTTTAAATGCATCATAGGCAATAGCAAGGCCTCCATTGTCAGCGGCGTTTTCGCCCACCGTCAGGGCTCCCTTTATATGAACAGTGTCTAAAACAGTAAACGAACTATATAGGTCAATTACCCTTTTTGTTTTTACCCTGAACTTCTCATAATCTTCCTTTGTCCACCAGTTTTTCACGTTACCGTTCTTATCGAACTGCGCTCCCTGGTCATCAAAGGCATGAGTCATTTCATGTCCAATGACCATCCCGATTCCCCCATAGTTGAGGGCGTCGTCTGCCGAAAAATCAAAATAGGGAAATTGTAAAATACCAGCCGGAAAAACGATTTCATTAAAAGCCGGATTATAGTAGGCGGTAACCGTAGAAGGCGTGGCATCCCATTCTGTTCTGTCAACCGGTTTGTTCAACTTCGCCAATTCAAATTGATATTCATTTTGGTTGATCGAGAGTAAATTTTCGAAGTATTTGTTTCTATCAATCTGTACCTTATCGTAATCCCGCCATTTATCCGGGTAACCGATTTTTTTGGTAATAGCATATAATTTCTCTTTTGCTTTTTGTTTGGTGCTATCACTCATCCAATCAACATGATTGATTCTGTTTTCAAAAGCTTTTTGCAGGTTGTTCACCAGGTCGAGCACACGCTTTTTTGCATCCTCATTAAAATATCTTTTGACATAGAGTTGCCCTAAAGCCTGTCCCAGGAGATGGTCAACGTTGTCAGTCATGATTTGCCCGCGGGATTTCTGTTTGGCTTGCCCTGATAATACTTTGGTCAATTCGAATGAGGCACTCAAGAATGGCGCACTAAGCGCCGTAGCATAGTTTTCCAGGGTACTCGCTTTCAAATAAGTTTTCCAATCATTGATGGGAATGGATTTGAGCAGCGCATTTAACCTGTCGTAATAGCCGGGTTGAGCCATATCAATCGAATCAGTCTTTGCATCCAGGTTGGCAAGCAATGTTCCCCAACCAATATTAGGTTGTGTTTTGCTGATGGATGATACCGCTACCTTATTGTAATTTGCATTGACATCCCTGAGCTCAATATTCGTCTTGTGTGATGATGCGATTTGCTTTTCGATGCCGTATACAGTATCTGCCTGCTGCGTGGCAGAAGGTAAACTACTGCCGGTTAATTGCAACAAGGTCGAAATGTATTTTTTATAGCCTTGTTGAATACTGACGGTAGACGAATCTGTTTTGAAATAATAATCGCGATCAGGCAAGCCGATGCCTGCCTGATAAACATGAGCAATATTAATCCCGCTATTTTTGTTGTCAGGCGAAACACCAAAACCAATAAAGGAGTGGTTTCCTTCTTTCAGTTCAGTGGCCGCAAATTTGACCAGCGATGGAACATCGCTGATGGCATCGATACGTGCAAGTATGGGCTGGATGGGTTCGTATCCGCGGTGGTTGATGGTTGCCGTGTCCATACCGGAAGCATAGAAGTCCCCTACCTTCTGGTCAATACTTCCTGCAGTATGCTGGGCTTTTGAAACGCTATCCAGGATATGTTGCAGAAGTTGCTTTTGTGGAATGTTCAGGAAACTATATGAACCCACACCCGTTTGATCGTCCGCAATTTTAGCGGTGTCATACCAGCGCCCGTTGACATAGCGAAAAAAATTGTCGCCGGGTTTTATCGAGGAATCAATTCCATCCACATCAACAAAACTTTTTTTGGGAGAATCCGGGTTATTGCAGCTGCCCAAAAACCCTAGTACCAAACATGTGTAAAAAAACTTATTCATAAACAGGGGATTTACTTAAAGATAGCAATCTTTTCATTAACCAAATCCTTCCTGTCCCGTCCTAAAATAGCCATACCCTCTATTGATAGATTATTTTGACGGTTGGTCGATTGGGGGTCGGAAGAGATGTCTCCAATGACGAACTTTAAGGCCTACTATTATTTTACCAGTTAAAAATTTTCATTATGAACCGTTATACATTTTCGCTGCTGTTAGCGCTTTTTTCGCTTTCTTTCTCCCATCCAACCGCTTTTCACTCCTACGTGTCGTTCAAGGGTACCAAACAAGGCCAGTTCAAGGGCGAGTCAGCCGGCAAAGGAGGCCGCGAAAAGGATGGCTGGTTCTTACTCTCGAGCTTCGAGATGAGCTCTGAAGTGCCGGTGGATGCCAAATCCGGAAAGCCCACTGCGGCACGACAACATAATCCAATCCATATCACCAAAGAAACCGACGCCGCGTCGCCCTTGCTGCTAAATGCCCATTTCACCAATGAAACATTTGAGAGCGTAATCATCCAAACCGTCGATGATCAAAATAAGACCACCAGGAGAATTACGCTGACGAATGCCTTGATTTCCGATATTAAAAAGAATGGCGCTCTTGAAGACATCTCGTTTACTTACGAGAAAATAGAGACGCAACAATAACAAGGGAATCCTTTTTGGTCATCAGACATATTATAATTATCTTTCTATGACCAACCTTAACTAAAAATCGGAATGAAATACGGTTCCCACGTTTTTCTTGTCCTCATTATCCCGGCATTGATAGGCATTGGAGCTGCGTTCCGCCCAAAAGCCACCGAACACGGTGTTGCCGAAATCGAATCCACGATAGGATGCGGCCCCTCCACGACCGAGCCATTGCCGGATGCAAACGGCAAATTCATTCCTGTCTTGCCTGGCCTGGGTAGTCACGCCTATCGGATCTCCACGGATCAGGACAGCGCCCGGCTATTTTTCAATCAGGGTCTTAATCTTTATTACAGCTATCATCTCCAGGAGGCCTTGGCCTCCTTTAGGGAAGCCGCACGTTTCGACTCTACCGCCGCCATGACCTATTGGGGACAGGCGCTGTCAATGGGGCCATATTTTAATTCCTATAGTTACAAAATGCGGTCAGGCGTTCCCGAAGCCCTCGCGGCCATGGACCGCCATCGTTCCACTGCAACGGAAAAGGAAAAGGGACTGATCGATGCGATGCAACAAAGATACTCGTCGGACTTCACAAATGCAGACCGCAGCCATTTGGACAGTGCTTATGCAAAGGAAATGTCGACCCTTGTTGCCCGATATCCGGCGGACAACGATATCAAAGCATTGTATATAGATGCCGTGATGCTGCAACACAAATGGGACTTTTGGTACACTGACAGGACGCCAAAACAATGGACGCCGGAGCTTATCGCTTTATGCGAAACGATCCTCAAAAAAGAACCGCATCATCCCGCAGCATTGCACTATTATATCCATCTGACGGAGGCTTCCGGGGAGCCGGAACTTGCTCTGGCAGGTGCCGATATCCTTAAGAACGATATGCCCGGCGCAGGACATATGGTGCACATGGCCAGTCATATGTACCAAAGGAACGGTCTTTTTGTCCAGGGAGTGACAGACAATGAGAACGCCAATACGGCATACAACCTGGAGGACTCCCTGGCGCCGGCGCTTGGCCTTGGCAGGAACAATGTCATTCATATCTTTGCCGTTCAATCCTATTGCGCCATGACTGCCGGAATGTATAAGCAGGGTATGCCGATCTATATGCGTACTCGGGACCGGTTAGTCGCGGCCAGGCCGGTTTTTGAAAAAGAACCATATTCTCAGTTTATATATATGCTCCCTGTGATGGCCCTCGTGAGGCTTGGAAAATGGGACGAGATCATGCAGGCGCCTATGCCCGATCATCAATGGAAATATGCGACGATACTGGCTCACTTCGCAAGGGGAATGGCAAATGTTCATCATAATGACCTCAGGGCAGCGATTGCGGACCTGGATAGCCTCCAAATAAATCTTGCGGATAGCCTGCTGGGTGTTCGCATGATGCCCTTCGATAAGCCTTCCCAATGTGGCAGCATCGCCGCCGGGATCCTCCGGGGAGAAATTCTTTTTGCGGAAGACAAGCAGGACGAGGCAGTCAATTCGCTCACCAGGGCAGTGGAAGAAGAGGATGCGCTGATCTATCGCGAACCACAGCAATGGCTTATCCCTGTCCGGCAATATCTTGGAGTCGTCCTTTTAAAAATGCATGAGCCCGCGGTAGCGGAGAAAGTATACCGGGCAGACTTATTCCGAAATCCTGGGAATGGCTGGTCCCTGCTGGGGCTATATCAATGTCTGTTGGCGCAGCAGAAGTTAGCAGAAGCAGAAAACGTCAAAACGAAATACCTTAACGCATTTGCCTTTTGTGATGTCAGCCCGGTCACTTCTGCATTTTAGTGGCGAGACTCCTGGCAATAATTCCCCGCGGGAACTTTTTTAGCTTTCCCATTGTATTTCTTAAATTGCCAGCCAAATAAGTATGCCGCCCATGCCAGATTTCACCCGGTTACGTACGGTTTGTAAAGAGTCGACGTCCCTTTCGGCCGTCGTTGTGGATGACTTCTTAATGTATTATGTGGCCCAACGGGAAGGTCTTGAACGGGAAATGGACCAACGCCTCGCAGGCTTCCGTAAGGTTACGAAGGAATTTCAGCAAAGCTGGATCAACCTGCTCAAGGCTCAGTATATAGGCCACCGGATCTTTAAAAAAGACGGTTTTATCAAAAAATATCTTACCCATGCTGCGGTGAAAGATCTTCCCACAGAGCAGCGGAGCTATATCGAAAAACAGTCAACGGTTCCTTGGAGATACTCATATAGCGTCATTACGTCGAACCCTGAAGTCGATTTTTATGAAATGGAAGATGTATTCAGCGGGGAAGACTACCTGCTCTATTCCCCTTCGATCACGAAAATCCTTTCGGAAGCATCTGTGTCCCTATGGTTCAACTTGATCGGTTTCAATGGCTCCTGCTGGCAGTCTTTCGGTCCTGTCTTAAGTTTTCAGGGTTTGGAGGCGGATGATATTTTCTTTTTTGCCACAGAGTTGAATCCCCGGATTGAAACGGAGGAAGACGTGATGACGGATATCGAAAAGAATCCGATTCCATATCTGATGCTGCTCAGTGGATCCCGTTATCCGTTTACCATTCAGGGTAAAGACGAAATCCTTCAACTGGTTGCCGAACACCCGCTGGATTCCTTTGACAGCAACCGGTTCAAGAAGGGCTTTACGGTAGAATATGCCAACGGCGTATATCGGATCAGGTCCGGAGCCTGGGGTAAGCCGCCGCATTTTGCCACAGCATATTACGTAGAAGACCGAAAGGTATTGCTGCTTACCGCCATGACAGACCGCGGCTTCCAGTCATTGGTAAGTCAATTGAACAAAATTGGATTGGGGCTTCCGATAGAACCGGATATTCGTGTGCACTTACCTATGCTGATCAATATCAAGCATATTCTGGGAAAAGAGCTGCGGCTAAATCCATATGAGGATTTGTTCGAGAACAAATCGAGTCCTGCTGAGCAGGCTGCAATGGATAACCTCAACCGCCTGCTTTCCCTGGCCCTCCCCTTCATCAATGCCGGCCAGGAACCCGACATCCCGGCTCTCGCAAAAGAAGCCGGCGTCGATGAAGAAACAGCACGCGAAATACTGAGCCATACCATCGGAAGGATTAAGACCCTTCAGGGTAAAGCTGATAAGAAAAGGAAGAAATAGCTAAGCAGCACATCATATTTTTACCGATTTTCTTCGAAATTTACAGCCGGACATCGTATTTTCCGGTGGATTAAACCATTTCCCGTGAGCAAATTGTTCAGGCTGGACCTGAAAGGAGCCGTCAACGGTTCCTGAGCTCAATAATACATGGAAGCATTTACTCCATCCTTCGTTCTTACTTATTTCCCAAAACAATCACTTTCTCCCGAGCGATCGTGATGATCCCGAGTTGTTATTTTGCTGATGAATTCCTCCTTTTTATCCTTCGAACCCACCAACCATCACATCAAAGTTTCTTTGCATCAGTTGATCAACGATCTGCTCGCCAACCTCCAACCCCTGGCCCGCAACCACAACAACGTCCTGTATAATGGCGTACCGCAGGGGCTGTGCTTTGTCGCCGAGGAAAACCTCCTCGCCTTCAACCTATGGAACCTCCTCGGTAACGCCCTCCGCGCCCGCCAAAATGCTAACATTCACGTCCTCGCGCTCGTCGACGACCACAAAACTACCATCACTGTCAAAGGCGACAGCACCAACCTCGCCTTCAGTATCTGCAATAGCCGCCTGACGTTCTAAGGCAACCCGGCCATCGTGTAGGCCTCCCCTCAACCTAAAGATCCCCATCCAAGCCTACTCATCCCGTATTACATCCACCGGATTCACGCTGGCGACCCGGAATGCGACCGCATCTGACCCGCACCTGCCGGCCGACCACCAGATGCCTATCCAAACCTAAAGTCAGCATCAGTCGAGTAGAATCAGACATTTCAGACTGAAGCTCTCACAAAACCGTACGTGACAGTCTCCCGTCATACGGCTTTTCATTGTCTTACACGCGGAGTGACCCCCTGTTTCCAATGTTCAAA
>Ga0182030_10000205_pt1 | contig 102764 bp, 107 predicted proteins | sample 812S3MmetaG_FD_121299 | JGI IMG/M metagenome (GOLD analysis project Ga0182030, IMG submission 121299) | Permafrost microbial communities from Stordalen Mire, Sweden - 812S3M metaG (Illumina Assembly) | ecosystem: Environmental > Terrestrial > Soil > Wetlands > Permafrost | place: Sweden...
CGCGGTAAAAGACGCAAGGAACGAGCGAGATTGCGGCGATCAGCACGTCCGTGAGCCCGGCAGATTCTTTCGCCGGCGAATCGAGCGCCTTCTGGTTGCTCACCGCTGAAACGATGGCCGGTGCGAATTTCCATTGACCAAGTATCGCGCCCGCAATTCGCGGGTGGCCCTGACTGAGCACCCGAATGGCGGCATCGTCCGCGCCGAACGCGGCACCGTGCTGGTGGGCACGTATGATGATGTAGAGGCTGCCTATGTTGTGCATGAGGCCGGCTACGAGGGCCTCGTCGGGATTCGCGGCCCTGGTCTCACGCGCGAGCACGTAGGCGATCGATGCGACCAGTGTTCCCTGGCGCCAGAGCTCATGAAGCTGCGGGCGTAGCACCGCTTCGCATGAATTCGTCATTTGTTGCAGGGCGAAGGACACTGCCGTACAGCGTACCAGCTGATGGCCGAGGCGGTGTACGGCCTGCTGCAGGTCCGTTATCGGCTTGGAGGACGGATTGAGGAACGCCGAGTTCGCAAGTTGCAGTATTCGCACAGCGAGAGCCGCGTCGACTCCGATCACCCGTGCCACCTTGGCCGGCGTGGTACGGGGGTCCTCGAGGGTTCGCTGGACCCGCTGTGCGACATCCGGATACGAGGGCAGTCGAATATCGCCGTTCATCAGTTCCTCGGACAGTCTGCTGAGGAATTCCGCAGGGACTAGGGCACGGATGAACTCTTGCCGAGTCCGTAATGTCTGGCTTGTCATGCGCGCGGCCCAACAGTTCGAGGATCTCCGTGATGATATCGGCAGCCTGACGGCGCTCTTTAGGGGACGATTTCGCAGTCGGTCGTTTGAACCCGGCTATTTCGGCGGAAATTCCGGTAAAGTATTGGTTCGTGTCCAACCAGATAAACCGTCGCGACTTTCTCAGCGGCACTGCGCTTGTCATCGCCGCCGGACTGACTCCGCTCGCGCAGGTACGGGCCGATCCCAATCGCTACTACCCGCCCTCGCTTACCGGCCTGCGCGGCAGCCATCCGGGCTCGTTCGAAGTCGCCCATCAGGTCGGTCGGGAAGGGAAGTCCTTCGACATTTCCGGGCTCGCGATCGAGGAGAAATTCGATTTAGTCGTGGTCGGCGGCGGCATCAGCGGGCTGGCCGCGGCCTGGTTCTATCGCGAAGCGCATGGCCCCGGCGCGCGCGTCCTGGTTCTCGAAAACCACGACGATTTCGGCGGACACGCCAAGCGCAATGAATTTCGAGTCGGCGATCGCCTGCTGCTCGGGTATGGTGGCACGGAATCGCTGCAATCCCCCAAGACCTTCTTCAGCCACACCGTCAATCGGCTGCTGCGCTCACTCGGCGTCGACCTGAGACGCTTCGAGACGGCCTTCGACCGAAAGCTCTACCGGTCGCTTGGCCTGACGCAGGCCGTGTACTTCGACCGCGAGACCTTCGGGGTGGACAGGCTGGTGGTCGGGAATCCGGTCGTCACCGGCGGCGATTCGTTTGCGAGCGACGCCAATCCGCGCCCGATCGAGGACGTGGTTGCGAAGTTTCCCCTGTCCGACGAGGCCAGAGCGCGACTCATCGAATTCTTCGCTCATCCGAAGGACTACCTGGCGGGAAAGTCGACAGCGCAGAAGATCGCTTATCTTAAGAAAATCAGCTACCGCGAATTCCTACGCACAAATGCCGGACTGGGCGATGAGGCGCTCAAGTTCTTCGACGGCGCCACACTCGGTCTCATGGCGATGGGTCCCGACATACTGCCTGCGCTGGATGCGATGACCAGCCAGTACGCCGGCTTCGCCGGCATGGCGCTCGGCGGCCTCGACGATCCGGAGGTGGCGGCTTTCAACGAACCCTACATCTACCATTTCCCCGACGGTAACGCGTCCCTCGCGCGGCTTCTGGTCCGCAGTTTGATCCCCGCGGTCGCTCCGGGTCGAACCATGGACGACGTGGTGCTCGCTGACTTCGACTACACGAAGCTCGATGTCGACGGCGCGCTCATCCGATTGCGCCTGAACAGTACCGCCGTGGCGATTGCCAATGCACCGAAGAAGGGAGGGCCGGTAGACATCGGTTACGTGCGTGCGGGCGCACTGCGCCGAATTCAGTCCCGGCAATGCGTGCTTGCCGGCTATAACATGATGATTCCCCATATCATGCCCGAACTGCCCGACCCGCAGAAGCAGGCGCTTGCCCAGAGCGTCAGAATGCCGCTGGTCTACGTGAACGTGGCCATCCGCAATTGGCATGCCTTCGTCCAGCTGGGCGTCCACGATATTTACAGTCCGCATGCCTATTTCTCGAATACCAAGCTCGATTACCCCGTGTCACTCGGCGGCTACCGCAATGCGCGCGAACCGAGCGAGCCCATACTGCTGCATATGGAGCACATACCGCTCACGCCGAATCAGGGTCTCTCGAACGTCCAGCAGTTTCGCCTGGGACGGCAGCTGCTGCTGAACACGCCGTTCGCCGAATACGAAACCCGGATCGCCGATCAGCTCGACCGTATGCTCGGTCCAGGAGGATTTCAGTCGACGCGCGACATCTCCGCGATCACCGTCAATCGCTGGCCGCACGGCTATGCCTACAGCGCCGATTCGCTGTTTGATCCGCAGACCGAGGGACCCCAGCCCTATGAGATCGCCCGCAGGCGCTGCGGCAGCGTTACCATCGCCAACTCCGACGCGGGGTGGAACTCTTACACGCACGAGGCGATCGATCAGGCATGGCGCGCGGTGAGTGAACTGAAGTCGGCGTGACCATTCGGGCTCCGCAAGTCAGCATCGGGGGCGTCACGACTGGCCTCGGATCATCGCGGCGAGCCTGGACCGTCGTCGCCTTGGTGTTCGTTTTCATGTTGATCAATTTTGCGGACAAGGCGGTCGTCGGCCTCGCCAGCGTGCCGATCATGCAGGATTTGCAACTGAGTCATACTCAATTCGGCATGCTAGGCAGCGCTTTTTTTCTGTTATTTTTTGCCTCCGGCGTTACCGTTGGATTTCTCGCCAACCGCTTCAGCACCAAAACCATCATGAGCATCATGGGTGTCGTTTGGTCGGTGGCGTTGTTGCCGATCAGCGTGATCGCGAATTTTCCCGTATTGCTGAGCAGCCGCGTGGTTCTAGGCGCGGCCGAGGGGCCGGCCTTCCCGGTTGCGGTGCACGCGGTGTACAAGTGGTTTGCCAATGCACATCGCGCGCTGCCCACGAGCGTTGTCGCGAGCGGCGCGGCCTTCGGCGCCGGCATCGTCGCGCCGCTGATCATCTGGATCATCGATCGCTTCGGTTGGCACGCCTCGTTCGGCACCTTGGGCGTTGTGGGCCTCGTCTGGGTAGTCTCTTGGCTTGCCTTTGTCGAAGAGGGGCCGGCACCCCCGTCTTGCGGGCCCGAATCCGCATCGCGGCAAAGGGTGCCCTATCGACACCTGCTGATGAGCCGTACCGCCCTAGGGTTCTATCTGGCTGGATTTGCGGCGTACTGGATCGTCGCGCTCAATCTAGTATGGCTGCCTCACTATTTGATCAAGGCCTTGGGGATGGACCCCGCAAACGCGGCATGGGTCATTGCGCTGCCGTCGGCCATGCAAATAGCGTTTGCGGCTGGGATCGCATATCTGTCGCAAAGACTCTCCTTGTCGGGATTATCGAGTCGAGTCGCGCGCGGCGTCATGGGCACTCTGTGCGTCATCATCGCCGGCCTCTCAATGGCTTGCTTTCCTTTCGTCGGGATGGGGCCGCTCAAGATCTTCCTCGTTGCACTGGCGTGTTCGATCGGCAGCGTGATCTTCACGCTGGGTCCGGCACTCGTGGGGGAGATTTCGCCCGCCTTGCAGCGCGGCGCGATGCTCGGAGTCTCGAACTCGATTCACACGCTCGCAGGCGTGTGCGCGCCCCTTCTGATGGGTCGCATCGTGGACATCAACGCGAATCCGATGGGCGGATTTCGGACCGGTTACCTCTGCGTGGGAATCCTCGTCGCCACGCTGGGCGCGGTAGCGGCTATTTTGGTCAATCCGGAATATGATCTACGGCGTTTTAGGGCGCTTCGGGAGGCTCGGTAGATTGCGGCACATCGATCTGATCTATATCAACGGTCCGGACGTCGAGCGAATTGCGCTCACGGATCGCGAAATACTCGACTCCGTTGAGACGGCACTCGATGCACAGGGCAAGCGGGCGGTGGTCATTGAGCCGCGAGTTCATCTGGTCCCGCAGGATTCCGCCATTGGGCATTTCAATGTACTGCGCGGCGTCGTGCGTCCGCTCGCGCTCGCAGGCGTCAAAGTAGTGGGCGACTTTGTCGAAAACTTCAAGCATGGATTGCCTTCGGAGCTGGGCTTGCTGACGTTGTTCGACCCATCGACGGGTGTGCCGTTGGCGATCATCAATGCCACATCTTTGACCGAGATGCGCACGGGCGCCATGACGGCGCTCGGCGCCAAGTACTTGGCCCGCAAGGACAGCAAGATACTCGGGCACATTGGCGCACGCGGCACATCCTACTGGAACATCCGGCTGCTCAATCATTTCTTCGACTTCGCCGAAATTCGTGTGCATTCCAAGCGTGCAGAGAGCCGGGAAGCGCTTGCCGCCCGGCTCTCCGAGGATTTGGCCAAACGCGTCGTAGCAGTGGAAGATTGGGAAACATGCGTTCGCGATGCCGACATCGTAGTCGAGGCGTCGCGTCTCGCGGAACCAGAGCCGCTGCTGAGGACCGAATGGATAAAGCCTGGCGCGCTCGTCGTTCCTTACGGCACTATGAGCGCGGTGGAGCTGTCGCTTACCGACGTCATGGACAAAGTCGTGGTCGACGACTGGGGCCAATGCCGCAAGGGGTTGCCTTTTGGCGCACTGCGCCAACATGTGGATTCCGACAAGCTTACTGAGCGGACATTGCATGCCGAATTGGGAGAGATCGTCGCACTCTTGAAGCCCGGTCGGGAAAGCGATGAGGAAACGATATTATTCTGGCACCGCGGGTTGTCGCTGAGCGATATCGCTCTTGGCAGCACGGTACTGCGAAAAGCGAGGGTCAACTCGATTGGCGAGACGCTGCGTTTTCAATAAACGGCGGCGGAGCGGACGAATCGGCGACGAACGGGACGAACGGGACGAACGGATCTTTGATTGATTCACCTCGTGCGAGCAATGCATGCGTCTAATTTTTCGGGCGATCCTCGCGACCGCCGTTCTCGCCTCGGCCTCCATACAATCCGTGCAAGCCGAGGACGGCGCGATTTATCTCAGCACCTACATCGAACTGATGCCGAATGCCGTCGGTTCGGGAGCGGGGCTCCTCGCGCGCTACAGAAACGCGAGCCGCACGCAGACGGGCAACCGGCGCTTTGATGTTCTACGTGAGATCAGCCGTCCGAACCGGTTTGCCATCCTCGAAGTGTGGGCGGACGAAGCCGCGCTCGAGAGTCATGAGGCAGCGGCAAGTACGTTGCATTTCCGCGACCGGCTCAAGGCTCTATGGACCGCCCCCTACGACGAGCGCGTCGGTCGCAGGATTTACCTCGGGTCCGGAAGCAGCAAGAACGGACCGGGCGCAATCTATGTGCTTACGCACGTGGATGTGATGCCCAACCACCAAGATGATGCGGTGAAGTTGCTCAAGACCATGAGCGTCGAGACTGCTAACGAGTACGGCAATATCAGCTATGAGGTGCTGCAGCAGTCGAGTCGGGGGAACCACTTAACAGTTATCGAAGAGTGGACGAATAATAGGACCTACGACGCCCATGTCGAAGCGCCGCATACGCGCGCATTTCGCGAAGGGCTATCGGTTATGCAAGGCGCGCTCTATGACGAACGCTTGTACGACAAAGTGGACTAGAGGGCACCCTTCTTTGCAAAGCGTCGGTCTAAGCTGAGCGGACCCGCGCCATTCGCGACGAGCAGCAAGAACCCACCTGCAATCGACAGATTCTTGAGAAACATGATCATCTGAGTTTGGTCGGCGAGGTTTTTGTGGAAAGTGAGCGCCGTCAGCAGCGAAAAGCCCGCGAGCAGAAAGGCGGCGATCCGGGTTTTCCAGCCGAGGATGATAGCCACGGCGCCCAGTACCTCGGTGGCGATTACTGCGGGCAATAAAGCCCCAGGCACGCCGGTTGCGGACATATAGGCGACGGTTGAGCCGTAGGCGGCGAGCTTGCCGAGCCCCGACAGAAGGAAGAGTAAGCTCAAGAGAAACCGGCCTCCGACTTCAGCGGTACTTGCAAGCCGCTGGTTCGGCGAAACCGACGCACTCAAGCTCGGGGCCGAGATGTTCATGGCAGACTCCGTTTAGTATCCCTCGGGGGCGGGGTCTCCAATTGCCATTGCTGTGCGATCGTCGACAGCCCGCCCACCCATTTTATGCTTGTTGCAGCGTGATGTGTACCCCGTTGGCCGATAGATTGAAGCGCAGCCCCCCGCTCTGAGAATGCAGCTTGATCACCACGCCCTTCTCGTTCTTGAGATAGGCGACCGAGCCGCCCTCGATCACCGTAATGCCGGCCGTAACGGCCGAGTACTCGCCACTCAAATCCGCCGGACTCGCCAGGTTGTAGACCTCACCCTCGGCATTGATGCCGGCGCCGCCCACGTCCGCGACCGATACGCCCGAAAGCTTGAACTTGTATTGCTTTTGGTCTTTGCTGTTATAAAGGGTGCCGTGACCCCAAGTGTACCCGATGCCGATGGCGACCGAGCCGCCGCTAAACCACACATAGGCCGACGGAATGGCTCCCTCAGCGACAGGCGGAGGGGAGGCGCCATCCGCCGCGGCCGCTGCGGCGGATACGAAAACGGTAGCGAGGAAACTGAGCAACAACTTACGCATGATTTTTTACTCTCGAGGTTATGCAGTAAGAGCAAATTGTCGCGTCGGGCAGCCATTTTTTATTGAACTATTTTGCTGCGAATTGTTTGCTGGAATCATCTTGGCGCCAAGCACGCCCATCTGCGAGCGCGACGCCTACTGTGGCCCTGCCTCGCGGTTGGCTCCGCCGCTCAGCGGGCCCGAGCGTCCATAGAAACCGAGGCGCTCTTTTTCACTGAACGTCACACCGGGCCGGTCGTAGTAGGAGAAGACCGCGACGAGCCGCGAGCGGGCGCCGCGAACGGTCGAGACTCGATGCAGGGTGTTCTTTCCGGCGAAGACGTTGAGCGTTCCTGCCTCGAGCGGATTGACGCGGATTCCAGGATCCTCACCCTGCAACAGCTTGCCCACGCCTTCGTAATTCGGGTCATCTTCGGATCGAAGATTGCTGCGATACTGGAACTCGCCGTCCTCCTCCGCCGCTTGAATCAACAGGGTGGTCGTATAGCGTGAACGATCGAAATGCCAGTTCAGCGCCTCGCCCGGCCGATATTCCAAGATGTTGATGCGGGCGAGCGGATCGTCCATCAGATAGAGCCGCGGAATCCCGAGCACGCGCGCAACGAAATCGACCAGCGGCGCCCACTCGTAAATGCGCTCGATGATCGAGCCCGTGAGTTGATCGCCGCACAAGGTGTGATTGATGGTCTGAAAGCGCGTGAGCGCCGGGTGATCCTCGCGCAGACCCGGAACCCGGTCGAGAAAGTAGACGTTGTGCCAGCGCTGGTGCGTGAAGGCAGCACCTGAGGTAAGGGGAATGATCTCAGCTGCCGCCTGCCGGATGGCCTCGGGCCGGACAAATCGCTCGAGATTGAACATGCCTGTGTCGGCCAGATCGCGTCGACACCGCTCGGTCAGTTCGATGGCGGCGTCCCCACGGTCGAGCGGGTACCGGTCCAGATCTAGAAGGTCTTCCATAGCCCATCCAAGCTAAGACTGAATGGATCGTATCACCGCCAAAGCGGCCGCATGAAGGAAAATCCTGGAAAGAAAGCCATCGACGGTCGTACCGAGACTTGTTAACTCTGTCGCGGACAGCGCAGACCGCCGAGGATATATTCATCAGCGGCAGCTTATGTCAAGGAGGCGAGATGGCGACGCTGAGTGAAGAACAGGCCAAGATTTATATCACCAAGCTGCTCACCGCGATGACTCGAGCGGGCGGCTCGGATCTTTTCATTTCGAAAGATTTTCCGCCAAGCATGAAATCCCAGGGCAATATGCTCCCCCTTGCCACACAGAAACTTGGCGCCGAAGTCACTCGGGAATTGGCGCACTCGATCATGAACGAGAGTCAACGGCAGGAGTTTGCCAAGGAACTTGAAAGTAATTTTGCCATCGAGATACCCGGTGTCGCGCGCTATCGCGTGAACGTGTTCATACAGCAGCACAACGTCGGCATGGTCATCAGAACCATTCCGACCGAGATTCCGACGATCGAGCAGTTCGGGCTTCCCGAGACATTCAAGGACGTCGTGATGAGCAAGCGTGGCTTGGTGCTCATGGTCGGCGCGACCGGGTGCGGCAAGTCAACATCGCTAGCGGCCATGATCAATCATCGCAACCGCTCCTCGGCCGGGCACATCATCACCGTCGAAGATCCGGTCGAATTCGTGCATCAATCGCAAAAGTCGCTGGTCACGCATCGCGATGTCGGCATCGACACGCATACCTGGCGCCACGCGCTCAAAAACACATTCCGCCAGGCTCCAGATGTCATCTTGATCGGGGAGATCCGCGACGCCGAAACCATGGAGCTTGCGATCACATTCGCGGAGACTGGGCATCTATGCCTGAGTACACTGCATTCCAACAGCGCCAGCCAGACACTCGACCGCATCGTCAATTTTTTCCCGGATTCGCGCCGCTCGCAATTGCTGATGGATTTGTCCAGCAATCTGAAAGCCATCATTTCGCAACGCCTGGTGCGCACGCCGGATGGCAAGGGACGCATACCGGCCATTGAAATTCTACTCAATACACCGATCGTCGCGGACAAACTTCTGAAGGGCGAATTTCACGAGTTGAAGGAGATCATGGGCAAGTCGCGGGAGCTCGGCATGCGCACCTTCGATTGGTCGCTGTTCGAACTGTACGACAACGACGTCATTACCTATGAGGAGGCGATCCTCAACGCCGACTCGCAGAACGAGCTGCGTCTGAACATCAAACTGAACAGCAAGCATCCGGATCCGGCGGCCAGCACCTTTATCGGCAAATCGGCCGCTATCGGCGCGAAGTAGAGTGCGGCGCGGCCGGCGAGGCGCGGCCGGCGAGGCGCGGCCGGCGAGGCCGGGGCGCGTAGCAGCCGCCCGCTAGGCGCGCACGTCGAGATGAGAGCCCTTCGAGCCGGCGCCGAGGCCGCCTTGCGTGAGTGCGTACTGGTCGAGCGGCCGAAGGTACGCGGTGACGCCCGCCGCACGCCGCGGCACCGGCAGAGTATTCGACGGCGTCGGTTCGACATCCGTGGCGATGACGTCGATCGGCTCCCGGTCCAAAGAGGCGTAATCGGCGCGCAGCAAGACGACGGTGGAATCCGGCTGCGAAGCGACCAGGGTTACTCGCTTCAGATTCGCGCCGCTAGCGACCAGATCCATCGCATCCGAGAGCAGCGAAGGGGCGCCGCGGCCGCCTGCACGCTCGCCCGCCAGGATAAGCGACTGCGTGCCGGGCGCTATTTTCATGTCGCGCGCACGACAAGCCTGGGCGCACGCCCAGACCCGACCGAAGCCACCAAGCGGTTTACCATGCGAGGCACATCCAATGCGACAGTCGCGCGCAGCCGATTCATTTCGTCCGCCCCCTAAGCATACTCGCTCGGCGCCTGCTCGCCATGACAACCGTCGGGCGAAGAGACCTGGGGCTCATTCCAGGCCCCGCTATCTCGCGTTTAGCCAATGAATTCAGCGGCCAGCCAGGCAATCCCTCAAACCGCGCGCTGAACTGTGCGGCATTGCAGCAAATACCGCACGGAGGCTGCGCCCGCAACGGGTTACTTTTGCTCCGCGTAGATCTTCACCAGGCGATATAGAAACTCGCGTCCTTCGAGCAAGGACGTTACGCCGACGTACTCGTTGAGGCCGTGGATGTGGCCGAGGTCGGGCCCGATGAATACCGGCTCCACGCCGTAAGTCGGGATTCCGGCGGCGTTCGTGAACTCGCCATCGGTGGCGCCGGCCTGCAGTATCGGCAGCACCGGCAGGCCCGGCCAGAACTGAGCCGTCAATTTCTCGATCGGTCCCAAAACCGCGGGCGTCAGCGGCGGCGGGGGCGAGGTCGGACCACGTGTCTCGAGCGTGGTCACCTTCACTTCCGGATCCGCAACCAGCTCCTCGAGCTTCGCGCGCACCGTCTCTGCGGAAACGCCGGGGAAGATGCGGCAGTTGACGATCGCCCGCGCACGCTGTGGCAGCGCGTTCGTGGCGTGGCCGGCATCGAGCATGGTCGCAACGCAGGTGGTGCGCAGCGTGGCGTTCCAGCTCGGGTCCTTGGCCGCCACGAGTGCGATCGAGTGCGCATCGTCGGGGTTGCGCAAGAATGAATTCATGGCATCCGCGACGGCGGTCTCGCCTTTGGCCGCCTGTATCTTCGCCATGCCCGTAAAGTAGGCGCGATTCGCCTCATTGAACTCTACTGGGAAATCGTAGGCACCGATCCGGCTGAGCCCCGCCGCAAGGTGATAAATCGCGTTGTCCTTCACCGGCCGCGAGCTGTGTCCCCCCGGATTCGTCACCTCGAGCCGATAGTTTTGCGGAAACTTCTCACCTGCCTCGACGTCGAGCGAGACTCGGTGCCCGCTCGCGTCGAGTTCTCCCCATCCGCCCTCGTTGAGCGCGAAGGCAGCGTCGATGAGTTCGCGATTGTTCCGGGTGAGCCACTGGGCGCCGTTGAATGCACCGGCCGTCTCCTCGCCGCACGTGAGTGCTACCTTCAAGGTACGCCTCGGCCGGTAGTTCTCGGTCTTGTAGCGGATCAACAGATCGACCCAGATCGATGCTTCGGCCTTGTCGTCCATCGCTCCGCGCGCATAGAACGACCCGTTCTCCTCCACGAGCGTGAAAGGATCCCGCGCCCAGTCCTCGCGTTTGGCCTCCACGACGTCGATGTGCGCGAGCAGAAGGATCGCCTTCAGCTTCGGATCCCTCCCCGGGTACACTGCGACGAGGCCGCCCTCCTTGGGGTGGTCGGGGGCGGCAAACGCGTGCAAATCGATGTCCGGGAAACCTGCCGCCTTGAGCCGCGCAGCCATCCGTTCGGCGGCCAGAGTACAGCTGCCGGCCGAGAGGCTGGTGTTGGTCTCGACGAGTTCCTTGTACAGCTCGCGGTAACGCTGTTCGCCGGCCGCTGTGTCCTCGGGTGAAGCGACCGCGGAGCCAAGGAATAACATCGCGGCCGCGCCGGCAAGGTAATATTTCAAATCGAGCTCCCTGTACGCAATGGCGGATTAAACGATAGGCGAAAGCTGCGTGCAAGGCGCGCGGCGTGCGAGGCCTTCGCGCAAGGATCACTTCGAGGAGCGCGGCGTGCGCGTTCAGCCATCAGTGCGCGCAACGTGCTATCGCTGCATTAGCTTCGGCTCCTGTGTTGCACAATGTGGATTTCTGTGGAATAAAGCCTGATGTCCGCACACAAATTGCGCTTCGTGATTGGGATTGTCGCAGCCTGCCTGACAGTGTCGTCGTATGCGCAGGTGGTCCGGGTGGGCAGCAAGAATTTTACCGAGCAATTCATCGTCGCCGAGCTATACGCACAGGCATTGGAAAACGCCGGCATCAAGGCAGAGACGCGCACCAATCTGGGCGCCACGCTGATCGCACACGCGGCGCTGCTGAACGGCGATATCGATCTTTATCCGGAATACACCGGTACCGCGATGGCGCACGTCGTCAAGGGTGATCTCTCGGGGTCCGCCGAGCAAACCTACGATACGGTTAAGAGCTACTACGAGAAGAATTTGCATCTTACCCTTTTGCAGCCGACGCATATCAATAACGGCTACGCCATTGTCGTGCTGCCCGCGACCGCGGCGAAATATAAGCTCAAGACATTGAGCGACCTCGGCCCCGCGTCGAAAGATTTGAGTTTCGGGGCCGAAGGGAGCTTCGCGGATCGCAGTGATGGCTTGCCCGGGATGAGCCGGGTCTACGGAATTCACTTCAAGGATTTCCGCAATCTTGCCAAACTCGGTATTCGCTACAGCGCTCTCACGTCGAAGAATATCGATGTCTCTTTTGGTTTTACCACGGACTGGCAGATCGCGGAGGACGGACTCGTGGTGCTCGACGATGACAAGCACCTGTTTCCGCCGTACTTCCTCGTGCCCGTGATACGCCAGGATACGTTGGCAAGAAATCCGAAGATCGCCGACGTTTTGAACAAGGTGAGCTCACTTCTAACCAACGAGAATATGCGCGCCATGAACACCGCCGTGGAGCGCGACAAGGAGGAGCCGAAGGACGTCGCCGGCGAGTTCTTGAAGGAAAAAGGCCTCTTGAGATGAGGTCGGGAGACGGTCGGCTTTGACCTGGACTCCAAAGCACATTCCGGAAATACTCGCGGCGTTGTGGCAACACCTCACGCTTTGCCTGTCATCGGTTTGCATCGGTTGCTGCATTGCCTTGATTCTCGGAATCGTGTGCGCGCGGCGGCCAAAGCTTTATGCATTCGTTTTGACCGTCACCGGGATTATTTTCGTCATCCCCAGTCTCGCGCTGTTTACGCTGCTCATACCCCTATTGGGACTCGGTATGAAGCCGGCGATCGTCGGTCTCTCCTCCTACACCTTGCTCATCTTGTTGCGCAATGTCGTCACCGGCCTGCGCGGAGTTCCGAACGAGGTTCTCGAGGCCGCTGACGGAATGGGCTATAGCTCCTGGCAGCGGCTCGTCCATATCGAGCTTCCGCTGGCCTCGCCGCTGATCGTCGCGGGGATCCGCATCGCGGTGGTGACGGTCATAGGCATAGCGACGGTGGCCGCATTCATCGATGCCGGCGGTCTTGGAACCATCATTCTCATGGGAATCGATCAAAGCTACACCGAAAAGATTCTGGTCGGCGGCCTGCTCACTGCGTTGCTGGCCACGTTTTTCGACATCGTGCTGAGCAATGCCGAGAAGGCATTGCGGCGCTGGCAAAGGGCCGGCCGTTGAGCGCAGCATTCGCATGGTTGATGAATCATCAGCCTGAGTTCTATCGGGCGCTCGGCCAGCATCTACTGATGTATGGCATTTCGATGACTTTTGCGGTGGCTTTGGGCTGGCCGCTCGCCCTTCTCATCGTCAATCGCGGCGGCCTTGCATTCGGGGTGATCAACGGCGTCGGCGCGTTGCGCGCCTTACCGAGCCTGGCAATTCTCGCGATCATGATGCCGATACTCGGTATCGGCCTGTGGCCCTCGATCGTCGCGCTCACGGTGCTTGCTCTGCCACCCATTCTCTTGAACGCATATGTCGGCCTGCGCGATGTGGATCGGGACGCCGTGGAGGCGGCTATCGGCATGGGAATGAGCCGTGGACAGGTGCTGCGCAGGATCCGTATCTGGCTGGCGGCACCTGCGATGTTCGCGGGCGCCCGAACCGCCTCCGTGCAGGTTCTGGCGGGCGCCACCCTCGCTCCTTTCATCGGCGGCGGCGGACTCGGCGACTTCATCGTGACGGGTATCAGCATCATGGATTCATCGCGCATGCTGGTGGGAGCGGTTCCCATCGCACTGCTCGCACTGACGGTCGAATTCATTCTCAGTCTCGCTGAACGGCGGCTTTTTGCCGAACGAGCCGCGACGTGATTACTCTCGAACACGTGACCAAACGGTATCCGGGAACCGCAATCGCGGCCGTCGACGATCTCAGTCTGGATATACCGGAAGGGGCGACGGTCGCGCTCATCGGGCCTTCCGGCTGCGGCAAAACCACGACCATGCGTATGGTGAACCGACTGGTCGAGCCGACCGCGGGTAGGATACTCGTCAACGGTGAAGATGTGGCGCACGTGGATCCCGTGGTGCTGCGCCGGCACATTGGCTATGTCATTCAGCAGGTGGGACTTTTTCCCCACATGACTATCGCGGAAAATGTCGCCGCCGTGCCGAACTTGCTTGGCTGGGATCGGGCACGGATTGTTCGGCGCACGGAGGAACTGCTGCAGCTGGTCGGCCTCGATTCTGAAGAGATGCTCGCACGTTATCCCAGTCAACTTTCGGGCGGTCAACGTCAGCGCGTGGGGGTCGCGCGGGCGCTTGCCGCCGATCCGCCGGTACTGCTGATGGATGAACCGTTCGGCGCGCTCGATCCGATCGCGCGGGTCCTCCTGCAGACAGAGTTTCGGCAAATCCTGAGGCGGGTGCGCAAGACGGTGGTTCTCGTCACCCACGATCTCGATGAGGCGGTGCGCCTGGGCGACCGCATCGCCATCATGAAAGCCGGCCGTATCGTGCAATACGACTCGCCGAACGCCGTGCTGTCGCATCCGGCGAATGCCTTCGTCGAAAACTTCGTCGGGATCGATCGTGCCCTGGTGCGCCTCAGCCTGTTCACGGTCGGCGACGCGATGACCGGTGAGCTTCCGCTGCGAAATGCCGGTGTCGTGGGTATGGGCTGCAATCTGCGCGACGCCCTCGCCTTGATGGTTGCCGGGAATAGCGACATGCTCGGCGTCATCGATGAATTCGGAACCTTGAAAGGGCGTCTGACGCGGGACGCGATCTTCTCGATATGATGCATCTCGGCGTGTCATTGAGCCCGTTCGGGCATCACCCGGCGGCCTGGCGGGAAGAGGGCGCCACGCACCGCTCGCTCGAGGTCGGCTACTTCGCGGCGCAGGCGCAAAAGGCCCAAGACGGTGCGCTTGATTTTGTGTTTTTCGCCGACGCCCAAGCGCGCCGTCCGCAGACCGAACTGCCGCTGCAGACCGTGCCGTTCGAGCCGACGACTTTGGTCGCGGCACTGGCCACCTTGATCAAGCGGATTGGCTTCGTGGCAACCGCGGCGAGCGGTCAGCACGAACTCTACAATCTCGCCCGCCGCTTTGCCTCGCTCGACCTCATCAGCCGGGGCCGGGTCGGCTGGAATCTGGTCGCGTCGGGACCCACGCCGGCTTGGAATACGGAATATGTTGAAGTCGTGAGTGCGCTTTGGGATAGCTGGGATGAGGATGCTTTCGGCTACGACAAACCGGCGGGTCGCTTCTTCGTGCCGCAGAAGATGCGCGTTCTCGATCATCGAGGCGAGCATTTCACCGTGCGAGGACCGCTGAACGTCAATCCTTCGCCACAGGGCAAACCGCTCATCGCGCAGACCTTGACGCTTGAGACCATCGCGATCGCGGTGCAGTCCACGGACGTGTTTTTCGTGGCGGATGCGTCTCGCGAGCAGGGCCGCGCGCTGGTCGCCGAGGTCCGGCGGCTTCTGGATATTCAAGGCCGGGGACGCTCGGAGGTGCGGGTGCTGGCGAACATCATCCCCTGGATCGGTGCCACCAGAGCACAGGCCCTCGCAAGCTTCGAAGAACTCAACGCCCGTTCGTCACCGGGATCGGCGGAAACGCAGCAAGGGTGCGATGTGATCGGAACGGCGGCCGATATTGCCGACGCTTTGCAGGAATCCTTCGAGCGCGGGGGCGTCGACGGGTTTACGATCCTGCCACCGGTTGCTCCCGGCGGCCTGGATGCTTTCGTCGATTTCGTAGTGCCGGAATTGCAGCGTCGCGGCTTGTTCCGTGCCCGTTACGCGGGAACCACCTTGCGCGATCATCTGGCCCTCAGTCGTCCGCGGCAGCCGAAAATGCCATGAGTAGTGATGCCCCGAAGATGAAGCTGGGTGCCTTCTTGATGGCTGGCGGGCACCATATTGCCGCCTGGCGTCACCCCGAGGCATATGCACGCGCCGGTGTGGACTTAGAGCACTTCATCGCAATGACGCAGCTGGCCGAGCGGGCTCAAATGGACATGGTCTTCTTTGAAGACGCGGCCGCGATCCGCGAGCGCGATCCCCGCCTCGCCTCGCAGGCTGCCCGGTCGACCAGCTTCGAGCCGCTCAGCCTGCTGGCCGCGCTAGCCGTCAACACCACGCGAATCGGACTCGTCGCCACGGCGTCCACGACCTACAACGAACCCTACGGGCTCGCGCGGACATTCGCCTCTCTGGATCAGTTGAGCGGCGGACGGGCAGGCTGGAATCTGGTGACCTCGGCCAGTGAGCTCGAGGCCGAGAATTTCGTGTCCAGCGGATTGCGTCCCCATGCGGAACGCTATGCGCGCGCCGAGGAGTTCGCCGATGTCGCCGTCGCGCTCTGGGAGAGCGTAGAAACCGGTGCCTACATCATCGATGGGAGGAGCGGTGTCTACGGCGATCAGGCGAAAATTCACCCGGTGGAGCACCATGGAAGACATTTCACGGTGCAGGGTCTGCTCGATAGTCAGCGATCACTCCAGGGCAGACCCTTGATGGTACAAGCGGGCGCTTCGGACGTCGGCAGGGATCTTGCGGCGCGAACCGCCGATGTGGTGTTTTCGGCGGCCCAGACACTGGCAGAAGCGCAGGAATTTTATGCCGACCTCAAGGCTCGCCTTGCGAGATTTGGCCGAGATCCGGACGATCTTAAGATCATGCCCGGCGTGTCGCCGATAGTCGGCTCGACCGCGCGCGAGGCGCGCGCCAAATACGACGCCTTGCAGGATCTCATCCCCGATGAAGTGGGCGTGGCGCTGCTTGCAAGCTATCTAAGCATCAAGGACCTCTCGGCCTATCCGCTCGATGGGCCCTTGCCCGAAATGCCGCCGACGGCCGGCATTCAGAGCCGACAACAGTTGATCATCGATCTTGGGCGGCGCGAGAATCTATCCATCAGACAGCTGGCACGCCATTTTGCAGGGGCGCGTGGGCACTGGCAGTTGATCGGGACACCTTCGCACATCGCCGATGAGATGGAGGCGCGCTTTCGGGGTTCGGGCGCCGACGGCTTCAATATCATGCCGCCGTTGTTTCCCGGGGGCCTCGAGGATTTTGTCGGGCTCGTCATCCCCGAATTGCGTCGCCGCGGTCTTTTCCGCGAGCGTTATGAGGGAGCGACGCTTCGGGAGAATCTGGGATTAAGACGGCCCACGCAGGGTAGGGCTCTCGATGCATGAAGATTGGCGGGCGACGTGCGCTTCGTTGGTAAGTGTCTTGCTGGCCGCCGCGTGCGGAGCCGGTGCCCATGCCGAGGCAAACGAGAATGGATCGTTGCTCACCGATCCGCCCGTGCGATTTCTGACAGGAGGCGCCCAAGACCTTTGGCCATGCTTTTCACCGGATGGTACCCGGATTCTATTCAGTCGTCGGGTAAGAGCGACCTGGGAGTTGTATCTCGTACCAGCGATGGGCGGCCCAGCTGTGAAGTTCGCCGCGTCTCCATTACCGGTTGCGGCAACTCGAGCGAATTGGTCGAGACAAGGCAATGTGATTGCGTTCACCGGGACGTCCTCGGATGGCAAGTCAAAGGTTTGGCTTATCAATCCCGACGGCTCGAGCGCACACGAGTTAGAGGTGACGGGTTTGTCGGACAACCTCTTTTATCCGTCGTGGTATCCCGATGGTAAACAGATTGCGGCGATGGACGGCGTAAGTTACTCGATCACGCGAATTGATTTGCCAAAAGGTATCGCGACGACCATGACCGATCCGGCGAGAGTGTACACGGGAATGCCGAGTGTCTCGCCCGATGGAAAATGGATTGCCTTTGCAGGCCAGCAAAACAAGGGGCAACCGTATGACCAGACCAAGAATTCGATTTGGCTCTTGGGCGCCGGCGGCGAGACACGATTGGTCGAGTCCGAGCAGATTCAGGGAAGGGCGCCCACTTGGTCGCCGAGCGGGGAGCGGCTCTTGTTCGAGTCGAATCGGTCAAGCAGCCAGGGTCTTTACGCAATTTTCGTTATCAACCGGGACGGAACCGGGATTACCCGGCTCACCGATCCGGCGTTGAATGCGGATCATCCTGTTTGGTCGCCCGATGGGGTACACATTGCATTCTCCGCGCATGACGCGACCCAATTAGGCGCCGGACGCGGCATTGGGATCATTGACCGGCCGGAGAGTGGAGCTTCCCCCGCGAGCGAGTCTACTCCGGTACGCAAGAGCTTAGTCCTGCCATAGCCGCTGCCATCCTAAGTGCCCCAATTCGCGCAGCGTGCGGATATTTCGGCGGTATATTTCCTCTGTGTCGCCCGCCGCAGCAATGGCTCGTTCCACGCTTGCTTCGCGCAGCAGGTGCAGCATCGGGTAGGGCGAGCGGTTGGTGAAATTCTCGATATCCCCGGGATGAGTACCCGCAAACTGATACTGAGGATGAAAGCTGGCTACTTGCAGTTCGCCTTCGAGCCCTAGATCGCCGACAGTCGCCTCGCAAACTTCGAGGAAGTCGTTGTACTCGAAGAAATCAGCCAATACCCAAGGATGAATCAACAGCGTCGTCTCGCACTGCAGCGGATCCGCCGTATGCAAATTTACCAACTCCGACCTGAAGTCCTCGAGCAATCCGGACGCTGTCCGGTGCTCGCTGACGCAAAAACGGACGCGATTCTCCCGGTAGGGACTGGCCGCGAACGGACACAGGTTAAGACCAATCACGGATCTTTCCATCCAGCGACGCGTCGCAGGGATGATTTCTTCAATGTCGATGAGCGTTCCCCCCAGCCCTCAAAAGAGCGTCGGAAATCCCGTGGCGACCGCCGCCTCCAACTTGTCTACCTGATCGAGCAAATCTCCGCTCCGATGATTCGTCATCAATCGCCCGAGATCCCAGACTTGCCAGGCGGCGAATGGCTGCCACGCACCCGCATAAAAATCACCCGCATCCTTGCAGAAGTTCGCGATCGCGCTTGCCTTGAGCGCGACGAGCAAGTCGCGTTCCGAGTCCTCGCGCTTGACGCCTTCCCCCGGGGGCCGCGTCGCCCACAATAGACCCAGGAGGTACGCGTTCGGCAACGAACTGAACTGGGATCGGTTGTTCACGTCCGGAGACCGGGTTGCGAAGGCAATAGCGGTGCGCGAGTCCGTTCGCGCCAAAGGTCCTGCTTGGCCGGCAAGAGCGCAGTGATCGGTTTCAGAGGGCGCGGAGCACGGCGTCTCGACGCCGGCCGCTAATTGCATTTCCAAGACCCACACAATGGCCTCGAGCCCCGCGCCTTGTGCAATCGCGGCCTGTGCGCGAGCCACATAAGTCTCTTGAGGCGGCGGCGAGCGCTTCTCGGCAACGGCACTCGACAGGACCGCGAATATCTGGGGATAAGCACCGCCCGATTCAGCGGGAGCTGCGGCAAGACCGCCTGGCAGCGGATACTTCGCAGACTCGACGAACCGCGCGTCGGTGAGAGTCCAATGCGCCGTTTCGAAGGTTTTGTGATGGGCCAGCACTCGGATCCAGAGCTCAGCCGGAACTTTTTCGCTTTGTGCAAGCTCATCGGCTATTGCAGGATGGATTGCGGCGATCGACGGCCACCACCGCCGCAATCCTCGGCGAAGGGCGGGCGGTACGACATCCCCACGGTAGCGAACGGCGACCACCTCGTCCGTCCCGAGAGACCAGCCGATTCGATCCTGCGTTTGCCTGCGGTGCAGATCCGGACGCGGGAATTTCGGGGTGATCACGCCGAGCTCCGTCTCCGCCCAATACGGATCCTGTGCCGGCAGACCCTTCGCGGTGTCGCCGCCCGCTTTTTTCAGCGCCGCATCGATATTGGCGCGATTATCGAGCTCCGCCCCTCGGTACCAGGCTTCCGCGTAGAGCGAATCGTTGATGAGGCCGCCCTTCTTCTGTGCGCGAAAAATCCGCTTGAGCCGATAATCGTTGATCGAGAGCCCGTTCGAGTCGCTCCTATACTGGTAATCCGTTGACAAACTGAGGATCACGCTCTCAGCCAGCTCGCCCGCCCGTTCAACCTTATACGTGAGGCGCAGCTCCGGCTCCGCATCGGTGCGCATCGCCAACACAGCATCGCTTCCGGCAGCCGGCGAGACGAGCGGTGTCGCCGGCGCCACGCCAGTCACGAGGGCGGCGAGCGCTAGTACGCGAGAAAGGAAGGCTTTCCTTGGCATGGTGTCCCAGTTCGCGTCGGCTTTTTTGATCGCTGTCGGACGAGCATCCTGCCATGAATCGCGCCGAGCGTCGAAGGCGACGATGTTTAATGCGAGGGCACATAGGGCGTCCCTTGATGGAAGCGCATGACCCAGACTCCATCGATGCGCGACCAGATCGAGCTGCGGTGGGCGTACTGGACGGCACCACAATGGCTAACCTGACTGTCGTAGGTGACCTGGGCGGTATTCGTATCCAAGAGCCGAATAGCGAGGTTCGCTAATGGTAACACCGCTCGGATGGGTCGACGGTCAGCGCAAATGACCTGTTCACGAGAGTACACTCGACCGGAGCGTCCGAATTCGGTGAAGTCTTGCGCAAAACGCCGTTCCTGAAAACCTAGATCGTAGCGTGTCGCCTCACGCCACATATCCTCCTCGAGTCGCGCGAGCTCAGCGCGATCTTCTGCGCTCATCGCAAATGATGGCATGGTCGTGCGCCTCCAAGGATTGGCTGGTCCAGACGCAAGTTTGCCAGCTCTAGTTTCTGGGTCTAGACCCAGGTCCCGCTGCACCGGTAGTATCGAGGCAATACTTCCGGAGCGCACATGCCCCTTGATCATTTCGTCACTTTGGGCCGTTCGGGGCTTCGCGTGAGTCCGCTTTGCCTTGGAACCATGACCTTCGGTCAGGACTGGGGCTGGGGCTCGGCCCCCGAAGAATCCGCCGGAATCTTGGATCGGTACCTCGATGTGGGCGGGAACTTCATCGATACCGCCAACCTGTACACCAAGGGGCATTCCGAGAAAATTATCGGTGACCATCTCGGGAAGGCGCGCAGCAAGCGCCAACGCAGTGTGATTGCCACCAAGTTCTTCGGCTCGATGCTGACCGGAGATCCGAATTCCGGCGGATCAGGACGAAAGGCGGTCGCCGCCGCTTGCGAGGAATCGCTCAGACGGCTACAGACCGATTACATCGATCTCTATTGGATGCACTGCTGGGACAAGAATACGCCGATCGAAGAGACCATGCGGGCGCTCGATGACCTCGTAGCGGCGGGCAAGATCCGGTACATAGGTTTTTCGGATACACCGGCCTGGAAGGTCATGGAAGCGCAAATGATCGCGAGGTTCCGGGGGTGGACGCCGCTCATCGCACTTCAGCTGGAGTACTCGCTTTTGGAGCGCACGATCGAGGGCGAACTGGTACCTATGGCGCTCGAGCACGGACTGGGAGTCACCCCCTGGTCGCCGCTCAAGTCAGGAGTCTTGAGCGGGAAATATACCCGCGCGAACGCGGGGCAGGTCAAGGCCGATCGCGGCGAATGGGCAACCTCCGCACTCACCGAGAAGGCATACGCTGTGATTGACGAGCTCGTAAAGATCTCGAAAGAGCTGGAGTCGACGCCCGCGCGGGTGGCGATCTCTTGGGCCCAGCACCGCCCCAGCATAGCCTCCACGATCATCGGAGCGAGGACCCTCAAGCAGCTCGCGGACAACCTGGCGGCACTGGATGTAAGGCTTACGACTCAGCACGAAGAACGTCTGAACGCACTCACTGCGCCGACTCTGAATTTTCCGTACGACTTCGTAAACCGCGGAGCGGCAAGGTTCTCCTCCAGCGGTACCACGATCAACGGCGTGACTGCAGAAGTCAATCCGTTGGCACCGGCTGGCGAGAGCGATCGCTACTGACCCCGGAACAATTTGAGCTTTGAGACTATCCAAGGAGCCGTACTCGTTATCCCCGATCGTGAATTCGGCGGCTATATCTTCGATTGCGACGGGACGTTGGCGGACACCATGCGGTTGCACTACCGTGCATGGACGCGGCTGGTTGATGAACTCGGTGGCTCATTCCCCGAGGAGTTGTTCTATGGATCGGGCGGCAAACCGACCGTGCAAATTTTGAGGATGCTGAGGGATGAGCACGGATTGAAGGTCGACGATGTGGAAAAGGCTGCCGAGCGCAAGGAAGGATACTTTTTGGAGCTGCTCCCCGAGGTCAGGCCGATTGAGCCGGTGGTGGCGGTTGCGCGGCGCTGGTATGGGATCAAACCGCTCGCGGTCGCCTCCGGGGGATTTCGAAAGCAGATCGAGCAAACCCTGGATGCATTGGGGATTCGGTCTCTTTTCGATGCCGTGGTATGCGTCGAGGATTATCTGCGAGGCAAGCCGTTTCCGGACCCGTTTCTCGAGGCCGCGCGGAGATTGAACGTGCCGCCGGCGGATTGCGTTGTCTTTGAAGATAGCCCACTGGGCGTGCAGGCGGCGCAAGCCGCGGGGATGCAATGGGTCTTCGTGCCGCGAGAAGGATGAGGAATCATGCGCGACTCGCCACGGCGGCCAAAGCTCTCATATTTGAGTGACGACTCGCCTTGGCGTGACATCGCCGTCGTGATCGTCATCACCACGCTCAGCATCCTGATCTCGGATCATTTCAACCTTAACGAGACCCTCTTTGCGCTGACACGCCGCGAGGAGCGCTTTCAGGTCGACGAACTGCCCATCGGCGTGCTCGTGCTTTTAGTTTGCCTAATGTGGCTGTCGTGGCGCCGCTACGTCCATGCTCGCCGCGAAGTAAGCGCTCGGCGAGCCGCTGAGGGGCGTTTGGGTGCCGCGCTCACCGAGAACCGCCGGCTCGCGCAGGAGAACTTGCGCATCCAGGAGGTCGAGCGCAAACGCCTGGCGCGAGAGTTGCACGATGAGCTCGGGCAGTACCTCAATGCGATCAAGATCGATGCCGTGGCGATCCGCGAGAACGGGGCAAACGATGCGGCGTTCTCGACCCAGGCTTCGGCGGCCATTATCCGCACGGTCGATCATGTTCACGCGGCCGTCAGCGATATGATCGCACGTCTGCGGCCCGTGGCACTCGATGAGTTGGGCTTGGTAGCGGCCCTCGAGCACTGCGTCGATCATTGGCGCCGACGCCTGCCGAGCACGCGATTCGTATTGACGGTCCACGGGAACTTCGAGGGCCTGAGTGAACCGGTCAACTTGACGCTATATCGGTTGATCCAGGAGGGGCTGACCAACATCTACAAACACGCCAATGCGCTGCAGGCAACGATTACGTTGGTACGCCTTCGATCGAGCGAGCGGGATCAAGACGAGCTGTCCTTGACGGTCGCCGATGACGGCTGCGGCATGGACTCGAGCATCCGAACCTCACGCTTCGGACTGAGCGGGATGCGCGAGCGAGTGGAAATGGCGGGCGGAACCTTCGTGCTCGAGAGTGCTCCGGGTCGGGGACTGCGTTTCGAGGCTCATCTGCCGGCCGATGGGGAGATTGCGCGTTAGAGGAGATCGCGCGTTCTAAAACCGGTCTGCGAAAACGGGCGCAATATTCGCACGCGCCACCCATCCGAGTTTGCCGGTCCGGGTCTCGATCAAGACGAAACCCTCATGCTCGCCGGTCATCGTTACGGTTTCGGCTTCGGGCAGCACAAAGAGTGGAGCTCCCATCGGCACGGGCGACACTCGCGCGGGAGTATCTGCGGTGATCACCACCCCCGTATGCAGCTGCGACCAGACGAACATGGCATTGCACGCAGTCAACGCGATCATTGCGACGCCGAGGAGCGCGGCAACCCCGCGCATCCATCGGCGTCGCGGATAGAGTCGTGCCGACAGCAAGCTCGCGCCGATGAGGGTCAATCCGATAGTCCCTATCCACGACATGCTGGTCGGATCGGCGGCGAGCGCGGCGCGAGCGAACCACGGCTGCGGTCCCATCGGCACTCGCGATGACGCGCGTACGAGGCGCAGGTTAGCCTGGATGTCGGGGTCGGTCGGCGCAAGGAGGCTGGCGCGCTCGTAGTTGAGCACCGCCAGACCCGGCTTTCCCGCCCGTGCATAGGAGTTTGCCGAGTTGTACAAACTCGCCGCCGAATAGCCGCTGTCGGGCGATTGTGCCGGAGCCTGATGAGCGCCAAATACCAGGCCGGTCAGCACTGCCAGCGGCAAGAGTCGGGTCATCGGGCTTCCTCGCTCGATATCTGTTTGCGCACCACCTGCATCCATCGCGAATAATCGGTGGCGGTCGGCCGATAGCCGGAGTACTCGATTTCATCGGCGAGGGCGAACAACCGACGAACGTCGCTCGCGTCGTCCCCGCGGCGCGCGTCCAGGTGGACCGCGGTTTCTTGGTCCGGCGCCGAATGCCGACGAGCCGCGAAAGTTTGTTGCAGAGCCAGGCGCGCCGCACCGAAAAACGCCCGTGAATCCCCCGATTGCGCCGCCTGTTCCATGAGGGCAAGTAACCGCTTGAGCGTTTGCGACTCGATGCGGCCGGCGCCGGCGGGCGCGGAATCGCGGCGCCGCAGCCCGAACCACGCGCCGGCGAATGCCAGCGTCAATACACACGGAACCGCCAGAAACCGCGGCTGCATGTAGGGCGGCAGCAGCGAATTCGTGAGATTGCCGGCGAGCGCGTGGTCCGGCCGCAATCCGTCGAGCCCTTTGCCGGCCGGTGCACCGGCCATATTCGCTTGCGCCGCATCGGCCAAGGACGGCGAGATCGTCACATCGATGGCAGCGCTGCTTACGGTCTCGTAGCGGTGTGACGTCGTGTCAAAATAGCTGAAGGACAGGCCCGGCAGCGTCTGCACACCGGCCTTCACGGCGATGACCGGCTGCTCGAACGTTTTCTCGCCCTTGTGTCCGACCGTATCGCCCGCTTTGAAGGACGATTTGGGCGGGTACGTCTTCCACTGATCCAGATGCTCGAGCATGGGGGAATCGACGCGATCGAAATTGCCGGATCCGATCACGTGCATTCGCAGTGTCAGCGGCTCTCCGGCCGCCGCAGTGGTTCCGGAAATGTCGCTCGCGATCGTGAAGGTACCCACGGCCCCATTAAAATTGGAGGGCCGCCCTTCCGTGGGGAGCGCCTGCACCGTCAGTTCGCTCGGCGGGCTCGTGACGGTGATGTCCTTTGGAATCGTGGCGCCGAATAAGCGATGCAGAAACGGATCGCCCATCAGGTCGTCGAACTGGGCCTCCGCGCGCGATTCGGTTCTGATCTTGACCGTGATGGGAGCCGAGGCAGAAAGCGAGAAATCGCCCGGCTTGATCGCCGCGATGACGCTGTGCCATGTCAGCAGAATGAATGGTTGGTTGTCGATCAGCGTTTCCTCGCGTTCGGGCTGGCGCGAGAGATTGTTGAGTGTAAAGTCTCCGCCCGTGAGCGTCGGCAGGCCGTTGAGTGAGGTGACGGATCCGCCGCGCACGCCCAGCTCGATATCGACTGGAACGCTTTCGCCCACATAGACTGCCTTCTTCGGCAAGCTCAAACGAACGAAGGCGGACCCGTCCGGGGTGAGACGCACGCCGGTCGGCGGCGGTACGATTGTGGGGCGCGGCAGCTTGTTCGGCATGCCGGAGACCTCGGGCTTCGGCGCCTGGGCGGCTGCGCGATCCGCAACGACCTCCAAGGTCAGAGGTTGCGATGCGCGCGTGATTGGCGGAATGTTGAAAATGCCGGTAAGTTGCGGAGTGACGCGGACCACGGTGACATTCGATGAGATAATCTCGCCGTTGACGAATTCCATCCGGCGCCCGTGGTCGATGACCTCGAATTTCAATCCGGAGACTGCGGGCAAATTGATCGCTTCTTGCGTGGCGTCCAAGTCCGTGATGGTGAGCCGCGCCGACTCGCCCATCGCTATGGTCGACGGTTCGATGGTCGCATAGACGAGCGGCGTATCCGCGCCGGCGGGCAGCGGCGGCGTGATGAGAAGCGTCGCCAGCACCGCGGCGATCCAGTCGCCCTTTGAGGCTCGCGCGCGCATCACCAATTCTTGAAGGGCTTGTCCGGCGGGACGTCCGGATCGCGAGCCGAGATAGGCGCGCCCATGGCGTGCCGCTCGTCGTCTTTGGCTGAATCGAGTAGTTCGCGTGCTTCTTCGCGGCTCATCTGACCGGGCTGACGCTCATCGTCGGCAGTGCGCCCCCCGCCGTCGCCGCGCTGATCCGCATTACCGCCCGCAGGGGGCGGCGGTTGCCCGCCGCCCCCCGCTGATTTAGGGTCCGGCTTTGGCGGCGGATCCGGTGGCCCGTGCTGCGTCGGCGGGTTGGGCTTACCCTGCGGCGGTTGCCGCCCTTGTGGTTGGTTCTGGTCTTGATTCTGGTTCCGTTCGAGTTCGTCGATCTTGCGCTTCACCAGGTCGCGGTTGTACTTGCTGTCCGCATCATCGGGACGGAGTTGCAGTGCCGTCTCGTAAGCCTTGACGGCCTCCGTCCATTTTTTGAGCGTATCCTGCGGCGCGGATTGCTCGGATTTCTCGCCCGCACGGTAAAAGGTATTGCCGAGGTTGTAGTAAGCATCTTGCTGATCCGCGAGCCGCTGGGACTCGCTGGACGGAGCAAGCGCAATCGACTGTTGGAAGGCTTGCTCCGCGCGCGACAGTTGGCCGGCTCGGTATGCGGCAGTGCCCGTATTGAAATCCACGATGGGATTCTGCGGGGTGGCGGAGGGCGTCGCCGGCGCCTGATCCGCCGAGCGAGTCGGGCGGGTCGGCAAGACCACGAACAGCACCAGGGTCGACAGCGCGACGGCGCTTGCCGCAGCCGGTCTTTGCGAAAGGCGCCATCGCCGCGATCCGATGAGAAGGCTCGACCACAACATCGCGAGGGACAGCGCGAGCGGCCATTGATAGCGCGGCGTATAGATCTTTTGCTGCCGAAAGCGGAGGTCGTGCTTCGCCATCGATTGGATGGCGTCGACGACTCTCTCCGATCCGTCTTCCCGAGTCGCGAGCGGAACATAAAACCCGCCGGTTGCCGCGGCAATCGCCGTGAGGGCTGCTTCGTCCAATCGGGATCTCACGAACGCGCCCGTATCGTCTTTTACGAAGCCGCCACCCTGGGACGCCGGAATGGGAATCAGTTCTCCGGCCGCGGTCCCCACCCCCACCGTAAAGATCCTCAAACCTTTATCCTTGGCGGCCGTTTGCGCGGCGAGCAGGGCGCTTCCCTCGAGTTCCTCGCCGTCGGTCACCAATACCAACGTCTTATCCGTCCCAGGTCGGCGGCGCAATACCTGTACGGCCGTCTCAATCGCACGGGCGATATTGGTGCCGCCGCGCGGAACCGTGGCGGTGTCGATGGCGCCCAACGACTCGCGGAACGCGCCGTAGTCCAGCGTGATGGGGCAAACGAGATAGGCGCTCCCCGCAAAGGCGACGATGCCCATGGCGTCGCCATCCAACCGGCGTGCCATATCATCGATGGCGAATTTCGCCCGTATGAGCCGGTTCGGCTTCACATCCTGCGTCAACATACTGCGCGAGGTGTCGATGACGAACACGATCTCGTTGCCGCGGCTGCTGATCGTTTCCCAACGAAAGCCGAGCAGCGGGCCCGCCAATGAAATGAACAAGCAGATAAGTGCCCCCAGCATCAGCCCGCGCCTCGCGCGGCGCTTGGCGATCGAGACGGAACGAGTCAATGCGCGACGCAGGTGTTGCGACACGAAATTCGCGAGAGCCCTGTGTTGGGCCGCGTCGTAGCGCACCCACCAACCGACAAGCAGCACGCAAGCAGCGAACCCGCCGAGCAGCCACCCCGGGTTGCTGAAACTCACGGCAGTCTCCGAAACCAAGTCAGCTGAAGCACGATCCCTGCGCCAAGTATCGCCAATGCCGGTATCAGCGCCCGCGAGTAGAGCTCCTCGTAATATTCGAATTTCTGCACGGTTTGCGCCGACTTCTCGAATTGATTGATCTGCTCGTAGATCTTACGCAGCGAATCGGTATCGGTCGCGCGATAGAAACGCCCGCCGGTCTCATCTGCGACGGCCTGCAGTGTCTTCTCGTCAACGTCGACCGTGGCCATGATGACACGCACATGGCCCGCATCGTCCCGGACGGGAATCGGCGCTTTGCCGCGCACCCCGACCCCGATGGTATAGATCTTGACGCCCATTGCTTTGGCCGCCTCGGCCGCCGCGATGGGCGAGATTTTCCCCGTGTTGTTCATGCCATCGGTGAGCAATATCAGCACCTTGGATTTGGCCGCGGTCGTTCTCAGATGGTTGACGCCGGCGGCGATCGCCGAACCGATGGCGGTGCCGTCATCGACCGTACCGATGTCGACGCGCTCGAGATTTTGCTGCAGCCAGTCGTGATCGAGAGTGAGGGGAGACACCAAGTAGGGTGCGCCGGCAAAGGCGATGATGCCGATGCGGTCGCTCTGCCGCTCGTCAATGAACTTCGACACCACCGATTTGACCACGGCGATGCGGTTGATACGCTGCTTGTCGATCGCAAAATCCAAGGCCTGCATCGACCCGGAAACGTCCAAGCCGAGCACGATGTCGATGCCGTTTGCGGTGACTTCGGTATGCTCGTGAAGACGCTGCGGCCGCGCAAGACCGGTTATCATCAAGGCGCCGGCAAAAATCGGCAACAGCCACAGCCAGCGTCCCACGCGACTACGGCTCTTGCGGGCGATTTCGCGGGCAAGACCGATATCGGGATACTCGATGGCTGCAACCGGACCGCGCCGGCCGCGCCACAACATGACGAGTGCCAGCGGGATCAGCAGCCAAAACCACTCGGGTTGCAGAAAACGAATCATGCGCTCGATCTCTGCCTGTGCGTAGCCGCATTGCGTTCGGCGGTCTCGCGCACGAATGCGCGCGCGCTTTCGTGGAGAGATTCCATCTCCGGGAGCGCCGGGGACATATCGGCAAATTTTACCAAATCGCATTGTCTGAGGAATTCCGCGAGCGTTTGACGGCAAGCGGTCAGTGTCTCATTGGGCGACACGAGCACATCCTGCAGAAACTCCTCGGTGGTTCGCTGCGTTGCAACGATGCCGAACCGTTGCTCTATGTAGCGCCGTACGACGTCGGAGACGGCGATGCCGAACTCGCGTGCGCTCGCCGGCTGAATCAGCGGGCGAATCTCCTCGAGCCGCCGCGCGGCCAACTCGTGGGGCAGAAGAGGGCGCTCGCGCCCCGGGCTCCTCTGCCATCGCCAGATGCCGTACGCACACAACGTGAGCAGCGCCGCGCCCGATAGGATGGCAGGAAGAATCCACCGCGGACGAATGAGTTTCGGGCCGCGAATGTCGCGAATATCCTCGGGCGGCACTGTGGCGCCGGCGGCTGCTTCGGGCGCGAACGCCGAAACGCGGAGCAGGATTGCGCAAACGCAGCCCGCAAGCGCGCTCCGTGTCCGCACGGCACCGTCCCTCATGGTCGAGTGCGTTCTCGGCTCTTGAAGAATCTCTGCAGGGCAGGCATGTAAGCCGAGTCGGTCTGAAGCTGCAAGGTATCGATACCCTCCGATCGGAAATCCATGACGAGCTTTCGGCTTCTCTCCAGCGATTGCTCCTTGAATCGTTTGCGTACCGCGGCGCTCGTCGTGTCCAGCTCGATGATCTCCCCGGTCTCAGCGTCCTCGAGGGCAAGGATTCCGACGTTGGGCAACTCTTTCTCGCGCGGATCCTCGATGTGTACCGCGATGAGATCGTGGCGGCGGTTCGTCTGGCGCATGGCCCGGCGCAGCGCCGTGCGCGCGGCGATCGGATCTCCCGGCGACTCGAAATCCGAGATCAGGAACACGATGGCGCGGCGATGCAGCACGCGGTTGATGATATCCAGCGCTTTGACGCCGTCGGTGCCCCGGCCTTCGGGTTCATGATGGAGAACGTCCCTCACCACCCGCAGTACGTGACTTCGGCCCTTTTTCGGCGGCAAATAGCGTTCAACCCGATCGGTGTAGAGAAGCAGTCCGACTTTATCGCTATTGCGAATCGCGGAAAATGCCAGGACGCTCGCGAGCTCCGCAGCAAGGTCGCGTTTGCTCAAAGTCCCCGAGCCGAAATTGCCCGACGCGCTGATGTCCACGGTCAGGAAAATCGTCAGTTCGCGCTCCTCGGTGAACTGCTTGACGAAAGTTCGTCCGGCGCGCGCCGTCACATTCCAATCGATGGTCCGTACTTCGTCTCCAGGGCTGTATTCGCGTACCTCGGCGAAATCCATGCCCCGTCCCTTGAACACCGAATGATAGGAGCCGGCGAGGCTTTCGTTGACCATGCGGCGAGTGCGAATCTCGAGGCGCCGCAGGTTGCTCATGGCGGCTTTGTTCGATCTCGGCGCTCCCGTGGACATGCTCAAGGAACCGGCAGCGCGTTCAGGATCGTTTCTATCACGTTCTCGGAGGAGACGTCCTCGGCTTCCGCCTCATACGTCACCGATACCCGATGCCGCAGAACATCCATGGCGACCGTCTTGACATCCTGCGGTACGACGAAATGCCGCCCGTTGAGAAATGCCATGGCTCGAGCGGCGAGGGTGAGGGCAATCGTCGCCCGCGGAGAAGCGCCGTTTTGGATGTAGCCGTTCAAATTGAGCGATGCAGCGGTCGGTGGCCGCGTCGCGTGCACCAAGTCGACGATGTAGTCTCGAATCTTCGCGTCCACGTGCAAGGTGTTGACGACGTGGCGGGCATCGACGATCTGCGCTGCGCTCACCACCGCCCGCGGAACGACTTGAGCCTCGGTAGTAGACATCGAATCCAGAATGGCGCGCTCTTCCACGCGGCTGGGATACTGGACAATGACCTTCATCATGAACCGATCGACCTGCGCTTCCGGCAACGGGTACGTACCCTCCTGTTCCAAGGGGTTTTGAGTCGCGAGAACCATGAAGGGATTGGGCAGGGCATAAGTTTCGTCGCCGATGGTCACCTGCCGCTCCTGCATTGCTTCCAGGAGCGCGCTTTGGACCTTTGCCGGTGCGCGATTGATCTCATCCGCGAGAATGAGGTTGCTGAAGATGGGTCCGTGCTTGGTGCGAAACACACCGTCTTGCGGGCTGTAAATCATGGTACCCACGATGTCGGCCGGCAGCATATCGGGAGTGAATTGCAGCCGCTTGAAACGCACGGCAATGCAGCTTGCGAGGGTTTTCAGTGCCAGGGTCTTGGCCAAGCCCGGCACACCTTCCAATAGGACATGGCCATTGGTGAGGAGGGCGATCAACAACCTGTCCAGCAAATGCTTTTGCCCCACGATGACGCGGCCCATTTCCATCTGCAGGGGCCGAATCCAGGTTGAGGCTGCCGCCACTCGCTCGCGACCCCCGCCTGTGTCCGAGTCCGATTCGACCGTCGGCGGCCTCTCTTGTGCGCCGAGCGGCGCAATTTTCTGATTCATTAACGATCCTAATGGCGCTTTTCAATTAAGCGGAGTCTATGCAACGCAGTCATCGAGGGCGGTGCGGATAAATCATCGTCGACCGGCGCGTATTTCCTTGACGATCCGGTCCACGTCCCGCAGGCACGCGGCCTGGCGGCGTTGGAATGCCTCCTCCAGGCGGAGCAGAGCCTGCAACTCCTCGTTCACGCGCCTGAGCCGATGCGCCTCGACGGCTGCCGTGCCCGGAGTGCTCAAATCAGATCCACAACCTGGGGCCATCCTGCCGGATTCGAGCATATCGATCTGCTGCTGACTGGACCGAATCGCATGGTGAAGGGACTCGTGATGCCGCACTCGGGGGTCGAGCGCTCGCGCAACCGCTCGGCAAGACTCAGGACGGGAGTTGCTGTGTCGGGGACCGGGGATGATTTACGGTGCCCAGTGGTCATTCTCGCCCCGCCTCGTTGCTGCTCATCGCCTCACCGGTTTGTGGCCGGCGCAAACATACTATAGGAAATAATTTCCTAGGGACAGGGTGCAGTCATGCGGCTTTCCTAGGTATAAGGAGATGGGTCAAGATGATTTCACCCGTAATCGAGACGCGCGCGGCTGCAACGCCATCGACACGCACCGGCGCGAGAATGTCAGCGCTGATGGCCTATCACTCTGATCGATGAAGGAGTAAAGGAAATGAAGTACAGGAAATTAGGTAATACGGGACTCATCGTGAGCGAAGTGGCGCTTGGCACGATGCAGTTCGGCGGCAAGATGAACATGGGCAACCTCGGTCAGGAGGACACGACACGAATGGTGAAGCTAGCCCTGGAGGCGGGCATCAACTTCATCGATACCGCGGACGTGTACAGCCTCGGCGAAAGTGAAACTTTGGTAGGCAATGCCTTGCGGGGCCTGCGGCAAGAAATCGTTCTAGCCACCAAGGTCCGGCTCCCCATGAGCGAAAATCTCAATCGCAGCGGCGCGACCCGCGTGAACATCATGCGCGAAGTGGAGGGCAGTCTAGAACGGCTGCAAACCGATTATATCGATCTTTATCAAGTGCACGGATGGGATAGCAACACGCCGCTCGAGGAGACGTTGCGGACGCTCGATGATGTTGTGCGTCAGGGCAAGGTCCGCTATATCGGACTCTCCAACCTGATGTCGTGGCAGGCGGCCACGGCGATTATGCTGCAGGAGCGCCTGGGGTTGGAAAAATACGTGACGGCGCAGATGTATTACAGCCTTGTCGGGCGGGGTCTCGAATACGAGTTTCAGTCGTTCGCCGAGTACCACGACATCGGGATCCTGGTTTGGAGCCCGCTTGCCGGCGGTTTCCTTTCGGGCAAGTACAGCCGCACCAACTCTGCTCCTGCCGGGACACGATTCGCCGAGGCCGGCGCGTTCGTACCCTTCGACAAGGAGATGGGCTACCGCGTCGTGGAAGTGTTGACGGAGGTGGCCGGTCGGCACGGCGTTAGCCCTGCCCGAACGGCGTTGTCGTGGGTGCTAGGACGGCCGGCCGTCAGCAGTGTGATCATCGCTGCCCGTACGCCTTCGCAACTGGAGGATAATATCCGCGCCGTTGACCTTCGGCTCTCGGAGGAAGACGTCCGGCTTTTAGACGCAGCATCGGATCCCGGCATTCCGTATCCGAAGTGGATGGTGCTTCAACTTGACACTGCGGAGGACCCGCGCTCGAAAGCTCTGTATCCCGAGCGCTACGCTGATGGCGGTTCCTGGAAGGATCTGCGCCGCACCCAGTGGTCCGGCTGAGCCGCTCTAGTCAGGCTGAGGGGGCCGGCGCAGATACGGTCGCTAGATCGGTAAGCCGGACCCGGCCGCGTTGAGTCAGGATGGAGTTGCCCACAGCTTCTGCCGGGTGTCCCTGCAGCATGCCGCGAAACTGGTATTCAGCGGTATCGTAAATCGTGAGTACCCCACGCCATTCAACCGCCAGGCGCCGATTAGTCGGGAAGTATGCGTACCGCATCTCCGCCGAACTCCCGCTGGTCGAGGCAGTACCCAGCTCCGAAGGCCAATTGGAATTCGATCCCGATTGTTGCGCCCGTAGCGCCCGTACGTTGTGCGGTCTGCTCATCACCCGCGGATTATACGCCGGTAACTCGAGCCGCGCCGGGAAGGATCGAAAAAATCTAAAACACCGCCGCAGGCAAGGCTTCGAATTCCGGTCGTCCAAACAAATATCCCTGGAACAGCCTCACTCCAGCGCGCTTGAACCATCGATACTCCAGTTGCGTCTCGACGCCTTCCGCAACCACCTCGATCCCGAGGTCATCGCAAACCTGAATCACTGCGCGCACGATGGCTTGACGCGGTCCCTTGCAGTCGATGTCGCGGACCAAATGCATATCGATCTTGATGACATCCGGTTGAAAGTCGGCGAGCAAGTTCAACCCGGAGTAGCCCGCCCCAAAATCGTCGATCACCAGATGGATGCCGCTTGCCCGGTATTGGTTGATCGAGGATGCAAATCCGGCAAGGTCCCGGATCAACTCGCCTTCTGTGATTTCGAGGAATATCTTCCTCTCGGAGATACCGGCCTTGCGGGCAGCGTCGATCGTCGAGCTGATTGCGTCCGGAAGCGTTTCAAGCGACCGCGGCAAGAAATTCAGGGAAATACCGGCATTCAGCCCGAGTGAGGCCGCCAGTGCAATTGCCTGGACGCGGGCGGCGCGGTCGAACGTGTGAAGCTGTGCAGGTCCGAGTGCGGCAAACACCGTACCTGCGGGCTCGTTCGCGCGGCCGCGAACCAGTGCCTCGTACGCGAACACCTCCTGCGACCCGATGTCGACGATCGGTTGGAATGCGAAACTGAAGCGGACTTCGGCGTCGCCTTCACCGCTCATCCAGGGTGGCCGATGGTCCGATGCGTACCACTGAGTTGTTGTCGCCAGCGACCGGCGCGAAACGTCGCGAGCAGTTTCCTCGCGCGGCCGCCTATTTGCGTAACGCACGATGATGACTTGGAGAAATCGTTTTGGCCGAGCATAGTGGGAATATCCGATTCCTTGAAATCCGATTCCGCCGTGCTCGCGTAGCTAAAGTGGTTCAGCTGCGTCACAAACTGAAGGCGTCGCGGCGGAAATCCCGTTTCTCGTATGTATCATAATTGAATGCGCTTGAAATGGGAGAGGAATGCGTCGCACGTTATAACGAGACGCACATCACGCTTGTTGAGGTCGCTGCCAGCCGGGATTCAATCGAACCGGGAAAAATCCGGGCGGCGGCGCTCGAAAAACGCTGTGAACGCCTCGCGTGCCTCGGGGGATTGCAGCCGCTCACGGAACTCCTCACCCTCGAGGAGCATGCGCGACTCGATCGCGACGATGCGACTGTGCTTCATGAGTCGCTTGGTTGCACGCACGGCCGCAGCCGGCAGGGCCACCAGCTTGCCGGCTTGGAGCCGAGCGTGCCCGAGCACCGTCTCCGCAGGCAGCACGGCACTCACGAGACCCATCTGGAGTGCCTCGTCGGCTCCAAAAGGTTCGCCCAGCAAAAGGCGCTCAGCGGCGCGCTGGTAGCCAAAAAGCTCCGGCAAGAGCAGGCTCGAAGCCGCCTCGGGCACGAGACCCAATTGTGTAAACGGCAGACTAAACCGGGCGTTGTCTCCCGCGAACACCAGGTCGCAGTGCAATAGCATGGTCGTGCCCACGCCAACCGCCGGGCCGCACACCGCCGCGACGAGCGGCTTAGGGGCGTGACTGACCTCCCTGAGAAAGCGAAACACCGGGCTGTCATCGCTGCTGGGCGGATGGTCCATAAAATCCTGCAGGTCATTGCCAGCCGTGAACACGTCGCGCTTACCGGTGATCATCACGGCGCGCACCGCGGGCGCCTCACGCGCCTCGATCAAAGCCTCGGCGAGCGCGCCGTACATTTCAGCGGTGATGGCATTCTTCTTCTGCGGCCGATTTAACTCGATTGTCAGGATGCCGTCTTCGCGTGTGGTCAGGATATCCATGGAATGTGGCACCTCGGCAGCGCGGCCGCTCAGAGTCGCTCAGATTGTTCCGCCGCGACATGCTAGTCGCAATCCTCGAGCTGTGCCAAATCTCGTGCGTTTGATCACTACAGCTCCCTCGACCGATGAGACCGTGTGGATGCGTCGGCGGGCGCGAGCCGCTCGGAAAAGCGGTCGGTGTTATGGCAAACGCGATGATCCCCGACGCGCCGTTACGGCAAACACCTAATCGAACGCGGAAACCTCTCTTCAGGTTGTTGATTCTGCCACGCGGATTTGCCGCGTGATTGCATAACCATCGAGCTCACCGAGCAGGCCGCAATCACCAATCTGGCGAACGCCAGGCAGATGGTTGCCCGCCTGAGCTCGCTGGGCTGCTGATTCGCGCTCGATGACTTCGGCACCGGTGCGAATTCATTGACCTACTTGAAAGCGCTCAACGTCAACCGCGTGAAGATCGACGGCAGTTTTGTCCGCGACATCCTCACGGATCGCAGCTCCCGGGCGACGGTGAAGGCGGTGGTCGAGCTTGCCCGAGGACTTGGAATCGAAACCGTCGCCGAATATGTGGAGAGTGAGGAGATTGGACGAGAGATACGGCGGCTGGGGGTCGACTATGCGCAAGGTTATGCCTATGGAATTCCGGAGCCGCTTCCCGATCTCCTGCAAAGTCTCGCCAGCGACGAGTCGAAACGCCTCCACCAATTATTCCTCGAGACCTGAGGATTGAGCGGCCGTCAGCGGCCACGCGACCGCGGAGATTGAGTGCTTATCAGTGGCGGCGGATAGGCTTGCTGCTAATATAATGGCAGATGTCCGGCGACACGACCTGGCCCCTGCTTCCTTACTCGACGTGGAAATCGACGTGCGAGACCCTGCACCTGTGGACTCAGATCGTGGGCAAGATTCGTTTGGCGCTGACCCCCTGGCTCAACCACAGCTGGCATGTGCCGCTCTACGTGACTGCGCGTGGCTTGTCGACGTCGGTCATACCCTACAGGGACGAAGGCTTCGAGATCCGGTTTGATTTTATCGATCAAGCTCTCGACATTGACGTGAGCACCGGACAGCGCAGACGTATCCGACTGATGCCTCAGTCGGTCTGCGACTTTTACGGCGCAATCATGAAGTCGCTTGCCGATCTCGGAATCCAGGTGCGTATCACCGAGCGCCCCTGCGAAATTCCGGACGCGATCTTGTTCAGCGACGATCGCACCCATGCATCCTACGATGCGGACGCTGCACAAAAATTCTGGCGGGCTCTCCTGCAAGTGGATCGGGTGTTCAAGAAATTCCGTTCAGGCTTTGTGGGCAAGGCAAGCCCGGTTCATTTTTTCTGGGGTAGCTTCGATCTCGCGGTCAGCCGCTTCTCCGGCCGGCCGGCTCCCCCGTATACGGGCGCCGTTCCCGGGCTCTCGACCAAGGTCATGGCAGAGGCCTATTCCCATGAGGTGAGCAGTGCGGGCTTCTGGCCTGGGGGTGGTGGGATCGACTATGCATCCTTCTACTCGTATGTCTATCCGACACCGCAGGGATTCAAGGATGCTCGCGTGTCGCCCGAGGGCGCATTTTTCGATGAGAAGCTCGGGGAGTTTTTGTTGCCCTACGATGAGGTCAGGACCGCGGCGGATCCGGAGGCGTCGTTGCTGCTCTTTCTTCAAAGCACGTATGAGGCCGCGGCCGAAGCGGCACATTGGGATCGGGCGGTCCTCGAGACTCGCTTCGTATAGCCGATTTTAACTCAGTGCGCTAGCGTCCAGACCGCCACCGGCGGCACATGCTTCAATGTGCATCTAGGCTGACCAGCTATGACCTTCTTACCTGCGTATTCCAGGAATCATCCATGAAATCAATAATCAGCGTTCTTGCCACGGCTTGGTTGGCGATAGGTTGCGCAAATACTGTTTCGCACGACGACAGCCCTGGCGCTAACACTCGCGATCCGCGCACGGGCCTGTGTGACGACGCGCGGCCGCCGCCCTGCGGCGGTGTTCGAGACTGAACGACATAGCGTCCCGAATATGGACGCGCGGCGTCGAGATTGGTAATACTTCGCATCGTTCGCGTGTGAGTCGATGCGATGTAGCGGGTTGCGTGCTCACCAAGTCACCATCAAAGCAGGAGAAATCATCATGATTGGATATGTCACGATCGGAACCAATGATTTGGCTCGTGCCGCCTCTTTTTATGACGCATTGCTGGGAGAGCTGGGTGCCAAGCGGATGATGGAGAACGAACAATTCGTGGCGTGGTCGGTGAAGCCGGATCAGCCTGGACTTGGCGTGACCAAGCCCTTCGATAAGCAGCGCGCGACGGTCGGCAACGGAGTGATGATCGCGCTGATGGTGGATAGTACGGCGAAGGTCGACGAGTTTCACCGCAAAGCCTTGCAACTGGGCGGTTCGAATGAGGGGTCACCTGGCCCGCGGGGCGAGGGGTTTTACGCGGGTTATTTTCGTGATCTTGACGGCAATAAATTGAATTTCTTTCATGCCGGCTAATAGATGCATCATTCAACCGCACCATGAAGGGCAAGGTCGTTGTCATCACCGGCGCGACTGCGGGGATTGGTGAAGTCGCCGCCTTGGGGCTCGCGAAGATGGGTGCCCGGATCGTGCTGGTTGGCGGGACAAGAAGCGGGGCGAAGCGACTCTGACGCGATTGGCCGGTGGCGATAACGGTACCGCCCATTCCATCCATTACGGCGACCTGTCGCGCCTCTCGGAAATGAAGCGACTCGCCGTCGAGATTGCCGCGGCGGAACCGCGGGTCGATGTGCTCATCAACAACGCGGGCGCCATGTTCAGTACGCGCCATGTGACGGAGGACAATCTCGAGCTGACTTTCGCACTGAATCACATGGCGTATTTCGTGCTCACGAACGGATTACGCGATCGACTGATGGCCTCGGCGCCGGCGCGAGTCGTCAATACGGCGTCGAATGCTCACGAAGGGCGTCCGCTGGATTTCGAAGACTTGCAGTTGACCAGGGCATATTCTGAGAAAGGCGCGGAGACCCTCGTCTATCTCGCGTCATCGCCGCAGGCGGCGGGCTGCAGCGGGGAATATTTCTACGAATACCGACCGACTGTGCCGTCGGCGGAGGCGCTCGACGATGGGGCGGCCGCGCTTCTCTGGACCGAGTCGGCGAAGCTTGCGGGGTTCGAGATGTGAGACACTTCGTGTAACTTCCAACATATGGCTGAACAGGTTCAAAGGCCTTGAGGTCCCATCGACTCTTCGCGCTGGTGACGGTCCTTGCTGGCGCCGCGCACGCAGCGACCGACGATCCGGAAAGCCTTGCTCGATCCGCGCAACTGGCGCAGTGTCAGAACCTCGGACTGATCTCCTGTCCACAGCCATTCGATGCGGTACTACCGTCGGCTGAGGACATGCTGATCTGGGATCAGCAAAGCCGGGTCATCGGATTTCGCAATACCTATCGCCTTTACCAAGGTGATGTCTTCCGAACACGGGGCCGCAAGGCCAATCCGTTACCGCCCGCGCCCTACCCGATGCCCGTGGTGCACTACCACGTGCAGGGACACACCTATCACCTCGCCGACTATCTGCGCCGCGAAGATGTGACGGGACTTCTCATTCTGAAAGACGGTCGGGTGATCTATGAGTATTACGGCGGCGGCAATAGCGAGACAACACTGTGGACTTCGCGCTCGGTGGCTAAATCGGTGGTATCGATTCTCATCGGCATGGCCATCAAGGAAGGCTTGATCGAGTCGGTCGAAGATCCGGTTACTCGTTATCTGCCGGAACTCAGAGGCGGCGCATGGGACAGTGTCACCCTACGCAATCTCTTGCAGCATACTTCAGGTGTTGCCTGGAATGAAAACTACGCTGACCCGAATTCGGACTTCGCGCATCTGACTCGGTGCGAGGCGGGTCCCGATCCGTACCGCTGCGTCATGCAACTGGTCGGTGAGCTAAAGAGGGCGCCCGGCATAAAACCGGGCGAAGTATGGTCCTATAACACGGGTGGTGCATGGCTCGTAGGTCGCCTATTGGAGAAGGCCGCCGGCATGACGATCGCCCGGTATCTGGAGACCAGACTCTGGAGCCGCTACGCGATGCAAAGCGACGGAGTCTGGGAGGCGCTCATCGAAGGGCAAGTGGATATGGGAGGTCACGGCTTCAACGCTACCTTGCGCGACTGGGGACGATTTGGTCTATTCGTTGCGGGAGGCGGGAAACTCCCGAATGGCGAGGAATTACTGCCCTCCGACTGGATCGCGCAATCAGTGACGTGGAGCAAGGCGAAGGGCTCGGTGACGCCGGCGACTCCGGATGGGCAGTACGGCTATCAATGGTGGTTTGGCGGCGTAGACCCAAAGCGGCGCGATACCGACGACGCCATGCAGACCGCGCGGCAGAGTTTCTGGGCTGAAGGGATTTACGGTCAGGCTATCGCGATCAACCCGATCAAAAAGCTGGTGATGGTGCAATGGTCAACATGGATGAACGCCGAGACGCCGCCCTCGCTGTATGATGAGCAGGTACTGTTCTTCAATGCACTTGCTCATGCGCTCGATCGCGGTTGACGATCAAGCTTTGACCCTGTCGAGGGCGCGGTTGGCGGCTTCGAGATCGAATCGCGCGGCGTCGAACTGGCCGCCTGACCATTCAAGATAGGTCTCGTGTTCCAAGTGGCTTGGGTCTGCTATGGCGGCCAGGAACTCCGCATAGCGCATGGGGCCGCCGACGTCTTCGGGCGGGCAAGCGTTCTCGCCGGCGAGGCAGCGGATCGATGCCGACGCTTCGAGATGTTGGTCCTCGACGACGATCACGTGATGCCAGTCGTCGCCGAAGTCATAGATGTAGTCGAAGCAGCGTGCATCGATGCCGAGAGCATCATCCAAGAGGACGTCTAGCTCGTCGACCTGTCCGGATTCGTCGTCGAAATCCGGATTGGGATCGCTGTAGCGAACACCGTTGATGACGAACTCGTGCAAATGGCTGTTGGTCCAGCCGAGGGCAGTTTGAAAGACTTGATGAAGTTTCGGCAGCTTGATGGCAGAGGGCACGACGAGGCGACGCCAGATGGTCGGTGCCACGTCAAGGAGCTCGATCTTGAGCTGCCAGCGCCATGCCGGACCGCGTGGATGAATCATGGGTATGGGCAGCTGCTGTCTCTATTGGATACGTCGAACTGAATCGGCTTGTCGGTGCTCGAAATCAGGGCCACGGCTGCGTAGTGCCCTGGCACCGGTTGAGGGGGACAGGCGGGAGTGGTCACTGAGATATGAACTCTAATCACATTGCCGCCATCGGTGATCGAATCGAACGTCACTGCCACTGGCCCGTGCTGCTTGTACCCCGCGCTCGCCACGAGCGCCGTAAAGCGCTCAAAGTCAATGATCGGCAGAGGGTCGACGACGGCTGTTAGATTGTTCGCCCAAACGTTCCAAGCTTGTGCCGATCGGATCACGAAATTGGCGTGGCCATCGGGCAAACCGAGAGTCGGTGACAATGGAAGAACCTGGAAAGCGAGTTTCCCATCCTCTGCTGTTGCGGTCGCCGCCAGCATCGATATGAGCAGTGCTAACGGCCGAAAGATTGCATTCCTCAAGTCAGTAACGCACTCATAATGAGCCTGCCTCGTTGCCAGTGTGCACCTCTGCGATATGGGTGGTCAAAAGGAGTTGAGAAGGGCGGCGGAAGCCGCTTCGGCAACGGATAGTTTGCTAGGAGAGATGACGGATATGGGGATTCCGCCGAACGAACCATCGCCGCGGGCATTGCCTGGCCTCGTGCCCGAGACCGGGGCGATCATGTTCTTTCCCGTCTCGATCGCGAAGTTCGTTGTGCTTTCGGTTTGCTCGCTTGGAATTTACGATCTGTACTGGTTCTACAAGAATTGGCAACTGGTTCGCGCTCGTGAAAAGAGCGATATATCACCGTTCTGGCGAACCACGTTCGCCTATTTCTTCTGCTACCCGTTGTTCAAACAGATCCGCGACAACGATCTGCAAATCGGGGGCACCGGCACGCTGCCCGCCGGCGCCCTGGCGACGGGGTGGATCGTTGTAACATTACTGTGGCAGATGCCCGATCCGTATTGGCTGGCGGCCGTCCTGGCATGCGTATTCATGCTTCCCGTCCAGATCGTCGCCAATCGCATCAACAGCGTCGCGGCTCCCAATCACGATAGAAATACTCGATTCACCCTGTGGAACTGGCTCACTGTCGCCATAGGGGTCGCCATTCTCGTTCTCGACGCGGCCGGCGAGTTCGCCGTGCCGGAGCTATGAGGGTCACGACAGCGACCGGCTGAAAAGCACCAACAGGCGGCTCCATGCCTTCTCCGCCTGGTCGTGGTTATAAACTTGCGCATCGGGCGGACACCAACCGTGCATGGTGCCCGCATAAACTTCGATTTCCGCCGGCAAATGGGCTTTGGCGAAAGCGTCGCGCAGCACGTCCTTGGCCTCCGGTTGCCGCTTGTCGTCGTTTTCAGCGATCGCGATCAGAAACTGTGCTTTCATGTGCGGGATCAGCAGGTGCGGGCTCTCCGGCTTGTCGGTTACGAGCCCGCCGCCATGAAACGTGGCGCCTGCCCCGACGCGGTCCGGGTAAGCGGCCGCTGTGCGGAACACGAAAGGACCGCCCATGCAGTATCCGGTCGTTCCCATTTTTCGTTTCTTGTCGACGGAAGGCTGGTTGTCCAGGAACGCGACGAATGCCTTGGCATCAGTCGCAGCGGTATCGGGAGTCAACGTACCCGCGAGCGTCATGAGCGCCTGCCGCGTCGCAGGATCGTTGAAATCCGGATGATCAGGCGCGGTTGGTGCTTTCTTGCTGCGGTAAAAGGGATTGATGACCAGGACAGAGTAGCCCGACTCGGCGAGTCGCGCGGCCATGTCCTTGAAGGCAGGACGCAACCCGAAAATATCGGGCCAGATGAGCACGCCCGGAAACTTTCCCTTGGCGGGATGCACGAAATAAGCATCGGCAACTCCGTCCGGGGTTTTTATTTCAACATCCGCTCCCTTGGTCTCTACGGCATTGGCAAGTTTCGGCAACGCTGCCACCAATCCGGCACCAAGCGCCATCGCGCCAAATTGCCTGCGAGTCACTTCGCCCGAGCGTCGAGCAAACTCATCGAGGTCGTCCTGTTCACACATAACAGCTCCGATTGCGATGTTATTCCGGCGGCGAGGCTCGAAGGATCGCTCAACCCTCGACTGTGGTCTTCGGGCGGTCCGTGCCGCTATCCACCTCAGTGTGCCACCGTCCTTTCTCGTCCTCGTAGGAAATTTCCGCGGACTCGCCCGGTATGGCCTGCTCGCTCGCAGCAAGTTTGGCGGCCTTGCGAGCCGCTTCCCGCGTCGGGAACGGCTCAGAGTACGTGCCGTTGGCCTCGTAGGCCCAGCCGCCGTCGTGTTTCACTACTTTGTAGGTGACGCTGCTCATATATCGATCCTCGAATGTTGAGACCGGCAGAGGATATCAGTGCGATGAAACTATCAAAAGGAGTACCGCCATTTCGATTACCATGATAGCCGCTGCTCGAACAATAATCCGCCTTAAAACAGAGGCTTGTGCGAAAGGCACAGGAATCCTGGCTAATATATGCGATTACCCTGTCATCACGCCGGAGGAATCAATCATGTCCCGTGACTCCATCAATCTGTCCGGTCCCTTGCAGGCCTACGTTCGCAGTTATGGAACGCGTGAGGACGGCGATCTCGCGGCGCTGCGGGAAGAGACAGCGAACCATCCGTATGCAGAAATGCAAATCGCTCCCGAGCAGGGCCAACTGATGTCTCTCTTGGTGCGTCTCCTGGGGGCGCGCAAGACCTTGGAAGTCGGAGTGTTCACCGGCTACAGCTCGATGGTTGTTGCCAAGGCGATGGGTCCTGAAGGAAGAGTGGTGGCCCTAGATGTCAGTGAAGAGTTCACTGCCATCGCCCGGCGACATTGGGCGAAGGCGGGTGTCGCAGACCGTATCTCATTGCGCGTTCAACCCGCCATCGAGAGCCTCAAGGCGCTCGTTGCTGCCGGTGAGAGCAGCACCTTCGACTTCGCTTTCATCGATGCCGACAAAGAAAATTACGACGCATACTACGAATATGCGCTCAATTTGGTGCGGCCCGGCGGCCTGATCGCGATCGATAACGTGCTCTGGCAGGGCAAAGTCATCGATTCGACGGATCAGACGGCCGCCACAGCAGCCATTCGCGCCATCAACCGAAAGGTCCACAGCGATAGCCGCGTTGAGGTCTCGATGGTTTCCATTGCCGACGGCTTGACCTTGGCGCTCCGGCTTTAGGCTACGCCGCCAATTTCAGCGGTTCGTCATCAGGCAAACGACCTCGGCGCTCTCATCCTCATGATAGGCGGCGCAGATCCGGTGATATCCGTCGGCAACAATGAGCAACGTGTTTTTGTAAGCATCTCCCTGCACCAGCAGTACAGGAGACAAGGCTTTGCCTTTCTGAATCTTCTTTAGGTCCCTGGCCACGGCAGCATCCTCCCGCGAAAGCACCGGTAGCGCGCTTGCGCGCAGCAAATCCTTTGCCGCCCGTTTAATTGGACGGCTATTTCGCATGCGGTTCACCAGCCGCCTGGCTTGTGGAGTAGGGACGACCAAAGTTAAATAGCCGAGCGCGGCGACGTAGTCCTCGCTGACCGGTCGTTTGCTCCATTTGAGTACATTTTTGGACATCGGCCCATTCTATCGCGCGCGAAGGACACTATGGTGCTCGGAGTTCGTAATACACTGAGGCGAATCGGACGCGTATCGTGCGGACCGGAGGGTGCGGGCGCGTGGGGGTTGTGACGTGACCGAGGCGGAGATCGCTGCGCTTCTCGATGCCCACGATGCGCTGGTTAAAGCGTGTGTCGACTCTCGTTTGACGTTTGAAGAATTCGCTCTCGCTTACGGCGACTTTCCGGGAGGTTACGCACGGGCCGAGGATACGGCAGGCGTCGAGGAGCGCTCGGTGCTCTGGCGGTTCCGAAACCGCATCGCGTTTCATGGACTGGTCTCGCGGGTGATCGGGGTGCGAGGATCGGGCGCGGTGGGCATCTCCGATAGCGAATTGCAGTGCTTTATGCTGAGAGTAGGATCCGCGCGATTGCGCGAACTGGTAGGGCGTTACCCGGAGTTCGCGGTAAAGGCCGGAGAAATGAGTTCAGGGTGGAAGGATACCGACACTTAGCTGTTCGATGGGCGCCGCTTCGACATCGTGGCCAGGCACAGGGTCAGCGTGTACGCTGAGAAAACGGCGCAGGTGGTCCATTCCCAGAAGGCGAAACTCAGGTACACGGGCGCACCTCGCTCGCGCCATTCGAGGCCCACCCACGGAAGATCGGGTCGTGCATGTGAGATGTAGGCCTGGGTCATGGCCGTCAAGAGAATGGGTGACAGCGCCACGCCGGCGAGGAGACCCGCGTAGAGGCGATGATTGCCGGGAGCATTGCGCGTTCGCAGTCGAAGGCTCTGTTCTGCCAGATGGAAGGTCAAGCACACTATTCCAATGCATAGTCCGAAAAATGACATTAGCGCCAGCGAGTCGTGGCTCTTGCGAATGCGGGGAAGCCATCCGGGTAGCCACGCGCACGAGACCATGCAGAGATAGCCGCCGCCGAGAGCCCAGATCCCGAAAGGCCGCCTCCCGGCGCTCTCTCGCCTCCAGTCGTGAAGCAGTACCGTCGTCCAACCGAGACCGCCCAGACCGCATAGCATCAGGCCGCGCCATGCCCACCGATACCCATCAGGATTTCGATCGGGGTAGACCAAACCAGAGATGGTCATGTAGCGCCAATCGTATTCCGAAGGATACCTTTGGCAGGCCATCCATAATCCCATCCAAAACGCGAGCACTCCGACCAGTGCCGTCGCACACAAGGTTTGCCGTAGCGACTTTCTCACGGTGAGGAGCCTGATTTCTGCGATGCGAGCAAGGGATCGCCAGCATAAGCCCGGATCTGTATATTCATGAAACGAGCCAACGCTTGGTGTCGCGCAGATAGATCCAGCGCAGACGGACATAGACTGCTCGGCGTGGTAGGCGACCAATAAGGAATATTCATGCGTGCACGTTTGATTTCGGGTTTCGTGGCTCTGATGCTGGTGTTGGGTGCGACCGCGCCGTCGAGCATTTACGCGAACGACAAAGAAGCTCCCAGCGCGGCCAAGGATGATGCGAAGGCCGCGTCTAAGGAGGATAAAGGCTCGGCCAAGGACGATGAGATCAAGCTGCCGCCTTTTCCGGCCGACAAGACCATTCACCAGAGCATGCAGCTCGGCGGCCGGACGTTGAAATACGACGCCACGGTCGGCTCGTTACCGGTATTCGATGAAAAGGGAAAGCAGATCGCGAGCGTCATGTTCACGGCCTACACGGTTCCGGGCGCGGGGCGCCCGGTGACGTTTGCGCTCAATGGCGGACCGGGAGCCGCGTCGGTCTACCTCAATCTAGGCGCGATCGGCCCCAAACGGGTGCAATTCGGCGCCGAGGGCAATAGCCCTTCGGACCCAGCCACGCCGGTCGACAACGCTGGAACCTGGCTGGACTTTACCGATCTGGTATTCATCGATCCGGTGGGTACGGGGTTCAGCTTCGCTCAGGTCAAAGAGGACGAGGCCAAGAAGCGATTCTATAACCCCAAATCCGACGTCGAGTATTTATCGCGCCTCATCTTCGACTGGCTGGTCAAGAATGAGCGGCTCGCCTCCAGCAAGTATCTGGTGGGCGAGAGCTACGGGGGCTTTCGCGGACCGCGCATCACGCATTACCTGCAGACTCGGTTGGGCGTCGCGATGCGAGGCATGGTGCTGGTGTCGCCGTATCTCGATCCCGGCGCTTCCAACAACGGCGATTTATCGCCGCTGCCTTGGATGCTCACGCTTCCGAGCATCGCCGCGGCGAATCTCGAGCGCCAAGGTAAGCTCAGCGATGCGACCATGGCGGAGATCGTCCATTACACTCGAACCGACTATGTGGCGGACCTTCTCCTCGGGCGATCGGACCGGCAAGCGACAGATCGCATTGTCAAGCGGGTCACGGAATTGTCGGGGCTCGATCCGACGTTCGTCCGCCGTTCGGGCGGCCGGCTCGAGACACAGGCCTATCTCCGAGAGGTCTATCGCGCGGAGGGTAAACTGGGCAGCCGCTACGATTCGAATGTGACCGGCTGGGACCCATTTCCGTTCGATCCCACTCAACGCACGAACGATCCGATTCTCGACAGCATCATCGCGCCGACGACGACAGCCATGGTGGACTTCATCACGCACACGGTGGGATGGAAATACGAGGGGCGTTACAACGCGTTGAGCTACGAAGTCAGCAGTCTATGGACCGATAAAGACAACGAGGAGCACGACCGTGTCGAACGTGGGTCGGTGGAGGAATTGCGGCAATCCGTGGCGGTGGATCCACGGCTCGACGTGTTGATCGTTCATGGTTGGGGCGATCTGTCGTGTCCGTTCATGGCTTCCGTGCTCATCGTGGATCAGATGCCGGTCATGGACGACGCGAGCCGCGTTCAGGTGAAGGAATACCCGGGCGGTCACATGTTCTACAGCCGGAGCGACAGTCAGCTTGCGCTACGCAAGGATGTGATGAAAATGTACGGGGTGGGCTGATCCTCGCCCCGCACCCCATGGCTCGTGAACCAATGGTCGACGCGATCGAAAAATTGGCAAGAACCCCCGAAATTTTTCGGGAGGATTTGGCTCGGATGGAGGTCGGCAAATTGCGCAGGAAGCCGGATGCAAGTCTCTTCTCTCCCTTGGAGGACGCGTGGCACCTGCGGGACATTGAAAGGGAGGGCTATCTGGTCCGGATTAGACGAATTCTGTCCGAGGATGTACCGGTGCTGGAGGACCTCGATGGGGACCGGATGGCGATTGAGCGACGGTATAACGAGCTGGAACTTGCTCCCGCCGTCGCCGGGTTCGCCGCCGCGCGCGCTGAATCGCTGGCGTTATTGAAAGGGCTGCCGATGGAGATCTGGATGCGGCGGGCGCACTTCGCGGAGCGCCTCATCGACCTGCGGACGCTGATCGAGATGATGGTGGACCACGATCACGGTCATCTCTCCAGCATTAGGGGCGCGTACGTGAGATCCATCGCCGCCTGACAACGCGCGTACAGCTTTGCCTTCAGCCCTAGGACGATGATGAGGGTCTCCTCCCTGATTGCGATCCTGCTGGCATTGTTCATGGGACGGGGCGCGGCGGCGGCGTCCCCATCGAGCGAGCCGGCGCCTTTCATCAGAGAGTGGCGCGCGGTATTGACAGTTCAGGAAGCGAAGCTCTTGCCGTATGCCGGTACGTCGTTTAGGGTCGAGCGAAGGCACATCCGCGCAGCGGAGCTCGACGCGCTCGAGATACGCCTTCTGCCCGTGTTGACGTCCGAGCTCAAAAGCGCAGGGTCTACGAATCCGCCGTCCAGCTACTTTCGCCAATATGCGGCCGCGGTTTCGGGGAAGTATCATGTGATTTTGGTGCACGGCTATCTCCGAGATGCCGGACATGGCATTGATTGGACGCACAAGCCGGTCGATGCGAACGACCGTATAGCGAGCTTCTGGGATGCGGTGTATATCGTCGAGCGGCATCGATTCGCCAGAATGCGGCGGAACCGAGACGCGGCGAGACACTCGGTGATACTCCAAGGCGTGGCGTGAGGAAGACAAGATGTGCGCGTCGTCGCTCGATACAGAGCCGGTTGGGCTGATTGCCCACCCTTCGACCCCCGAGGACGCCGTGCGCCGGCTCGCGGTGAGGCTGCGCGCGGAAAAGCCCGACATTCTGGTGTTTCATTATTCACTGGATGCGAAGATGTCCCGCATACGCGTCCCCGCATGTAGCGCCGGCGGACAAGCAGATGCCCTGTGGAAGCACACGTGCTTCGAGGCTTTCATCGCGCCTGCCAACTCGGCCGGCTATCATGAATTCAATTTCTCGCCGTCGCTCGAGTGGGCCATCTACCGTTTCGGCGGCTACCGCGAGCGAGCGCCGCGCGCCGAGATTTTCCAGGCTCCGAAAATCTCCGTGCATCGAGGCGACGATGGGCTCGTGCTGGAGTCGACGGTGCGCCTCGCAGCCCTCGCCGACTTAGAGGCTGCTCATCTGCGGATAGCTCTGGCTGCGGTCATCGAAGACGAGGATGGTAAACTTTCGTACTGGGCGCTGCGGCACCCGGCTGGTAAACCCGATTTCCATCACCCACATGGTTTTGCACTGGAAGTTGCCCGCGCATGAGGTTTGGAATCGACCGACTGCTCGAAGAGCCCGAGTTGCGCAAACCGCTGGCGGGACGGCGCGTGGCTTTGCTGGCGCACCCCGCTTCGCTAACCCGCAATCTGGTCCATTCCCTCGATGCGCTGGCGGCGGTCGGCGACATCGCCTTGAGTGCGGCGTTCGGACCACAGCACGGGCTGCGCGGGGACAAGCAGGACAACATGATCGAGTCGCCGGACTACACCGATCCGGTGCACGGTATCCCCGTTTTCAGTCTATACGGCGAGGTACGCCGGCCGACGCCCGAAATGATGGATGCTTTTGACGTTCTGCTCGTTGACTTACAGGACGTCGGCTGTCGAATCTACACCTTTGTGACCACCCTGCGTTACATGCTCGAGGCAGCTGCGAAGAAGCACAAATCCGTGTGGGTTCTGGATCGTCCGAATCCGGTGGGCCGCCCTGTGGAAGGACTGACGCTCAGAGCCGGCTGCGAGAGTTTTGTCGGCGCCGGCGCGATGCCGATGCGTCATGGCCTCACCCTCGGAGAGCTTGCGCGCTGGTTCGTCGGCACTCTCCATCTCGACGTCGACTGCCACGTCGTGCCGATGGAGGGATGGGAGGCGAACGCCGCGCCGGGATATGGGTGGCCGCTTGGACAGCGGACGTGGGTCAACCCGAGTCCCAACGCGCCCAATCTCTGGATGGCGCGCTGCTATCCTGGCTCGGTAATGCTCGAAGCCACGAACCTGTCGGAAGGTCGCGGCACCACCAGGCCGCTGGAGGTGCTCGGCGCGCCGGACCTCGACGTGAGGGCGTTGTTGGCCGAAATGCATTCGCTCGCAGCGCCATGGATGAGCGGCTGCCGGCTTCGGCCCTGCTGGTTCGAGCCGACGTTTCATAAGCACGCAGGGAAGCTATGCGCGGGCATCCAGGTGCATGTGGAAGACGCCGCTTACTACGACCACCACGGATTCAAGCCCTGGCGCTTGTTTGCGCTCGCGTTCAAAGCGCTGCGCCGGCTGTGGCCGGATTACGAGCTCTGGCGCGACTTCGCCTACGAGTACGAGAAGGGCCGGCCGGCGATCGATGTGATCAACGGGAGCGATCTGCTGCGCCGGTGGGTTGACGATCCTTCGGCCACGCCCGCAGACCTTGAGGCCCTCTCGGCTCGAGACGAGGAGCTCTGGCGCAGGGAGCGCGATGCAGTGCTACTTTACTAACCCTGCACTCAGGCCGTTATTCTGAAATGACAGGACTGTCGCCCGCTGGGCAACGACGAGACGTGCGTCGTGGCCCGCCGTTGATGCTTGCTTCGATGAGGCATTGATTGGGCTCGCCAGCAGATACCGATCGCCTAACCAAGCTACGGCTCTCGCGATCGCCGGACTGTAGTTCGCCACGGGCAACGATTGCGGCGTGTGATTTCTATTGGTCATCTAAGTACTCCTGGAAAGTCGGGGAAGAGCGCAACGCCCGATGAATTCACCATCGCTTGACGCTATTCCGAGGTAGCCGCCCCGGATGGCCAATGGCGACGAACCCACCCCGCCAGCGCGATGAGATAACCGCCAGGCAATACCAGGAGCCCCATCGAAGGTCCGAATTCTTGGACCGCCAATCGCGCGCGCCGTGATAGAAATTTTAGTTTGTTCATACGTTGTCCCCTGCCAGGGCTGTCTATGCCTAGGCAATGAATTGGTCAAAAAATTAGGCGTTCTGTAGCATTCGGATCAGAAACCCTTCGAGCTGGCGTGCCTCGGCCTGGCTGAAGCCCCGCATGAATTGGTTGAGCACCCGCACCGAGCATTCGCGCAGCTTCGGCAGCGCTCCATGACCAGCTTCGGTCAATGCCAGCTTGACCAATCGTCGGTCCTCTGGACATCGGCGCCGGCTGATCAGCCCTTTCGCTTCGAGCCGGTCAATCATGCGGGTCATCGCGCCGGCATCATAAGAGAGGTCTTTGCACAACTGGGTCGCCGAGTCCACGCCACGCTTGGCAAGCACGCTGATGATCACGTATTGAGCCGCGCTGATCTCGAGCGCTGCCAGGTCAGGGTCTTGGGCCAGTACCTGGTCCAACGCATTCATGTGAGCAGCCCGAACCCGGTACATCAGCTGCCCTACGCAATGCGCGGGTTCATAACTCGCTAGCTCATAAACTTTGGCTTCGGTACTCAATGTTTCTACCTTCTTCGATATAGTAACTGCCTAGGCAATAATTGTCAAGGCTGCTACTTCCTGGCCCCATAACCGGACCGGCATAGGGTATTGATTTGCGGGCCCCGCGTCTCGATTCCAGTCGCATGAACTAGGGGTCCCAACCTCTGCTCGAAATCCGGACGTTGCTCGCGTCCCGCAGCGCGCAAAAGGGTGCCCTCGGCGCGCAAAAGGTTGAGATGCCTTTGCTTCGTTCCGCACTAGCGTGTTTTCTCAAGAATCAAATCCGCTAGCTGAGCCGACGGCCAATCTCGTTACTTCGAGTGCAGGTGAAAGATGATGCTCAATCATTTTTCTTGCTCCTGTTGTTCACCGTGAAGCTCTGCGGCGGTGACTCATCGCCCGCAATTCGCGATCGCTGTTACGATCTCTCCGGTTGTCGTTCGTGTAGCGCTTAGCTTACTTCGTAGCCATCCTCTAACGCGTTGCCAGCGCGTTGTTAGATACGACGCATCTGCTCCCGGGGTCTAATTAGCGGCCTACCTCAGGTATGATGTAGGTTTTGGAGGAGGACAGCATCATGGCAAAGGGTCAGCGCCGGACGATTCGAGCGTGGTCGAAAGAGGACGTGAAAGATCTGCGGAGTTATGCGAAGGCAAAGCTCTCGGGACCTCAGGCCGCGAAGAAACTGAGACGCACGCGCGGGGCGGTTGCCCAGAAGGCGATGAGCCTGGGCATCCGGTTCAGATCGATCAAACGAAAAGCGCGGTAGGTTTCACGCGTACTGGGTGACGTCGGCCGGGCTGCGGTGCCTCCCAACCTCAATGAACGAATCGCGCGCGAACCTTCCGCCAAGACGGCGTCGAGCGGGTCGCTAGCGGCTGGCCTGCGCGGCAGCGCGAACCGGCAGCGGTACGTTGCACAGATCGATGTGCCCGGGGCTGAACTTGAACCAGTCCTCGCGCCGGTTGCGTCGTTGCTCGAGAACCGAGTGGAACGTCGCGCTTTCGGTGCGCAGCACTTCGATCGGAGTGCGCTCCGCCGCAGGCAGGTCCGACGCAACGCGCATCGAGACGATCGGAACCGGCGGCTCCGGCGCCACGTAGAATCCCATGTCGCCGCTCCCACGGGGCAGCGTTGACAGCAGCTCCATCCCTTTGAGGACTCGGCCGACGAGCGCGACATTGCGATCGATCTGCCGCGGAGCGTGGCCGATCACCGCATACATTTCGGTGCCGTCGCTCTCCGGCGGGTCGTCCCGCCCGACGCCGACCATGCCGTAACAATGGGCCAGCCAGACCGTGCCCGAGCGCCGATCGCGTGCGGCCGGGAAGCCGTCGAGAAAGCCCACTTCCGATGCGTAGACGTCACGATCCGCCAAGGGCTCGAAGCGCTGGTTGGCACTCGCCTCTGCGGTGAACTCCGGCGCCACGAGAGTCACTCCGGTCGGAATGGGCCGGTGGTGGTCGGAATCGTCCCACTGAACGACGTAGTTGTCCTGCACACGCACGATCGCCAGGCCATCAAAATAGTGGGCACGCGCTAGAGTCTTGATGTTTGCGACATGCTTTGGGGCAACACGCGGCGCGAGCTCTATCACGACTCGTCCGCCCGGCAGCTGCAGATACAACGTATTGTCCGGATCGGGCGAGCGCCAGTCTTGCGCCGGCGAACCGGATAAAAGCTCCGCCACGGTCACCGGCTTCGCGACGGCGCTCGATGCGGCGTACAGGCCGAGAGCGATCAAGAGCGCGGCGGTGCTCGCGAGACGCGCTTGCAAGCGCAAAGCGGCACTCCACGGTCGCCGCCCGCGAGCGGAAAAATCCCGATGCTCGGTGTTACCTTGGGTCATTCTGATGGCGCGCGTCAAAAGGTTCCGGATGGATCCCCAGGCGTTCGAACAAGCGTCGATCATGCGCCGTGTCGGGGTTGCCGGTGGTGAGCAGTTTCTCGCCGTAAAAAATCGAGTTCGCTCCGGCAAGAAAGCAGAGAGCCTGCAGCTCATCGTTCATGGCGCTGCGCCCCGCTGACAATCGTACGTGGGCACGGGGAATCAATATTCGGGCTGGGCGACCGTGCGCACGAAATCCAACGGGTCGAGCGGGGGAGCATCCGCGAGCGGGGTGCCCGCCACCCGCACCAGATGATTGATGGGCACGCTCTCGGGATGAGTCGGCAGCGTAGCGAGCGTGTGCAGCAGCTCGATCCGATCTTCAAGCTCCTCACCCATGCCGACGATACCGCCGCAACACACGTTCAAGCCTGCATCGCGAACGGCCTGCAAGGTATCGAGCCGATCCTGATAGCTACGAGTGCTGATGATCTTCTGATAATACCCGGCCGAACTGTCGAGGTTATGATTGTAATAATCGAGTCCCACCTCTTTCAGCTGCTGCGCTTGGGCGAAGTCGATCATGCCCAAGGTGGCGCAAGTCTCCAGGCCCAAAGCCTTCACCTCGCGAATCATGGCGATCACTTTGCGAAGATCCTTCGGCTTCGGAGCGCGGTAGGCGGCGCCCATGCAAAATCGTGTGGCCCCTGAGGCCTTGGCGGCGCTCGCTCGCGCGACAACCTCCTCGACCTGCATCAGTTCCTGGGCCTCAAGCCCGGTGTCGTAGCGCAGGCTTTGCGGGCAGTAGGCACAGTCTTCGGGACAAGCCCCCGTTTTGATGCTGAGCAACGTGCTGACTTGCACCGTATTCGGCACTTGAAAGTGGCGGTGCACTTGCTGGGCGGCAAAGAGCAAGTCCAAGAACGGGAGCGAGAACAGGTCTTTGACCTCGGCGAGAGACCAGTCATTGCGCACGTTCACGGGCACCTCTTGTTTCGAATCAGCGGCGGCACATCAAGGGAAGACTTGCATCCAACGGGCGATGAGATCAGCCGAGCCAGCGGCCGAAGAACCTGAAGGTCCGATCCCAGGCCTGTTGGGACCAGACCGGGTCGTATTGGGTTTCGGGTATGCGGTGTGGACCGACGGCGGTTTCGTTCGCGAATGCATGGTGTGCAAGATAGCGATAAAACTCGTGGGATACACTTGCCGCACGCAGCTTGTCCTGCAGTTGGTCGACCGTGGCGATGGGGAAGAACTGGTCTTGCGTAGCCCAATGCGCCTGCAGCGGCGCTTTGATCTTGGCCGCGTCTATGTATTCCAGCGGCGGGCAGCCGTACCACACCACCCCGGCGTCGACCTCCGGCGCCGTGCACGCGGCGAGCAGCGCCAGTGCGCCCCCCATGCAGAACCCGGTTACGCCCACCTTGCGGCTCTGCTCTTTCAAGAACTGCACGCCGCCGCGGATATCTTGAGACGCGGCATCCCCGAAATTGAGCCCCGTCATCAGGTGGTGGGCTTCTTCGGCCTCGACGGTGGATTTGCCGCGGTAAAGGTCGGGTACGAGGGCGAAGTAACCGGCAGAGGCCAGGCGGTTCGCGACACCGCGGATCTGCTCATTGACTCCCCACCACTCCTGGATGACGACGATCCCAGGCGCGTTGGCTTTGGCTGCCGGCTCGGCAAGGTAGCCGTCGACCTTGTTCCCATCCGGGCGATTGAAGGAGATTGTCGTTCCCATCGAAATTCCTCGCGCTTATCCTCCGGGCGCCGCGCCCGGCCGGGATCACCGCTTGTGAGCTTGCGATCGTCGATCGGTAGAGTCAAGGCAACTTCGCGGCAGCTGCTGCAATTCGCGTTGCTGGTCGCGTAGATAACTTTTTTACGGATTGAGTGCCGGTTTTCATCGGCAATTTTACGGCCGGTGGATTTATCGTGCGGGCCATGAATGCTGTAATTCGCCGCGCGCTGCGGATCGGTCTGCCGCTGCTCATCGCCGCTTTTGTTTACCACGGCCGCTCGCTGGTCGATTTTTCAGGGGCCGCGCCGCATGGGGCGGGGCTCACGCGGCTCAACCGCGATTTGACGCGTCGAATGGGCGGGGAGACGCGTAGCAGCTCCCCATATCGCACGCGCCTTGCTTATGGCTCTGCCATCCGCGAGACTGCAGATGCGCCTTCCCGAGCGACTTTCGGCGGATAGTCGCAGTGAGAGTATGTTCTCTATAACGCAAGACTCCGTGCCGGAAGATGCGCTGCTCTGTACCTATCAGGGCGGTCTTCGTCCCGAGCGATGGGATGGGTCGGGCGACTGCTTTTCAGTTGCCGTAGATCGGGTGACGCCTCTTGGTGAATTCGTTTTCGCCTTTTACACCTCTCCGGTGTTCCGGATCGAACGCTCGATTCTTGGTCTTCTCGCCGGCGCGCCGTCTACGCATGCTGAGGCCCGGCGGCTGGCGGACGGGTCGGGAACATCATTTGCCATTTGGCGCCTGGGGGAGCGTACGGCGACGCAGCTCCTCATGTGCGACCGCTACGAGCGTACACGCTCTTGGTTTGCCGTCGTCCCGCTGAAGGATGGGAGGACTCTGTTGCAGTTCGGCTCGGCCGTGGCGTCCGGTAATGACCATCGAACTTCTGCCCGGGCGGCGCGCGGGTATCTGTTTCGGCTGCTGCTCCGGTTCCATGTGACGTACTCACAGGTGCTGCTGCATGCGGCGAAGCGCGGAGTGATGAGAAATCGGGCGGAGGATCGATAATGACGCAGGCAATGCCGGCGGCCGCGCCCGTCAAGGCTCAAATAAATATCGCGGTTCTCGAGCAAATTGACGTGCGCGTGGGCACTGTGGAGTCGGTGTCGCCCATCGAAGGGGCGGACAAACTGGTGAAGCTCGAGGTCAACTTCGGGAACTTCATGCGCACGATCGTCGTGGGACTCAAATTGGAACGCGCCAATCCGCGTGAGATTGAGGGCAAGCAGGCGCTTTTTGTGGTCAACCTGGCTCCGCGCAGAATGCGCGGTGTGGTCTCTGAAGGAATGCTCTTCGACATAGGATATGCGGACGGCATTGCGCCGGTCTTGGCGGTTCCGGAATTGCCGGTGCCGAACGGTGCGCGCGCCGGCTGAGGCGTCATGGGATCACGCCGGCGCGTGCCTGTCGATGAGATTCTCGGCTAGGTCGATTCCAGGAATTCGCGAATCTTCTCGAGTTCGGCGTCGCTTGCCTCCCAGCTCGCGAGGTGGCAACTGGCGTAAAGTCGAATATCCCCGGTATCGAGCGCAGCCGCTATGACGGATATGCGAAAACCCGTCAGCATCTGTTGGGTGCAGACCGGACATGTGACTGGAAGGAGAACCTCAGACTCGGTCATTGTCCTGCCCCGGCGATGCCTGCTTCACGGCGTCCGGGACCCGGGCGAGTTTTTCCCTCACCGCTTTGAGCTCCCGCTCTTCGATGACGCGTACGCCACCTGGATGCTTTGTCGCGCGTTCCAATTCGGCCTGCCGCATGAATAACTTCAAGAGTTCGTTGACGGATTCCATGATCGCCTTGTGCTGCCCAAATCCCAGCGTATGGTGACTCGGCCCGGTGACCGCGCAACGTGATCGGTGTCCCGTTACAGTTCGCGTTCCGGCTTCTGTAAACAGCCCCTGGAATGATTGTCGCCGCTCGGAGACTTTCGCGGCAAAGAGGTGACGCCGGCGAGCAGGGGGTGACAAATAATGTCAAGAGGTATCGGGTTGTAGATCACACTTTGAATTCGCGGAGCACGCGCGCTTCGAAAGCCGCGCTCGCGGGAGTGCACGACTGCATTCGTTATAGGCCGCGCAAGAACTCGATCATCGCGGCGTTGACTTCGCCCGGCCGCTCTTGCTGAGTCCAGTGACCGCAATCCGGGAGCATCAGGGTCGCGCGCAGCTGCGGCACGAAGCGCGGTAGGCTGGAAATCACCTGGCTCATGCCCGGAAAAGAGACTACCACGTCGCGATCGCCCGCTATGTAGAGCGCCGGAACGCTCACCGAGGCCCCGGCGAACGGAGCTAGCAGCTCCCAGTTGCGGTCGATATTGCGGTACCAGTTGAGTCCGCCGCCGAATCCCGAATGCACGAATTGTTCGGCGTAGATATCAAGGTCCGTCTCGGTGAGCCACCGCGGTAGGACCTTCGGATCTCGCATATGGGTGAGGAATCCTCCGGACTTCGGCACCATCGCCGCGCCCACGTCGGGCGCGCTCGAGCTCCGGCGGGGGGCATCGCCCGACGCCGAGTACAGGATCTCGCGCAGGCTCATCCGAACGTCGGTTTCCAACTCCGCCTCGGCGACGCCCGGTGTCTGGAAGTAAAGCTGATAGAAACTGGCGTCGCTGGTCCGCGGCATCTGCGAGGTCGGTGGCGCCGAGCCGCGGGGCCGATAGGGAACGCTCAAGGCAATGACCGCGCGAAAGCGATCGGGCCGCATCAGTGCCGCGTGCCAGGCGACCGGCGCACCCCAGTCATGGCCGACGATGACCGCGCTGCCTTCGCCTAACACGTCCAGCAATCCCACCATGTCGCCGACGAGATGGAGCAGTGAGTAGCGCTCTGGCTCGGGGGGGCGATCGCTGTGTCCATAGCCGCGCATGTCGGGTGCGACAGCGCGAAAGCCGGCCTCTGCGAGAGCGGTCAACTGATGGCGCCACGAATACCAGGATTCGGGAAACCCGTGACAGAGCAGCACCAAGGGACCAGTCCCCTGCTCGGCGACGTGGATGTGGATGCCGTTCGCCTCGATGGTGCGGTGGGATGGGTTGCTCACCCCTCGACTATAGCGTCGCGAAGGGCGCGAGCACACGCCCGATGGAAAACCGCGTCGGCAGCCAAAGCCTGCTGCGTTAGGAAGATTCCTGAGGCATGTTTTGGGATTTGCCCGTCGCCGTCGGACTCTGCAGGGTTACGTTCGCGTCATTCTGATTGTCGCTATCGCCGCCGGCGTGAGGCGTCGCGGAGGCGATGCCTACTGCGATTCCACTGATGGCTAATACCAGTACGCCCAAAAGGTACGCGAGAACGTCTGATTCACGGTGATCGGCCATATGCGGTTTATTGTTCTACGGGAGATGTAGTATCTGGAGCGAACGTGATCACATATTTTCCAATTCGGTCGCGCGGCCGCCGATGCGTCCTCGGACTTACGGCGCACGGGGGCTTTCTAGATCTTAGAATCTTAAATATATTTGTAATATAATTAATTGATTATTATATATTTATCGATGATCGAGAAATAATGTAAAAGTCCTATGAGCCCATGTTGAAAGCACATGCAGCGGATGCCAAAGTTTTCTGGATCGATTTGCTCGATCCGGGGCCGGATGAGATTGCGCGGGTGGCGGCCGACTACGGCGTCGACGTTCCTTCCCGCGAATCCTTGCAAGAAATCGAGACCTCGAGCCGGCTCAGGTCCGAGGGACAGGTGCTCTACGCGAGCATGCCGCTCGCGATCGAAGACCAAGCCGCCGGTTTCGCGCCCATACCTCTCGGATTCATTCTCTCGCCGCAGCTGTTGGTCACGGTACGATTTTCCGAGGTTCACGCGTTTGCGCGAGTCGAGTCGCTGATCGAAAGAGGCCTACACCTCGGCAGCGCCGCGGCATTCTGCGCACTGATTGAAGGCATGGTGGATTTTAGCGCCGATAAGCTCGAGAAGCTGAGCGGCGATTTGGCGGCCGTCTCGGCACGAGCCTTCGGGCCGCCGACAGCCTCGCGGCAGGGCGACAAACGTATCTCCGGCGGCCTACGCGAATGTCTCAGCGCGATCGGGCTTGCGGGTGATGATCTATCACGGAGTCGCGAGAGCAAGCTCGGCTTACAGCGGATCATCGGGTTCGTCTTGAAGATGGCGACGGATTGGTTGTCGCCGGACGAAAAAACGCGTTTGAGCACAGCACAACAAGATATCGTCTCACTGGTGGATTTCGAGGCACACTTATCCGGCAAATCGCAGTTTCTTTTGGATGCGATCTTGGGCTTCATCAACACCGAGCAGAACGAGATATTCAAGGTGCTCACCATCGGGTCGGTGGTCGGTATTCCTCCGACGTTGATCGCGAGCATGTACGGCATGAATTTTCACGACATGCCGGAATTGGGATGGCGCTGGGGTTATCCCTACGGGTTGGCGCTCATTGCGATCAGCACGTTGTTGCCTATTCTGTGGTTCAAGCGTCGCGGATGGTGGTGACCGCGGCACACCGTCGACCCCACCGAGTGGAGAGCGCCAAGTGAGCATGAAAAGGTCCATGGTTCTCGCGCTTGCGCTCGTCTGCGGCTCCGCGTACGCCTCCGAGCATTACGAGCTCCCGGCGACGCCGGACAATGTCCAGTGGGGATGGTACGACGTCAACGAGAAGCCGAAGCTCACGGTCCACTCGGGGGATACGATCTCGATCGAGACGCTCTCCCATGCGCTCGGTCGGATCAAACCGGGCGTCGAGATGGACGAGATCGTGAGGCTGCGCAGGCAGAACGACGGCGGGGGGCCGCACTCGATCACGGGTCCCATCTATGTGGAGGAGGCCGAACCGGGTGATACGCTCGAGGTGCAGATCCTCAAGATCGTGCCGAAAAGCTTCGGGTTCAACTTCAACCTGCCGGGCAAGGATTTTCCGACGGTCGGACTGCTCGCCAAGGAGTTCCCGGAAGGTTTCGTACGCTATTACAACCTTGATCTTGCCAGGATGCGTACCGAGTTCAAGCCCGGCATCCTGATCGATCTGAAGCCGTTTCCCGGCACCTTTGCGGTGGGCGTCGATCCGAACGAGCCGCCCGCCAAAGCCGGTCCGCCCATAAAAGACGACAAGGGCCGCACCAGCACGCTACGGCCATGGAAGAACGGCTCGAACATGGACGTGAACGAGCTGCAGGCCGGATCGACGGTTTACTTTCCGGTCTTCCAGAAGGGCGGTCTCATCTGGACCGGTGACTCGCATTGCCGGCAGGGCAATGGCGAGGTCAATCTCACCGCGCTCGAGTGCTCGTACAAGGAGATCGAGATTCGGCCGGTGGTGCGCAAGGATTTGAAGACCGATTGGCCTCGCGCCGAGACCCGTACCGACTGGATCTTTCTGGGATTCGACGAGGATCTTAACGAGGCGATGAAAATCGCGGTCGAGCAGACCGTGAGTTGGCTCGCCGCCCAGACGATCGTCCCGATGAGCCGCGAAGAGGCGTATGCGCTCACGGCCATGGTCGGCGACTGCCGCGTCTCGCAGGTCGTGGACATCCGCAAGGGCGTGCATTGCATGATTCCGAAGTCGATCTTCGTCAACTACCAACGCGTTCGGGGTGGCGTCAAGCAGCGTGCGGCGTCAGGATGACGACCGGAATCTGCCGGTCGGTTTTGGTCTGGTAGAGCTCATAGGGACCGTAGATCTTCACCATTTTCGGCCATAGCAGGGCGCGCTCCGCGGCGCTCGCAGTATGCGCACGGGCGGCGAACTTCTCGCCCTTCACCTGCACGCGCACGCGCGGGTTGGCCTCGAGATTCAAATACCACGCCGGGTGAGTAGGTGCGCCGCCCTTGGATGCGACCACCACATAGTTCGCGCCCTCCCGGGCGAAGATCAACGGCATCGTGAGTTCCCGTCCGGACTTGCGCCCGACGGTGGTCAAGAGGAGCGTTGGCACCATTCCCGTGCCGCCGCCGAGGCTCGCGTCCCAAAGATATCCGTCGGCCCCGTCGCTGGCGATGTATCGGGTGAGGTGGTTCTTGATCCAATCGGGAAGAGTCGACGGCTTGCTTTCGTTGGTCATGGTTTCGCCCCGCGTCATGTTGGGATGATGACGCCACGATACGCCCACGGCCGGCGGTTTGCGACCGCGAAGCCGGGCGCTCGCCCGATGGGCACACCGCGCGCCCGTGGCGCGCGGAACCTCAAGTCGATCCGCGAACGTTTTTTCGACGCTTGAGAGTCACCTCGACTCGTTGAGTCGACTCGAGCTCGGTGTTAGCTCGCGAGATCGAGTCCCAGAGGCAGAACGCGATTGCGATCGCGGCCGCCCAGAGAATTGCCTGCCACATCGGAGATCCTCCTTAAGATCCGTGTCGGAATCTTATGGAAACTCTGAACGGCAGATTGTGTGCTGATCCTGCATTTGGCGGTCATAATGCTGCTCATCGTCGCGGTTTCGCGTAGCGCTTCACAGAAACGCTGTCCCCCGCACCGCTCGCGATCAGGAGCAAATGTGACCCGAGCCGCAAAATGCGACACGTTCAGTTACCGCGATCCCGCCTGATGCGGCCGGCCGACATTTCGAGCTCGCCGTGATCGTTCACCTCATCGACGGCACCTATGAGCTGTTCCGTCACTTCTATGGTCTGCGTCGTTTCAGTAAGGGCAAGGATCGGCCGCTCGGCGCAGTGGCCGGGGTCCTCAACACCGTGCTGGCGATGATCGAGGAGGGAGCGGCGCATGTCGGGGTGGCAACGGATCACGTCATCGAGTCGTTCCGCAACGAGCTTTGGCGGGGCTACAAGACCGGCGAGGGCATCGATCCCGCGCTGTGGGCCCAGTTCCACCCGCTCGAGGATGCACTTGCCGCAATGGGAATTGCCGTGTGGCCGATGACCGAGCTCGAGGCGGACGATGCGTTGGCCTCCGCCGCGGCGCTGGCCGCCCGGGACTCGCGCGTGCAGAAGGTGTGCATCTGGACCCCGGACAAGGATCTCGCTCAGTGCGTGAGCGGAGAGCGCGTCGTCCAAGTGGATCGCAAGAGCAAGGCCATCCGCGATGCGGACGGCGTGCGCGCGAAATTCGGCGTGAGCCCCGAGCTGATCCCGGACTATCTCGCGCTCGTCGGCGACAGCGCCGACGGATATCCCGGCATAGCCGGGATCGGCGCGATAGGCGCGGCGCGCCTTCTCGGTCGCTACGGCAAGATCGAGGATTTCCCGGATGAGGTTCTCGGCGAGCGTCGGGAGCTCGCGCAGCTGTTCAAGAAGCTGGCGACCCTGCGTAGCGATGCGCCGCTCTTCGACCGCGTCGAGGAGCTCGAGTGGCAGGGACCCACGGCGGGATTCGCTGCCTTCGCCGCCCGCATCGGCGATGCGCGGCTGCTCGGCCGGGCCGAGAGGGCCCGCGCGCACTGAAGCGGACCGGCGGGGTCCCCGCAGGCATCGACACTAGACGCAACCATGGCTCACCTCTTTGAACCGGCAACGAGCGGACGCTCCAAATGCCGCGCCTGCGGGTTGGCGCTGCCCCGAGGCGAGCTGCGCTTCGGGGAGCGATTGCCCAATTTGTTCGGCGAGGGCGAGATGACCCTCTGGTTTCATCCACGCTGCGCGGCTTACAAGCGCCCGCAGCCGTTTCTTCAAGCGCTCGAAGCAACGGCGCTCGAGATTCCGCAATACGCGGCGCTCGAGCGGATCGCGCGCGCGGGTGCGACGCATCGGCGTCTGCCGCGTATCGATGGAGCGGAGCGATCCCCAACCGGCCAGGCTCGCTGTCGCCACTGTCACGAGCCGATTGAGCGCGCGAGCTGGCGCATCCGCGTTGTGTTCTATGAGGAGGGGCGGTTCTTCCCGGGCGGATTCATACACCTCGCGTGCAGCAAACCTTACCTCGAGACCACCGAGGTGCTTGATCGGCTGCTCGACTTGAGTCCCAAGCTCGACGCCGATGAGCGCACCGATCTCGCGCGCGCGTGCGCGATTTTGTCGGAACTTGATCAATAAATTTGCTATTTAAAACATCCAGATATAGACATTATCTTATGTATCTTGTTATATGAGCTCCATTGTGAATGAGGTGCGATGCACGGTAGCCTTGCCGGTTAGGGGTAGCGGATAAAGAACGTATGAACATCCACGAATATCAAGCCAAAGAGCTCTTGTCCGGTTTCGGCGTATCCGTGCCGCCGGGCGGCGTCGCCTATAGTCCCGAGCAAGCGGTCTACGTCGCAACCGAGCTCGGCGGCTGGCACTGGGCGATCAAAGCGCAGATTCACGCCGGCGGGCGCGGCAAGGCCGGGGGTGTGAAGCTCTGCCGCACCTACGCCGAAGTGGCCGCTGCGGCGAAAGCGATGCTCGGTGCGACGCTGGTCACGGCGCAAACGGGTCCACAAGGCAAGGTCGTTCATCGGCTCTACATCGAAAAGGCCGAGCCCTTCGTGCGTCAGCTCTACCTGGGGTTCGTGCTCGACCGCAAGATCGAGCGTATCCGCGTGATCGCCTCGGCCGAGGGCGGCGTCGAAATCGAGGAGATCGCCGCGCGCCGGCCCGATTCGATCCTGCAGGAGCATGTGGATCCGGCGGTCGGGCTGCAGCCGTTCCAAGCGCGCGAGCTGGCGTTCGGGCTCGGACTCAACATCAAACAGGTGAGCCAAGCGGTGACCAGCATCATGGGCTGCTATCGCGCCTTTCGGGATCTCGATGCGACCATGGTGGAGATCAATCCGCTCGTGGTTACCAAGGACGATCGCGTGCTTGCGCTCGATGCCAAGATGTCGTTCGATGACAACGCCATGTTCCGCCGCCCCCGGGTCACCGAAATGCGTGATGCCGCGGAAGAGGATCCACGCGAGGCGCACGCGGCGGAATTCGGACTCAACTATGTCGGACTTAGCGGCGACATCGGCTGCATCATCAACGGCGCGGGTCTCGCGATGGCGACCATGGACATGATCAAGCATGCCGGCGGCGAGCCCGCTAACTTTCTCGACGTCGGCGGTGGCGCCTCGCCCGAGCGTGTCGCGGCGGCGTTCAATCTGGTGCTCACCGACAAGAACGTCAAGGCGATCCTCGTCAATATCTTTGCGGGCATCAACCGCTGCGACTGGGTGGCGCAGGGCGTGGTGCAGGCGGCCAAGGGCTTGCGAGTGCCGCTCGTGGTGCGTCTGGCCGGTACCAACGTGGAGGAGGGCAGACGCATCATCGATGAATGCGGCCTTCCCATCATTTCGACCGATACGCTGGCGGAGGCGGCGCGCAAGGTGGTCGCGGCGGCGCGCGACAAGGAGCCCGCATGAGCATCCTCATCGATGAGAGAACTCGCGTGATCGTGCAGGGCTTCACCGGCGACAAGGCCACGTTCCACGCCCGGGAAATGATCGCTTACGGCACACAGGTCGTGGGCGGTGTGACGCCCGGCAAGGGCGGCCAAAGGCATCTCGACCGGCCGGTATTCAATACCGTGAAAGACGCCGTGAGAGCGACCGGCGCCGAGGCGAGTCTCGCGTTCGTGCCGCCCCCGTATGCCGCCGATGCGCTCATGGAGGCGGCCGATGCAGGCGTACGACTCGTGTGCATCATCACCGACGGTATTCCTTCGCAGGACATGATGCGGGTCAAGCGCTACCTGCGCCGCTATGCCAAGACACAGCGTACCACCATCGTCGGCCCGAACTGTGCGGGCATCATCAGCGCCGGCAAGGCGATGCTCGGCATCATGCCGAGCCACATCTACCTTCGTGGCAGCGTCGGGGTGGTATCGCGTTCCGGCACCTTGGGCTACGAGGCGGGCGCGCAGATGAAAGCGCTCGGCATCGGCATCACCACGAGCGTCGGCATCGGCGGCGACCCGATCAACGGCAGCTCCTTCCTCGACCACCTGATGCTGTTCGAGGAGGACCCGGAGACCAAAGCGGTCATCATGATCGGCGAGATCGGCGGTCCGCAGGAGGCGGAGGCGGCGAAGTGGGTCCATGAGAACATGAAGAAGCCCGTGGTCGGCTACGTGGCCGGATTGACGGCGCCCAAAGGGCGACGCATGGGTCACGCGGGCGCGATCATCTCGGCCGAAGGCGACAGCGCAGCCGAGAAATCGGAGATCATGCGGTCGTACGGCCTCAAGGTCGCGCCGAGCGCCGCGGAGCTCGGCTCGACGGTTGCGCTGGCGCTCTCCAAGGAGGCGTGAGAGCGTGCGGGACGCCGCCGTGCCCGCCCGCGAGATCCCCGACAACTTCTCGCGCGCCGCGCTGCTCTTGGATCTGCTCGCCGGCGTGGTCGACCGCTACGAACCGCAGGTTGCCGCCGTCTTGCGCAGTGAGCGCAGCACCGCCGACATGCCGCCCGCGCTGGTCGCACAGGCGTTGCGGGCTCAGGGTATCTGGTTCCAGCTGCTTGCGATCGCGGAGCAGAACCGCGACATGCGCAATCGCCGCGAAGTGGAGCGTGAGCGGGGTTACGAGCAGCTCAAGGGAACCTTCGCCAGCGTGTTTGCGGCGGCAGCTGCGGAAGGCATCACGCCCGCGGAAATCCGCGCCGCTCTCGCAAGCTTGCGCGTGCGGCCGGTCATCACGGCGCATCCCACCGAGGCCAAACGCGTCACGGTCATGGAGCGGCATCGGCGGATCTATCTCAAGCTTCTCGAGCTCGAGTCGCCCCGCTGGACCGCTCGCGAGCAGCGCGAGCTGATCCAGGCGCTCGGCGACGAGATCGAGCTTCTTTGGCTCACCGGGGAGCTCAAGCTCGAGAAACCCACCGTCGACCAGGAGGTGGCCTGGGGACTTTATTTCTTCAACGAGAATCTGTTCGACGTGGTTCCGCAGATACTCGCCAAAGCTGAAAGCGAGTTCGCCAAGCACTTTCCGCGAGAAACGCTCGAGGTTCCGCAGCTGCTGCAATTCGGCTCGTGGATCGGAGGCGATCGCGACGGAAACCCATATGTTACCAGCGAAGTCACGCGCCGTACCTTGTGGCAGACGCGGCTTGCGGCCTTGCGCCGCTACCGCTCCCGCGTGCTCGATTTGGTGAGGAATCTCTCCATCGAGGATCATGCGCTGGCGTTGCCGGAATCGTTCCGCGAGGCGGTGGCGCGCGCCATCCGCGCGGCGCCCGACGGCGAGCTACGCGCCGCGCGCAACCGCGGCGAGATCTTCCGGCAATTCTTGAGCTGCGTGCTCGCGCGGATCGAGGTCACGATCGACCATGCCGAACGCGAAGAGCCGGCGCCCGAGGAGCTCGGTTACCGTAACGCCGACCGCTTGATCGACGACATCGATCTCGCGCGCAACGCGCTCGCCGAAGCGGGTGCACAGCGCCTCGCCGACGCACTGCTCTTGCCGCTGCGCCGCGAAGTCGGCGTGTTCCGTTTCTGCACCGTGCGCCTCGACGTGCGCGAGAACAGCATGCGCATCAACCAGACGCTGGCGGCCATGTATCGCGTGGGGCACCCGGGCGCTGAAGCGCCGGCCGCGGACTCGCCCGAGTGGACGCAATGGCTCAAGTCGGAGCTCGCGGCGCCGCGCAACGGATTGCCGGCATACCCAGGACTGCCGGCGGAGGCGGCGGAGACCTTCGCGACGTTTCGCACCATCGCGCGCCTGCGCGAAGAAGTCGATCGCGAAGCGTTCGGCGCGCTCATCTTGAGCATGACGCGCAGCGCCTCGGACATTCTGGGCGTCTACCTGCTCGCGAAGGAGACCGGCCTGTTCGCCGACGCGGCGGCGGTCGAGCGCTGCACCCTACCCATCGTGCCGCTGCTCGAGACGATTCCGGATCTGCGCCGGGCAAGCGTCATCCTCAAGGAACTGCTCGCCGTGCCGCTCGTGCAGCGTAGTCTTTACGTGCAGGGCAAAATCCAAGAGGTGATGATCGGCTACTCCGATTCGAACAAGGACGGGGGCTACCTCACCGCACACTGGGAGCTCTCGAAGGCGCAAAGCACGCTGACCCGTCTCGGGTCCGAGCTCGGCGTGACCATCGCCTTCTTTCATGGGCGCGGCGGCTCCGTGAGCCGCGGCGGCGCGCCCGCGGGACGCGCCATTGCCGCTTCGCCGGCCGGATCCATCCGCGGCCAGTTCCGAGTCACCGAGCAGGGCGAGGTGGTGTCGTTCAAATACGCCAACCGCGGTACCACCGCCTACCAGATCGAGCTCCTCGGCGCATCGGTGGTCGAGCACGTGCTGCGATCGCCGCGCGAAGCGGCGCTCGTGCCGGTGCACGAGTTCCACGAGGCGATGGAGGCGCTCGCCGGCACGGCGTGGTCGTCGTACCGAGCGCTCATGGAATCGCCCGCGATGCTGACGTACTTGCAGCAGTCGAGCCCCTTGGAGGAGTTGTCGCTCCTCAACCTGGGCTCGCGACCGGCGCGCCGCACGCAGGCGAGGACGCTCGCCGATCTGCGCGCCATCCCGTGGGTGTTCGCTTGGACCCAGAACCGCCACATGGTGTCGGGTTGGTATGGCGTCGGCAGCGGCATCAAGGCCTTTCTCGACGTGCGCAGGGAGCGCGGACTGGAACTGCTCAAACGGATGTTCCGCGAGGCGCCGCTGTTTCGGCTGATTGTCGACGACGTGGAGCGCACGCTTGCGCAGGTGGATCTGTCGATCGCGCGCGCATACGCCGGGCTGGTCGAGGACGCTGCCGTGCGCGAGCCCATATTCGCGCAGGTGGAAAGCGAATACCGGCTCACCTGCGAGATGGTTCTGCGCATCTCGGGAGGTGCCTGCATCGCCGAACGCTTCCCGCAATTCCGGCGCCGCCTGGAGCGCCGCATGAAGACCATCAATGAGGTCAGCCGCGAGCAGGTGCACCTGTTGCGCGCGCACCGGGCCCAAGGCAACGAGGAGACGCGCACAGCGCTCCTCATGTCGATCAATTGCGCCGCGGCCGGCCTCGGCGCGACCGGCTAAGCCAATGCTGTCCGCCAACGGAAAATAGGGGAATCGTCCATGAGCTTTACCAGCATCGAGCCCGCCGTCTCGCGCCTGCACCGTTCCGAACTCGCCGTGCCGGGGTCCAACACGGCGCTCTTCGAGAAGGCGGCGAAGTCGGCCGCGGATATCGTGTTCCTCGACGTCGAGGACGCGGTTGCGCCCGACGACAAGGCGCAGGCGCGCAAGAACATCGTACAAGGTCTCAACGAGATCGACTGGGGCGCGAAGACCGTGATGGTGCGCATCAACGGCCTCGATACCCACTACATGTACCGCGACGTGGTCGATATCGTCGAGGCCTGTCCGCGGCTCGACATGATTCTGATCCCGAAGGTCGGGGTCGCGGCCGACGTCTACGCGGTCGATATGCTGGTGACGCAAATCGAGACCGCGATGCGCCGGACGAAACGTATCGGCCTGGAGGTGCTCATCGAAACCGCCCTCGGCATGGCCAACGTCGAGGCCATCGCCCAATCGAGCAAACGGATCGAGGCGATGTCATTCGGCGTCGCCGACTACGCCGCATCGACTCGGGCGCGTACCACCGTGATCGGCGGCGTCAATCGCGACTCGGGGGTGCTCGCCGACCCGGACGCCGAGAGCAAGCGCGCCTATTTCTGGACCGATCCCTGGCACGCGGCGCAGACGCGCATGATGGTCGCCTGCCGTGCCTATGGTCTGCGTCCGATCGACGGTCCGTTCGGAGACTTCGGCGATCCCGACGGGTTTCGCGCCGCCGCGAACCGCGCCGCCGTGCTCGGCTATGAGGGCAAGTGGGCCATTCACCCCTCGCAGATCGCCCTCTGCAACGAAGTGTTCACCCCATCGCACGCCGAAGTTGCCAAAGCCCGGCGCATCATGGAAGCGATGGCGCAGGCGGCGAAGGAGGGGCGCGGCGCCGTGTCGCTCGACGGCCGGCTGATCGACTACGCCAGCATCCGCATGGCCGAGGCGCTGTTGAAGAAGGCGGACGCGATACCTGCGAGCGGCCGATGAGGCGCGAGCGCCGCGGCTTGGCGCCCCGCCGGAGTCGACCCGGTCCCGGTTGCTACGACGATGCGTCCGGCCGGCGCAGCGGCGCGCCCAGATAGCAGCCGAATTCCTTCGGAAAATCGACCGAGACCCGGGCGTGTACCCGGCCCTGCCGGTCGAGAAACTCGGCGTGATCGTCGAGCGGCACGAACGCTCCGTGCCAGACGTTCGGGTGGATGTAGAGGCCGCGCTTTCCATCGCACCAAAAGGTGACGAAGCGATCGGGCGACACGTCGTCGCCCGGCAGCGCGAGCGGCACGACGAAGCTCTGGCCGCGTATCGGATAAACCATCTGGCCGCCGTCCGGATGATAGTTCGCGCGCCAGATCAACGCGCGCTCGCGCGGTGTGCCGGCTCCATCCTTCGCGGCTTCCTCCGGCCAGTTGCTCCAACCGAAAAGATAGCTATTGCCGACCGCGTTGTTGCGCGCGTACAGCACCTCGCCCTTCCAGCAGAACTCGAACACCCCCTCCGTGACACCGCCCTGGTTGCCGGAATTCTCGTCGATCGGGCGCCAGCCCTGTGCAGGCCAGCGCACGATCTCGATCGGGAAACCGCGCGGGTCGTCGACCAGCATACCGTAACCCTCGAGCGTCTCCGGGGTGGCAGCGAGGAGGGAAGTCTCATGGACGCGGCGTACGCCCGTCGTTGGCGCGTAGGCGAGTTCGCTTACGTTGATGTCCATAGGCAATGAATCATAGCGCGGATTTTGCCGTCGAGCGTAGGAAGGCCTCGGTATGAAAGCGCGCCTGTGCCGGGAGGTAACGGAATTCGGCGCCCGCGGGGCACGCTCGCCGTGCGAGGCAGCCGACCTCGCGGCAGGCCGCGCCGGCGGCGCTCCGCACGTGCTGCACGCAGGCATCGAGGTCGTATGAGCCGCCGCGAAACGCGTCCACCGGGCAAGCCGACAGGCACGGCTTCGCTGCGCACCCATCGCAGGCGCTCGCCTGCTGCGAAATGTCCGGCAACTTGATTGCTTGCTCGAAAACCAGAGCGCCGCGGTAGGCGTGCCAAAGTCCCCACTTGGAATGAATGAGCAGCCCGATCGGGCTCGGATGCACGGGCTCGCTGCGCCGGCTGAAACGCTGGAAGGGCAGCAGGGGCGGGTCGCTCGGGTACACGTCGACCGCGCCGAACTCGCGCCCCAGCGCGCCGATGATCCGTCGCGACCATCGGTCGAGCGGGTTCGGCAGCCCGTCGCTTGCCTCGGCCGAGCGCTCGAAATGGTGCCACTGGAGGCTGCCGGTAAATCCCAAGAGCGTGACAGTGCCCGCGCAGCGGCCCGGCAACGCCGCGGCGAGCTCGCCGGGCTCGGGATGGAACGCGCCGCGGACCGCAACGCCGAGCGCTTCGGCGCGCCGACATAGTTGATCGAACTTGGGCACGGTCGGGCATGATACGTGAGTTTTGCGCGGCGACGGGGGTGCCGCCCGATGCAGAAGATCTTCATCGCCGGCGCTTGGCTCGACGCGGCCGAGGGCGCGGCTCGCGAACTCCGCAATCCGGCCACGCGCAAGCCGCAGGGAGCGGTGCGCGATTGCGGCCGGGAGGACGTGGCTCGGGCGCTCGCCGCAGCGCACGCTGCGCTCCCCGCGTGGACGCAGCTGCAGCCGGCCGCGCGCGGCGAGCTGCTCGCCGATGTGGCGGCGCGCATCCGCAGACGCAAAGCGGAGCTGGCCGCGCTCGCCACGCGCGAGAACGGTGTGCCGCTGTGCGAGTCCTCCGATTGCATCGAGGCCGCTGCCTTCATGTTCGAGCGCTGGGGCGTGCTCGGCGGCGCGGGGGAGCTCGGCGAGCCGGCCGGGCGCGGCACGGGAGTGGTGACCGCTCTCCTGCCCCGGTATTTCCCGCTTCTTGCCCTCGGAGCCGCGGCGGCTCCCGCGCTCGCCGCCGGCGCGGCGCTGGTGCTGCTGCCGCCTGCCGGCAACCCGCTCGCGAGCCTCGCGCTCGCGTCGGCCTTCGAGGGCCTGCCCGCGGGCGCGGTCAACGTCATCACGGGCGGCGCGGAGACCGCCCGCGCGCTCATCGAGCATGCACCCGGCGAGCGGATGATGTTCACCGAGCCTGCCGCCGCGGACGCCTTCATCGTCTGTCGCGATGCCGATCTCGACCTCGCGGTGCCGGGCGTCGTGTGGGAGCGTTTGCGCAACGGCGGCCAGGTGCTCGCTTCGGCACGCCATATCTTCGTCGAGCGCTCGATCGCCGCCGAATTTGCGGAGCGCGTGCATCAGTGCGTCGGATTCTTGGACGTCGACGATCCGTCCAAGCGGCCGACAGATCTCGGCCCGTTGATTTCGCTCGAAGCAGCCCAGCGCGCCGAGGACCAGGTCGGCCGCACGCTGCGCGCGGGCGCCAAGCTCATTCTCGGCGGCCGCCGCTTTCAGCCGTCTGGTCTGCCGGGTCACTTCTTCCAACCCACCCTGTTGATGCTTCGCGACGGCGCGCCCGCGCCGGATGCAATCTCAGGCCCGGTCATCACCATGACGCCGGTGCGCGACCTCGCCGAGGGCTTACGGTTGGCAGGCGAAGCGGGGCCCGATTTCGGCGGGTCGATTTACACACGCGATGTGCCGGGGGCCTGCGCGCTCGCGCGTCTGCAAGCGGGCGCCTTTCGGATCAACGATCCGCCGCACCCAGGCGCGGCGGGCCCGTTCAGCGGCCTGCGCCAGCGGGAGATCCGCCGCGCGCTCGGCGCTGCGGGCCAAGGGCGGTCAGCCGAGCAGACCGCGGCCGAGCGGTCCGCGGCCCGGATCGAAACCGCATCCGTGATGGAGCACAAACCCTGGTGGTTTCCGTACGCCGACCGCGTCACTGCATGATGCTCCAAGGAGCCCGGATCACCGATTGCTCGGTGACGATCAGGTCCATCGGAATGTCGTGCGCCTGCGGGTAGATGGTCTCGAGCGCAGAGTCGGCAAACCCGAGGCCCACGGCGAAAGGCCGCGGCGAGGCCGCCGCGAGCGTGCGGTCGAAGTAGCCCCCGCCGTAGCCCAAGCGATAGCCCGCTCGGTCGAAGCCCACCAGCGGCGCGATAACGAGGTCCGGCGCAAGCACCTCGCGCTGCCTCGGGATCGGAATATTCCACACGCCTGTTTGCATGGGGATGCCGGGACTGAAGCGCCAGAATTCGAGGGGCGCCGCTGTGCGCACCACCACCGGGAGCGCGGCGAGGCCGCCGCGCGCGAGGTGCTGATTGACGATCTCGCGTACGTCGAACTCGCCGCGTATCGGCCAGCAGAAGCCGAGCACCCCGAAGCGGGTGAAATCCACGGCCTCGGCGAGCCGGGCGCACGCTCTCTCGGAGAGCGTGCGGCGCGCCTCGGCCGATAGGGCCATCCGGCGTTCAATCAGCAGAGCGCGGATGCGCTTGCGCCAGCGGCGAATCTCATCCCATTCGGGCAATGGCGCGGGCAGGTCGATCGCAGGTCAACCCTCCGGGCTCGCTTCGACTTGGATCTGCAGTTTCACCCACATCTTGAACCCATAGGTATCGCCGAACTTGATCCCATAATCGCTGCGATCGAAGGTCGCAGACGCCTCCGCACCGCAGACCTCTTTCTTGGTCATGGGATTGGGTTTGCACAGGAAAGAATCGATCTTGAGCGTGAGCGGCTTGGTCACGCCGTGCAGCGTGAAGTTGCCTTGCGCCTCGGTCGGTCCGTTCGCGCCGAATTTCGTGAATTTCCCCGTATAGGTCGCGGTCGGGTATTTGGTCGCATCGAGAATCTCCGGTCCCTTCGTGTGCTCGTCGAGCTTGGCGTTGCCGAAGTCGATCGAGGCGGTGTTGACCGTCACGTCGATGGTGCCGCTCTTGGCATCCTTGTCGTAGACGATTTTGCCGGACGTTTCGGTGAATTTGCCGCGCCAGACCGACAGTCCACCCATGTGATCCGTCGCGAAGCTCGGATAAGTGTGCTTCGGATCGAGTACGTAGGTGACGGGTACTGCGGACGCCGTCGCGCATACGAGCGCAACGAGTGACGCCAAGACGATACGGTTCATTGAGGGCTCCTTAAAATGCAATTGAGTATAATCTCGACCGACGAGCCGCGCGCGCGCGGCGCATCCCCGTCGATGGCGCAAATCATATCCGATTACGCCCCGATGTCCTCTGTTGGTTTCGCTCGACCGAAGGATAAGATGGAACTGTTGACTGCGATCGATACCCGCGCGTCCGCCGCGCGCTTGGGCGCTCCCGGCCCGACACAAGAGCACCTCGAGCGCATGCTCGAGGCCGCGCGACATGCGCCCGATCATGGGCGGATGAAGCCGTGGCATTTGGTGGTTCTCGACGAGACCGCAAAACCCAGATTTGCCGCGGCGGCGGCCGAGGCCAAACGCCGACGCATGCCCGCGCTCGACGCTTCGCAACTGGCCGCCGAGCAGGAAAAGATCCTGCGCTCGCCGACCATCATCGTGGTCGGCTGCGCCGTACGAGAGAACCCGAAGGTGCCCGAGATCGAGCAAGTCATCGCCGTCGGCGCCGCTGCGCAGAATCTATTCCTCGCCGCTCATGACCTAGGCTACGGCGTCATGTGGAAAACGGGCGCGGCGGCGTACGATCCGGACGTCAAGGCGGCGGTTGGATTGAAGGACCGCGATCACATTGTCGGCATCATCCACGTGGGTACGCGGCTGAAGTAAAGGAGCGTCCGCGCAGCGACACCGACTTGACCAGCGCCCAGGCCGGCAAGCCCGGCGTGAGGCCGAGTTCGCGCGTCGCCGCCTTGGTCACCCGCGCCAGCACTTGTGCGCCGCCGATGTCGATGGCGATGAGATCGGAACCCGAGTCATCCTCGATGATCGCGCTGACCACGCCTTTGAGATTGTTCCGCACGCTCAAATGTTGAGGCATTTGCGTCGACACGATGAGGTCGCGCGCGAGCAGCTGCACGCGCAGCGCCGTGCCCGGTGCGACTTTCCGCGTCTGCACCTTGAGCTCGCCGTCCGCAACCCGTACACGCGTCAGTCCGCTCGGTTCATCCTCGCCGAGCACCACGCCGTCGAGAACGGCGCCGACCGCATCGGGCCCGATGAGCGCGCGCAGCTGCGCATCGAGGCTCATGGCGCCGATGCCGCCCTGCGCGACCACGCTACCGGACTGCATGAGCACGATCTGTGTCGCGAGGCGCAGTACTTCATCGAACCGGTGGCTCACGTACACCATCGGAATCGCCAACCGGTCGCGCAGCGACTCGAGGTAGGGCAGCACCTCCTCGCGCCGCTCCTGGTCGAGCGCGGCCAGGGGCTCATCCAGCAGCAAGAGGCGCGGCTGTGAGAGCAGCGCGCGGCCGATCGCGACGCGCTGGCGCTCGCCGCCGGAGAGCCGGTGCACGCGGCGCGCCATCAGCGTGCCGAGGTCGAGCAGGCTCACGACTTCATCGAGGCTCACGTAGCGCAGGCCGGACGCGCGCCGCAGGGCGAACTTGAGATTGGATGCTACGTTGAGGTGGGGAAACAGCCGCGCGTCCTGGAACACGTAACCCACGCGGCGCCGTTCCGCCGGGATGTCGATGCCGCGCCGCGTGTCGAGGAGCACCGTCCGGTCGAGCACCACCTCGCCGGCGTCCGGCGCGAGGAGGCCCGCGATCACGTTGACGACCGTGGTTTTGCCGCAGCCGGAAGGCCCGAACAACGCGACGACGCCGGGCGCCGGGAGCTCGAATGCGACGTTGAGCGCAAAGGAGCCGAGCTTCTTGGCGGCGGCGACTTTGAGAAGCATCAGCGGCCCAGCATGCGGCGCACGCGTCGGGCGAACCATTCCGAGACCAGCAGGCCGCCGAGTCCCAGGACCACCGACAGGATCGCGAGCCGCGCGGCTGCGACATCGCCGCCGGGCTCTTGCAGCGCTGAGTAAAGCGCCAGGGGGAGCGTGCGGGTCTCACCGGGGATGTTCGACACGAACGTGATGACGGCGCCGAACTCGCCGAGCGCCGCGGAAAAAGCCGTGATCGCGCCGGCTAGAAGCCCGGGCAGCATCAGGGGGAGGGTGATCGCTGCGAAACGATCGAGCGGACCCGCGCCCAGAGTGCGCGCCGCATCCTCGAGTCCGCGATCGATGTTGTCGAGCGAGATGCGTATGGCACGGACCATCAGGGGGAAGGACATGACGGCGGCGGCGAGCGCAGCGCCGTTGCGGGTGAAGACGAGCTCGATGCCGAACCAGCGCTCGAGCCTCGCGCCGATGACGCCGCGCGTACCGAAGAGCACGAGCAGTACATAGCCCACCGCGACCGGCGGCAATACCAGCGGCAGGTGGACGGCGGCATCGAGCAGCGAGCGGCCGAGAAAGCGCCTGCGCGTGAGCACCCACGCGACGAGAATCGCCGGCGCCGAGCTGAATGCCACGCTTCGCAGAGCGACGCTCAAGCTCAAGCGCAGCGCCTCGCTCTCGCCGGCGCTCAACCAAGTGCTGGGGTCCATGCCGCAGGCAGTATACTGTGAGCCGCATAGTCGCCCGGGATACTCCAAGGATTCTCAATGCCCTATTACCGCGCCGTGGTGCAAGCGGCGGCGTCGATACCGGAGAGAATCGGCGTTTTGTTGATCAATCTAGGCACGCCCGATTCACCCTCGTATTTTGCCGTTCAACGCTATCTGCGCGAGTTCCTGAGCGATCGCCGGGTCATCAATACCTCGCGCCTGATCTGGCTGCCGATCTTGTACGGCGTGGTGTTGCCGCTGCGCCCCGCTCGCTCGGCGCGCAACTACCGCAAGATCTGGATGCACGACGGTTCTCCGTTGGCGGTCTACTCGAACCGCCTGACCAACAAGATCGGCGACCGACTGCACGAGACGCTCGGCGACGGTGTGCGGGTGGCGCTCGGCATGACCTACGGGAATCCGAGCATCGCGAGTGCGGTGGCTGCGCTTGCGGATCAGAACGTCCGGCGGCTCTTGGTGCTGCCGCTTTTCCCTCAGTACTGTTCATCGACCACGGGCTCGGCATTCGACCGCACCATGGCGGTGCTGCGCCGCTCGCGCTGGTTGCCTGAGACCCGCTTCATCAACGACTACTACGCCGATGCCGACTACCTCGGGGCGTTGACGGCGCGCATCGAGGCGCACTGGGCAGAGCTCGGCGAGCGCACCCACCTCTTGTTCTCCTATCACGGCATTCCGGCGGTCTACGTGCAGGAGGGGGATCCGTACCGCGCCCAGGCGGAGGCGACGACCCGGGCGGTGGTCTCGCGCCTGGGACTCGCGGCGGACGAATGGACTCATTGCTATCAGTCGCGCTTCGGCTCCGTCGTCTGGCTGCAGCCCTATGCCGAGGACGCGTTGAAGGATCTGGCGAAGCGCGGCACGCGCAAATTGACCGTCGTCTCGCCGTCCTTTGCCGCTGACTGCCTGGAGACGCTGCAGGAGGTGGGGATCGAGTATCGAGACAAGTTTCGCGAGCTGGGCGGCGAGCGGTTGAGTCTCGTTCCCGCCCTCAACGACGGTCCGCGTCACGTCGAGGCCTTGTGCGCAATCATTCGCCGTCATCTGTCGGGGTGGATATAGATTCTAGATATATTCGATAATTATATGAATTGTATAAATATATATGAATCACAAAACGTTAGCGCGCTCGTCCGGGACGGCTCTTCGAGGCGATGAGCGTCATTGCGCTCGCCGCGCTCGCCACCTGGGCGTATCTCATCCTGGCGCACGGCCGATTCTGGAGCTCGCTTCCAGAGCTCATGCCGGCGGTTCCTGCTGCGTATCCCGACGTCGACATCGTGGTGCCGGCGCGCGATGAGGAGGAAACCATCGGAGCGGTCATTGCCTCGCTGCTGAAGCAAGATTATCCCGGCAAGTTCCGCATTCTGCTGGTAGACGATAATTCGACCGACGCGACCGTCGAGCGCGCCGGCCGCGCGCCGAACTTGCGGCTGATTCGCGGCGACCCGAAGCCTCAAGGATGGGCCGGAAAGATGTGGGCGCTGCGGCAGGGCGTTCAAGCGGGCGAGGCGCCGCTCATCCTCTTTACCGATGCGGACATCGTGCACGACCCCAAACACCTGTCGGCGCTGGTCGCGCGCCTGCCGGACCTCGATCTGGTGAGCGAGATGGTGCACCTCAACTGCGCGAGTCTCGCGGAGCGGGCGCTGGTACCGGCCTTTGTTTACTTTTTCCAGATGCTCTATCCGTTCGCGCGCGTGAACGACCCACGCTCGCGTGTTGCCGCGGCGGCGGGCGGCACCGTGTTGATCCCCCGCGCGGTGCTCGAGCGCATCGGCGGCATCGACGCCGTCAAGGGGGCCCTCATTGACGATGTCGCGCTCGCGCAGAAGGTCAAAGCGGCGGGCGGCAGCCTTTATCTCGGCCATTCCGGCCTCGCCTCATCGATCCGTCCGTATCCGCATTTCGCGGATGTCTGGCGCATGATCGCGCGGACCGCCTTCACCCAGCTGCGCTACTCCGCCGCGTTGCTATTCCTGACGGTGATCGGCCTGTCGCTGGTATGGTTTGCGCCCGTCGCGCTCCTGTTCGTGGGCCGACCCTGGGAGCGCCTATGCGGTCTCGCCGTCTTCGCCGCGGCGGCGGCGAGCTACCTCCCCACCCTCCGACGCTACCAGCGCAGTGCGCTCTGGGCGCTGATGCTGCCACTCATCGCCGCGTTCTACACGGCGGCGACCATCGGATCGGCGCTTGGGCATTGGCGCGGCGCGGGCGCTCGCTGGAAGGATCGTTCTTATCTCGGCTGACGGGCCAGCCTCACTCCGTCCACGCGCGCTCGAGTATGGCAACGGTATCGACGTCGGTCTCGCCGGCGCCGAATACGGCGCCCCAGCCCGACTCGCGGTCCAGGCGCGTGGCGCAAAATCCCTCCGCGACGCGCGCGGCGGCGGGTGTACCGGAAGCGGCGGCTGCGAGCAGCAGACTCGCCTGCATCAGAGTCACGAACGATTGGGCCACGCGGCGCGCGCGGGCTTCCTGAAAGCCGGGCGCCCCCAACACGGCGGCGAAGCGCTCGAACTCCGCATCGAAGCGGCGATCGCCGCCGCGCGCGCCGGAGAGCTCGTGCAGTACGAGCTCGCACGTCACGGGCGACTTCGCAAAGGCGCGCAGCACGTCGAGGCACATGATGTTGCCCGAGCCTTCCCAGATCGAGTTGACCGGCATCTCGCGTGCGATGCGTGCGAGCGGCAGCTCCTCGGTATAGCCGTTGCCGCCGAGCACCTCCATGGCCTCGGCCGCCAATTCGCAACCGCGCCTGCACACCCAGAATTTCGCAGCGGAGGTGAGCGCGCGACGCAATGCAAGCTCGCTCGGCGCATCGCTTTCGAAGGCTCTCGCCAGACGCATCGACAGGGCGGTGGCGGCCTCCGATTCGAGCGCGAGGTCGGCGAGCACGCTGCGCATGAGCGGTTGATCGAGCAGTGCGGATCCGAACACTTTGCGATGGTGCGCATGATGCAGGGCCTGAACCAGCGCCTGGCGCATCATGCCCGCCGTGCCGATCAGGCAGTCGAGACGCGTGTAGGTTCCCATCTCGAGAATCGTCGGCACCCCCCGGCCTTCCTCGCCGAGGAGCAGCGTCCAGGCGTCGATGAATTCAACTTCGGAGGAGGCGTTCGATCGATTGCCGAGCTTGTCCTTGAGGCGCTGGATGAAGATCGCGTTGCGTGAGCCGTCCGGCAGCCGCCGTGGCATGAAGAAGCATGACAGACCGCCTTCGGCCTGCGCCAGCACCAGATGCGCGTCGCATTGCGGCGCCGAGAAGAACCATTTATGACCGGTGACCCGATAGGAGCCGTCGGCGCCGCGCACGGCGCGCGTCGTGTTGGCGCGCACATCCGAGCCGCCTTGCTTCTCCGTCATGCCCATGCCAATCAGGCCGCCGAGCTTGGTTTCGATCGGGATATCGCGCGGGTCGTAGCGCCGCGTGAGCAGGCGCGGCACCCAGCTCTTTGCCAGCTCGGGATCGCGCCGCAGGGCGGCGATCCCGCCGTAGGTCATGGTAGTCGGGCAGAGCGTCCCGCATTCGACCTGCGCCTGCATGAGATATCCGGCCGCGCGCGCTACGTGAGCACCCGCGCCGCCGCCGACCCAGGGTGCGCTGTGATAGCCGCGGGCGGCGATGCCTTCCATCAACGCGTGCCAGGACGGATGAAACTCGATTTCGTCGATGCGCTCTCCGCGCACATCGAAGTTTTGCAGCAGCGGCGGATTACGGTTCGCGAGCCGGCCATGCTCGAAGTTCGCGGCGCTGCCGATGGTCGCGCCGTCGATCGCGAGTTGCTCGAGATGGTGTGCGGCGCCTTCGCGCCGAGTCGCCAGCGTAAGCGCCTGGTCGGTGGTGAAGAGGTTGTAGTCGGCGAGCGGCGGTGTTTGATTCAAAACCATGGCAGCCTCGCGGTGAGCATGCGGGTGGCGGCGAGCGGGTGCTCTGTCGCGAGCTTATTGCAAGACAGAGTGCATGGCTAAAATGCTTGAGTGAAGCTTAGGCGCCGAAGCCGCACCGCCCGAATCGGGGGCATTCCGGGTTGCCCTTCGCGGCCGCGCCCTTGCGTGGCCGGACGGCTCAGTGCTAAATTCGCCCTATATGCATATGGTGGTGGCTCAATTCGGCGATTCCGGCGCCCGCTCGCGCCGCCTTCCGCTCGCGCTGCTGCTGCGCCGCTAGGCGCTACTCACACGCGCTATCGGTCGGCGCCCACAAGACCGAACACCAATCCCTCTCTCTCAAAGTCCGGCGTTTACGCCTGGAACTTCGAGGGGGGTACACCGAGTGAACGAGAGATTTCCATCATGTTGCATAACCCCTCGAGCAAGTACCGTGCCTTCGCCCCCATCGACCTAAAGGACCGTTCCTGGCCCAACGCGGTCATCGCCGCTCCGCCCACCTGGTGCAGCGTCGACCTCCGGGACGGAAATCAGGCGCTGATCGAGCCGATGGATCCGGCGCGAAAGCGCCGCATGTTCGATCTGCTGGTCCGCATCGGCTTCAAGGAAATCGAGGTGGGTTTTCCCGCCGCCTCTCAGACCGACTTCGATTTCGTACGGGAAATTATCGAGCGCAACCTCGTGCCCGATGACGTCACGATCCAGGTCCTCACCCAGGCGCGTCCCGAGCTGATCGCCCGGACCTACGAATCGCTCAAGGGCGCGCGCCGCGCCATCGTTCACGTTTACAACTCGACCTCGGTCGCGCAGCGCCGCGTCGTATTCCGGACCGACCGCGCCGGCATCGTCGACATCGCGGTGCGCGGTGCGACGCTCGTGCGCGAGCACGCGGAGCGGAACCTGGGCACCGAATGGATTTTTCAGTATAGCCCCGAGAGCTTCACCGGTACCGAGCTCGACTTTGCGGTCGAGATTTGCGACGCCGTCAATGGGGTGTGGGAGCCGACGCCGCAGCGCCGCTCCATACTCAATCTGCCGGCGACCGTGGAGATGGCTACGCCCAACGTGTATGCCGACCAGATCGAGTGGTTCGCCCGGCAAATCCGCCAACGCGACTCCATCGTGCTGAGCGTGCACCCACACAACGACCGGGGTACCGCGGTCGCGGCGGCGGAGCTTGCGGTGATGGCCGGAGCCGAACGGGTGGAGGGCACGCTGTTTGGAAACGGCGAGCGCACCGGCAACGTGGATATAGTGACACTTGCCCTTAATATTTATACGCAAGGTATTGATCCGAAACTAGATTTTTCAAATATCAACGAGGCGGCGCGCTGTGCGGAAGGATGTAATCAATTGCCGATTCATCCACGTCATCCTTACGTCGGAGACCTGGTGTTCACCGCCTTTTCGGGCTCGCACCAGGACGCGATCAAGAAAGGTCTGGCCGCGCGTGCCGAGGGCGAGATCTGGGACGTCCCTTATTTGCCCGTCGATCCGAGCGACCTCGGCCGCTCCTATGACTCCATCATTCGAGTCAACAGCCAATCCGGCAAGGGCGGTGTCGCTTACCTGCTCGAGCGCGACCACCAGTTGGTGATGCCGCGGCGACTGCAGATAGAGTTCAGCCAGGTGGTACAGGCGGCGGCAGACATCACCGGTAAGGAATTGACCTCCCAAGAATTGTGGGACCTCTTTGCGCGAGAGTATCTGGCGCCCCGAGCGCCCATCGTGTATCGCGGCCATCAGCTCGCGGCCTCGACGGACGGCGCGGACAGCGAGAAGCTGTTGCTGCAGGTCGAGTGCGACGGCCGCCTCGAGGCCTGGCACGGACAGGGCTCCGGACCGATCGATGCGATGGTCGCTGCCATCGGCCTGCCGTTCGACGTGCTCTCGTATGAGGAGCATTCACGTGGCCAGGGGAGCCGAGCCATGGCGGTGGCCTACATCGAGATCACCACCCGCGCGCGGCGCACCTTGTTCGGTGCCGGGATGCATTCGAACATCATCACGGCATCCCTGCTCGCGATTCTCTCGGCGGTTAACCGCGCCATTGCCGTGAACGCGCTGCCGGCCCGGTCCGAGACTGCGCGCACCGGGACATAACGCAGCGACGGTCTGCGGGTGATGATGCGGTGCGCTCATCATCATCCCGGCCCGTTTAGCGTAACGCGCTGAAAAATAAGGCTTCTCCGAGCGCCCTTGAAATCGGGCGCAAAACCCCGACTGGGTGGATTCTCGGGGCAGGCAGGGCGACTAGTTGAATGCAATGCAAAATCCGCTATAGTGCGCAACTTCATGCACCAGCCTGTTCGATCCCATTGATTTCAAGGGCTTTTCTCGAAAAATGAGCGAACGCGAAGACGAACATTTCGACATCGACGAAGAGTTTCTCGGTGAAGCCGAGGAATCCCATGATTTCGATCCTTTGCTGGAGCGCACCGAACGGCGCCCGAAAGCGCCCCCGGCGGTCAAACGCGGCAAGGCCGCCTGGAGCCGGGTTGAGGACGTCTTGGCGGAGCGGCAGTTGGAAAAAGAGCTGCGCGACATTTTCGAAGACGACTGAATTTTCATAGCGGATTGATTTTTCGTGCGCCGGCCGCCGCGGGCGTCCGGATCAGCGCGGGTGACTGTGTCCATAAATCGCCAACCTTGGGTCGTGCTGAAGTTCGGCGGCACCAGCGTGTCGACGGCAGACAATTGGCGCAACATCGCGGGCGTGCTGCGCGCTCGGATGGCCGAGCGCCTCAAGCCGGTGGTGGTTCATTCGGCGCTCTCCGGCGTCACCGACCGCCTCGAGTCGCTGCTCATCGCGGCAACAGCGGGAAGTCACAGCGCGGCGCTCGAGCGGATCGAGGTGCTGCACCGCGAATTGGCCGAGCGGCTCTCGATCGCGCCCGGCGCGCGGTTCGAGCATTTCTTGTCGGAACTGAAGAGCCTCGCCGGACAGCTCGCCGCGCACGGCGGAATCGATGATCGCGCGCGTGCCCGCGTCCTCGCCATGGGCGAGCTCATGGCGACCTCGCTCGGCGCGGTATTTTTGAACGCGCAGGGAATCGAGACGAGCTGGGTCGACGCGCGGCGCGCGCTGCGCGCCGAGCAGCGTCACGGCGCGAACGAGAAGGCGGGCTTATTGTCGGCCACCTGCGATTTCGCGCCCGACGCGCGGCTTCAGGAGGAGTGGCACTCGCTCGGCGGGATCGTCATCACGCAGGGTTTCATCGCGGCGAATGACGCCGGCGACACCGTGCTGCTGGGCCGCGGCGGGTCGGACACGTCGGGCTCGTACTTTGCCGCCAAATTGGGCGCGGCGCGCCTCGAAATCTGGACCGACGTTCCCGGCATGTTCAGCGCCAATCCGCGCGCCATCCCGACGGCACGGCTGCTGCGGGCGCTGCATTACGATGAGGCGCAGGAGATCGCGAGCAACGGCGCCAAGGTACTGCATCCGCGCTGCGTGCCGCCCGTGCGGCAATACAAAATTCCGCTGCACGTCTATGCGACCCAGGCGCCGGGCCTCGAAGGTACGGTGATCTCCGCGAATGTCGCCGACAGCGCAGCCCAGGTCAAAGCCATCGCCATCAAGAAGGGCATCACGCTCGTCTCCATGGAAAGCCCCGGCATGTGGCACCAGGTGGGGTTTCTCGCCGACGCGTTCCAGGTGTTCAAGCAGCAGGGCATGTCGGTCGATCTCATCTCGACCTCGGAGACCAACGTTACCGTGTCGCTCGATCCCACTGCGAACACCCTCGATCCCGCGGCGCTCGCGCGGCTCTCGAGCGCGCTCGGAGAGCTTTGTCGAGTGGAGATCTTCGGTCCCTGCGCATCGCTGAGTCTCCTCGGCCACAACATCCGCGGCATCCTGCACGAGCTCGGCTCGGCGTTCGAGTTGTTCCAGGACCATAAGATCTACCTGGTGAGCCAGGCGGCGAATGATCTCAACTTCACCTTCGTGATCGATGAGTCTCATGGCGACCGGCTGGTACTCAAGCTGCACGAACGGCTGATTCAGAGCATCGGTTCCGACAAGGTGCTCGGGCCCACCTGGCTGCAGCTCTTCTCCCCCAAGCAGCCCGCCGCGCCGCCGGCCGCGAATTGGTGGGAAGAGCCTCTGCGCCGGCGCCGGCTGCTCGACATTGCAGAGCGCGAATCGGCGGCGTTTGTCTACGACCTCGGGAGCGTCGATGCAGCGCTCGCTTCTGTGCGCAGCGTGAAATCCGTGTCGCGCTGGGCGTATTCGATGAAGGCGAACTGGCATGCGGCCATTCTGCGGCGCGTATACGCCGCGGGGCTAACGATCGAGTGCGTCTCGCAGGGCGAGATCGAGCATGCGTTCGCATCCGTGCCCGGGCTCGCCCCCGATCGGGTGCTGTTCACGCCGAATTTCGCGCCGCGCTCGGAATACGAGCACGGCTTCCGGCGCGGCGTGCGCGTCACTCTCGACAATCTCTATCCCTTGAAGAGCTGGCCGGAAGTGTTCCGCGGCAGCGAGATTTTCGTGCGCATCGATCCAGGCTTCGGACGCGGCCATCACCACCACGTGCGCACCGCCGGGGTGCATTCGAAATTCGGCGTGCTCGCCACCGAGGTCGAGGAGCTCGCCGCGCTCGCCCGCGCTCACGAGGTTAAAGTCGTCGGACTGCATGCGCACACCGGGAGCGGGATCCTCGATGTCGCCAACTGGACCGAGACCGGAGCGTTGCTCGCGGAGCTCGCCGGGCATTTTCCGGACGTTGCGGTCGTCGATCTGGGCGGCGGCATCGGCGTACCCGAGCAGGCAGGGCAGAGCGGCATCGATCTGGCCGCGCTCGACTCGGGGGTCGCGCATCTCAAGCGGCAATTCCCGCGCATAGAATTCTGGATGGAGCCGGGACGATTCATCGTGGCGCGGGCCGGTGTGCTGGTCGCCGTGGTCACGCAACTGAAGAGCAAGGGCGAGGTGCACTACGTCGGCATCGCCACGGGCATGAACTCGCTGATCCGTCCGGCGCTCTATGGAGCGCATCACGATATCCGCAATTTGTCGCGCATCGAGGCACCGTTGACCCATAAGGTCACGGTCGTGGGGCCCATTTGCGAGACCGCCGATCAGCTCGGGAGCGATCGCTGGCTGCCGCCGACGACGGAGGGCGACGTGCTGCTGATCGCCAACTGCGGCGCGTATGGCTATGCGATGGGCTCACACTATAATCGACGGCCCCCGGCAGCGGAGTTTGTGATCGAATCATGACGGAAGTCGGCATCATCGGTTGGCGCGGCATGGTCGGTTCCGTGCTCATCGAGCGCATGCGCGCCGAGCGGGACTTCGACCTGGTGCAGCCGGTATTTTTCAGCACCTCCCAGGCTGGGGCCCAGGCGCCCGACGTCGGCCGGCCGGCCGGCGCGGTTAAGGATGCGAACGATCTCGGCGCGCTCGCGCGCCTGCCGATGCTCATCAGCACCCAAGGCGGCGACTTCACGCAGGCGGTGCACGCGCGCTTGCGAGCCCAGGGCTGGGAGGGCTATTGGATCGATGCAGCTTCGACGCTGCGGATGGCGCCGAGCTCGGTGATCGTGCTCGATCCGGTCAACCTGCCGGTGATGCAGGCCGCCCGCGAGCGAGGCATCAAGGATTTCATCGGCGGTAACTGCACTGTTTCGCTCATGCTGATGGCGGTGTGCGGGCTGCTGCGCGCGGGATTGGTGGAATGGATCTCCGCGATGACCTATCAGTCGGCCTCGGGGGCGGGCGCCCAGAACATGCGCGAGATGCTCGAGCAGATGGGGGCGCTGCACGCTTCCGCGGCTGCGCTGCTCGCGGATCCGGCCTCGGCCATCCTCGAGATCGACCGCGCGGTGAGCCGTGCCTTCGGCGCGGCGGACTTCCCACGGGAGCATTTCGGCGCGCCGCTCGCGGGGAGCCTGATACCGTGGATCGACAAGGACCTCGGCAACGGCCAGAGCCGGGAGGAATGGAAGGCGGGCGCCGAGTCGAACAAGATCATGGGAACCGAGGACGCACCCGTTCCGGTCGAGGGAATCTGCGTACGCGTGAGCGCGATGCGCTGCCACTCGCAGGCGCTCACCATCAAGCTCAAGCGCGACGTCCCCCTCGCGGAAGTCGAGCGGCTGATCGCGGGCGGCAATTCCTGGGTGAAGATCGTGCCCAACGTGCGCGATGCGTCCATCAGGGAGCTCGCGCCTTCGACGGTGAGCGGCACGCTCGGCATACCGATCGGCCGGCTGCGCAAGCTCGCCATGGGCGGAGAATACCTCTCCGCGTTTACGGTGGGAGACCAGCTCTTGTGGGGCGCGGCCGAGCCCCTGCGCCGTACGATGCGCTTCCTGCTTGGCCATGTGTGAGCAGCTGAATCGGCACGGGCCGAATTTGCCAGATATCCGCGCAGTACTCGCGAATCGTCCGATCCGATGAGAATCGTCCGCTGCGCGCCGTGTTGAGAATGGCCATCCGCGTCCAGCGGTCGGCATCGCGGTAGATCTCAGACACCTGCGCCTGGCATTCGATGTAGCCGGCGAAGTCGGCGAACAGCATGTACGGATCGTAGTACATCAAGTTATCCATCAAGGGCTTGAACAATTCGGTGTCGCCGCGAGAGAAATGCCCGTTGCGGATGAGATCGATCACTTCCCTGAGGTGTGGATTCGCCGCGTAATAGTCCGCCGGGCGATAGCCCGCGCTCCTGCGCGCTTGCACCTCCTCGGCAGTGAGGCCGAACAGGAAGAAATTCTCCGCTCCAACCTCCTCGCGCAGTTCGATGTTCGCGCCGTCGAGCGTGCCGATGGTGAGCGCGCCGTTCATGCAGAACTTCATGTTGCCGGTGCCCGACGCCTCCTTACCGGCGGTGGATATCTGCTCCGACAAATCCGCTGCCGGGTAGATGCGTTGGCCGTTGGTCACGTTGAAGTTCGGCAGAAACACCACCCGCAGGCGCTCGCGCACGTCGGGATCGCGGTTGACCACGTCGCCGACGGCAGTGATCAGCTTGATCATGAGCTTCGCGAGGTGGTAGCCCGGCGCGGCCTTGCCGCCGAAGATGAAGGTGCGCGGCTCGACCGGGGCGCTTGGCGCCGACTTGATGGCCAAATACATCGATACGATGTGCAGCACCTTGAGGTGCTGGCGCTTGTATTCGTGAATGCGTTTGACCAGCACGTCGAACATCGAGCCGGGATTGACCAGGATCCCGGTGCGCTCGAGCGCGAGGCCGGCGAAATTACGCTTGTTCGCGAGCTTGATCTCGCGCCAGCGGGCCCGGAATTCCGGATCCTCGGCGAGCGGCTCGAGGGCCTCGAGCGCCGATAGATCCTTGACCCAGCTCTCCCCGATGTGCTCGGTGATGAGCTTGGCCAGTTGCGGATTGGAGAGCGCCAGGAAGCGCCGCGGCGTCACGCCGTTGGTCTTGTTGCTGAATTTCGTGGGCCAGAGCTCGTAGAAATCCTTGAGCACATCGTGCTTCAGGAGCTCGGTGTGCAGGCCGGCGACGCCGTTGATCGCGTGGCTGCCGATGCACGCCAAGTGCGCCATGCGCACGTAACGCTCGCCGTTCTCGTCGATGATGGACATGCGCCGGATGCGCTCGTCGTCGCCGAGAAAGCGCATGCGCACTTCCTCGAGAAACTGCGCATTGATCTGGTAGATGATCTCCAGGTGACGCGGCAATGCCCGGCCGAACACCTCGAGCGACCAGCGCTCCAAGGCTTCCGGCAAGAGCGTGTGGTTGGTATAGGCGAACGCCTTTTGGGTGATGCTCCAGGCCTCGCTCCACTCCAAGACGTACTCGTCGACCAGGATCCGCATGAGCTCGGCGATCGCGATCGCCGGGTGCGTGTCGTTGAGCTGCACCGCGAACTTCTCGTGGAACTCGGTCACCGACAGCTGCTGGGTACGCAGGATGCGGAACATGTCCTGAATGGAGCAGGAGACGAAGAAATACTGCTGCTCGAGCCGCAGCTCCTTGCCGCGCAGCTGCTCGTCGTTGGGATAAAGCACCTTGCTCAGGTTCTCGGAGGTGACCTTCTCATTGACCGCGCCGTAATAGTCGCCGCTGTTGAACGCGGCGAAATCGAAGGATTCCGGGGCCTCGGCTCGCCACAGCCGCAGCGTGTTGGCCGTGTTGGTGCGGTAGCCGAGAATCGGCGTGTCGTAGGGCACGCCATTCACGATCTTGTGCGGCACCCAGCGTACGCGGACACGCTCGTGCTCGTCGACGTATGTCTCCGTATGGCCGCCGAGCTTGACGCTGACCGCCCACTCCGGCCTCACCAGCTCCCAGGGATTGCCGAACCTCAGCCAGTGGTCGGTCTCCTCGACCTGCCAGCCGTCGACGATCTCCTGACGGAAGATGCCGAACTCGTAACGGATGCCGTAGCCGACCGTCGGGATCTCGAGCGTCGCGAGCGAATCGATGAAACAGGCCGCCAGCCGGCCGAGACCGCCGCTGCCCAATCCCGGCTCCTCTTCCTGGTGCAGCAGCTCCTCGAAGTCGAGGCCGAGCTCGCGGAGGCACTGCCGCACCGGCTCGATGATGTCGAGATTCAAGAGGTTGTTGCCGAGATGCGGTCCGGTCAAAAACTCCGCGGACAGATAGGCGACGGTCCTCGAGCCGTGCCGGGTGTATTCGGCGGCCGTGCTGATCCAGCGCTGCAGCATGCGGTCGCGCACCGCGTAGGCGAGCGCCATGTAGTAGTCGTTCTGCGTCGCCAGGGCCGGGAATTTCCCGAGCATGTAGAACAGATCGTCTAGAAAGGACCCTTTGATCGCCTGCTTGTCGAGCGCCGTCCGCTCATCGCCGAGATCCCTCATGGCGTCCAGAGCACCTCGACGGGCACACGCTTCTGGCGCAGCACCGCGCGCACCGGCATCTCCTCGATCCCGCCGGATCCGCTCGCCGTCGTGTAGGTGCGCCATTTCGTCTCGCCCTCGATGAGGATCAGCACACGGCGCGAATCCAACAGGGCGGAGAGATTGAGGCTGAGACGCGGGTGCGGCTCGACGGGCGCCCACATGCCGACGCATCCGGCGGACGCCTCGGGATTCAGCGCACTGTGCAAATTCGGCGAACCGGGAAATAGCGAGGCTGTGTGACCGTCATCGCCCAGGCCGAGCACGGTGACATCGAACGGCCGCGGTACCCGCGCGAAGGTCTCCCACGCCGACACGGCGCCGAGATCCGGCGACGGCGCTGCGTTCTTGAGGCCCGCGAAACGCGCCGCGGCCGCCTTTTCCTTGAGCAGCACGTCGCGGACCAGCTTCTCGTTGCTGCCCGGATCGCTCGGCTCGACCCAGCGCTCGTCGGCGAGCGCCACGCAGACCCGGCTCCAGTCGATCGCCTGGATGCGCAGTTGCTCGAACAGCTTGATCGGCGTGCGGCCGCCCGATACGACCAGGCTTGCGGTGCCCCGTTCGGCGATGGCGCGTGCGAGATCCGCGGCGATGCCGCTCGCCACGTCCCGGCACAGGGTGTCCATGCTCGGATATCGTTTGGGCTCTATTGCAAAGCTGCTCATGCTGGCAGATTGCCCGTTACGGTGCTCATGAGCAAGCGCTCGTCTTCGTCACCGGCTCTCTGCGGATCGATGGCGCGCCTCGAGCCGGGCGATCACCTGCCCGAGCGACAGGCCCTTCGATTCGAGCAGCAGCAGCACGTGATAGAGAAGGTCCGCCGCTTCGCCCAGCACCTCTTCGTCGCTCTGCCCGAGCGCGGCGAGCGCGAGCTCGACCCCCTCTTCGCCGACCTTCTGGGCAATTCGCCGCGGGCCTTCGGCGAGCAGCTTCGCGGTGTAGCTTCCTTCCGGCCGTCGGGTGACGCGCTCGCGGATGACCTCCTCGAGGACCGTGAGAAAAGCGAGGCTTGCGGCGGCGGCGTGCGGCGGCGTCTCGCCGAAACAGGTCGGCGTGCCCTTGTGGCACGCCGGACCCTGCGGCCGGGCGAGGACGAGAAGGGTGTCGCCGTCGCAGTCCGCCGTGATCGAGTGCGTCTCCAGGAAATTTCCCGAGGTCTCGCCCTTGGTCCAGAGCCGCCGCTTGCCGCGGCTCCAAAAGGTCACCCGTCCGCTCGCACGGGTGGCTGCGAGCGCCTCGCGATTCATGTAGCCGAGCATGAGCACCGCGCCGCTCGATGCGTCCTGCACGATCGCGGGCATAAGGCCGCCGCCCTTGTCCCAATCGAGCTCGTCCCGTTCGAGAGGGTCGAGGTCGCTCATGTCCTGACCTCGACTCCCGCGGTGCGCAGCTGTCGCTTGAGCTCGGGTATCGCGATGTCGCCGGAATGAAAGACGCTGGCGGCGAGCGCCGCGTCGACGCCGGCCGCGAGGAACACGTCCGCGAAATGCTGCACCGATCCGGCCCCTCCCGAGGCCACCAGGGGTACCCGGCAGATGCTGCGCACCGCCTGAAGCTGCGCGATGTCATAGCCTTTGCGGACCCCGTCGCTCGCCATGCAGTTGAGGACGATTTCGCCGGCACCGCGCCTCTGAACCTCTGCGGCCCAATCCAACGTGCTGCGCGAGGCGTCGCAGGTGCGCTTGACGTCGCCCGTCAAACGCTGCACGCGATAGCCATCGGGCGCGGTCTGGCTGTCGATGCCGACCACCACGCACTGCGCGCCGAAGCGCTCGGCAAGCGCGTCGATCAAGTCCGGATCGGCGAGCGCGGGCGAATTGACGGACACTTTCTCCGCGCCGCAGGCGAGCACCTGCTCGGCGTCCGCCACCGTGCGAATGCCGCCCGCCACGCAAAACGGAATGTCCAGTACCCGTGCCACGCGCTCCACCCAACCGCGGTCGACCGATCGGTCCTCGGGACTCGCGCTGATGTCGTAGAACACCAATTCATCGGCGCCCTCGTCGCGGTAGCGTAGCGCGAGATCCATGATCTCGCCGACGATGCGGTGCTCGCGAAAGCGCACGCCCTTGACCACCCGGCCCTCGCGCACGTCGAGACAGGGGATTATACGTTTGGCAAGAATGGCGCGAGCTCCGCGAGGGGGATGAGATCGTCGAGCAACGCCTTGCCGCTCACTGCCGCGGATACGCCGCTCTCGGCGAGCGCGGCGAGATCGCGAGCGTCGCGGATCCCGCCGGAAGCCTGCCAGGCGATGCGCGGGAAGCGCCGAGCGGCCTCCCGGTAGAGATCGATGTTCGGCCCCGACAGGGCACCGTCACGGTCCACGTCGGTGCAGAGCACGTGCACCAGGCCCGCGTGCTCGAAACGGGAAACGGCCTCCCAAAGCGATAGCGTGGACTGACGCTGCCAGCCGTGCGTGGCGACGCAGGCTGTCCCTCTGGCATCGATCCGCACGTCGAAAGCGAGCGCTACACGGTGGGGGCCGAACTGCGCGAGCCAGCGCCCGACCTCTTCCGGCCGAATGACGGCGGCGCTGCCGACCACAATGCGCGCCGCGCCCGCGGCGAGCGTCTGCTCGACCGCCTCGATGTCGCGCAAACCCCCGCCCACTTGCAACTTGACGTCGAACTCGGCGGCGAGCTCGGCGATGACGCCGCGATTGCCCGCGCTGCCATCGCGCGCGCCGTCGAGGTCGACGACGTGAATCCAGTCGGCGCCGTAGTCCCGATACTTGCCGAGGAGCTCGCGGGGCGTTGCGTCGTAGCGCGTCTCGGCCGCAAAATCCCCGCGCAAGAGCCGCACGCAGCGCCCACCCGTGAGGTCGATGGCGGGGATCAGGCGCACGAGTCGAGTCTCAGGAAATTTTGCAGAAGGCGCGCGCCCGCGCCCGCGGAGCGTTCCGGATGAAACTGCGCACCGTAAAAATTGCGCCACGCCACGCAGGCGCTGAACGCCGCCCCGTAGCTCGAGCTCGCGACGGTCGCATCGCTCACGCCGAGCGCATAGCTGTGCACGAAATAAGCATAATCCGCATCGTCGAGGCCCTCGAGCAAGGCGCAGTCCTGCCGCACCTCGAGCGTGTTCCAACCCATGTGTGGTACCGGCCGGCCGGGCGCCTCGACGAATCGCCGCGCCACGCCCGGAATGATGCCGAGGCAGCGCGCACCGCCTTCCTCGGAGGCCTCGTGCAGGAGCTGCATCCCGAGACAAATGCCGAGCACCGGCTGTGTGAGCGCCGGGAGCGTCCGGTCGAGTCCGGAGCGCTCGAGCCTCGCCATGGCGTCGGCGGCCGCACCGACGCCGGGCAGAATGACGTGGCTCGCGGCGCGTATGCGCGCAGGGTCCGCGGACAGCTCACTGCGAGCGCCGAGACGCTCGAGCGCGAACCTGAGCGATGCGATGTTGGCGCCGCCGCTCGCGACCACGACGACGTCGCACGCACTCACAGGACGCCCTTGGTGCTCGGCAGCTCCGCGCCCTCGCGGCGAATCGCCTGGCGCAGGCTGCGCCCGACGCCCTTGAAACACGATTCGATCATGTGATGGCTGTTCTCGCCCCGCACCTTGATGTGCAGCGCGGCACCCAGAGTCTCAGCGAGCGAACGGAAGAAGTGCGGCACGAGCTCGGTGGGGAGCTCGCCGACGCGCTCGCGATTGAAGCGGCCTTCCCAGACGAAGTATGGACGCCCCGAAAGGTCGAGCGCGACCTCTGCCTCGGCCTCGTCCATGGCGAGCAGAAAACCGTAGCGTGCGATGCCATGCTTGTCGCCCAGCGCCTCGCGCAGCGCCGAGCCGAGCGCCAGCGCGCAATCCTCGATCGTATGGTGCTCATCGATGTGCAAGTCGCCCTTGCAGGTGAGCTCGAGCGCGAAGCCGCCGTGCTTCGCGATCTGCTCGAGCATGTGATCGAAAAATCCCAGGCCGGTGGCGATGCGCGCCGGCGCCTCGTGGGCGAGGTCGAGATCGACCACGACCTCGGTCTCCTTGGTCCGGCGCCGCACCTGCGCGCGTCGAGCGGATCCGAGAATGCGCGCGGCGATGGCCGGCCAGGTCTCTGCTTCGGTGCCATCGAGGCGGATCTTGAGACCGGTGATGCCGAGATTCGCGGCGAACTCCATATCGGTGTCGCGGTCCCCCACCATGAAGCTGCGCGCCGCATCCATCGGATGCGCATCGAGGTAGCTGCGGACCATTCCGACCCTGGGCTTGCGGCAGGCGCAGTCCTGGTGCTTGAAATGAGGGCAGACGAATACCTGCTCGAAGACGATTCCCTGCGATGCGAACAGCTCCAGGATGAACTGCTGGGCGCGCTCGAACGCATCGCGCGGCAGGCTCTCCGTGCCGAGGCCGTCCTGGTTGGTGACCATCACCAAGGTGAAGCCTGCGCGCCTGAGCTCGAGCAGTGCAGGAATCACCCCGGGCATGAGGCGGATTTTATCGAGGCTGTCGACTTGCTCGTCGGGAGGCTCCGCATTGAGCGTACCGTCCCGATCTACAAATAAGATATGCGCGCCGCTCATGCCGCCTCCAGGCTTTCGAGCAGCGCATCGTTCTGCGCGCGCGTGCCCACCGAGATTCGCAGCGAATTCGGCAGCGCGGGATTGGCGCGCAGGTCGCGCACGATGGTGCCGCCCGCCATGCTCGCGCGCATCAGCCGATCGGCGTCGCGGCAATCGATCAGGAGGAAATTGGCATCGCTCGGCCATACGCGCTCGACCAGAGGCAACGCGCGAAGCCGGGCGGCGAGATGCTCGCGTTCCTCGAGGAGCGCGCCGATCTTGAGGCGTGCCGCGGCGCGCGCGCCGGGCTCGAGCGCCGCGAGGGCGGCCTCGATGGTCGGCTGCGCGAGCGAGTAGGGCGGAATGATGCGCCTGGCCAGCTCGATCAGATCCGGAAGGGCGATGAGCGCACCGAGGCGCGCGCCGGCCAGCGCATGCGCTTTCGACAGAGTGCGCAGGATCGCGAGCGTCGAGAAGCGGCCGAGCCAGGCAGTCAGGCTTTCGCGGCGCGACCATTCGATGTAGGCCTCGTCGATCGCGACGATGGCCTTGCCGTCGAGCCCCGCGCACACCGCTTCGAGCGCCTCGAGCTCGAGCGCGTTGCCGGTCGGATTGTTGGGCGAGCACAGGTACACGATCTTCACGTGCGGCCGCCACGCGTCGAGGAGCTTGCCCGGATCGAGGCGCCAGCCGCGCGCGCGCTCGAGCGGGATCTCGAGCACCTCCGCGCCTTGGATGTGCGCCGCCACCTGGTACATGCCGAAGGTGGGTGTGCATTGTAAGATCGCGTCCGTCCCCGCGCGCAGATAAATCCGCGACAGGAGATCGATGGCCTCGTCGCTCCCGCGCCCGACCAGAAGCCGCTCGGCCGGTACTTCGTACAGCGCGGCCAGGCGCTCGACCAATGCGCGCGGCTGGGGCTCGGGATAGCGGTTGAGTCCCGCCGCGGTCGCATCCCCGGGCGGCCGCCATGGCACCTCGTTGGCATGCAGGCGCGTCATCGAGGGCAGCCATGCGGCGTGGGAGTAGGGCGTGATCGCCCGGATCTCGGGCCGCGCGAGCGCTAGGAGCGGGTTCACGCGAGCATCTTCTCGACCGGCAAGACGAGCACCGAGCTTGCGCCCGCGCCCTTCAGCTGCTCGAGCGTCTCCCAGAACACGTTCTCGCGGCACACCGCGTGCACCGCCACCCGATCTCCCAATCCTTCGAGCGGTATGACCGTGGGCGCCTCGCTTCCCGGCAACAGCTTCGCGATCGCCGGCAGCGAGGAACGGGAGGCGTGCAGCATGATGTACTTGCTGCCCTTGACCTGCTCGACGCCGTCGATGCGCATGAACAGGCGGCGGGTCCAATCGCTCTTCTCCGCGGCGATCGGCACCGGTGTGCGGATCAGCGCCGCCTGGCTTTCGAACACCACCTCGGCCCGGCGCAGATGGTTGGCGGCGAGCGTCGAGCCGGTGGAGACGAGGTCGCAGATGAGGTCCGCCCGCCCGAGGCGCGGCGCGATCTCGACCGAGCCCGACAGCACCACGACCTCGGCCCGCACACCGCGCTCGGCGAGAAAGCGGCCGAGAATGTGCGGATAACTGGTCGCGATCCGCTTACCGGCGAGCGAGGCCGCGCCGCGGTACTCGAATCCGTCCGGCACCGCGATGCACAGCTTGCAGCGGCCGAAATCGAGTGTGCGCACCGTCTCGAACAACGGAGTGATGCCGCGCGCCGCGAAGCTTAGGCGCTTCTCCTCGACCACATTGAGCCCGACCAAGCCGAGGTCGCACACGTCCTCCTGCACGAGGTCCGGGATGTCGTCGTCGCGCACGAACAGCACGTCGAGCGGCATGTTCTCCCCGTAGCACATCAGCTGATCCTTGCCGCGGGTGTACTTGAGCCCGCAGAGCGACAAGAGATCGAGCGAGGCGTCGGTGAGCCGGCCGCTCTTCTGGACTGCGATCTTGAGCCGTACGGGCGTCTCGGGGGCGTTCATGCGGTGCCGGTCCTGGCGGTGCCGGCCTTGAGCTTGAGCCGTTCGGTGACGGCGCGATAGCCGCCGTTGCCCGAGGTGAGATAGCGGGCCACGCGGCCGATGGTGGTGACGCTCACGCCGGTCTGCTTGTGAATGTCGCGATAGGGCAAGCCGCGCTCGAGCAACTCCACCACCGCCCAGCGGTCGGCCATGGCCTGAAGCTCGGTGGGAGTGCAGAGGTCGCGGAAGAAGCTGCGGCATTCCTCGACGCTGCGCAGCGCGAGAACCGCCGTCCAGAGGGCCCGCTCATGCTCGCGCTCCTGGCGTACCGTAACCGGACGATTGCTTTTCATGCTCTATAGCCACCTGTATTAATGCGCTAATACATTAATACATTGGAGAGCGTGGCGCAAACCCGAAAGCGCTTGACGGCCCGGCCGCCGCTTTATACCATTTGGAGGCCTATCTAGACCGGCTGAGGGAAAGGCCCTTCGAAGCCGGGGCAACCACCGATGGACTCGACGAGAGTCGACGACCCAAAGGAACGGTGCCAACTCCTGCGGGCCCCTACGATGGGGCGCCGATAGATAGGCGGCGAGTTGAACGCGCGATGCGCTAGCTCAACGGCCAAAGAGCGGTACCGCTCCCAGGGGTTATGTCAACCTTTGAGGAGTCGAACAGGCGGTGCCGAAAACAACCACGGAAAAATCCCAACCCGAGCGCGGCCCAGCCGAGCGCGGGCTGTCCGAGCACGAGCCGTCCGAGCGCGGACCGTCCGGCCGCGGATCGTCCGAGCGTGCGCAGCCGGTGCACGACGGAGTGCTCGAGCTGGCGCCGTACTGGCGTCTGCACTATGGCGATGTGCTGCCCAACGTGCGTATCGCGTTCCGCCTGGTCGGACCCGAGGATGCGCCGGTCATCGCAGTGCTCGGCGGCATTTCCGCGCATCGCATCGTGTGCGGAGCCGAGGGTTGGTGGCCGGAATTGGTCGGTCCCGCGCACGGGGTCGATACCGACCAATTCCGCGTGCTCGGCATCGACTATCTCGGCGGCCGCGGCGGGAGCTCCGCCCCGGAGCCGGGCGGCCGCTTTCCGCCGCTGAGCCCCTACGACCAGGCGCTGGCGCTTCGGTACATCGTGGAGCACCTCGGACTGAAGTCGCTGCACGCCATCGTGGGCGCATCCTACGGCGGCATGGTGGCGCTCTGCTTCGCCGAGCGCCATGCGGCGCTCGTCGGACGCATCGTGGTCCTCTCCGCGGCCGACAAATCGCAGGTGCTCTCGACCGCGTGGCGCAGCGTGCAGCGCCAGATCGTGCGCGAGGCGATCGCTCGGGGCGATGGTCCATCGGGCTTGAAGCTCGCGCGTGCGCTCGCCATGGCAACCTATCGCAGCGCCGTCGAGTTCGAGTTGCGCTTCGGCGGCGCGCCCAAGCGCGATGCGGATCGCTTCCGCTTCCCGATCGAGGAGTACCTGTTCGCGCGCGGCGATGACTACGTGCAAAAGCATCGCGCCGAGTCTTTCCTGTGCTTGAGCGAGTCGATCGATTTGCACCAGGTGGACGCGACGCTGGTGCGCACGCCGGCGACGCTCATCGCCGTGCGCGAGGATCAGCTCGTGCCGTTCGCCGACATGCAGGGTCTCGCGGCGCGCCTCAACGGCCCGCGCCAGCTCATCGAAATCAATTCCATATTCGGTCACGACGCGTTCTTGAAGGAAGGCGCGGCGCTTACTCCCATCATCAAACGAGCAGTCTCGGAGCCCTTGATATGACTAAGAAGGAAAAATCCCGCAAAGCACCGGCCACACGCTCGGTGCGCGCCGGCCTCGAATCGGATGCGCAGCACGGCTCGGTCGTGCCGCCGATCTATCTCTCGTCGAACTTCGCGTTCGAGAGCTACCGCAAGCCGCGCAAGTACGACTACACGCGCTCCGGCAATCCGACCCGCGACCAGCTGGGGTTGGCGCTCGCGGATCTGGAGGGCGGCGCGGGCGCGGTCGTGACTTGCACGGGCCTCGCCGCGATCACACTCATACTCGCGACGCTTCCCCAAGGCGCACGCGTTCTCGCGCCCCACGATTGCTACGGCGGGACTTATCGGCTGCTCGCCGCGCTGCACGCGCAGGGCAAGCTCGTGGTCGACTTCGTCGATCAGACCAGCGCAGCGGCCATGGAGGCCGCGCTCGCGGCCCGGCCTAACCTCGTCTGGATCGAGACGCCGAGCAATCCGTTGCTGCGGATCGTGGATATTCGCGCCGTCGCCGATGCCGCCCACGCGGCCGGCGCTCTGGTGGTCGCGGACAATACTTTCCTTTCGCCCCTGTGGCAGCAACCGCTCGCGCTCGGCGCCGATGTGGTGATGCATTCGACCACCAAGTACCTGAACGGCCACAGCGACGTGGTAGGCGGCGCGGTCATCGCCGCGACTCGAGAGCTCGCCGAGAGCCTCACCTGGTGGGCCAACGTCATCGGCGTCACCGGGGCGCCGTTCGACAGCTTTCTCTCGTTGCGCGGCGTGCGCAGCCTGCACGCCCGCATGCGGGTACATGCCGAGAACACCGCGGCGGTGGTGGGCCTGCTCCACGGACACCCGGCTGTGCACCGAGTGTTCTATCCGGGGCTCGCCGATCATCCCGGGCACGAGATCGCCCGGCGCCAGCAGTCGAGCTTCGGCGCGATGCTGAGCTTCGAGCTCGCCGGCGGCGAGGCGGCCGTCGCCGAGTTCTTGAAAGGTCTCGAGTGCTTTACGCTCGCCGAATCCTTGGGCGGCGTCGAGAGCTTGATCTCTCATCCCGCGAGCATGACGCACGCGGGCATGGATGAATCAGCGCGGCTCAAGGCGGGCATCGGGGAGGGACTGCTGCGCGTATCCGTCGGCATCGAGGACCCCGCGGACCTGGTTGAGGATTTGCGCGCCGGACTGGAACGTGCCGCCCGCGCGGCGCACTCCGCCGCACGCGTCGCTGCGCCTGCCGCGGCGTCCGCCGCTGCGCCCGAAGCCGCGTCAGCCGCTACAGCGCAGCCAGAACCGCATCGCCGGCGGCACGCGTCGTAACCGCGGATTTCCCACCGGGCGCAAGGTCGGCGGGCAACACTCCCGAGTCGACCGCGTTCCCGACCGCCGCTTCGAGGAGTCGCGCTTCGGGGTCGAGCTTGAGTGCGTAGCGCAGCAGCAGCGCCGCGCTCAGGATCGCGGCGTACGGATTTGCGATGCCGCGGCCGGCGATATCGGGCGCGGAGCCGTGGATGGGCTCGAACAGGCCGCCGCGTTCGGATCCGCCCAACGAGGCCGAGGGCAAAAGTCCCATCGAGCCCGCGAGCATGGACGCCTCGTCGGTGAGGATGTCGCCGAACATGTTCTCGGTGACGATCACGTCGAAATCGCGCGGGCGCCGGAGCAGATGCATCGCCGCCGAATCCACGAGCATGTGCTCGAACGCGACGTCGGGAAATTCGGCGGGCATGATGCGCTCGACCACCGCGCGCCACAGCCGCGAGGTCTCGAGCACATTTGCCTTGTCGACCGAGGTGAGCTTGCGCCGGCGCGCGCGTGCGAGCGCGGCCGCGACACGCACCACACGCTCGATCTCGGTCACCGTGTAGCGGCACACGTCGCTCGCCTCGGTGGCGGTGCGCTGCTTCTCGCCGAAGTAGATGCCGCCCGTGAGCTCGCGCACCACCATGATATCGACGCCGCGCAGCAGCTCCGGCTTGATCGGTGAGGCGTCGAGCACCGCCGGATGCGGCACGACGGGACGCAGATTCGCGAACAGCCCGAGCGCCTTGCGCAGCTGCAATATGCCCTGTTCGGGACGCACTCTCGCGTTCGGATCCGACCATTTGGGCCCACCGACCGCCCCGAGCAACACTGCATCGGCGCGGCGGCAAATCTCGAGCGTTGCCGGAGGTAACGGCTCGCCGGTCGCGTCGATGGCCGCGCCGCCGAGCAGCGCCGTCTCGAACTCGAAGGAATGACCCTGGCGCTCGGCAACGCGTGCGAGGGCACGCACGGCCTCGGCAGTGACCTCGACGCCGATGCCGTCGCCGGCGATGACTGCGATCCGCGCGCGCATTCAGGCGTCCGGGCGAGCGGCTTCGTAGCGCTCGATCTCGGCCTGCTTGCTGCGCAGGAAGGCGAGCTCGTCGAGACCGCTCAGCAAGCAGTGACGCGCGAACGCTTCGATGGGAAATGCCGCCTTGGCGCCGGTGGGCAAGAGAACCTCGCGGGCCGCGAGGTCGACCGTGACCTCCGCGCCGGGGTTCGCCAGGAGCCATGCGGCGGTCGCCTCGTCGACGGTCACCGGCAGCAATCCATTCTTGAGCGCGTTGCTGCGGAAGATATCCGCGATCTCGGTACTGATGACGGCGCGAATGCCGTAATCGAGGAGCGCCCACGGCGCATGCTCGCGCGAGGAGCCGCAGCCGAAGTTGCGTCCGCCGACCAGCACCTCGCAGCCTAAGCTTGCGGCTTGGTTCAGGACGAACTCGGGGTTCGGCGCCCCGTCCGCCAGATAGCGCCAGTCGGCGAACAGGTGCCGGCCGAGTCCCTCCTTGGTAGTCGTGGTCAGGAACCGCGCCGGAATGATTTGATCGGTGTCGATGTTCGAGAGCGGAATGACGACCGTTCTCGAGCGCACGACCTTCAATGGCTGCATCACAAAAGTTCCCGCGGATCGGTGATGCGCCCGCACACGGCGCTGGCTGCCGCGGTCAGCGGGCTCGCGAGCAGGGTGCGCGCGCCCACGCCCTGACGTCCTTCGAAGTTGCGGTTGCTGGTGCTGAGCGAGTACTGACCGGCGGCGATCGTGTCGCCGTTCATGCCCAAGCACATCGAGCAGCCCGACTCGCGCCAGTCCGCGCCGGCCGACTTGAATACCTCGGAGAGGCCTGTCGCCTCGGCCTCGCGCTTGATCTCTTGGGAGCCGGGGACGATCAGCAGGTGCACACCCGGGGCGACCTTGCGTCCCTTGAGCAATTGGGCCGCGGCCGCGAGATCCTCGAGCCGTCCATTGGTGCAGCTGCCGATGAATACGGTATTCACCGGCTTGCCGATCATTGCCTCGCCGCCGCGAAATCCCATGTACCCGAGGGCTTTGGCGTGGACCGCATCGCCCGGCAGGTCCGGTATCGATGCGCTGATCGGAATGACCATGCCGGGGTTGGTGCCGTAGGTGATCATGGGCTCGAGCGCCGACGCGTCGATGTCGAACGAGGCGTCGAACGTCGCGCCCGGGTCGCTCTCGAGGGTTCGCCAGTGCGCGACGCTCGAGGCCCAATCCGCGCCATTGGGCGCGCGCGGCCGCCCTTCGAGGTACGCAAATGTGGTCTCGTCCGGCGCGATCATGCCGGCTCGCGCACCGCCTTCGATGGACATGTTGCACACGGTCATGCGCTCATCCATCGAGAGCGCGCGGATGGTCGAGCCGCGGTATTCGAATACATGGCCGGTGCCGCCGGAGACCCCGACCTTGCCGATGATTGCGAGAATCAGATCCTTCGCGGTAACGCCGGGCGGGAGCCGCCCTTCGACATTGATCGCGAAGGTCTTGGGCTTGCGCTGCAGGAGGCATTGGGTCGCGAGCACATGGCCCACCTCGGTGCTGCCGATGCCGAACGCGAGGGCGCCGAATGCCCCATGGGTGCTGGTGTGACTGTCGCCGCACACGATGGTCATGCCCGGCCGGCTGGCGCCGAGCTCGGGACTGATCACGTGCACGATGCCGCGCCGCGCGTCGCGCATGCCGAAGAGCTCGACCCCGAACTCGGCGGCGTTCTGTTCCAACTGCCGCACCTGTTTGGCCGCGGCATCCAACTTGATCGGGATCTTGCCGAACACCTGCTCGCTGCGCGTTGGTGTGGAGTGATCCATGGTGGCCAGCGTGCGCTCTGGGCGGCGCACCGGGACGCCGAGCGACCGCAGCATGCTGAACGCCTGCGGCGAGGTGACCTCGTGGATGAGGTGCAAATCGATGTACAGCACCGCCGGCGTGTCCGGCGTCTCGGGCACGACCTCGTGTGCCCGCCAAACTTTATCGAACAGCGTGCACGGCGTCATGGCGGGCGCGTCACGCCTTGGCGGATTCCAGCCATGGCATGCGCGCGCGAAGCTGCGCCCCGACTTTTTCGATCGAGTGGCTGAGATCGGATTTCAGCAGCTTGGTGTACTTTCGCCGTCCGTTCTTGGTCTCGGCGATCCACTGGCGCGCGAACTTGCCCTGCTGGATCTCGGCGAGGATCTTCTTCATCTCTTTCTTGGTCGCCTTGTTCACGATGCGCGGCCCGCGCGTGAGATCGCCGTACTTGGCGGTCTCGCTGATGAAGCGGTGCATCTTGGTGATGCCGCCCTCGTGCAGCAGATCGACGATGAGCTTCAACTCGTGCAGGCACTCGTAATAGGCGACCGCCGGCTGATAACCGGCCTCGACCAGCGTCTCGTAACCCTTGACCACGAGCTCGGTGGCGCCGCCGCAGAGCACGGCCTGCTCACCGAACAGATCCGTCTCGGTTTCCTCGGCGAACGTTGTTTCGAGAACGCCCCCGCGCGTGCCGCCGATCCCGTCGGCATAGGCGAGCGCGATCGCCTTGGCGCGCTTTCCGGGATTTTGCGCGACCGCGATGAGGCACGGTACGCCGCGCCCTTGCTGGTACTGGCGGCGCACGAGGTCCCCGGGTCCCTTGGGAGCGATCAGCACCACGTTGAGGTCCTTGCGCGGCTTGATCTGCTTGAAATGCACATTGAAGCCATGCGCGAAGAGCAGCGTCGCCCCTTTCTCGATCAGGGGTTTAAGCTCAAGGTAGAGCGCCTTCTGAGTCATGTCGGGAACCAGCATCGCGACGAGCTGAGCGCCCTTGACCGCCGCGGCGGGCTCCTGCACCTTGAGGCCGTCCTTCTTCGCCTTGTTCCAGCTGTCGCCTTTGCGTACGCCGACGACCACGTCATAGCCGCTGTCGCGCAGATTGAGCGCGTGCGCGCGGCCCTGGCTGCCGTAACCGAGAATGGCGATGCGCGCTCCGCGCAAAGCCTTCTTATCGACGTCCTTTTGCGAATACAAACGCATATCGGCTCCCCTGAAAGTAGCCGCAAATAGCAACACAGAATCTCTTATCATGCAAGGAGCACCGCGGCTGTCGCCGCGCGCTCCTGAGGATTCGATCATGACCGTCGAAGGCACGAACGGCGCACCTGTTCTTCCGTTGTGGCTGCTGTACGAGGAGGACGTCGATGCCTGGCGCGCGGCGCAAGAGGGACCCGTGGCCGCGTGGCTCGGCGAGCACCAATTCAAGGGCGAGAAGCATCGCGTGCTGCTGTTGCCCGATCGCGCAGGCAGCGCCTGTATGGCGGTCGGGGGATTGGGCAGGCGCCAAGGCACGCTCTCGCTGTGGCATGCCGCGGGTTTCGTGGATCGGCTGCCGCCGCGCCGCTTTCGGCTCGCGCAGCGATTCAGCGACGCCGAGGCGACCCAGCTGGCGCTCGGCTTTGCCTACGGCGCCTACCGCTTCGAGCGCTACCGGCCCGGAAAGACGGAGCGCGCCGCGTCGATCGAGCCGCCGGAGAATGCCGATGCGGCGTTCGTCAAGTTGGCGGCCGAGGCGCTCGGCATGGCGCGCGACTGGATCAACACGCCTGCTTCCGATCTCGGGCCCGCCGAGCTCGCTGCGGCGGCTCGCGCGCTCGCCGAACGACACCGCGCCCGCTACCGCGAGTGGGTGGGGGATGACCTCAAGAAGGAAAACTTCCCGGCGATCCATGCGGTGGGGCGCGCGAGCGCGGCGGCGCCGCGCCTGGCCGAGATCGCCTGGTCGCCGCCGGCTGCTGCATCGCTGCCGCGAGTGACGCTCATCGGCAAGGGCGTGTGCTTCGACAGCGGCGGGCTCGACATCAAGCCGAGCGCAGGCATGGCGCTCATGAAAAAAGACATGGGCGGCGCGGCCGTGGCGCTCGCCCTCGCGCACATGTTGATGAGCGCCGGCTTGCGTGCCGAGCTCAAGGTCCTCATCCCGGCGGTCGAGAATTCGATCGCGGGCAACGCGTATCGGCCGGGCGACGTGCTGACGACGCGCAAGGGCCTCTGCGTGGAGGTGGGCAATACCGATGCCGAAGGCCGGCTGGTGCTGTGCGATGCCCTGGCACTCGCCGACGCGGAGCATCCCGATCTCATCATCGATTTCGCGACGCTGACAGGGGCCGCTCGCGTGGCCCTGGGACCGGAGTTGCCGGCGCTGTTCGGCAGCGACGAGCAAACGGTCGCCGATCTTGCGCGTATCTCAGCCGCGGTTCACGATCCTCTGTGGCCCATGCCGCTCTGGATGGGCTACGACGATGAGCTTGGCAGCAAGATCGCGGATCTCAACAACGTCGCCCAGTCGGGCTTTGCCGGTGCGATATTCGGGGCACTGTTCCTCAAGCGCTTCGTCAGCGCCAACTGGCTGCATATCGATCTTTACGCCTGGAACGCCAAGGACCGCCCTGGGCGCGGCGTCGGCGCGGAGGCGCAGGCCGTTCGCGGCGTGTATCGTTATCTGCTCGAGCGCTATGGAACCGTGACATCATGACCAAGAAACCCGCACCCCGCGCCGCGCGCCCCGTCGACACCCGCCGCTATTCCAGAATGGTCGTCGATGGCGTCAAGCAAGCGCCGGCACGCGCAATGCTGCACGCCGTGGGATTCGGCGACGGCGACTTTCAGAAGCCGCAAGTCGGCATCGCCTCGACCTCGAGCAACCTCACGCCGTGCAACGTGCACATCGGCGAGCTGGCGCGTTTGGCCGCCGCGGCCGTGGAAGCGCAGGGGGCGAAAGCGATCACCTTCGGCACCATCACCGTTTCCGATGGCATCTCCATGGGTACGCCGGGCATGCGCTATTCGCTGGTGTCGCGCGAGGTGATCGCGGACTCGATCGAGACGGTGGTATCCGCACAGGGCTTCGACGGTGTGGTGGCCTTCGGCGGCTGCGACAAGAACATGCCCGGATGCCTGATGGCGCTCGCGCGGCTCGATCGCCCGTCCGTGTTCGTCTACGGCGGCACCATTCGGCCGGGTGCCGAGCGGCGCGATATCGTCTCGGTGTTCGAGGCGATCGGCGGCCACGCGAAGGGCACGGTGTCGGATGTGGAGCTCAAATTCATCGAACGCACCGCGATTCCGGGCCCCGGATCCTGCGCGGGGATGTATACGGCGAACACCATGGCGTCCGCGATC